>CEGC01000254.1_pt1 | contig 16922 bp, 13 predicted proteins | sample 302731 | NCBI WGS metagenome assembly CEGC01 (sample SAMEA2755656, study PRJEB7226) | microbial mat metagenome | biome: microbial mat; feature: hypersaline; material: grass silage | place: USA | collected 2014-02-19 | depth 0 m | reverse complement strand
GACTCAAATCCCGAGTGGGTACGAAGTACCCACGACGACGCATTTGCGGAAAAACAGACTCAAATCCCGAGTGGGTGCGAAGTACCCACGACGACGCATTTGCGGAAAAGCAAATGCGTCGTGCTTTTTCCTACCCCACCCGCCAATAGCCATCGGCAATCAAGCGTTGCAACTGGGCTTGAACCTGCGTCCGCACGGCCTGGGCGGCCAAAGACAACGGGTGTGAGGAGGCATGGGCGAGGAAAATTCGCCGTTCAATTTGCGGATTGGTGATCGGCAAACGGGCCAAACGCTGGCTGATTGCCCCGCCGCTGGCGACGCGCTCGGAAACCACCGTATAGCCTGCGCCTTCGGCGACCAGGGCCTTGATCTGCTCCAGGGCATCGATTTCCATCACCACATTTAGGCTGCCCCGGGCGCGGACGGCGGCTTGCTCGACCTCTTCACGCACCCCATGCGGGCGCGAAGGTAAGATCATCGGTAAGTCTAAAATATCGGCCACATCAACCTGGGTCCGCCCGGCAATCAGCGGGTCATCCAACGGTGCCACCAACGACAAAGTCTCGCAGGCGATAAATTCGGTGGTTAATCCGGGAACGCCATCGGCCCCGAACACCATCGCTAGGTCAACCTCGCCGCCGTGCAACCATTCCAGCATATGGCCCGACAAGCCCTCGACCACCCGCAGATGGATCGACGGATACAGCCGCCGCACCGCCAGCGCCAAAGGCACGGTCAGCAAGGGACCAAGGGATGTGGGAATACCAATCGACGCCGGACCGGCGGGTACAGCCTCTAGGCCGCGCACTTCATCGCGCAAGGCGTTGACCTGTTGCAAGATCACGCTGGCCTGCTGCGCCAAACGACGGCCACTTTCCGTGGGAACCACGCCGCGCGGCGTGCGCAGCATCAACTGACAGCCGAGGTCTTCTTCAAGCTTCCGTAAATGCTGACTGAGGGCGGGTTGGGCAACACGCAACACCTCGGCGGCACGGGAAACCGAGCCATGCTCGACAATACCGACAAAATACCGCAGCTGCCTCAGATCCATGGGTGCCTCCTATCCCCTAAACACCCATAAGCTTACCGTATGGGGACCGTGAATGGGATAGAAAAAAAATATCTTTCGCATTTTCAGGGGCGGCAAATCGAGTTTACCGCCCCTGAACCTGCGAATGCCTAAAGCTGTGCGTCTTAAATGTGAACCACACTCACAGCTCTAAGCCTTTGTTTTATCGCAGTAATTTTGCGCAAAACCGGAACCACTTTTGCGCTCGCTGCTCTAGGTTTTAGACAGGGACCGACATCAAATCCGTCACCGCATCCAAAGCCCGCTGGAAACGCGCCATCATCTCGTCGATTTCGGCTTCGGTGATGATCAGCGGCGGGCTAAAGGCGATGATGTCGCCCGCCATGGCGCGCAAAATCAGACCTTCTTTTTCAGCCCGCGCCACCACTTGCGCCGCAACGCCCATCTTGGGATCAAACGCGGTCTTGCTGTCTTTGTTCGCCGCCAGTTCCAGCGCGCCGATCAAGCCAACGCCGCGCGTGTGACCAACCAGCGGATGAGACGCCAAACCGCTCAGGGCAGACTGCAAGCGCTCGCCAACAGCAGCCACATGGTCAAAAGTCCCACGCTCTTCGTAAATGGCCAAGGTTTCCAAGGCCACAGCCGAGGCAATCGGGTGACCGGAATAGGTATAGCCGTGACCAAAAACGCCCATTTCTGCCGAGCCTTTTTTGACCGCTTCATAGACCCGTTCGTTCACCATCACCGCCGAAATCGGCAGATAAGAGGCCGACAAAGCCTTAGCGCAGGTCAAAATATCGGGTTCAATGCCAAAGGTCAGCGAGCCCCAGGCCTTGCCCGTGCGGCCAAAGCCACAGATCACTTCGTCGGCCACCATCAAGACGTCGTACTTTTTCAGCACCGCCTGGATTTTGGCAAAATAGGTTGCCGGCGGCACGATCACCCCACCAGCGCCCATCACCGGCTCGGCGATAAAAGCGGCCACGGTGTCCGGGCCTTCGGCCAAAATCATCTGTTCGAGTTCATCGGCCAAACGGTCGGCAAACTGCTCTTCGCTTTCCCCATCCAGGCCATAACGCCAATAGTGCGGGCAAGCGGTGTGTAAGACACCGGCAATCGGCAGGTCAAAGTTACGGTGATTCAGCGGCAAACCGGTCATGCTAGCGGCAGCCACTGTCACCCCGTGGTAGCCACGCTCACGGGCGATGATCTTCTTCTTTTCGCTGCGCCCAAGGGCGTTGTTCATATAGCGAACGATCTTCATCACGGTATCGTTGGCTTCGGACCCCGAATTGGCAAAGAACACATGGCTCATCGGCACCGGCGCCATATTGATCAGCTTTTCAGCCAAACGAATCCCCGGTTCGTGGGATTTATGGCTGAACTGGTGATAAAATGGCAAAGCATCAAACTGCCGCATGGCGGCGTCTTTAAGGCGCGGCTCGGAAAAGCCCAACGAGGCGCACCACAGACCGGCCATGCCCTCGATATAGTCTTTACCTTTTTCGTCAAAGACACGCACCCCTTCACCGCGCACGGCAATCATCGGGCCTTGCGCCTCGTGGTTCACCAAGTTGGTATAAGGATGCAGAACATACTTGATGTCGGCGTCGCGCAAACTATTAGAGGACATGACCAAAAGTCTCCGGGGATCAGCGATGAGAGGCAAAAAAGCGGAAGGGTCCGCCGTTTGAATTCAGTATGCAAAAGTGGATCTGTATCAACAGGGTATCGGCGTAAAAGCCCCTGCTCCAAACGCTTTTCCTGCATCCCCCAGGTCCTGGGGAGGTCGTAAGGCAGCGAACAGAACGACAGGAGGCCCCTTATGCCCCCTCCTGCCGTTCTTTTGCTGGAGGTCTTAAAGCAAAATGCCCTAGGCGGCTAACAGCTCGGTGAGGGCGCTTTCGAGGATATCGAGGCCTTCGTTGAGCAGTTCATCCGAAGCAACCAACGGCGCCAGGAAGCGGATCACGTTGCCATAGGTGCCACACGACAGGATCACCAGGCCCTTTTCGGCGCACTTGCCAACCAACGCACGGGTCAAATCGGCGTCGGGGGTCTTGCTATCGCGATCTTTGACCAATTCCATGGCAACCATGGCGCCCAGATTCCGCACATCACCAATGCAAGAAATGGTGTTGCGGCTCTGCAAGGCGGTCAAGCGATCCACCATCAAAGCACCCTGCTGCTGGGCACGTTCCATCAGGTTTTCGTCTTTGATCACCTGCATCACCGCCAAGCCAGCAGCGCACCCCAGCGGAGAACCGCCGTAAGTCCCGCCCAGGCCGCCGGGATTGGCCGCGTCCATAATGTCCTTACGGCCACACAAGGCCGACAGCGGGAAACCGCCCGCCAGGGATTTGGCCATCGTCATCAGGTCAGGGGAAACACCCGAATGCTCGATGGCAAACATTTTGCCAGTACGGGCAAAGCCGGTCTGAATTTCATCAGCAATCAGCAAAATACCGTACTGGTCACAGATGCGCCGTAGACCCTGCAACCACTCTGCCGGGGCGACCACAAAGCCACCTTCACCCTGTACCGGCTCGACGATCATCGCCGCCACCCGGTTGGGGTCAACGTCAGACTTAAACAGCGATTCCAGACCCGCCAGAGCATCGGCGACCGAAATGCCGCGATAATCATTGGGATAAGGGGCGTGATAAATTTCCGACATGAACGGACCAAAGCCGACCTTATAGGGCACCACTTTGCCGGTCAGCGCCATGCCCAGCATGGTGCGGCCATGGAAGCCACCGGAGAAAGCAATCACCCCCGGACGGCCCGTCTTGGCACGCGCCACCTTAACGGCGTTTTCCACTGCTTCAGCGCCGGTGGTCACGAACAGGGTCTGACATTCGCCGTCGATAGGAACGATGGCGTTAATCTGTTCAGCCAGGGCGATATAGGATTCGTACGGCATCACCTGGAAACAGGTGTGGCTGAAATTTTCCAGCTGCGCGGCAACGGCAGCTTTGATCACTGGGTGATTGTGGCCGGTGTTGAGAACGGCAATACCGCCAGCGAAATCAATGTAACGCTTACCTTCGGTATCCCACATTTCCGCCCCTTGCGCGCGGGCTGCGAACACGGGGAGCATGGTACCAACGCCCCGCGGCACAGCAGCAACACGGCGCGCCTGCAGATCAGCGTTTTTAGAAGCAGTCATAGTGAGAACTCCTTAGCACATCATCAGTTTCCCAACCGGCAGCGGAGAACGTACCGCTGCCGACCAGGAAAGGGAGGGGGAGAAAAAAAGGGTTTTAGGAGGCAAGGCCGCCCATGCACAGGTACTTAAGTTCGGTAAAGTCATCCATACCGTACTTGGACCCTTCGCGGCCCAAGCCCGATTCTTTGACGCCGCCAAAGGGGGCGACTTCGTTGGAGATCAAGCCTTCGTTGATGCCGACCATGCCGTATTCCAGGCCTTCGGCAACACGCCACACACGGCCAATGTCACGGCTATAGAAATAGGCAGCCAGACCAAACGGGGTATCATTGGCCATAGCAATGGCTTCGTCTTCGCTTTCAAAGCGGAACAGCGGCGCCACCGGGCCAAAGATTTCTTCGGAGAAGCAGGCCATATCGCGGGTCACACCGGTCAAAATGGTCGGCTCAAAGAATTGACCGCCCATTTCATGGCGCTTACCGCCGGTAACAACGGTTGCACCCTTGGCGGTGGCGTCGTTAACCAGACGTTCAACCTTGTCAATGGCAGCGCCATTAATCAACGGCCCCTGAGTGACGCCGTCGGTGGTGCCGTTACCGACCTTCAGTGCCTTAACAGCGGCGGCCAACTTTTCGGCAAAGGCATCATAAACGCCCGACTGCACCAAAATACGGTTGGCGCAAACGCAAGTCTGACCAGCATTGCGGTACTTAGACGCCATGGCGCCAATCACCGCAGCATCCAGGTCGGCATCATCAAACACGATAAACGGCGCATTGCCGCCCAGTTCCAACGACACCTTCTTCACCGTGTCCGAGCACTGCTTCATCAACAGCTTGCCCACCGGGGTTGACCCAGTGAACGACAGCTTGCGCACGATCGGGTTAGAGGTCAACTCACCGCCAACAGAAATGGCGTTGGGCTTGGAGCAAGGAACAACGTTAAAGATACCCTTGGGGAAACCAGCGCGTTCGGCCAGTTCGGCCAGCGCCAGCGCCGACAACGGAGTATCTTCGGCAGGCTTAATCACCACCGGGCAGCCAGCAGCCAGGGCCGGGGCGCATTTGCGGGTGATCATGCCCAGCGGGAAATTCCACGGGGTGATCGCGGCCACCACACCGATTGCCTCGCGCACCACAATCAGGCGGGCGTCGGGCTTGTGGGTGGGAACGGTATCTCCATAAACGCGCTTGGCTTCTTCGGCGAACCATTCAACAAAGCTGGCGGAATAGACGACTTCACCGCGCGACTCGGTCAGGGGCTTGCCCTGCTCGGCGGTCATCAGCTGGGCGAGGTCTTCTTGGTTGGCCAGAATCAAGTCAAACCACTTACGCAACACCGCAGCGCGTTCTTTGGCGGTTTTCTTTTTCCAGGCTGGGAAAGCCGCATTCGCAGCTTCGATCGCGCGGCGGGTGTCGGCACCATCCATATCAGCCACGTCGGCCAATGCGCCGCCAGTAGCCGGGTTAGAAACGCCAAACGTTTTACCCGAAGCAGCCACGCACCATGCACCATCGATATAGCCATGGGTGTGAAACAGCGAACGATCCTTCAGGAAATCCATCGGTAGACCTTTCTGCAGCTGCCGCCTATGCGGCGCGGAGGGGAAACAGGGGATAAAGAACGGTATCACCGTCTAATATTTCAAACAATAGGCAACTATGGTTTCGGCACCGGTTCTATTAGCAGGCGAGCTTTTTGCCCGCAGGTCTCTTAAACAGTTCAAACCGTAGAAAAAACCTGAAAGCATGCGCGAGTAAGGTTGGATTTAGCTGGTTAACAGCTTAAAATATTCAACGCCAGTAACGGCGGGGATTTCCCCCCATCGCTTATCGGCCTTTTGTCAGCCCAATTTGGCTGCGTGAGATTGGACTTGCCCCGTTCGCCTATCGGATGCGGCGCATGGGAGAGGGTATCGGTGATGATGGACTTTGATGTCGGAAGCCGCTTGCGGCAAGTCCGCGAAACAGCCGGGCTGTCGCAGCGTGAATTGGCCCGCCGCGCCGGAGTAACCAACGGAACGATCTCGCTGATCGAGCAAAATCGCAACAGCCCGTCGGTTTCCTCGCTGCGCAAAGTGCTGCAAGGGGTGCCAATGACCTTGGCAGAGTTTTTCTCCACCGAAGACACTGACTTGGAACGAATCGTTTTTCGCCATGACGAACTTTTGCCCCTGACCAACGAAATTGAACGCAACAACAAAGGCGGCGTGTCGTTCTTACAAGTCGGCGATGCCCGCAAATACGGCCTACAAATCCTCTATGAAACCTATCAGCCTGGCGCTGACACCGGCCGCACCATGTTGCAGCATGCGTCTAACGAAGGCGGTATCGTGATCTCTGGTCGTATTGAACTGACCGTCGGTGACGCACGAAACTTGCTAGAGGCAGGCGATAGCTATCTCTTTGACAGCAGCTTACCGCACCGCTTTCGCAACACCTTTAAAGAACCCTGTATCATCGTTTCCGCCTGCACGCCGCCGTATCTGTAAAAGCACGGCCTAAGGCTAAGGCGAAAAAAGGGGGTGACTTGATCACAAGCCACCCCAAGGAACCCTCCGCAGGTGCCGATGCCTTGGCTTACGGAGGGCTGCCCCAACAGCGGAGGTGGTCCGCCGTCAGGGAGGATGGCAAAATTCTACCGCAGCCCGCGCAAGCGTTCATTACGACGACGCAGGGCTTCAAGCAAAACCAACAACACAATCGACACCAAGATCATCACCGTCGCCACCGCCGTAATGGTCGGGCTGATGTTTTCGCGGATACCCGAGAACATTTCGCGCGGCAAGGTGCGCTGTTCGGGACCGGCGATCATCAACACCACCACCACTTCATCAAAACTGGTGGCAAAGGCAAACAACCCACCTGATGCCACGCCCGGCGCAATCAACGGCAAGATCACCTTAAAGAACGTCGTCACCGAATTGGCGCCCAAGCTGGCCGAAGCCCGCGACAAGTTAGTGTCAAAACCCTGCAAAGTGGCCGAAACCGTGATCACCACAAAGGGTGACGCCAAGGCAGTATGAGCCAAAATCAGGCCGGTATAGCTGGCCGACAGCCCCAGCGGCGCAAAGAAGAAGTACAGCCCGACCCCGGTGATCACCAAGGGGACAATCATCGGTGACAGCAACACGGCCATCACCAACCCCTTGCCACGGAAATCAGCCCGCGTCAGCCCCAATGAAGCCAAAGTCCCCAACGATGTCGCCAAAATGGTCGAGGCGATCCCGATGATAAAGCTGTTCTTCAACGCGCGCTGCCAGGATTCACTGGCAAAAAATTCGTCGTACCAGCGCAGTGAAAAGCCCTGCAACGGATAGGTCAGAAACTGGCCTTCGTTAAAAGACAACGGCACCACGACCAAAATCGGCACCATGAGGAAGAAAAACACCAGCGCTGCGCCGCCATAAAGGACGGTCAACCAAAAGCGTTCTTCGGTCGTACGAACGTGATTGGAACTCATAGGACCACCCTCACCCGAGCTTGATGTTAGAGATACCGACCAGGCGGTTATAGATGGTGTAAAGCACCAGCGTGACCGCCAACAGCACCGCACCCAAGGCCGAGGCCAAGCCCCAGTTCACCGAACCCGAGGTATAAAAGGCGATGAAGTAACTGATCATTTGATCTGCCGCGCCACCAATCAGCGCCGGAGTGACGTAGTAGCCAAGCGCCATGATGAACACCAGCAAAGCCCCCGCAGCAATCCCCGGCAGCGTCATCGGCAGGTAAATGCGGATAAACGCCGTGGTCGGGCGGGCGCCCAACGACACCGCAGCACGCATGAAATGCGGCTTAATCCCCTTCATCACCGCATACATCGGCATGATCATAAAGGGCAGCAACACATGGGTCATGGCGATATAGACGCCGATGCGATTATAAATCAGCCGCACAGGTTCGTCGATCAGACCCAACCAAACCATGGTGTCATTGATCAGGCCATGTTCTTGCAACAGCACCACCCAAGCGGCGGTCCGCACCAACAACGAGGTCCAGAACGGCAGCAAAACCATGATCATCAATAGGTTAGCGCTTTTAGGCGGCAAGGTTGCCAGCAAATAAGCCACCGGAAATCCCAACAGCACAGCCAAGCCTGTCACCGCAAAAGCAATGGTAAAAGTGCGAACCAAGACGTCCACATAAATGGCGCTGTTTTCATCAACGCCGACAATATCACCGTTGGCGTTTTGATGCAGGTCAACAGCTTGCAGCAAGAAAAAACTGGTCACCGGGCCGCTGGCTTGGCTGATCGCCTGCCAGGTTTCGACATCGGCCCAACGGGCATCAATTTCACTTAAGGTCGCAGTCCAGTTATCAGAGCTGGCGGGCAGCTTTCGCGCCGTGCCAAACACCAAAGACCGGCCATTATCGACCGCATAATTTAAACGCCGCGCCGCCGTGGGCAGGGTCTTTTCGGCAAAACTGCTGCGAATTTCGTTCGCCAAGGTCGCAAACACCGCTTCGGGCGGGACTTTGCTATGGTCGGTCCATTGCGCAATCGCTTGCGTGGTTTGCGGCCAAACCTCGGACAATTCAACGTCATTGGCCGAACGGCGCAGCATGTCAGCAATCGGCACCACAAAGGTGACCAGGATAAACAGCAGCAACGGGGCCACCAACCCAAAAGCACGCAGCTTTTTCATCCGCTCGGCGCGGCGCAGTTTGGCCTTTAGGCCCTGTTGATCGGGCAGCGTTGCCTGGGGAGACGCAGGCAGGGCCATATCGGTCATCGCTGAAATCCCTTAATTCGGAATACATAAAGGTCTGACCCCGGCAGCGAAAACATCACACCAGCGGGTCACAAACAGGAAACAGGGGGGGGGGAAAGCCAAGTTCCCCTGGCGGGCAGCATCACCGCGCTGACCACCAGAAGAACCAGCGTTGGCTTAGTTAGACGTTGCCGCCCACTTGTTAAAGCGCTCGGACAGACGATCCAGGTTTTCCAGCCAGAAAGTCGTGCTGATTTCAGCAGCATTGGCCATGTTGGCATCGGCGGTCGGCAGGTCAGCCAAACGAACCGGATCGATCAGGGCGTTCGCACCCTTGGCAGTGACACCATAAGCAATGGCCGGCGGCAGCTTGGCTTGCACGTCGGGCTTGCCGACATAGGCAAGGAACTTGTAGGCATCATCAAGCTTCGGCGACCCCTTGAGGATCACCCAGCTATCAACGGTGAACAAGCTGCCATCCCAAACGATGCCGAAATGGCGGCCATCAGCACGGTTTGCCGCATCGATACGACCGTTATAAACCGAGGTCATCGCCACTTCGCCCGAAGCCAGCAGCTGCGGCGGCTGAGCACCAGCTTTCCAGAACACCAATTGATCGCGGATGGTATCTAGTTTCTTAAACGCCCGTTCAACACCTTCGTCGGTGGCCAAAACGGTATAGACATCCTGCGGCGCGACGCCATCAGCAATCAGGGCGATTTCCAAGGTGGTCTTGGGGCCAGACCGCAAAGCGCGCTTGCCGGGGAACTTTTTCAGATCAAAGAAATCAGCCCAGCCGTTCGGAGCGGTCTTGATCTTGTCTTTGTCGTAACCCAAAACAAAGTTGTAGACGATGGCACCGACGCCGCATTCGTGGACGGCCTGGCTCATATAGGCATTTCTGCCGCCGATTTTGTCAAAATCCAAAGGCTCGAACAGGCCTTCTTCGCAGCCAGCAGCCAGTTCTTCGCTTTCAACCTGCACCACGTCCCAAGTGGCGCTGCCGCCTTCGACCTTGGCACGCAAAACACCGATACCACCATCCCAAGATTCGTCAATCATCGGGGTCCCAGTGGCGCGGAACGGCTCGAAATACACTTTCTTCTGTGCTTCCTGATAGGCACCGCCCCAGGAAACCACAGACAAATCACGCGCCTGAACGGCAGTGGCGGTCATGCCAAGCACCGAAGTGACAACGGCAGACATAATGAGTTTCTTTGCGTTCATACTCTAGCGACTCCCTGAGTAATGATAGATGGTCGTGAAAAACACGATTGCTCCGTACCCCTAACGATACGAGCGCAATGAAACCGTCCGGCTATGCCGGACAAAGGCAATTATAGCGGATCAAGAGCCAAACAATCTTCGGCCTCGAAGGCAACGAACAGTTCTTCGCCAGCCTTGGGCACCGGACGACCGGCGCGGAAGCGCATTTTCACCGTAAAGGCATCCGATCCAGCAACTGACATGCGCACCCGCACATGGTCACCGTAATAAATCGTCTGAACCACCCGGCCCCGCAGGCCATTGGGATGATCAACGTCGATGCCTTCGATATGAACTTTTTCGGGGCGGAACGACAAGCTGGTGCGTGATCCAACCCCGTCGATATTGATCGCGCGCACCTTAACCTGCTCGCCATCATTCAGACGGACCATGCAAAACTGGCCGTCAATGCTTTCAACAATCCCCGGCAGCGTATTGTTTTCACCAATAAAGTGGGCAACAAAGCTGTTCTGCGGGTTTTCATACAGACCTGTCGGGCTATCAAGCTGCTGGATGACCCCGTCGTTAAACACCGCAATGCGGTCCGACATGGTCAAAGCTTCGCCCTGATCATGGGTCACATAGACGATGGTGATGCCCAGGCTTTCATGAATATGCTTGATTTCCAACTGCATATGTTCGCGCAGTTGCTTATCAAGCGCACCCAAGGGCTCATCCATCAAGACCAACTGGGGTTCAAACACCAGCGCACGCGCCAGAGCAACACGTTGTTGCTGACCACCCGACATCTGACCAGGACGGCGGTTTTCCATGCCATTGAGCTTGACCATATCCAGGGCTTTCCGTACCCGCTCGGTCTGCTCGGACTTGCCGATCTTGCGCACCTGCAAGGGAAAGGCGACGTTCTCAGCAACGCTCATGTGCGGGAACAAGGCATAGTTTTGAAACACCATGCCAATATCACGATGGTGCGGCGGTACGTTTTTCAACGACTTGCCGCCAAGCAAAATTTCGCCATGGGTGGGGGTTTCAAAGCCGGCCAGCATCATCAGCGACGTCGTCTTCCCCGACCCCGACGGGCCAAGCATGGTGACGAATTCGCCGCGCTGAATTTCCAGGTTCAAATCCTTAACCACCAGGATTTCGCCATCATAGGTTTTCTGCACGCCGCGAAAAGAAACCAACGCGTCGGATGCGCTGTCTGTCACCGCTGCTGTCGCTGCTTCACCGATTGCCATTAATAACTCCCAAAACCATCAGGGTTTTCATTATCGTCATCTAACGCCCTTATCGCCTGTTAAAAAAACGATACGCGCCAGCGCTGCGAAGGTGTGCTTTGAAACCATCATGCCACGTTTAAAAAATTAGACAATAGCCGTTGCACACCTTTAGTGCAGATGCGATATCGCAGCGCAAAATGATTAGTTTTTCAGCAATTCCTCACTTACATGCGCAACAATGCAGCACAATATGCCACGATTTGCGCCATCGGCAGGGGAAAGCGGCGCCATTTTCTAATCCATTGTGATCACAAAGATAGTTTAATATTTCGCTACACGCGAAAGAGATATCGATTCGCATAATCCGCATCCCTCGCCTGTGGACAGGATAATATTTTGAAAAACAATGATTTTGATGCCCTGTGACCGATATTTTAAACGGGCCTCCAGAACGCCAATGCGACAAAATGCAATCACATCGTCACAATTCCGCCATCCCTAAGCAGATTAGGGATTAAACAGTAAGTGTGCCGCTAACGTTTTTTCCGCATCACGGATGTGAGCGACGATCAAGGCTTCGACAGCACAACCATCACGCTGGGAACAGGCCGTCAACAAGTCATCGTGACCCTTACTCGACTGATCCCCATAGGCCAAATGCGAAATGGTAAAGCGAATATAGCGCTCGGCCAGACGATGCAGCCCGGTGATATGGGCCAGTAAGCGCGGGCGCTGACAGGGTTGGTACAAGGCCATGTGAAATTGATGATTGAGCGAACAGAAATCCTCACCAGAACCAGCCAGCGCCGTCGCATTGAGCGCGGCAGCTTGCTCAATCTGTGTGTTTGAAAGATGCGGCACCGCCAAACGCAGCGCCAAAGCCTCGGCAGAGGCGCGCATTTCGCTGATTTCACGAAAATCGGCGCCATTCATAGGCGCAACCAAAGCGCCGCGATTGGGGTGCAAGGTGATCAACCCCTCGGCAGCAAGGGTGCGCAGGGCCTCGCGGATTGGCATGCGGCTGGCCCCACACGCTGTGGCAAGCTCGTCTTGTCGCAAAACGCGCCCCGGCGGTAAGGCGCCGAAAAGAATATCCTGCCGAAGCTTGGCGACAAGATACTCCGTTTGCTCGCCTTTTTTCATACTGCCCTCCCTGCGGCCAAAGGCCCGTTGCTGATGGAAAGAGGAGTAAAATCCTATCACCCCCAACCGCCCCCTTGCAATACGGATCCAATTTTGTATCTTGGATCCAAGATACCACCCAGGAGGCCACCGTTATGAACAACCCAAAGATGGGAAGAAGCACCCGCCGCGTTGTCCAAGCCGCCCAAGACATTGGCCTAAGCCTTGATATTCTCACCATGCCCGACAGCACCCGCACAGCCCAGGAGGCCGCCGCCGCCTGTGGCTGCACTGTCGGTCAAATTGCCAAATCATTGATTTTCCAACGCCAGGACAGCGCCGAACTGGTTCTGTTGCTGATCGCCGGTGATCGCCAAGCCGATCTAGCCCAAGCAGCAAGCGTGGTTGGCGCGCCGTTGGTTAAGGCTGATGCCAAACAGGTGCGCGATCTGACCGGCTTTGCCATTGGCGGCGTCTCCCCCCTTGGGCATTTAACCCCGGTCGCCACCTATATGGACCCTGCCCTGCTGGCACATCAAACAATCTGGGCTGCGGCAGGATCACCCAACACCGTCTTTGCCATCTGCCCGCACCGCCTGCAGCAGGCTGTCAGTGCAACGCTTTTGCCATAGGCAATGCCAGCGCCGCCTATCGCACACGGCTCTAATGATAAGGCAAAAAAAACACCCGGCATCCCTCAAAGGGAGCCGGGTGCAAGGTATGCCCAAGGTAAGGAAGCAAGAGGGAGTGCCATCAGGGTGGCTGATGGCGAATGCTTCCTGACCATTTAAGGCAGGGATGTGTCCAACCTTCTGGCAGCAGCGCCGCCGCCAGAAATATCGACGAGACCGGATCCCGTCATGTCGTCTTTCCAGCAGGCCCCTTCCACAGTGGCTTTCACGATCCTGGACGCGGAAACAGCGAAAACCACCATAAAAAACTGGTCAGATGACCCCTTTGTCACGCAATGCAGCACATTGCGCGGCATTCATACCCAGCACTTCGGCCAGGACTGTTTCGGTATGCTGCCCCAAAGTCGGCGGCGCGGTGGTCGCCTGGGCGGACAGCGTAGAAAATTTAATTGGTGAACCGACCAGATCGACCGTCCCGGCTTGCGGATGCGGCAAGGTTGCCTTCATGCCACGCGCCAGCACTTGCGGATCGGCAAACACCTGATCAAGGGTATTGATCGGTCCACAGGGAACCGCTTTGTCTTCGAGAACATCAATCCATTCAGCAGTGGTCCGCCCGGCGACCAAGGCCGCAACCTGCGGCACCAGTTCAGCACGATGGGCAACGCGGGCACTGTTGGTCTTAAAGCGCGCGTCTTCAGCCAGTTCGGGACGACCGGCCAGGGTGCAAAACCGTGCAAACTGCCCATCATTCCCCACGGCCAAGATGATATGACCGTCCAAAGTGGCAAAGGCTTGATAGGGCACGATATTGGGATGGGCATTCCCCATGCGGCTGGGCGCTTTTCCCGATGCCAAATAGTTCATCGCCTGATTGCCCAGCACCGCCACCTGTACATCAAGCAGAGCCATATCAATATATTGACCTTCGCCAGTCCGATCACGGTGGGCCAAGGCTGCGAGCACAGCAACGGTGGAATACATGCCGGTAAAGATATCGGCAAAGGCAACGCCGGTTTTGGTCGGCATGCCGTCGGGCTCGCCGGTCAGGCTCATCAGCCCGCCCATACCCTGGATCATAAAATCATAGCCTGCCCGCTGCGCATAGGGGCCGGTCTGACCAAACCCAGTCACCGAGCAATAGACCAAATCAGGTTTCACCGCACGCAAGCCGTCATAGTCCAGGCCGTACTTTTTCAAGCCACCGACCTTAAAATTTTCTAACACCACATCGCACTGGGCGGCCAGATCACGGATCACTTTCTGGCCTTCGCTGGTCGCCATATCAATGGTGACCGACTTTTTACCCCGGTTGCACGACAGGTAATAGGCGGCTTCTTTGGTGCCCTCAAGATAGGGCGGTCCCCAGCCACGGGTATCGTCGCCGCCCTGTGGGCGTTCGACCTTAATCACTTCCGCCCCTAGGTCGGCCAGCAACTGGCCCGACCAAGGACCGGCAAGAACGCGGGACAGGTCGAGCACCCGCAGATGAGACAACGGTCCGTGCACCGTTGACCCGGTTTCGTTTTGCTCACTCGTCATATCAGAGTCCTGTCCCGCGTCCTATCTCTGAGCCCCGAAAGGCCCGCGTTCAACACTGTGAATTAGGCGAAAGCCTGCAGCCCGGTCTGCGCACGGCCCAGGATCAGGGCGTGCACGTCGTGGGTGCCTTCATAGGTGTTGACGGTTTCCAGGTTCACCATGTGACGAATCACATGGAATTCGTCGGAAATGCCGTTACCGCCGTGCATGTCACGGGCAACACGCGCAATATCAAGAGCCTTACCAACGTTGTTCCGCTTGATCAGCGAAACAGCTTCGGGCGCCCACGTGCCGTCATCCATCATACGGCCAACCCGGATCGCTGCCTGCAAGGCCAGGGCAATTTCCGTTTGCATGTCAGCGAGTTTTTTCTGGATCAGCTGGGTAGCCGCCAGCGGACGCCCGAATTGCTTGCGGTCCAAAGTGTACTGACGGGCAGCGTGCCAGCAGAACTCAGCGGCGCCGATAACGCCCCAAGCAATGCCAAACCGCGCCTTGTTCAAACAGCCAAACGGGCCGCTAAGACCAGCAACATTGGGCAGCAGATTTTCATCGGGAACAAAGGCTTCGTCGAGGACGATTTCACCAGTAATCGAGGCGCGCAGGGAAACCTTGCCTTCGATCTTGGGGGTCGAAAAGCCCTTGGTGCCGCGCTCAACGATAAAGCCCTTGATTTTGTTATCATGGGTATCAGACTTGGCCCAAACGATAGCGATATCAGCGATCGGGCTGTTGGTGATCCACATCTTTTGGCCGCTAAGCATATAGCCGCCATCGACTTTTTTCGCACGGGTGCGCATGCCGCCGGGATCGGAACCGAAATCGGGTTCGGTCAAACCAAAGCAGCCCACCATTTCGCCGCTGGCCAATTTGGGCAGATACTTTTTCTTCTGCTCTTCGCTGCCATAGGCAAAAATCGGATGCATCACCAACGACGACTGCACGCTCATCGCCGAACGATAGCCACTATCGACGCGTTCGACTTCGCGGCCAATCAGGCCGTAAGCAACATGCGAAACGCCAGCGCCCCCAAATTCTTCGGGGATGGTGGGGCCAAGCAAGCCCATCTCACCCATCTCGCTCATGATTTCGCGGTCAAAGCGTTCTTCGCGGAAAGCGGTAAGGACGCGGGTCTGCAGTTTTTCTTGGCAGTAAGCATGAGCCGATTCACGGATGAGTTTTTCATCCTCGGTCAGCTGGCTGTCGATCAAAAACGGGTCTTCCCACTGAAAAGACTGCACGGCGCGTCCTCCTAGATTGCTATATTTCTGCGGCGTTGTTTCGCCCTGCCATCAAAGTGCCGTGCTCTGCGCCATAACGCAAAAACATTTTAAATCTTACTGCCATATGTTTTTCATATATCCCCTGTGTGAGACTCGTCCCAGGCCCGCATCTGGCTAGACCTTTTGCCCGCCCTCCCTTAGCGTAGCCATAAGAGCCCTAACAAAAGGGTCTGCTATAGACATCTCAGGGAAACGCCATGCTCCGCCAAGACCAGGATTACGAAACCCTTTGCGCCACCTTTCAGTGGCCACAAGACCAACGCTATAACATTGGCTTTGACATCTGCGACCGCCATTGCGCCGAAGGGCGCGGCGATACGCCCGCTATCATCAGCGAAGCCAGCGACGGCAGTGTCGAGACCTGGACCTTTGCCACGCTAAAAGAAAAGTCAGACCATCTGGCCGCTGCCCTGGCGGCACGCGGCGTCGACCGTGGCGACCGGGTGGCCATTTTAATGCCGCAAGCGGTGGAAACCGCCATTGCCCATATCGCCACTTATAAGCTGGGCGCGATTGCGGTGCCGTTGTTTACCCTGTTTGGCACTGACGCCTTGACCTATCGCCTGAGTGACTGCGGCGCCCGCGCCCTGGTTTTTGGCGCAGCCGATGCGCAACGGGTGCAGGCGTTAAGGGACGATCTGCCAGAGCTAAAAGTTTTGCTGTGCGTCACCGAGAACGCCGCCTCGCCAACCGTTGGGGAAAGCTTTTGGCAGGCGATCACCGACGCACCCCCTGCCCTGCCGATCGTTGATACCGCTGCCGATGATCCAGCAGTGATTATCTATACTTCGGGGACGACGGGCAAACCCAAGGGAGCCTTGCATGGGCACCGGGTTCTATGGGGGCATTTGCCCGGCGTAGAACTGCCGCAAAACCTGTTCCCCCAAGCTGGCGATCTGTTTTGGACTCCCGCTGATTGGGCATGGATCGGCGGTTTGCTCGATGTTTTACTGCCCGCCCTGCATCACGGTGTGCCCGTCCTGGCC
>CEGC01001321.1_pt1 | contig 17017 bp, 10 predicted proteins | sample 302731 | NCBI WGS metagenome assembly CEGC01 (sample SAMEA2755656, study PRJEB7226) | microbial mat metagenome | biome: microbial mat; feature: hypersaline; material: grass silage | place: USA | collected 2014-02-19 | depth 0 m | reverse complement strand
GTGGTAATGATCTTAGCAGCAGCCGAATAGGCACGCTGGGTGGTGATCATGTGAGTGAACTCTTCACCCAGGTCAACCGTAGAGCTTTCCAGCGCAGCGCCAGCAACAGTCCCAGCACCAGCACTCCCAGCTTCACGCACGGTCGGCAGGCCCGAAACGTCGGTCTGTTGGAACACGTTCCCCGTCAGCGACGACATACCGTTAGGATTCACAAAGCTGGCAATCGGGATCATGAAGATTGGGGTGGTCACGCCGTTATCAAACAAGGCGGTCACGATGCCGTCTTCACCGATACTAACACCGGCAAAATTACCAAACTTGTTCCCGTTTTGGCTGATGTAGTTCAGCTGATAATCACCAGCCAACTGCTGCAAACCATCCTTAGAGTTATAGTTGCCCAAGAACATGGAGATCGCAGCCGATTCCGACCCATCCATGTCCGCCGCGCCGTTGGCCCAGCCGATGGAAATCTGCAAACGCGGATCGGGTTCGTCGGTTTCGTTCTTGCCCATGATGGTATCAACCGAACCATCACCGGAGAAGGTCACACCATGCAAGTTAGCATTGTTGGCATTCACCGCTGCCGACACCACCGGAACTTCCCAAGTGCCGGTCTGCATCACCACCGCAGCGCCTGCAGAATCGACCATGTTCGACGCATCGACATCAAGGGTGTCAGTGGTACTGCCCTGACGGAAGGTGATCGCATTTTCACCCGAAATCCGCCCACCCCAAGTCCCCGGAGGAGCATTCGGAGCGCCAAATTCCAAAGTCATCGCCGTATTGACTTGACGGCCCAGCAGGTCAAGCACTTGGCTCAGGGATTTGCCCTGAATATCAATGCTGAACGCGTTTGCACCCAAAACACCGCCGTTGTTGTCGGCGTTACCAGCAGCGGCCACGCCACCAGCGCCGGTTGCGTTACCAACAACGAACACCGACTGGAAACCAGTGACAGCCGCGCCAGTGGTCATATAGTTACCAGGGCCGTAGGTGGTATCAAAGTAAGCTTCGGCAGTATTAATCAAGCGGTCGGTGACTTCCGCCGCAGTGGTCAGGCCGGTCACGTCAATATCGGTCGCCGACGTTGCAGTGGTAGTCAGGGTAAAAGTCACCCCATTGATATCAATGGTGTCACCTTGGTTGGTAACCGTATCGGTCCACCCCGCCAAGCTACCGGAGTTCGCGGTTGCGACTTCTGGCAAGTTAGCCGTCGTGGTGCCAAAGTTAAAGGTATAAGCGGTACCGCCAACAGTCAGGCCCAAGGACGAACCGCTTGCCGGAACTTCGGAAAAGTCCATCCGGCCAGCAGCCATATAGGTGTTATGCACCGAACTTTGATCGCCGATGGCAACAAACTTCGACCCTTCTGGCGGAACGGCTTCAAAGTCCCACGAGTTTTGTGCCCGCTTCATCCAGGTGAGGTTCAGGTTGTGGCTGTTCCCCAGGGTATCAAAAATCAACGCGTTGGTTTTCGCCGTCGTCCCAACAGAAACCGAGGTCCCACCGGGTAGGTTGGCCCCAATCGCCAGAGACGATGTTGCGCGCGCGGTACCACCAATGGTCTGCAGATTAAGCGGCTGCAGGTTGGTGCTATCAACCGCATTGTCGTTCATATAATAGGTGTCGCCACTGCTATTCTTGTAGGACTTCATGTAGAGGTTGCCATCCACATTGACCTGCGCTGCGGTGGCGGTGCCATCCCAGTTATCGAGTGGCCAGCCTTGCATGTAATAACCGCCAACGTTCTTCATATAGCCGTCTTTATCGACCTTGAAGGACCCTGCACGGGTATAGGCAAAGCCAGAGGAGTCTTTGGCCTGATCCGAAACGACAAAGAAGCCACCGCCCGAAATACCAACGTCAGTCGACGAGGTGGTCGCCTGCAGCAAGCCCTGAAGATCAACGTTGGTGCGCGGTGCCGACTGCACCCCACCCGGGCTATACTTGGTGCTCGAGACTTGCTTGGTCACCAGGGTATTAAAGTTAACCGTGGTTCCCTTGTAACCAATCGTATTGATGTTGGTCACGTTGTCAGCAATGGCACCCATGGCACTGGATTGTGAAGCCAGACCCGAAACACCGGCGAAAAGTGCACCGTAAAGCGACATGGTGATAACTCCTTAGCTCATACCGTCGTTGCGGTAGCTATTCTTAATTTAATACGGGCCGCAGGGTTGCAGCGCCTTAAACAGCAGGATCTTCTTCGGTGGTGGTATCCGTGGGAGTATCCGTCGTCGTTCCTGTGGTGGTATTTGCTGCCGTACTCGGCGGCGTCACCGACAGAACATCGCTCAGGGCCACCCCGACCTTACCCATGACCAAAATGGTGTTGCCGTTCTGGGTGGTGACCCCATCAACCTTACCGAATACGGTGCTCCAGGTATCAACGGTGGCGCCATCGGTATCAAGTGCGGTAACCGAAATCGTATAGACCCCGTCTTCCAACTGATTGCCGTCGGCGTCTTTGCCATCCCACTGGAAATCATGAACCCCAGCAGTGGTTTTACCGCTGTCGGTATAAACAACCTTCCCGGTGCTATCAGACAGCATAATGCCGACTGACTTAGCGTCCTTTTTCAGACCGTAAGCAAAACGCCCTGCACCATCTTGCAGCGGCAACTGGTTGCTTTCGGCTTCGGCATTCAAGCCAATATATTGCACGGCCATGGCGGCCTGACTTGCACCGCTAAGATCAATCAAGCTGGTCAGTTTTTCGTTCTGGCCGATTTGCTGTTCGACCTGAGCGAACTGCACCAACTGATTGGTGAACTCGGTGCTATCCATCGGCGACAGGGGGTCTTGGTTCTTCAGCTGCGTGGTGAGCAGAGTCAGAAATGTATTCATATCGTTGGCCAGCTTATTACGGCCAGTCGACGTGGACTCCGCGTAGGCATTCCCCAGGGCGACGCTCTCTTGGGCAGCCGAGACTGTGGTCATGGTCTTAATCCTTACTAGCTGAAGACGTCAGGCCTTTCTGGCCCATACAGTTAACGCGAAAGCCGTAAACGTACCGTTAAACCCGAATATCAACGCCACCGCGTGATGCGGCTAATTGGCTGCGCTGAACATCGATATCAAGGGGAATATCAAGATCGTCATCCAGCGAATGCGCCGCCCCACCATAGGGATTAGCGCCCGCACGGCCCCCAGTACCGCCATCGCCCTGGGCCATCTGTGCCCCACCATCACCGCGCAAAGAAAAGCTCAGTGAACCGCTATCTGTTTTAAGGCCCGCATCATTAAGAGCGCGCTCCAACCCACGCGAGTCGGCTTTCAAAGCATCAAGGGTTTCTTGGCTATCGGCGGTAACATGGGCGGTAACGCGACCTTCTTGCACCTGCATTTTCACATCGACTCGCCCCATTTCGGCGGGCTTGAGCTGAATGCGAATGGTATCAGTACCAGTTGCGGCCTGTTGCGTAATCTTAACCTTGACCTGATCGACCGCATTTTGCGCCGCAGCCGAATGAGATTGTGCTTGAGCGGTAGACTGATGGGCGGTCGCCGTTGCTCCGGCACCTTGGCCGGTGGTCGCAACGCCGGTGGTCCCGACCGGGCTAAAAGCGCTGGTGCTGGTCGTCGCGCTAGCCGCCGTGGTGGTCGCGCCGCTGGCAGATTGCCCACTGACGAAATCCCCCGTCACCTTGGCTTCACCGCTGCCCGTGGCGGTCATCGCCGCCTGCTGAGCCGTAACGGCCCCGGCGACCGGCTGTTGTGTCGCAGCGGCGTTTTGCTGTGCCGCCGCCTGCGCGCCATTTTGACCAGCGTTTTGGGCAGCATTTTGCCCCGTAGCCTGCGCCGTTTTCTGACCTAGCGACTGATTACCCTGGCCGCCTGTGCTATAATAGGATGCATTTTGCGCCGTAAAGGTCCCCGGCAAGCTGTCAGCACCACCGTCGGCGACCGTCGCCTGAGTGGCGGTGGCCTGAGCCTGGGCTGGCGTTTGAGCCTGCTGCGTGGTTTGCGCCTGCGGGGCGGTGGTCGCTTGGACCTCGACCTTTACCGTACGGCCTTGATTTTCCTGCCCCATGGCCTTGGCAATGCCCTGGGCCTGGGCTTCGGATGTTGCACTCTTGGTGGTCTGAGTGCCTTTTGTCTGCGCCTGAGCAGCCCCCTGCGCCTGTTGCGCGGCGGCCACAGCGGCGGGATCAGCAGTTTGCGCTGTAGTTTGCTGGGTGGTTGCCCCCTGCGCCTGCGCAGTCTGCGCCGCATTGGATTGCGCCGCCGGTGTCGAGGCCTGATTCTGCGCTACGGCACCTTGCGCCTGTGCGGGGTCGGCAGCTTTTGCCGCTTGCGCGCCATCAACGGTTTGCTGCGCGGCAGTGGCTGCGGTTTGATTCTGCGCCCCTTGAGTGGTTTGGGCAGCAGTCTGTTGAGCCTGGCCAGCGCCGGCAACAGCAGCCTGAGCGGCCTGCACTGTGGGATTTGCGACCCCTTGCGCCGCAGCGTTCTCGGCAGGGGCGGCCTCTTCGGAGGCGGCATTTTGACCCGCGTTCTCGCTGCTGCTCGTATCATCAGCGTGGTCATCAACGGCTTCGGGAGCCTCGTCACGCCCGTCATCAACTGGGGCGGCGGCCTCTACCTTTTCGTCATCACGGGGCTTAGCGGTATCGTCTTTACGGCGCGGCTCATCAGCCTTTGGCGTTGAGCGCTCGGGCGCGGCACCAATAACAGCAGACGCATCCGCCGTTACGTTCTGATAGCCAGCCGCGTCATTGACATAGGAGGCAAACAACGCCGCAGCACTGTCATCACTCGATTTTTGCGTCGAGGATCCGGTCTTTGTTTGCTGCTGCGTCCCGGTGGACTGAATGCCATAAAGGTCCATGGTGCTTTCCCCGACATCTTTGATCTTGCGTTATAGGGCCGACTAAGCGACTTTCCATATTCTACGCAATTTCGATGCCAAGTTAAGAAACACAGCATAACTCTTTGTTTTATTGTAATTTATACTCGGCACTCAGCCTTGAAAACCCTACACCCTTACGCGTCTAAGGCGGCAATTCTTGCCGATCCTGGTAAAAGGTGCCGCCCCCCCCCTATTCCGCCGGTTGTCGATGAGCGACATCCACCGACTGTACCGGCAAACGCAGGGCATAGAGGGCGACACAGGCGGCAAGAACCGCCAAGCCCGCGAACAGCAGTAAAAAGTCGCCCGTACTTTGCCGCACCAACCCAACAATCGGCACCGCAACCGCCGCCATGCCAAAATTCAGCACGAACTTGACGCCAAAAGCTGTAGCGCGCCAGCGCTCAGGGGTATAGCGCGCGAGTAGCATATTCTCCGCTGGCAAAGACCCGGTGTTACAAGTCACCATCAGCATGGCGGTAACCAACAATGGCGCCCCACTGGCCACGGCAGCAACAGCCAAAAGCGGCGCTTGCACCAACCAAAACAGCAAATACACCCATTTGAGGGAATAACGGTCCGCCAAATGCCCTGCCGTAACTTGCATTAAGGCCGAAAAGCCATAGACCAGCATCACCGCCATCCCGGGACCAATCGCCCCTTGGCCCAGCAATCCGCCCAGACGGTCATCAAACACCTTTGGCAATGCCGCCTGGGTGGCCTGATAGACCAATCCCCCCACCAACATTCCCAAAGCCAAAACCAAAAAGGCCCGTCGGGTATCGCCAGGAGCACCATACTTATGCGCAACCGTCGGAGCTTTATGATCGGTAATTTTCCCCATCCGCATCAGGGTGACAAACCAAATACCACAGAGGATCATTGCGGTTCCCGGAACCAAAAAAGCCCAGCGCCACCCAAAAACTTCGATCAGGGCTCCGGCAGAAATACCAGCAACGGCAGGGCCCAAACTGCCAAAAATTCCGTTAATCCCCAGGGCTTTGCCTTTACTTTGCGCTGAACGCACCAGCCAAGCGATGCCCACCGGGTGATAAATCGACGCAAACGCCCCCAGTGCCGTCAGCGCCACCCCCAGCATCCAAGGATCATCGACCAGACCACAGGCAATCCCTGCCCCGCCCATACCCAGGAAATAAACCGCCATCATCCCCGGCGCACTCCAGCGGTCGGCGATCCAGCCTGCCAACGGCGCCATTACCCCAAGCAATACTTTTCCGGCAATAATCAGCGCCAGCGCTGCCTCATAAGAAATGCCAAACACATTTGGCAGCACCAAGGCAACAACGAAAAAAGTAGGCTCAAAAAAGTGATTGAAAAAATGCCCGACACAGGAAAACAAGACGGCGTTTTTACCACCGCCCTGGGGCTGCTCAATTGGGGGCACCGCCGCCGAAGGCGATAACGACGGAGGAACAGTGCGACTCATCGGGCATTCCTTTAGCGCTTGATAAAAACAACCGCCCCCACCCCAACCACAAGGGCCGAAATGGGGGCCGTTTACCATAAGAGTAAATGCGTCGTCGCAGATGCCATCTGCTCGGAATTTACTCTAAACGTTCAGCAGCAAATATTCCCGTTCCCAAGACGAGACAACATCTTGATAGGCGTCCCACTCTGCTCCTTTGACCGCCATAAAAGCTTGGCAGAACGTCGGCCCGAACAATTCGTGCAAACGGCGAGCACCATGAAAACGATCAATCGCATCGGGCAAATGCTTGGGCAAGGCATGTGCCTTGGTATAGCCCGAACCGCTAATCGGCTTGGTGGGTTCTAGCTGATCAACCATTCCTAAATACCCGCAAAGCAGCGACGCCGCCATTGCCAAGTATGGGTTAGCATCTGCCCCCGATAGACGGTTTTCCACCCGCGTATGGCTAGGCTCAGAAACGGGAACCCGCAAACCTACGGTGCGGTTATCACGCCCCCAATGCATATTAATCGGTGCCGAGAAGTTCTTTACCAAACGCCGATAGCTGTTCACATTCGGCGCCAACAGCAGCATGGCCTGCGGTAGGTATTTTTGCAGGCCGCCAATATGCCAGCGGAACAGGTCACTTTCGGTCCCCATTTCATCGGCAAATAATGTTTTCCCCGTTGCAATATCCCAAACCGATTGATGGATATGCATGGCGCTGCCGGGTTGGCCTTCTAGGGGCTTGGCCATAAAGGTGGCGTAAACGTTATGCCGCAACGCGGTTTGGTGAACCGTGCGCTTAAACAAAAACACTTGGTCCGCCAGATCAAGTGGGCTGCCATGTTCAAAGTTAATTTCCATCTGCGCCGCACCACCTTCGTGATGCAAAGTATCAACGTCCAGGCGCTGAGCTTCGGCGTAATCATAGACGTCTTCGAATAACGGATCGAATTCGTTGACCGCATCAATCCCATAGGCCTGACGACCAATTTCAGGCCGCCCTGAACGACCAATGGGCGGTTCTAACGGGTAATCAGGATCGGCGTTGACCTTAACCAGATAGAATTCCAGTTCGGGGGCAACGATGGGCTTCCACCCCCGTTCATCATAAAGCGCCAAAACCCGACGCAAAACCTGACGCGGCGCCATCTCAACAGGCGAAGCATCCCGGTAATAGCAGTCGTTGATCACTTGCGCCGTCGGCTCGTTGTACCAGGGGACGACGCGCACCGTTGTTGGATCGGGCCGCAGATACATATCTTGGTCAACATCAGACATGATGTCTTCTTCTGGATAATCCCCAGTGACCGACTGAATAAACAAACTTTCTGGCAGACGCAGGCCGCGATCTTTTAAGCCAGCGATGAATTTATGCGCGGGCAAGATTTTACCGCGTGGAACCCCTGCCATATCAGGGACGAGGCATTCAACCTCGGTAATACCCCGACTGGTGATCCATCCGATGAGATCATCGGTGGTTTGTGGGACCTCTTTGGGGCGGTGGTCGTCATCGGCTTGGGTCGTGGACGCTTTGGGATCAACCTTTTGCGCTTGGGTTGCCCGAATCAGCTCTGACATTGGATTGCCTCGATTGCAAAGAACCCTATGACTTTAGCCACATCCCCGGCACTGCGGCAGTTTATTTTTACTTTTAGCATCGAGATTAGACGCTGGTGGCAGCGAAAAACCCGCATAAAGTGTAATTATTGCTTATTCGCGGCTCTTATGTCCGGCTATTGCTCTCAACTACTCTTGGTCTTTTGCTTTTCTGGAGGGGGCGACATGATAAAAAATACGAAACTCAAAATTACTCTCGTCTTTTGCGCCTGTTTTCCCGAATCACCTCGTATTAAGGAGACCAAACAAAGACGCGCCACGGCATAGCCTGCGCCCTAACCCTTTAAGTAGCCGGGTTTCTTATAGCGTATTCTTACGCGCGACAAGCGGCCAAAACGCGCGCCAGCAACGAGACAACATTCGCCAAAGATCGTTTCAAAGAAGCTTATGATCCTGAATACTCAATCGCACAAATAGCGATCAAACGCGCTTGCATCTCCCTGAACCATCCCTCAGAATAGCCTTAAATAAAGCCGGGATTATATCCTTGCTGGCTAGTGCGTTTTATCGTTTTCCAGGGTTGCACTGGCATCTAACGCCCGACCCTGTTACGCTCTTTCACCAAGGCTACCTTTTACCCCCGATCAGTGGGACCACCGTTTATGAACTATGTTTCGATCACCGGCATCACACTGGGCATTGCAGTGGTGGTAGTGCTCGGCATTGGCTTGCTGTCCTACATTTCGCAACTGGTCAAAAACGCCTATCAGATTAAGGTCGAAATCCGATCTGATATGGAAAGTGGCTTGCGTAAGATCGAAGAGGAAATGGGGCAAAAGACCAAGTGGATGCGCTCTGAGGTCGGCGAAGACGTGACAAAAATCCGCCAAGCCATCGAACAAGACACCGCCCGGCGCCTTGAAGCTATCGAAGAACGCCTCGCCACCCAAGCCAAAGAAATTGACCAAGACTCGCGGGATGAACGCACCGAGCTGCGCAACACCGTTCATCAGATGCGCAAGCGCGTCAACGCCATGGAACAAGAGATCAACGCTCTCAAAGAAGAACTGGCACGCCGGGCAGCATTAGGGCAAAAACGCCGCGAAGACCAACCCCGCGAGACATCAGAAAAAGAACCGAGCCAAGAAACCGTCCCCACGCCAGCGACCGCGACAGGACGAGAGTCATTAACGGCCCTCTCGAGCAGGGCTCCGGCCCCTACGCCCACCGATCAAGACGCCAAAACCAAAGCCCCCCCAGCGGCTGCCGGTCAGGGAAGCGATACCCGCAATACCGTTACCCGCACGACGAGTGGCGTGCAAAGAATGGAACTGCAAGACTTTGCCGCAGGCAAAGCCTAAAAAAACATCTAAACAACTATGAGGGGTGACTTGACGTAGCCCCGGCGACAGAGTGCCCAAAAGGACACCCTGCCGCTTATGTTTGCTTCTGTTTAGCTAAACCGATTGCCAATCAAATGCGCAGCCTGAGCCCCCCATTCATAGGTGAACTCTTTGCCGACCCGCAATACCGCCGGGGTTGGCTCGCTCACCGGCAACGGCAGGTCATCTTCGCTCAACGTCCCCATGACGTGATCGGCCAAAATTTTGCCAAACACAGTTCCCGGTGAAATCCCCCGCCCACTATAGCCCGCAAAGCCAATCATCTGCGGTCCAAAGCGGTGGAAGCGTGGCAAATGACTATCGGTCACCCCAATCCAGCCATACCAAGAAGACTCAAACGGGACGTCTGCCAAATTTGGGAACAAATGCGCCAGTTCCCGCCGCGCCCAGCCTTGGTGAATGACCTTGCCGGTGCCGCGCAAAGCACCAACGCTGCCCAGAACCAACCGACCCGCAGCATCCATGCGGAACGAGGTCAAGATGTCGCGCGTGTTCCATGCCCCCTCGCCACCAGGAAGAACCTTTTGTAATTGTTCCGCCGTCAACGGCTGGGTGGCAAAGTTAAAATAGGGCAGATGCGACACTTGCCGGCGCAATGCCGCCCAAGGGCCATGCGAATAGGCGTTGGTTGCCACCAAAACCCACCGCGCAGTCACCGCACCTCCACTGCTCTGAATCGTCCATGCGTCGCCGTCACGGTGATAGCGATCAACTGGGCTGTGCGTATAGACAGTCGCACCAGCCCCAAGCGCCGCCTTTGCCAGCCCCCGCACATAAGCCATCGGCTGAATGGTTCCCGCCCGCTCGTCCAATAACGAGGCGACATAGGCTGTCGTCCCCACCCGCGCGACCGTTTCCTCATAAGACAACAGGCGAACCGGCGCCCCGCGCTGCTGCCACTGCGCCTCGCGTTTTTTCAGGTCTTCCAGGCCCTCAGCCCCCACGGCACAATGCAGCGTGCCGGTTTCGCGTGCTTCACAGGCGATAGCGTGCTTGCGGACCAGGGCGAAAACATCGCGCGGGCCATTGCCCAAACAGTCGAGCAACCGTTCCCCATACACCGCCCCCAGAGTGTCGATCAAATCATTGGGATGAACCCACATCCCGGCGTTAACCAAGCCGACATTTCGTCCCGAACCGCCCGAGCCAATATCGGCGGCTTCGAGTACCGTTACCTTTAGCCCCTGCTCGGCCAGATGCAGCGCTGCAGACAGGCCGGTATAGCCAGCGCCAACGATGGCTACATCGCAGGTCTGTTGCCCTGTTAACACCCCGGTTTGCGGGGCAGGAGGAGCAGTGAGCGTCCACAGGCCGTGTTCTGTTAGCATGGTATGCTGTTCCCTTGCTTTCGGGGCAGCACCAAAAAGGCGTTGCATTCTTGAGGCCCCGGTCTTCATGTTGATAAACCTCGTCCAGATTTTGCCCTTTGGCATCGCCAGACAAGCAATCATTCATCAAGGACTCATTCGCAGACGGAATGTCTCATGCTTTTGCCCCGGCGTTTTCTCCCCTCCCTCTCCCTCCTTACCGCTTTCGAGGCCGCAGCCCGTACCGGCAGTATCACGCAAGCGGCCCGCGAACTGAGCCTGACGCAAAGCGCAGTCAGTCGGCAAATCAAGGCCCTAGAGGACCAGCTACAGGTTGAGCTTTTTATCCGCGAACGGCAAACGATCCGCCTTACCTTGGCCGGAACAACCTATGCCCGCGAAATCCGCGCCGCCTTACAAATGATCAGCCTCGCCTCGCTCAATTTGCGCGCCAACCCCATGGGCGGCAGCCTGAATTTAGCCATCCTCCCCACCTTTGGTACCCGCTGGCTGGCCCCCCGCCTACCCGACTTTATCGCCGAGCACCCCGGAATCACCATCAACATGGTCACCCGCATCACCCAGTTCGATTTTCGTTTAGAAACTCTGGATGCGGCGATCCACTTTGGCTCATCCCACTGGCCCGGAGCCGAAACGGTTTTGCTCCGCCGCGAGCACGTCATCCCCGCCTGTAGCCCTGCGCTGAAGGAAAGCTATGGCTTTCGCCACCCCTCAGACCTACACCGCGCCCCCTTGCTCAACCTCTCCTCGCGGCCTGACGCTTGGGAATGGTGGTTTAGCATCCATAACGTTGCCCCCGAGCCAGTGCACGGTATGCTGATCGACCACTTTGCCACCGCCGCCCAGGCCGCGATGTCGGGCCTGGGCATCGCCTTGCTACCCACCTTTTTGGTTGAAGAAGAACTGCGGCAAGGCTCGTTAGTTCCCGCCCTGGATCTGGTCACCGAAAGCATCGAACGCTATTACTTGGCCTGGCCCGCCGAGCGCGCAGATCACCCGCCACTGGTTGCCTTTCGCGATTGGATTTTGCGACAAAATGCTGCCGATCGCTGAGACGCAAACATCAGCACAAATATAAAACCCCCGAGGGGACAGAACCGTCTCCTCGGGGGTTTTTGTAAAACAAAGGATGAGAGCATTTCTCGTCGCTACAAAAGAACGAGAAATGCTCTCATGGTCAACTGCGCACCACCAAAACCGATACCTTCGCATGACGCACCACACGCGCGGCATTGGGGCCGAGCAAGTAATCGGCAAGCTCTGGCCGATGGGCACCAATCACAATCAGGTCCACCTTCTCGCGCTCGGCGATTTGCAGAACCGATTCATAAACGCTGCCTTCACTGACAATATGATGGGCTTTCACGCCCTCGGGCAAACGTTCGTCTACCTCTTGGCGCAAGCGTTCCAGGCACTTTTTCCCGGCTTCCTTCTCAAAGCCTTGCGGGAAAAATTGCCCGACCCAACTCATGCCCAAGGTCGGGAGGACCGTCATCACATGCAGCTTAGCGCCACCAGCTTGGACCATACCAACGGCTTTGGCCAAGGTCTGTTCAAGGTCGCTTTTATCCTCCAGGTCGATCGCCGCAAGAATGTTCTTATACATCGTTTAGCACTCCTTTTTAGCGGCGCACTTAGGCGGCGACTTTCCCAGCAGCAGCATCACGGCGGCGACGCTGCAAAAGGTAAATCCCGGCATAAAGCAACAAGGCAGGGATATACATCAACTCACGCGGCGGATTATCAGCCTTGGTCAAAACTGAAACGATTTGCCAATCGAAATCCAAGCCCGCTTTTTCCGCCGAAGAGCCAAAGACGATATTATCGACTACGGCCTTTCCGTCTTCCTGGCGCAGCTCTAGACCAGCCCCGCGCAGGCGATCAACGCCGGTATCACCTTCGCCCAGAGCCAGGGAAACGTGACGGGTTGCGATGTCACCTTCCAAGGTTTCACCCTGGGCGATAAACATCACACGGGTGCCTTTTTCTAGACCGTCGGCAATGCTGGTTAGCTCAACCCCCGGACGTTCATCCAACGGCGCATAAACCATGTCCCACCAAAACCCAGGACGGAACAGGGTGAATGAAATCAACAGCAGCACAATGGTTTCCGGCCAACTGCACCGGGTGATAAACCATCGCTGCGTTGCCGCTGCAAAGGCCAGCATCGCCGTCAAAGCCACCGCAAACACAAACAACGCATGCGTCCACGATGTCACACCGATTAACAGCAATTCGTTGTTAAAGATGAACATGAACGGCAAGGCTGCGGTGCGGATATCATAGGCAAAACCCTGGATCCCCGTTCGAATGGGATCCGACTTGGCAATCGCCGCCGCCGCAAAGGCCGCAAGCCCCACCGGCGGTGTATCATCGGCCAGAATGCCAAAATAAAACACGAACATATGGACCGCGATCAGCGGCACCAATAGTCCTTGTTCTGCGCCAAGATTGACAATCACCGGCGCCATCAGGGTCGAAACCACGATGTAGTTTGCCGTCGTTGGCAACCCCATGCCCAAAATCAACGAGATCAAGGCGGTAAAGACCAACATCAGCATCAGATTGCCTGCCGAGATAAACTCGACAAACTCGGTCATCACCAAGCCAATCCCGGTCAAAGTCACCGTACCAACGACCACACCAGCCGCAGCGGTAGCAACGCCGATACCGATCATATTCCGTGACCCGGCAACCATGCCTTCGAACAAGTCAACCAAACCGGCTTTCAGCTCGGGGACCACATCACCAGTCTTGCTCAGCCAAGCGCGCAAGGACCGCTGCGTGGCCAGAATCACCGCCATAAAGACCGCCGCCCAAAATGCTGCGAGGCCTGGTGACATGCGTTCGATCATCAAACACCAGACCAGCACCCCCACCGGCAGTAAATAAAACAGTCCCGCTTTGACCGTTGGGCCAATTTCGGGCAGTTCTTCCAAGGTGTCGACTGCCTCAAGTGGCGGAAAGCGCAAGGAATAAGCCAGCAAGCCAACATAGGCGATAAAAACCGCAACCGCAGCCAGATAAGGCGTCGCATCACCAAAGACGTCCTTGGTCCAGCCCAGGCCGTAGTAAACCGTTGCCGACAAGATCGCCAAGCCAAGGAACGTGGTAAGCGCCCCTAACAAAGCCGCAGCCCAAGTGCGCGTATGGCGACGCGGCAAGCCTTTCAGGTCCATTTTCATCGCTTCGAGGTGAACGATGTAGACCAAGGCGATATAGCAAATTAACGCCGGAACAATGGCGTGCTTCATCACTTCAACGTAGGAAATTCCCACGTACTCAACCATTAAAAAGGCAGCCGCCCCCATCACCGGCGGTGTCATCTGCCCGTTGACCGACGAGGCGACTTCGATCGCAGCCGCCTTTTCTGCCGGGAAGCCAACCTTTTTCATCAATGGAATGGTAAAGGTGCCGGTGGTCACCACGTTAGCAATCGACGAGCCAGAAACCAAACCCGTCATCGCCGAGCTGACCACAGCAGCCTTTGCCGGACCGCCACGCATATGACCAAGTAGGGCAAAAGCAACGCGGATGAAATAGTTGCCTGCCCCACCGCGTTCGAGCAACGATCCAAACAGCACAAACAAAAACACCATCGAGGTCGAAACCCCAAGGGCAACCCCGTAAACACCCTGATTACCCAGCCAGTAATGGCCAACGCCCTTATTTAAGGACGCGCCTTTATGGGCGATAACATCGGGCATATACGACCCGGCAAAGGTGTAAATCAAGAATACAGCCGCCACCACCATCAACGGCGGGCCCAGCGCCCGACGGGTCGCCTCGAGCAACAGCAACATACCGATGACGCCGACCACGATATCCGTCGTGATCGGCATTCCGGGACGGGTCGACAGCTCGGCATAAAAAACCGCCGGATAGATGGCGCAAAACCCACCAACCAGGGCCATCGCCCAATCAGCCAAAGGTATCCGCTCACGCGGCGACGACTTGAGGGCCGGAAAGGCGGTATAGGCCAAAAAGACCGCAAAAGCCAAATGCACAGCCCGGGTTTCGAATTCGTTTAGCAGTAAAAAATGTGTCATAAACGGCAGCGGCGACGCCACCCAAAGCTGGAACAAAGCCCAGGCAAGGGCTGTTAAAATAAGCACCTTTCCCACCGCCCCGGCAGGTTGCCTAGAGCCTGTTTCTGCCTCGGCTACATAATCGATGGAAAGCTCTTCGTCCACTGGGGACGCCCCACTCTTTCCTGGTGTATGAGGGGTTTTCTCGCTCATTCTCGTTCTCCCGCTTAAACGAACGAAACGGCACCGCAGGCCCAAAGCATAAGGTAGGACCTCAAGAGATCTTACAACGTCGCACGCTGGTCCCAGGCTGTTTACTAGGGCAATTCCACGGTCATTTTTGATCGGAAAAAAGCTCTAACCACGCACTGTTATCTAGCGCCTGCCTGTGGGATTTGGGCGTGATGTCGCAGCATAAAGATCAACTATAACACGGCGCAGAAACCATTGGCTTTAAAATAAAAAAAGGGGAGAGTTTCCCCTCCCCCTCATCTTTGAAGTGTTCTGCTATTTAATCAGACCAACTTCACGATAGTACTTTTCTGCACCGGCGTGCAGCGGAGCCGACAGCGACGCCGTCACCATTTCTTCTTTCTTCAGACCAGCAAAAGCAGGATGCAGCTTTTGGAAGCTTTCAAAGTTTTCAAACACCGACTTCACCAACTGATAAACGACTTCATCAGGAACCTTAGCCGACGTCACCAAAGTAGCGCGCACACCAAAGGTCTTCACGTCGTTATCGGTGCCGCGATACATCCCGCCGGGAATAGTGGCCCAGCTATAGAACGCGTTTTCATTGACCATCTTTTCGATGCCCGGACCGGTGATATCCACCAGTTTGGAATCGCACGCTGTGGTCGCTTCTTTAATTGTGCCCGACGGGTGTCCGACCGAGAAGAAGATGGCATCAACGTTGTTATCGCACAGCGCACTGGCCTGCTCGGCGGCAGCCAATTCAGCAGCAACGGCGAAATCCTTGGCAGGATCAAGACCAGATTCTTTGAGCATCACATCAACAGTGGCCCGCGCCCCGGAACCGGGGTTGCCAACGTTAACGCGCTTCCCCTTGAGGTCAGCATAGCTGTTGATGCCCGCATCAGAGCGCACGACCAAGGTCATCGGCTCGGGATGCATCGAAAAGACAGCGCGCAGGTCTTTAAAGGCGCCCTGATCAGCAAACTGCGACGTGCCATTATAGGCATGGTACTGCCAGTCAGACTGAGCAACGCCGAAGTCCAGCTCGCCCGCGCGAATGGTGTTGATATTATAAACAGAACCACCAGTCGATTCCACCGAGCAACGAATGCCGTGCTCTTTGCGACCCTGGTTCAAAAGACGGCAAATAGCGCCGCCAGCGGGATAGTAAACGCCCGTCACACCACCGGTTCCGATGGTGACGAAAGACTGCTCGGCAGCGGCAGACGGAGCCGGGTTGGTGAACAGTGCAGCGGCACCAGCCGCCATCGCAACAGACAAACCAATAAACGACAGCTTCTTCATTACTCGCTCCTCTCGGCACAGGTCCAATTGACCCCGAATGATTATCTTAGCGGGTCCTTGCCCTTGCCGCCATAGATGGCTAGGCAAAACCCTAAAATTCATCCCCTCGGCACCATTTATTTTTAAAAATAGATACCTTTTTAGCCCCTAACGGAAGCCGCTTGTTCAGGGAAATCATTGAATTAGGCAGATAGCCAACCACAGAGACGCCGATGATGCAATAGTATAGAGGCCAACAGAGTTATTTTTCGCAGGTCGTATAATTTGGTTATCCTCAAAACTCTCTTGCTCCCCGCTTTGGGGGGCCTTCCCTAACCCGTTATCATCTGCCGCACCTGTTGCGCGCTCATCACTGGGCGGGCGAGTATCTGCGCTACACGGGCAAGCCGTGCAATCGGCTCCGCAGGGTCGCTTGCGGGCTGACCATCCGGCCCCCACAGGCTATTTTCAAAGCCTACGCGGGCATGGCCGCCCATCCCCAGGGCTGCGACTCCGCAACTGGCTTCTTCTGGCCCAAAGGCACACATGGACCACGGCGGCGGCTGTTCCCAGGCGCTATTCCAACGATCCACATAGCCGGCCAAATCCGACGCCCGCGAACGCTGCCCCTCGGCATAACGCCCCAGAACAAACAACGGGAAAATACCCTGATCAGGGATAACCCCCCGTCGCAGTAAGTCCAACATCCAAGCGACCTCGGTCGGCGCATATAAGATATGCTGAACAAAACAGCCCTGCCCCGCAAGCTCGGCAAGAAACGTAGCCGCGGCGGCTTCATACGATGCATCGGGGATCAACTCACGCAAGGCAATCGAGGTCGCTTCCGGCCTTACCGCCCGCACCACGGCCATTTGTTCGCCAGGGCTATAGAGCCCAACAGCTTCGGTGGTAATTTGGATGACCAAATCATCGCC
>CEGC01000026.1_pt1 | contig 17353 bp, 19 predicted proteins | sample 302731 | NCBI WGS metagenome assembly CEGC01 (sample SAMEA2755656, study PRJEB7226) | microbial mat metagenome | biome: microbial mat; feature: hypersaline; material: grass silage | place: USA | collected 2014-02-19 | depth 0 m | reverse complement strand
CTCTAAGAAAGGCGCGCAGAGCCCAAGAGCGCCTGGGTTTGTTGTTGAAATTGTGCTGCGTCAAAGCGGGCTTCGCGGGTTAGGCCAATCTGGGCGGCGGTTTTCAAGATGGCCGGATGGATTTCCGGCCCGTCTTTGCCGCCGACTGAAAAATGCGGCCGCAACCACACAGCATGCGCCAGTTGATCAATAAGGCCGAGCAGGCGAAAACAGACCGCCAGCCCATGCAGGTCATCTAACCCCACCGAACGATCCACCGCCAAAGCCCAACAGGCGGCATCGCGGTCGGCAAAATGAATGGCGGTTTCTTCACCGTCGGGGCGTTCAAAGATGATGCCTTGCGGTGTTGGCGAATAGTCGCCAGGGCTGGCGTCTAAGGCCATGGTGGCGGCCTGGGTTGCCGCCTGCCAAGCATCAATCAAATCAGCGACCTCGATGGGCGGTAATTCTTCGGGCGGGATCGGCACATGCAAAAAAGCATCGGTAGTTTTTTGCCACGATTCACCAGCCTGAGGGTGGCGGGCAGAAGACTTTGGCATCAGCGCTTAAACCTTTTCCCAGGCGCAAGACAGGCTTAACTCGCCAGCGGTGTTAACGACGGTGGCGATGCAACGATCAGCGGCTTGCGGCGGGATGTTGACAGCCAAGCGCACCATATATTGCGCTCCTGACCCGACCGGAAGGCGGGTGGCGTTTAGGCGCACGATATTGGCCTGATATTGTTCGAATACTTCGGCTAAGCGGGCAATCAGTCCCGGACGGTCGCCACCAGAAAGCGTCAGGCGGTGAGTGATCTGCGCGCTGGCGCCGGTGGCAGCGCCAAATTCAAACGGCTCAACCGAAATCCGCGCCCCTTGTGTTTGCGGCAGGCTGCTTAGGGCTTGCTTGATTTCGCTGATCGAAACATCTGCCGGAATTTCGCTGATCGCTGACCATTCGGCAGCTTCGCCCAATACAGCAAAGGTGGTATCGCCGAGCGAGGCCCCCAGATCAAACAATGCCCCGGCGACGGCGGCAACAAAGCCGGTGCGATCAGGGGCGAGTAGGGTGATGAGGATGGTGGAGGGCGCAGGTTGGGTCATGGGCAGAGTACCGAACGAGAGTGGGGGAGAACGATTGGCCCCTATCATCGGGCGTCATAGATGGCCTTGTAAAGAGCCCCAGCGGTGCGGGTGGCGTTAATAACCCATCGCCAATCTTCATCACTTAGGGGGGCGGCGTCAAAGGCTTTGAGAACGGTTTGTAAGGTGGTGCTGCTTTCAGCCTTGCGGAAAAAGAACGATGTCTGCGAGGGCTTGAGCGAGAGACACTGAAAGACTTTAGTAGAATAGTTGGTACCAAAGCTGCGTGAAATGGACTCGACTGCCGCCGCAATCGCTAAGCGCGCTGCCGGTGATCGGCTGGCGATATAGTGATTATAGGCAACGTAGGCTTGGGTTTCGGTGATCGGGAACGAATGTCGTGGGTCTGGTCCAGTAAAACCAGTCGCTTCGAGATCGTTGAGAATCCAGCGCCAATGGTCTGCTCCTTCGATCGCATTGCGGAGTAACAGGTCGCGGACCGATGCTTGTTCAGCAGGGCAGTGGGCGGCGGCTAGCGATGACGCCGACGGTGCTTCGTAGGAATTATGGAACATGGATAAAAGCAAAAGATGATAGTCGGCAACGGTAAAGGCACCATTGAGGATACGCAACGCTGTCGCATTATCGGGAAAAGCAATGGTCGTTGCGTTGACAGAGTCGATAAAGTCCTGCCGGAAACTCATAAATCGGGTCCACCATGGATTGAGGGTGTCGTTATGGTAACAGAGCTTGCGGAGGGGAACAGCCAAAAATGTAATTTTATCAGTATACTTCAACATAATGGCCGAATAAATGGGAGGAGATAAAGGGTGCGAAAAACCTATTTCAATCGGGAAGATAACAAAGATACATTGTGGATACAAAGAGATCACAAATTAGTAAAATCGTTAAAAAAGTATAAAGGTGTCCTTAACGTGGTTGAAAACACTGTTGGGAAGAGTACCATAAAACAGGGAAGGAAATCGTGATTCGCATGCCCTGAGCCTAAGGTGATTAGGGGAGTTGTCCGAATGGACAGGTTTTGTGAAACATGAATATCCTGTATCAAGATGATCCTCTAAGCTGTCGTGGTTACATGATTATTTGATGGTTTTTAGTGGCTTTGGGATTGCTTTTTAAATCCAGAGTGCTTAGGAAAAGGACCCTCTTGGTGGGGGTGTGTTGGCTTTGGTCTATCGATTCAATCGCACGACAACGTGCTTTATGATCGTAACGGCGAAAAAGGAAATACGATCCACAGAAGTAGCCGCGCTGCCGCCTGTATAATGTTTTGGGCAGTGCAACCCTTGGATTTTTAACGGGAGAGGCAGTGTTATGAGCCTCAAGGTGTCACAGGCTCCGGTTGCCATTGGCTCCGCTTCACGGGCGGCGGCTATCAACCATGCTGCACCGACGGATCTCTTTCGTCAGGTCGCGGGCATGTCCGGTGCCATGGCATCTGGTCCCGAAGATGAATCTTTGCGGTTTGGCGAAAATTGGGATGGCCTTTATCAGTCTAACGATAAACCGACGAAGAAAACCGGACGCTCGGCGTTAGAGCATGTTCGGTTTGGTGATATTATCACCACCGAAGAGGTTTCTATGACGCTGGTGTCTTATCAGGCAATGAACGATCTCTCGACCATGACCCCCTTGCGGACGGGGGCTATGCTTTATGAAAATTCCATGCGCGCGATCACCAATAATGGAACCATGCGCCCGCGCGGCGGTAACGTCAGCCGCTTGCTTTAGGGCGTTTAAGAAATGCTCTTATCGTAAGGCGCTGAGAATTTCATCTGCTCGGAGCTTTTTCAAAGTTTTGTCGATTTCACATAAAAAGGCCGCTCGCCCGGTTGGGGGGAGCGGCCTTTTTATGTGTTTCAGAGCGTGTTTCGGGCTCTTGCGGTCACATGACGGACTCTATTTTTGTACACGCAAACCCGTCAGGTCTCTATTTTGGGATTACTTTTTCTTCCAGCCGCCACCCTCATCGATAAAAAGGCCGCTTGGTGTTTTATCAATCAGCTTACGGCCAACAATGGCCTGTACGGCCTGAACCGATGTGCCATTGCTGGTGGCAATGGATCGGTATTTTTCTAGCCGCTCATTGTTGATACGTTCAATCATCGCGGCGATATCGGCAGAAACGGTACGTCCTGGCGCGCCTAACAGGCCGTCGGCGCGTTCGCCAACAAGGCCTTGCGCTTTGGCGGTTTCCAGGCTTTGCGCGTTGGCGGGCTGGGAAAAAATAAGTCCGCTAGCAAGAACCGTCAAGACAACGGCTGCCATGCGCATGAAACGGGAAGACATGGAGAATAGGCCGGATGTCACGGGCAGGGCCCTCCTTGCGGGTTATTCTGAGGTCATACTGTTAATACAGAGCCAAAGCGGTCTTTGTTCTGTATGCAAATGCGGTGTTGCAGATAAGATATTGACTCAGTATTTGCGTCAAAATAGCTCTTGGTTTTGCTTTAGCAGCGTATCCACATCGCGTTCAACTTTAATGCGGACTTCTTGTTCGATTTTGATGTTTAGATTGATGACAATTGGCTTGTCGGGGGCTTCTAGGCGCACTGTGGGCTGGCAAGCTGCGGTTGACAGCGCCACAATGAACACCCCACCGAGAGCCGCGAGGGGCCACGCCCGGCGCGAAAGCCGTGCTGCACGGGCAAGGGTAGCAGTCATTCGCATGCTCCTGTTTATACAAAAAACCGAGGACCTTATTATTTTAACAAGCGCTGGCCCCCTTACCTTACTTGGCCCAGCTCATGCGATAAATCAATGTCATGATGACGGCAACCAGCGAAAAGAGCATAGCATCACCCAAGGCCGCCGCCATCCCTTGGCCTAAGATAAGACCATCAAGAAGGGCAATAAGTAAGGCACAGGCCAGGGTGGGCAGGGCAGCCCACCAGCTGGCAAGAGGGCGGCGGAAAAACAGCAGCGTTATCAGAAAGACTGCAAAGCCCAAGACGATTTCGGTCGCGTCGCTGCCCAGGGGGATTGCGCCCCAGATGGTGCTTTTAAAGGTACTGTACATAGTCTATCCGCTTTCTGCGATGGCGATGGAACTCGTTTATAGCAATTCTTTAGGGTGCAGGATTAGGGATTGTCTGATGGGCTTCTTGGATTTCTTCGATGCAATTAATGCTGAGGCTCATATCTTGCGCTGATAGGGACATTTCTAGCTGCTTGGGCGTGGTGGCACCAATGATCGCCGAGGCGACAAAGGGCTGATGGCAGGCAAAGGCAAGGGCCATTTGCGCTGGATCCAGGCCATGGCGGCGGGCGATTTGCACATACCGTTCGGCGGCAAGCAAGGCTTGAGGCTTGGTATAGCGGGTAAAGCGTTCGGGCCATAAAACCCGGCGAGAATTAACCGGCAGGGCGCCGTTTTCGTACTTTCCTGTCAAAATCCCCGCCGCCAGAGGGGCATAGCCAAGCAAGGGCACGTCTTCGCGGATGGCCATCTCGGCAAGGCCAACTTCGAAGGTTCGATTAACGAGGCTGTAGGGATTTTGAATAGCCGCCATACGCGGCAACGAAGAGTCTTGTTCGGCTAATTTTAGATAACTATGCAGGCCCCAGGGTGTTTCGTTGGACACCCCAATATGACGGATTTTACCGGCCTGGACCTGCTGGCCAAGGGCATAGAGTGTTTCGGCCAAATCAGGAAACGTATCGTTGGGATTGTGTCGATAGCCCAAGCGACCAAAGGTGTTGGTCTCGCGGTCAGGCCAATGCAGATAATAAAGGTCGATATAATCGGTTTGCAGGCGCTTTAACGACCCGTCGACAGCGGCGGCGATGTTGGTCGCATCTAAAACCCGTTTGGGGCCACGGATCCATTCCATGCCTCCATGGCCTGCGACTTTGCTGGCAATGATTACCCGGTCGCGGTTGCCGCGTGCTTTTAACCAAGTGCCGATAATTTCTTCACTGCGCCCCTGAGTTTCAGCCCGTGGTGCGATGGGATACATCTCTGCAACATCAAGCGACGTTACCCCATTGGCAACGGCGATATCTAATAATGCATGCGATTGGGCTTCCGTATTTTGCTCCCCAAAGGTCATGGTGCCCAAGGTGATCGAGCTGACCTCAATCGGGGTTCTGCCGGTGCGGTGGCCCAGGGTAAAGGTGCGCATGGAATACTCCTTAAATGATAGATTTCCTGTCGTAATCACAGATTGTAAAACGGCAAGAGTATGACCGGCATCTAGGGTGTTGCCGAGCAAAAAACAATCGGGTTGATCGGTGAATAATGCCAAAAAATAAGCCGCGTCGGCGGTGGGGAGGCGCCGTCAATGGCATTTACTGCCTTAGTATCCTCGGAAAAGGGGATCTTTGTTGCGGTGCATTACGCTGTTAGGTCAATTTACCCGCCAATTTATTATGGGTAAAATAGCCCATACGTTGCCGGATCGCCCTTTGGGAAGGAGGCTGTTATGTCCACCCTTGTATCGCCTGTAAGCATGCCGACCACCCGTGCAAAACGTGCGTTGTACCGTGTTTGTTGGATGTCGGTTGTTGGTAAAGCTGGGGGGCAGGGTTTGCCGTTACCCCGCCATGTGGCCGAGTTTATTGCCCATGACGAAGCCTTGGCTCATCCCTTGCGGACCTATTGGCTGGAAGAATGTGGCCCCAATGCTGGCGGCTCATCGTTGGCGGAGGCCAGCGCTGAATTAAAGCGCTCGTTATGCTAGCGCTTTAGGCAGAAAGGCCCGCTTTCGCGGGTTTCTTGGGCCTTAATGGTGGGCAGGCACTTGATTAGATGGCCAAGATGTGGGACCAACTGCCTCTTAACCGATGATGGCAGGATTGGAATTTGCACCATGGCTCCTTCGCCCCCGCTGCTGACTTTGCGCGATATCCGTTTGGGCTTTGGTGGAAACCCATTGTTCACCGGCGTTGATTGTTCGGTAGGACGTGGCGACCGTATCTGTTTGGTCGGGCGCAATGGTTCGGGTAAGTCAACGTTGCTGAAAATTATGGCTGGTTTGGTTGATGCCGAAGACGGCGAACGGTTTTTCCAGCCTGGTGTTAGTATTGCCTATTTGCCGCAGGAACCCGACCCTTCGGGCTATGCCACTGTGCATGATTACGTTGCTAGCGGTTTGGGCGACGATCAGCTAGAGCAGCTGCATAAGGTCGATATCTTGCTCGACGAAGTTGCCCTCGACCCCTTGGCCGATCCGATGACCCTTTCGGGGGGTGAAAAACGGCGGGCGGCTTTGTCGCAAATTTTGGTCGCAGCTCCTGATATTATCTTGCTCGACGAACCAACCAACCATTTGGATATGCCAACCATTCAGTGGCTGGAAGAAAAGCTATTGGCCTATCGTGGTGGATTTGTGCTGATTTCCCACGATAGGGCGTTTCTCAATCGCCTGACTGGGGTTACGTTTTGGTTGGATCGGGGCGTGGTGCGCCGCTTGGACGCGGGCTTTACCGGCTTTGAAAGCTGGTCCGAAGATATCTTGGAACGCGAAGCCACTGAAACCGCCAAATTCGATAAGCTAATCGCCCAAGAAACCGAATGGTCGCGGCAGGGTGTTAAGGCACGGCGTACCCGCAATATGGGACGTTTGCGCCGCCTGCACGAAATGCGCAATGAACGGGCGTCAATGATTGCGCGCACCGGCAGTGTGAAAATCGAGACCGATAGCGGCTCGGCATCGGGCAAGTTGGTTGCCGAGGCCGAAGGGATCACCAAAACGTTTGCTGGCCGTCAGGTGATCAAACCTTTTTCGACCCGGATTTTGCGCGGGGATAAATTGGGTGTCATCGGCCCCAACGGCGCGGGGAAATCAACGCTGTTGAAAATCCTCACCGGCCAGCTTCAGCCCGACGAAGGGTCTGTGCGCTTGGGGACCAATTTGGAAATGGTCTATTTGGATCAAACCCGTTCGGCGCTTGATCCGCAAAAGACGGTTTGGGACACCCTGGCGGATAGTGGTGGTGATTCGATTGACGTCCGCGGTCGCCTGCGGCATGTGGTCAGCTATATGCGGGACTTTTTGTTTGAAGACCGCCAAGCCCGTAGTCCGGTGGGCAGTTTATCGGGTGGGGAACGCAATCGCTTGCTGTTGGCCAAGGCCTTGGCCCGACCCTCAAATTTTCTGATCCTGGACGAACCGACCAACGATTTAGATATGGATACCTTGGATCTGCTGCAAGAAGTCTTGGCTGATTATGATGGCACGTTGGTTCTGGTGAGCCATGATCGTGATTTTCTTGATCGAGTGGTTACATCGACCATTGCCTTTGAGGGTGATGGGGTGGTGGGCGAGTATCCCGGCGGCTATGCCGATTATGAACGTCAGCGTCCCAAAGCTGACCCCAAAGCTGTAAAGGCCGCAGCGAAAGCGGTGGCGGCAGCAAAAGCGGCGGCAAAGCCTAAAAAAACCGCCAAGCTGTCTTATAAGCATCAACGCGCCTTGGAAGAATTGCCAAAAACCATGGCTGGGTTGGAAAAGGATATGGCTCAGCTAGAAGTCAAAATGGCTGATGCGACCTTGTTCACCCGCGATCCGGCGCAATTTCAAAAGCTGGCTGATCAGTTAGACGCTAAGCGCCAAGAATTGGCGCAAGCCGAGGAGCAGTGGCTGGAAATTGAAATGCTGCGCGAGGGGCTGGAAAATCCGTAAACGGGTTGTTTATGGCCTGAATAAAAAACCCGCTGTGGCCGTTTAAGCCGCAGCGGGTTTTTCGTAAAGCAAGGCGTTCTTGGCTGCACTCCGCGAAACAGGGGGCAGCCAAGTAAAAAAGAACTCTTATTCGCCCGTGGGGAACTTAAAGTCCAGCAGGCGGGCGTTGGCAAAGCCCTGGTCGGAAACCCGAGTCCAGCGCACCAGATTGGTGCGTGCTTTAAGGAAATGGGTCGCGACCTTTTTCGTGATCTCGTCGCCGCTATCCAGGGTTTCCTGGACGACTTCGCCCGATGCGTTGCCCAGGGCAATCAAAACCGAACGCGGGAACTGACGCAGCTTAACGCCATGTTCACGGACCAAGGTTTCCAGCGCGGTTCCCGAACGTTCAAAGTATTCCGACGCCATCATCTGGTTTTCTTCACCCGAGGCGGCGGCGATGATTTCCTGCAGGTCCTTGGGCAGGGCATCGTATTTTTCTTTGTTGACGGTCAGCTGCAAGCTGGCGCCCGGCTCGTGGATACCCGGCCAATAGTAGTTGGGGGCAACCTTATAAAAGCCCATCGACAGATCGTTATAGGGACCGATCCATTCGGTACCGTCAATCGCACCGGATTGCAGGGCGGCAAAGACTTCGCCGCCGGGCAGGAGAACCACGGTGGAGCCGAGCTTCTTGAGCACTTCTCCGCCCATGCCGGGCATGCGGAACTTCATGCCCTTAAAGTCTTCGACGTCTTTGATTTCGTTGCGGAACCAGCCGCCCATCTGCACGCCGGTATTGCCGCAGAGGAAAGGCTTGAGGTTGAACTGAGCATAAAGCTCGTCCCACAGTTCTTGACCGCCGCCAATCTGCACCCAGGCGTTATGTTCAACCTGCGTCAGGCCATAGGGAATGGCGGTAAAGAAAGCGGCTGCCTTGCTTTTGCCGGTGTGATAATAGGCCGCGTCATGGCCCATTTCGGCGGTGCCATTCGACACGGCGTCAAACACCTGCAGGCCTGGCACCACTTCGCCAGCGCCATAAACTTTAATCTTCATCCGACCGTTAGAGGCGGCTTCGATGCGGCGGGCGACGCGTTCGGCGCCGGTAAAGACACCCGGTAACCCCTTGGGCCACGAGGTAACCATGCGCCATTCAATGACGCCCTGGGCAATGGCGGGCGTGGGGAAGCTTGATGCGGCGGCCACAGCGGCGCCGGCGCCTGCAATAGTAGCGCCTTTGATAAAATCACGACGTTTCATTTGGACGTTCCTCGCTTAGCGGACTGGTCGGGTATAGGAAGGCCCCAATGTTATTAAAGCTCGTAGGGTGCCTTCGATGGTATTGGATTATAAGGATTTCGGTTACGTTCGCAACGGCATACAAACAATAGGCCGTTTAAAAACATCCCTAAGTTTGAATCGGATTCCAGCCGTCAGGAGAAAATCCTTCCAGCGGAGCGAATTTGGTCTTGTAGGCCATTTTTCGGCTCTCTTTGATCCAATAGCCCAGGTAAACATAAGGCAGGTTACGGCGTTGGGCTTCGCTGATCATCCACAGGACAATATAGCTGCCTAAACTGCGGCGGTGTGTCTGGGTGTCAAAAAAGCTGTAAACCGCAGACAGGCCATCATCCATGGCATCCATCAGGCATGTGGCGACCAAGAACCCGTTTTGGTCGCGGAATTCGACCAAATTGGTTTCGATAGGGCTGCCTTCAACCATCGATCGATAGTCGTAAAAGCCCATCAGAGCCATGTCGCTGCCGCCATGACGACCTTTTTGATAGTGCGAGAACAGGCGATATTGCTCCGCTGTCGCTTTTGCAGGGGCAATGGTGATCTTTAGGTCTTGGTTGGCATTGATTGAACGGCGCATATTCCGGGCAGGGGTAAAATCTTTTACCACCACGCGCACTGGCACGCAGGCCGAGCATCCTTCGCAGGCTGGGGCATAGGCGATGGAATGGCTACGACGAAATCCCGAGCGGCTGAGGGAGTCATGCAACAGCCGCGCGTCCGGGCTGGTAAGCTCGGTAACGATTTTTCGTTCTAGGCGCCCCTCTAAATAGGGGCAGGGCATAGGCGCAGTTGTAAAAAAGAAATGAGGGCGCCGAATAGGGGAATGCTCCATGCCGATCTCCACGCTGGGGCGGCCAAATTGTCAAAGGCTCGGTGACGAAAAGCCAATCACCATAAAGATGATCTGTGATTAAGAACGATATGGGGAGGCTATTTTCTGGTTATCACCGGCCCCTATCAATAAAACGACGCTGAGCTGGGAATTACCATGGGAAACGTCACCATTTTTATCATTGGACCCTATTCACCACAATGACCTGGGCGATGATGTCGTGGAGCGTGCGGCGCTGGTTTTGGAATAACGCAAAAACAAGAACCAGCGGGAACGTAAGGCTAAGGATAAAAAGGACGGTCATTACCAGGGCATTGACCAATGACGGAGCTTGACCGTTGTCGGTGCGGACGCAAATTCCCATCATGCGCATACCAATGGTCGAGCCGCCAAGGGTGCCGATGGTCAGCGTGTGATAGGCAAAAGGCAAAATGGGTATGAGTGCGGCTATTAAGCCAAAGCCCAGTCCAAAAGTGATGATGCCAATAATAAAGGCAACAATCCATAATGCACCAATAGCAAGGCTGATCAGGAAAAAGTCGACCACATAGGCGAGGACACGCTTGCCTATAATGCCCTCAAAAAGCTCGGGAGCAGAGAGAGGGTCGGGGGCTTGTCCCGACCATCCCATGGTGCCGCTGTTGCGATCAAACTGCCCAGAAAATCCGTCCTGGCTGGTCGAGGAGGACTGGAAACCTTGGTCATAGTCAGCGCCACGGGGCTGGCGAAATGAATAGGGGGGCGGCGTCTGTTTTGGATCGTCTTCTAAAGCCACGCGCTTATTCTCCTCGGATAACGCTGGGGATTGGCGGGGGCTCTAGCGGACGCGGGGCGCCGGTTGCATCAGTTTCTGGTTCGCGCAATAGAATAATCGAAACCCGACGATTACGCGGGCTATCTGGGTCATCAATCAACAGCGGATCTGCGGCAGCCCGCCCAGAAACCCGGGCAATACGGTTGTCGGGGACTCCGCTTTGTAGCAGGATCCGACGGCTGGCCAAGGCACGGTCGGCGGACAGTTCCCAGTTCCCATAACCCGATGGATCGGTAAAGCCCCCGCCATCGGTATGACCTGATATAGCGATCTTTTGTGGCAATTGTTTGATGACGCGACCAACCAGCGCTAAAAGTTTGCGCGTATGCTCATACATGGCACTGGAGCCAGGGGCAAACATCGGCAAACCGTCTTGATCAACGATCTGGATGCGCATTCCTTCGGGAGTGTTATCGACAAGCAGGCTGGTTTTCAGCTTATCCATGTCAGGCAACGAACTCATTGCCTGTTGCAAGGCTTGCTCGGTTTCCTTGAGTTCGGCTTTTTCAGCGGCTTCTTGTGCCTTTTTCCCGTCGGCATCCGAGTCGCCAGCTCCGTCTTCGTTTTTGTCCGACATGCCTTCTTGCGGGTCGGTAAAATCCTGACCGCCAGAGCCGATGGTCGATGGTGGCAGGTTAATCGTTGCCGTGGGCTGGCCAGCATTTGACTGACTGGCGCCCTCGCCGATAACTTGCCCGCCGAGCATCCCACCGGCCCCGCTGGGGGACTGGGAGACAGCGGTAGGGGCAAAATAGTTGGAAATACCCTGTAGCTGCTCCTCGGTGACGGAGTTGAGCAACCAAAGCAGCAGGAAAAAGGCCATCATCGCCGTCACGAAGTCAGCGTAGGCCACCTTCCAAGCGCCACCATGGGCGGCAGCGCCACCCTTTTTGATGCGCTTGATAATAATCGGTGATTTGCCGTCTTCCTCAGCCATGCTGGTCCTATGTGCTCAAAGTCGTCCAGGGGGAGGTCGCAGGAGCCCAACCAGTGGCTTGGCGTCGGCTGTGACCCCTTAAGATTCGCTAGACATATTGGTAATGGTATCTTCGACCTCGGCAAAGGATGGCCGAACATGATGGGCAAGAATCTTGCGGGCAAATTCGATGGAAACCTGCGGCGCGTACCCTTGCATATGGGCCAGAAGGGCGGCCTTAATGCAATTTAGATATTCGGTTTCCGACGCAAAGGCTGCTTCCATTGCCCGTGAGAAGGGGGCAAAGAACCCGTAAGACAGCAACACCCCAGAGAACGTTCCCACCAGCGCCGCGCCAATCAAATGGCCAAGCACTTCTGGTGGTTCGGTGATCGAGCCCATGGTGTGAATAACGCCGAGCACGGCGGCCACAATCCCCAGTGCGGGCATACCGTCGGCCATATTGTTAACGGCGTGGACGACGTCATGGTGCTCGCGGTGGTGGGTTTCGATTTCCTCGGTGATAATGGTCTCGACTTCGTGCGCGTTATTGGTGCCCAAAGTGAGCAGTCGCAGGTAATCGCAGAGGAAAATCAGCGTATGATGATCAGCGGCGAAGCCCGGAAACTTTTGGAATAGGGGGCTTTCCTCTGGGCGCTCGACGTGACTTTCCAGGGCGAGGTCGCCCTTGGTCTTTGCCAGTCGAAATACCGAGTACAGCATACTGAGGAGCTCGAGGTAGCTGCTTTTATTGTGCTTTGGCCCTTTGAGCATTGGCCCCAGCGCTTTGGCCGAGCCGGAAAGGACAGTTTTAGGACTGCCGATAACGAACGATCCAAAGGCAGCACCAAAAATGATGATGAACTCAAAAGGCTGCCAAAGAACGCCCAGGTGACCGCCGCCCGCAGCATAACCGCCGACGACACTGCCCAACACGATGATTGTACCAATAATGACTAGCATGAAGCCTTCCGTCTGCCCCGTGAGCCCCTATACACTTTAGCGGCCAATACCTAAGGAGGTTTTAATGAAGCGGGCTACAAACTGCAATCAAAACCCGCCCGAGGGGGTATATAGGCTCATATTGTGTCTGGTTACACCCTTTTGGGGGGGCTATGTGCAGTGCAGCAGTGGAAACTGTTGATAGCCTTGCCGGTGGATTCGTGATACCCCCTGAAAAATGCAAAGTCAGACCCAAATTTTAAGAAACAACCGGGTGGAATTTTAGGTATGGAAATCGACGATCGTTCTTTCCGCAAAGCTTTGGGGTGTTTTGCCTCGGGTGTCACAGTGGTTTCGGGGCGGGACGAGCAAGGGGCGCTCATTGGCGTTACTGTTAGCGCGTTTTCGTCTGTATCGCTCAATCCGCCATTGGTTTTATTCTGCTTAGATAAGCGGAATAAGTCGCTTGAATCATTCCGTGACGCACCGTTTGCTATCAATGTATTGCGCGAAGATCAGCGCCAGGTGTCCATTCAGTTTGCCAGCAAGGGCGACGATAAATGGAAGGGCATCGAGCACACTATTAATGCAGATGGCGTGCCGCTGATCGACAACAGCTTGGCTCATCTGGAATGCGCGCCGTATCAGGTGGTTGATGGGGGCGATCATTTGATTGTGATTGGTCGTGTCGTGCGTTTGAATCAGCAGGCTGGTGGGCAGCCGTTGGTTTATTTTCGCGGCGCTTATGCCAACCTTGGCGAATCCTGCTGAGGCGTATTTCTCGCATAAAGTGAGCTAAAGGTATTATGGGGTGCAGTCGTCAGCTTTTGCTGAGCGTGCTGCACCCCATAAAACTTTTGCCTTCGGAAGTCTATTGAACCACAGAGCGTTGGCGGATTTCCCAGGCGGCATTGGTTCGCTCGGGATCCCCCCACACGGTTTCGGGGTGACTTTGCCAATGTCCCAAGATAAAGCCCGCCTGCTTTGCGCTGAGGCGTTCAAAGGCTGCGATTGCTGCGACATGTTCGGGGGTCGAGGTAAAGGGGCCATAGGGCTGTGTGCCATGCAGGCGAGTAAAAAATTCAGAAAATACGCTGCGGTTAACGCCTAGGGCGCGGCAAACAACGGCCAGTGCTTCGCCATTGTCGTTATAAAGCACCCGTTGGATCGCTAGATCCGGTAGGCGGGCAGCGCTTTTAAGCTCGTCTTCAACCCCTTGCATATCGGCGCGGCGTAAGGCCACCAAGAGCACATTTAAAATTGGGCTGCCGGGGGCATGTTTTGCTGTTTTTTGCCCGGCGCTTGCTGCTGTGGTGCTTGGGGCAGGTGCGAAGCCATGGGCATGATGCTCATGGAGCGATTGCTCTGTTGCCTGACTTACTTCTTGGTCGAGCAGCATGCTTAAGGCTTCGCCATAGTTTTGTGCAATAAAATGGCGGAGACTTTGACCAACCCACTGGTACATCATAGCTGCGAGGTCAGCGCGCATTTCTGGGCGTTTGAGGAGCGGTTCTTGCAGGGGGGTAGCGGTCCGCGATGCTGTGACCATGCGTTTTAACGCATGCTCGGAAAAGGCGGCACCGTCATTTCGTGCTAAATTGACCATGGCATCTTCATCACCAAGATAAACCAAAACGTCGGTGACTTTTGCAGATATTTGTTGGCGCACACTGACGGCCAAGCGGTGTTCACGTGTGCGTTCGACAATGACCTTTATAAGGTCTTCGTCGCCGAGCAGGGGGCTGTGCATAATGACCGATCGCGCAATTTCGATTTTGTCATTGGCAAGCAGTAAAATAAGGCTGTGTGGCACATCATCGCGCAGGGCAAACAGCTCGGCCAGTTTACGGCGGATGTGGCTTTCTGCGTCGGGATAAAGGCGGCACAAAATGTCATAGGCGATGGTGGCTTCGCTGGCGGACAACGGAGTATCGTCGTCAACGCACATGTCAGATACGACCAGGGCGAGTTCCTCTTGATCAAGGGTCTTGGCAGTATCAACAAACGACAGAAGGAGCTTGGTGCGCACGCTGCTCATTTCACGAGGTCCATGGTTGCTACGGGCATACGATAAGCCTACCCGTAGGAAAGCCCTTACGATCAATATTACTCCTATATTAGTCTTAATAGTGTGATGAAGGTCACCCTATCAAAAGTCTAGTCTGCACCAGACAGGAGTATGGTCTGATGCTTTTTCACCACCGCGCGGGCCTTTGTCTATGTCGCAGGATATAAGCCGGTCAGCAGCTTGTGGCGATAACAGCAGATGATCAATGCGAACACCGTTGTCTTTTTGCCAAGCGCCCGCCTGATAATCCCAAAACGAATAGCGATTCGGCTCACGATTAAGCACGCGGTAGGCTTCGGTCCAGCCTTGATGGAGGAGGGCGCGAAAGCGTTGCCGACTTTCAGGTCTGCACAGGGCGTCATCAGCCCATCCAGCCGGATCATAGACATCGTCATCGGTGGGGCAGATATTGTAGTCACCGCCTAAAATGGTGATATCGTTGTTGGCTTTCAAGCGATTGGCATGGGCCAGCAAGCGATCCATCCACCGAAGTTTATACGGATACTTTTCACTGTCTACGGGGTTTCCGTTGGGTAAGTATAAGCTGGCAATAGTTGCTTTTCCGTCAATGCGGGCCTCGATATAGCGGGCTTGGGGGTCATCTGCATCATCGGCCCCATCTAGGGCGGGCAGACCTCGGCGGAGGATTTCCATGGGTAAACGCGATAAAATGGCAACGCCATTATAGCTCTTTTGCCCATGTACCGCACACTGATACCCAAGGGCCTGGATTTCGAGCGTGGGAAAGGACTCGTCAACGCATTTGATTTCTTGCAGCAAAACCACATCGGGTTCAGCTTGCTCCAACCATGCGAGCAGGTTCGGCAGACGAGCTTTGACAGAGTTAACATTCCAGGTCGCGATTTTGGGCATAAAAACCTTACCGTTAGAGTATTGCGCAGGATGTGTGGCGTAAAAAGATAAAGGCAATAGAACATGTATCAGGCCCAGGTGAACAGAGTCTTTTGTCGTGCTTTGGGGATTGCTGCCCTGGGGATTGGCGCGCTTGTGGGGATAGCCCCGCATTCGGCTAACGCGGCGGAGTGCCCGACACCACAAAGTCAGCCTATCGTTGAAATCATCCGTCTTCCGCCGACTGTGGAGTTTGATCATACCGTCGCTAAAAAACGAGTGGCGCGGTATTTCATTAATGGGGGAGGTAAGCCACGGCCTTCGTCGTTGGGAACTGGCGCCCATACGGCACCGCAGACTGTTGGTCTGACCAACGCGCATTTTTCGGTGCAATCAGCCTATACCACCGAGGCCGCCCATATCGCTGATGGCAGTTGGTGCATGACGGTGAAAAAGGTAACGCTAACAATTGGCTATTCAAGCCAAAAGGTTTATATCCCCAGCGAATATGCCATTGGGTCCTGTGAATATCAGGCGGTCTATGACCACGAGATGCAGCATGTGAGCACCAATCAAGACACTCTAGCGGCGCATCTTAACCGCATAGAAATGTCGGCCAAGCTGGCGATGGCTGCGATCGGTACCATTAGAGTGCGGCAAAAAGGGGCCTTGCAAACAGAGGCCAAGCGGCAGGTTAATCGGGCGCTTGATGGTTTGTTCGTTGATTTCGAAGCCGACCGCCAGGCGCGCAATGCCGAGCTTGATCGCGAAGAAAACTATCGGGCCATTAGTGGGTTGTGTAGCAACTGGTAGGCTGAACATCACGGGTTAAACCCCGGCCTTATCGTAAGCGATAGGCCGAGGGGTCAATGTCGGGGCTGCGCCCTGCAACCAGATCGCTCAACACGCGGGCTGATCCCACCGACATGGTCCAGCCCAATGTGCCGTGACCAGTATTGAGAAACAGATTGCCAAGGGGTGTTGTGCAAAGATAGGGCAGGCTATCGGGGGTTTTAGGCCGCAGGCCGCACCATTGGCTGGCTTTGCTGTAATCCCCAGCGTTGGGGAACAGGTCGCGGGCGCGATTGAGGACATGATCGGCACGTTGTTGCCGCAAGGTATCATCCCATCCTGCCAACTCTGCCGTTCCCGCCCCACGCAGCCGGTCGCCTAGGCGTGAATAGACCATTTTATGCTCATCGTCGGTGATGGAAACGGTCGGCGCTTGGGTTTCTCCTGGGGCCAGGGGCAGGGTCATGGAATAGCCCTTGGCGGGATAAAGCGTTAGGGTCAATCCCAGGGAACGGGCCATCTTGGGGCTCCAGCTTCCTAAACAGAGCACATAGGCGTCGGCAGTGATGACTTTATCGACCCCGTCGTTCAGGCTGTGGCAGTGAACGCCACTGATCCGGCCCTTGTCTGAATGAACGTGATCTATGCGGTGGGAATAAAGAAACGCGACCCCATTTTCAGCCGCCCGCCCAGCAATGGCCTGGGTAAAGGCATGGGCGTCGCCCGACTCATCATCAGCGGAAAACAATCCACCGGCCAAGCTGGGCGCCGCATGAGCTAAGGCGGGCTCCATTTGCACCAACTGGTCGCGTGGTAAAACAATTTGTGGCAGCCCTGCCTCGGCCATCACTTGCGCCGATTGGCATTGAGCGTCATAGGCCTTGGCATCACGGAAAATATGGATAATTCCCCGCGTGAGCTGGTCATAGCTCAAACTTTCCTCGTCCCGCAGCGCGCCCAGGCATTGGCGGGAGTAAAGCGCCAAACGCACGGTATTTTCGGTGTTGTGGCGGGTCATCGCTGGTGTGCAATTGGCCAGGAATTTTAGACCCCATCGCCATAGCGCCGGATCCCAGCGTAGCCACCGAAAGATCAGGGGAGCGTCTTCGCGGCCCATCCATTTTAAGGCTTTGAACGGTGTTTCCGGC
>CEGC01001020.1_pt1 | contig 17417 bp, 17 predicted proteins | sample 302731 | NCBI WGS metagenome assembly CEGC01 (sample SAMEA2755656, study PRJEB7226) | microbial mat metagenome | biome: microbial mat; feature: hypersaline; material: grass silage | place: USA | collected 2014-02-19 | depth 0 m | reverse complement strand
AACATCTAGAACCATCCTAGCATTGCAGTCTGTTCCAGCTAGCCTTATGTAAGGTGACACAAAAGCAGTGGCATGATAGGAGGAACGCTGTACCTTTCAGCGGCAAGAGAAATAAATCTGCGTTCATCTAAAATATCAAAATTTTAAAGGTATCTTATGTTCTGGGACAGTATTCCGTGGTCAAAAATTCCTCTATTTGAATTATCTGGGACCATATTGCTTCTTTCGTTACCCGTGATTATTAGGAGATTGGCCGAGCGGTCTTTGCGCCGTGAAAATGAATTTTTGTCTGAGCATCGCCGCCGCCTGCTCTCAAACCTGCGCAACGGATTGGTTTTCGTTGTCCTGATTGGCATGGTGTTGATTTGGGCACCGTCTCTCCGCAGCTTTGCCCTATCGCTAACAGCATTTGCGGTGGCTTTTATCATCGCTACAAAGGAGCTAATCCTCTGTCTCTCAGGGGCATTTTTGCGCGCGGTCAGTACATCGTTTCGCGTCGGCCATTGGGTGGAGGTCCACCAAATCCGCGGCGAAGTCATTGATATCAGCTTGCTTACTTTTACGGTCCAAGAAGTCTATGCTGATGGGCGGCTGCACGAGTTTACTGGACGAACCGTTACTTTCCCCAATAGCGTGCTTTTAAATTCTGTCGTAACCAATGAGAATTTTTATAACCGTTATGTGTTTCACCGTTTTCGTCTTTACATGGATGTAAGCATAGATCCTCAACCGGTGATTAACGCGGTTAGGATTAGCTTGGTCAATGATATGTCCCCTCATATGGAGGTCGCCAAGCGCTATAATTCGCTCATTGAACGCAAAGCATCTCTCGACATCATGGGGGTAGATCCCATTTTGCGGTTAGAAAGCCGTGACGATACCAAGGTTTTGCTCGAGATCACTGCGTTTCTGCCCACCCATGAGGTTTTGACTATGGAGCAAAACGCAGTAGAGGCGGGCTTATGCCAAATTCGCAGCCAAGCCCGCGCCTTATAAGCATCGCAAGATTAAAGTGAATGAAATTCTTTTTGATGAGGTATCGTTTTAAAACAAATCGTCGATGAACGTCGCCATTGGACTGACTTCCTTATCGGCTACCTCGCACCTTTACGAATAGGGTGGTCGATCAGAGCCAGGGTCCTGCGCCATTCGCACAGCCCAAAATACTTGCGCCGTGCTTTTGGGTGGCAGACCCTTGGGCCGTGCCTGTTATTGACAGTCGGTCATGAGGACGGTGAACATGTTTTCACAAAGGTTCACTGTTCGGCTCAGCTAGCGGGATCAGCGGTGCCGCCAGCGCCTATATCAGATGTAACGGTTGTCCGATTACCGCTTTTATCTAGATGACGACACATCCCTGGACAGGAACGACTTTGACCGAAGATAGGGGAGAGGGCACGTCCTCCGGTGAGGCAAGACCAGCTGTCAGCATCAGATTCCAGTAGGGAAACGCAATCCCGGACATACAGGCGTAGACCAGACCTCCAGACATGCGGCTGTTGATTTCAAGGAGAAATTGGACGCCGTCCATCTCCTTGGTCTGTAGATTGAAGACCCCATCCAAGTCGTATCTCTTTGTTAAGAACGCCGCGACGTTGATTGAAGCCCCCTCTACCTCAAGAATCTGGTGGTTCCCAGCCTTGATGCGGGACACGGCGCTTACGAGACGTCCCTTGTGGGCGAGGATGTCCACGCTCCGTTCCGTCCCTGGCAGGTAGGCCATCAACATCATGTCCCGATCCTGCGCGGAACCGGCCAATGCTGTGCGAAATGCCGCGAATGACGTGCGGACGATGTCGCCGGATAAAATACGCTTGAAGTCGCATCCCTCGCGTTCGAGGATGCGGAAACCCGCGCCGTAAACGCCGACACACGGCTTGACGCAGAGCTGCTGCACGGCAGGCTCCATTTCCGCCGCTGCGGTGTCGAATTCCTCGACAGTACGGAAGACTTTGTACGGGGGCACGGGAACCCCGGTGCCTACTAGGTCTCCGTAGAGTTCATCCTTCCGATCAGCCATCTCCATGATTCGAGGGCCACCCATCACCGAGACCCTTACGCCGATAGCCTCGAACTCTTTCGTTCTGGCTGCCACCGCCTCCCGCCTCCGCTGGGGGATGAAGACGCCTACGCCGTGCTTGCGACATTCTTTGATGCACCATCCAACGTAGTCGTCGTTTTGGTCGCCCGGTTCTACGGCGAACTCGTCAGCAGCCTTCGATGCGGCGGAAAGCGGGTCTGAGTGGGTCGCCCTCAGGGTGAAAGCGCGATGCTGATCAGCCTCCCTGATGGACATCAGGGCGTCATAGGTGTTCGAGAGTCCCCGGTTAAACCAGACCTTCACTTGTCCCCTCTGCATTATTATCTACCTTTATTTTCTGTCAGTGGACTGCGGTTCCCGCAATCGAGACGGAATTCTTATACCAAGCAGGGGCGTGCGGCAATTAGCCGGTCGGGATATTTTTCTCTTTAAGAATGGGGCTTTGGACTTACCTGGAGCAAGTGGAGAGGGATGTCCTTAATTTTTGACAATATCTGGATTTATTACGCGTAAAAAGGAATACGTTCCAGGTTACCACCTGCGTCGCGCAGATGATCTCACCTGCTTGTCTTGTGATTTTCCATAAGTTTAAGCGATAAAAAAATTACTGAGAGAGAGTAATTACTCTCTCTCAGAGGTGAGGATGGATCGAAAATCTGCAGACCGTTTTACGGGCTAGTGCTTTTTATGCCCGCCTTAATTGCTGTCCTGTTTAATCCATGCCTGAGGTTTTCTCTAGTGATAGCTGCGTAAAAGTCCGACCAGACGGCCTTGAACGGCAACCCGATCCGGGCCGAAATAGCGAGTGTCATAAGCGCGGTTGGCAGGTTCCAGGGCTACGGTTTCCCCTTGGCGGCGGATACGCTTTAGGGTGGCTTCGGCACCGTCTACCAAGGCGACGACGATGCTGCCATTTTCCGCAGTTTGACATTTGCGAATGACGACGACGTCACCATCAAGGATGCCTGCATCAACCATCGAGTCCCCTTCAATGGTCAGACAGAAATGTTCGCCACGGCCAATCATGGCGGCTGGAACATCAACCGACGGACCAGACTCTTGCAGTGCTTCGATGGGAGTCCCTGCAGCGATCTTTCCCACCAGCGGCAGAGCCATCACGTCCTCAGCGGCAGGAGCCGAAGGGGTAAGTGCGGGCTTAGCGAAAGGGAGGACGCTTGCCGAATCCGTCGTTCCAGTTTGCGGCAGCAACGCATTGGCGATCGTGCTGGGCATTTGGACTGGCGGTGTCGGTGCGGCAGCGCTGCTTTCAGGCAGGCGCAGCACCTCTAGCGCGCGGGCGCGATGGGGCAGGCGGCGGATAAAGCCGCGTTCTTGCAGCGCCGAAACCAAGCGATGAATACCTGATTTTGACTTGAGCCCCAGGGCGTCTTTCATCTCGTCAAACGACGGCGAGATGCCGTTTTCGCGCAAGCGCTCGTCGATGAAAGTGAGAAGTTGGTGCTGCTTCTTTGTCAGCATGGACGTTTCCTCTGCAAAGGGGCTTGGCCAACTGCCTATTTCTTTAAGCCAAAAGGCCTAAGGATAACAGTTGGATGCCAACGGTGTTGTCGCTCTGTTTGTCTTAAACCCCTTATGTTCCTATCGGAAAAGGCATAACAAGGGACAGATACAGAACAAAGAAACAACGATATCCTATTGTTCTATTTTAGTTCAGTGGAAACGTCAACTGTCGTTTGCTCGGAATTGGTGCAGAGTGGTGCGGACAGGGCCAATGCCAAAGGCCCGAACACTTTTTGCCGCCCTTAAAGTCGTCTCTTTGTTAGGCGTTATAATCGCCTGATTTGCCACCTGATTTATGAACCAGACGGATATCAGTTAACGTCATCGCCTTATCGACAGCCTTGCACATATCATAGATAGTCAAGGCAGCGACAGAAACTGCGGTCAGAGCTTCCATTTCCACACCCGTGCGCCCCTTGAGCTTGCAGGTCGCAGTGATTTCAATGGCTGAAAGCTCGGCAAGGCAGGTCAGCTCTACCGTCACCTTGGTCAAGGCCAGGGGGTGACAGAGGGGGATCAGGTCAGGGGTGCGTTTAGCCCCCATGATACCAGCCAATTGAGCAACGCCGAGCACGTCGCCTTTTTTGGCCTTTCCGCTCAGGATTAAAGCCAGAGTTTCCGGTGCCATACGCACCAGCCCCTTGGCCACCGCCACCCGTTCTGTTTCGTCCTTGGCCGAAACATCGACCATGCGCGCATTACCGGCATCATCAAAATGGGTGAGGGTGCTCATGGACTAAGACGCCTTAACCGGCGGCTGCAGCAGCGCGCGGGTGGCCTCGGCAACATCGTCTTGCTTCATCAAAGACTCACCAATTAAGAAGCGTAGCGCTCCAGCTTTGCCCATACGGAAAAGATCCTCGGGGGTCTTTAGGCCACTTTCAGAGACAACCGTGCGTGTGCTTGGCACCATTTTCGCAAGCTCTTCGGTGGTGGCAATGTCGGTCACCAATGTCTTGAGATTGCGGTTATTAATACCGATCAGGCGGCTGCTTAGCACGCTGAGGGCGCGCTCCATTTCCTCGCCATCGTGGACTTCGACTAGAACATCCATTTCCAGTTCAAAGGCCAGCTCTTCTAACTCGCCAGCCAGATCATCATCAAGCGCAGCCATGATCAGCAAAATGCAATCGGCCCCCATGGCGCGGGCTTCGAACACTTGATAGGGATCAATCATGAAATCTTTGCGCAAGACGGGCAAGTCACAGGCTGCGCGGGCTTGCAGCAGGTAATCATCACAGCCCTGAAAGTGCTTTACATCGGTCAACACTGACAGGCACGATGCGCCGCCGTCTTGATAGGCGCGCGCCAAGGCAGCAGGATCAAAATCGGGACGGATCAGACCTGCCGACGGAGACGCCTTTTTGATTTCGCAAATCAAACCATAGCGTTGCTGAGAGACGTGCCGTGAAAGGCTGGCCATGAAGCCGCGTGGTCGCCCAGCGCCAAAAGCCATGGCTTTGGCGGCTTTTTCGACTTCGGCCAGCGGACGACGCTCTTTGCAGGCGGTAACGTGAACCGCTGTATCGACGCATATTTTCTTGAGAATATCCGGCATATTACAGATCTTTCTTAAACTTATACCTGAGTCAAAGAAACGAGCTTTTCTAGCGTCGCTCTCGCCGCGCCGCTGTCAATCGCCTGGCACGCCATGGTTACACCATCACGCAAGCTATCCACCTTATCGGCGACCATTAACGCCGCAGCAGCATTGATTGCGGTAATATCCCGGTATGCGCCGGGGGCACCATCAAGCAGGGCACGCAGCGCAGCCGCATTAAAGTCGGCGTCTCCGCCTTTTAGGTCTTGTGCCGAGGTACGCGGTAGGCCTGCATCTTCGGGGGTGATGGTATAGGTGTGAACCTGTCCATCGCGGAATTCACCGACATGGGTCGGGCCGGTGGTGGTGATTTCATCCAGCCCATCAGAGCCATGCACCACCATTGCTCGCTTAGCACCCAGACGACCCAAGACCGTCGCCAGAGGCTGCACCCAGCCCTCGGCAAAGACACCCAGCAATTGGCGCGAGGCCCCAGCGGGATTAGACAACGGGCCAAGCAGATTAAAAATGGTGCGTGTCCCCAGCTCTGTGCGAACTGGACCAACGTGGCGCATGGCTGAATGATGGCGCGGGGCCATTAAAAAGCCGATGTTGGCTTCGCTCATACAGGTTTCCACGCGTTCCATCTCCGCCTCTAGGTTTACACCCAGGGCACTTAGAATATCAGCAGAACCTGATTTTGATGACATGGCTTTGTTGCCATGCTTGGCGACGGGAACGCCACAGGCGGCAACGACCAGTGCTGCGGCGGTGGAGATGTTATAGGTGCCCGATGCATCGCCGCCGGTTCCACAGGTGTCGATGGCGCCTTCGGGGGCTTTGACGTGGGTTGCCTTGGCACGCATGATCCGGGCGGCGGCGGTGATTTCGGCCACCGTTTCCCCGCGAACGCGTAGGGCCATCAAAAAAGCACCGATCTGTGCGGCTGTCGCCTCGCCTGACATGATGACGTTAAAGGCGTGTTCGGCCTCGGGTTCGCTCAGCGTTTCCCCCAGCGCTAAGCGCGGCAAAATATCCTTAAGCCCAGTCATCACGCAGCATCCCCTCTGGTGGTCAAAGTCGGCCCTAACTGGGCCAAATCCAAAAAGTTTTTCAGAATTGCATGGCCATGTTCACTGGCAATGCTTTCCGGGTGGAATTGCACGCCGTGAATGGGCAGGCTGCGATGGGCGAGCCCCATAATGAGGCCATCATCGCTTTCACAGGTGACTTCCAGGCAATCGGGCAGGGTGGGGCGATCCACCAGCAGTGAATGATAGCGGGTGGCTTGGAACGGGCTGGATATCCCGGCAAAAATTCCCTTGCCGCTGTGGGTCAGCGTACTGACCTTGCCATGTAAAGGCTGCGGCGCGCGTACCACGTTGCCGCCAAAGGCCTGACCAATGGATTGATGGCCTAAACAAACCCCAAATAGCGGGATAGGCCCGCCGTCGGCTTGGCTCGCAGCGGTGATCAAGGGCAGGCAAATGCCGGCCCGATCAGGATCGCAGGGCCCTGGCGACAACACGATCCCTTGCGGACGCAGAGCGAGAACCTCTTCGACAGTGAGCGCATCATTCCGATGGACCACGACTTCGGCCCCCAGCTCGCCCAGATAATGCCAGAGGTTATAGGTAAAGCTGTCGTAGTTATCGATCAGAATAAACATATGGCTGCCTAGTTCTTTGATTTAGCTGAGTTTAATTTCGGACTTGGTTATTCTTACCCGGGATCTTACCCGGTTTATCCGGCGCTGCGATGGCCTATTTGCCGTGTGCCGGGATATTACCCCGGAGACGGGGGGTTGTCATCACTCTGTGCGACGTGGTTGATCCATGCCGAGATTTCAGACTGCACCCAGGCGACACGCTTTCCGCGAAGATTTCGGCTTTTGGGGAATGCTCCACGTTTAATCCGCGCGTAAATGGCTGTTTTTTAGGTTCATCACGGATTAGGGGGGAGACGGGCGAACAACGGCACCTTCTGACACATTGCTAGTCGCCAAACATACAGATTGCCAGAGGAGGTTTCGTTGCCCGAGGGGGATGCGACGCCATGGCTCGGTGGCTGGGGCTAGCGAGTACGCCGCACCGACGAGGGGCAGAAAACTGGATTTTTCTGGGCCGTGCGCGCGCGGCGATGATCTGCGACGGCTGCGGCCAAAGCATGGTGCGGCTATGCCGGGTTCTTCCGGTCAAATAGGTCGCCGCCTTTTTCGGCCTGCACTGGAGTACGGTCAACGAACTCGACAAACGGGCGCTGCAGAGGGACCTCGACCCAGTGGATTTAAGCGGTGCTGAGGTTCTGGCCATGGATGAATGCGGCATTCAGTGCGGTCGCCGGATCAAAGTCATCAACCGCATGGCCTACGGATACCGTGACGACGTCTCCTTCTTCCTCAAGATCAGAGCGGCGGTACCCGGAATTCCGTGATGAAGCAAACAAATACGTCGGCAAGAGACGATACGGGCGTTCGAATTCCTCCCTGGCACTGCGCGACTCATTGGTGAGTCGCTATTTTCGATTCCGATGAAAACGAACATTCGTTTTCATCGGTCTATTTAATGACAGTTTAAATCTTTGAAAGCTATTTGCGAACGTTTAATATTATTTAGATGCTCACACGCAAGTAAATGTTAATCTGTACCCGATGGCCGACGGCGGCCAGGGCCGCCTTTACTTTCCAAATCACGGGCAGCAAGGGTTAGGGTATCGAGTAAATCATCCAGCGCTGCCAGCTGCGTTTCAGACAGCGATGCAATAAGCTGCTCTTCGTAATTTAACGCCGCAGGCACCAGCTTTAGATAAACCTCGTGGCCCTTGGTTGTTAGCTGCAACACCGACCGGCGCCGATCATCGGGATCAATGGCGCGGTCAATCAAACCAGCCTGCAGCATGCGTGAAACTGCGCGACTGACTTGCACCTTATCCATTGCCGTGCGCTGAGCAACGCTGTTTGCACACATGGTTTGGCCGCTGGCTTCTTCTAAGCCAAGGACGGCCATGACCCGCCATTCTGGAATGGTCAATTCAAACTGCGACGCATAGAGCTGGGCCACAGATCGGCTGATGATGTTTGACAACACCGAAAGACGATAGGGTGCGTAATCATCCAACTGTAAGGGGAAAATCGTAGCGTCGTCGATCGGTGTGTCGGGCAGGTCAGAAATGGTCATCCGGCTATCTTTCATCTCAACCTTTGGCCCCATCGGCAGGTAAGAACGCTCAAGGGGAATTTAGGGGAGGCATGATAGGGGCTGACGGAAAAGATCAGTAGCCCCTTTGTCCACAAGGGCCTCATGCCTAGAATGCAAAGCAGATTGACTGCCGCTTAGGGCAGGGTTTCTAACCATGGGGTTAGATCGTCATACGCACGCTCTGTATAGAGCTTTTTACGATCCCGGCCTTTGATTTTGCGCCCGTTTTCACCCCGCTTTGCTTCGGGCTCGGGGAACAGGCCGAAATTAACGTTCATCGGCTGATAGGTTTCCGCCTTGGCTCCGCCGGTGATATGGGCCAAGACTGCCCCTAAAGCGCTGGTTTCTGGCGGTGGGGGCAGGGTAGAGCCCAAGATTTCAGCGGCCATAAACAACCCTGCCATTAAACCAACCGAAGTGCTTTCAACATAGCCTTCGCAGCCGGTGATCTGGCCAGCAAAGCGCAAGCGGGGCAGGGCTTTCAGGCGCAACTCGCCATCTAGCAGGCGGGGGCTGTTGAGGAAGGTATTGCGGTGAATGCCGCCAAGGCGAGCAAAGGTTGCGTTTTCCAAGCCGGGAATCATACGGAAAATACGACTTTGCTCGGTGTATTTTAGCTTGGTCTGAAAGCCGACAATATTATACAGCGTACCTAGAGTATTATCCTGCCGCAGCTGAATGATCGCATAGGGCTTAACCGTCGGGTTGTGAGGGTTGGTCAGACCGACCGGTTTCATGGGTCCAAAGACCAAGGTCTGTCGCCCACGTTCTGCCATCACTTCAATCGGCAAGCAACCTTCGAAATAGGGCGTGTCTTTCTCCCAGTCTTTAAACTCGGTCTTTTCAGCGGCGAGCAAAGCATCGAGGAAGGCGTCATATTCTTCGCGGGTCATTGGGCAATTGATATAGTCGGTGCCGGTTCCTTTGTCGTAACGCGACTGAAACCAAGCCTTAGAAAAATCGATGCTGTCTTTATAGATAATTGGTGCGATGGCATCGAAAAAAGCTAAACTTTCTTCGCTAGTATAAGCGCGAATCGCCTCTGCTAAAGGCGGCGAGGTGAGGGGGCCAGTTGCAATAATAGTGCGATTCCACTCCTCCGGCGGCAAACCTGTGACTTCCTCGCGGACGACGGTCACTAAGGGGTGATCTTGCAAAGCCTTGGTGACCGTTTGCGCAAAGGCTTCACGGTCAACGGCAAGCGCACCGCCGGCAGGAACCTTGGTTTTATCGGCACAGCGCAAGATCAAAGACCCCGCACGGCGTAGTTCCTGATGCAACAGGCCAACAGCGTTATATTCGGCATCATCAGAGCGCAACGAATTAGAACAGACCAGCTCGGCCAGATCATCGCTTTGGTGAGCGTCGGTTTTCCGCGTGGGCCGCATTTCATGCAAAACCACCGGAATACCGCGCTGAACCAGCTGCCACGTCGCTTCGCTGCCAGCCAAGCCGCCGCCGATCACATGGACGGCCTCTGGAGTCGAGGAAGAAGAGGGCGCAACGGCGCTGGGGGAGAGAATACTGTCGGTCATGGTGCTCTGCTTATCTGGGCGTTTACAAACTCTAAAAACGCGGTGGAGGTCTGATAGAGGCCGCCCATAAGGGCACCTTAAATGTTGCGGAGAGTCCGCACACCGGCTCAAACGCCCTAGATGTGGGACTTGTTGACGTTAATGTAAAGGAAATCTCATGCCCCAATGCCTTAAGGGCCCCTTAAACAAAACCCGATTTTTCTTGCAAAGAGCCTATCTGGCCTGATGAGGATGCTGAATTTTAATCGTCTTTTATAAGTCAAGCCTGAAAGGGCAAGGATCCCCTAAAGGTATATGTGCAGTTGCGAATGCTCTTGACCCGGGGAAAGCAGACGGTGTAAGTCTGAACATGCGTGCTGGTTCCCCATCCAGGAAAAGCCTGGGGGGATTAATAGGGAACGCGGTGAAGGACGACCCAATCTGGGACCTGAATCCGCGGCTGCCCCCGCAACTGTGAGCGGCGAGCTGTCTCCAACAAATGCCACTGGGATCTATCCCGGGAAGGCTGGAGTGCAGCGGCGACCCGCAAGCCAGGAGACCTGCCTCACGCCGTCGCCCAACCATCCGAGCGGGGTGCATCGGTGGTGCGGAAGTTTCTTCCGAACGTGGTGACGTGTGAAAAACCGTCCCGTTCGGAGTCTGGGTTTCCCCCCTTACTCTCCGAGTGGATTTTTACGACCCTACAGTTGATGCTTTTTATGCATCGCTTGTGGGCTTTCTGCGGCTGTTTTCCTTTGACAGCCGTACCTATTGTCGTTTGGAGGGGCCCGGCATCTTTGGTCGGACTCCTGGCCCCTCCGTGAACGTGATCCATTCACACAGACTTAAGGAGTCTGCGATGCCGAAAGTGCGTCTTTTTCACGGCAAAGTCAAAGCCATCATAACACTTAGTGCCTGTCTTTCGACGCCCGCATGGGCTGATGATGTGGTCGTTACTGCCAATCGTGTGGAAACCGAGGCGGCGCAATTGGGCAGCGCTGTCACCGTTATTACCGCCGAGGAAATCGAGCGTAAGCCCCTGCGGGCCTACCTGTCGATCATCACCGCCCCGCAAAAGGTGGCCGCGGCCTATCGTTATACCAACCCCTTGGGCGTGATCGTCCAGGAGATGACCCTTAAGGAAAAAGGCAGCGACTAACCCCTTCACCTCGCATTAATAGGTAAGCTAATGAAATTACGTCGTATTTTGGCGACGGCGGCCATTGCTCTGGCTGCCGCGAACCCTGTCTCTTTGTCTTTTGCCCAAACCACAATGTCTCCTCCTGGCTCTGCCTCTGCCTCTGGGTCTGGGCCGTTCCGTGGGGCCGACCCCTTGGGGACCGGAGCCAATGTCCACACCCCTCCAACGCCTGCGCTGCCGCCGTCGCAAGCCAGCGTGCGGCAAGCTGCTGACCAAAACGAAGGGCTGTTTGCCCCGTTGGTGCGGACCAATGGCGGGCAAATCCAAGACGTTTGGACCGATACCGAGGAAGGCATCACCACCTTTCCCCTGCGCGGCAAGAGTAATGTCTACAAGGTCATTGCCCGCGAGTTTATGACCACCACCATCATCCTGCCGCCCGATGCAGAAATCATCTCCGCAGACCTGGGCGATCCGGCTGGCTTTAGCGTTGCGGTGCGCACGCGCAACATGATTGCTCTGCGCCCCAATGGCTGGGGGATGGATACCAACCTCAACATCTATACTAAATCTGGTCTGATTTATTCATTTTATCTGCGGGCGGAAAATCCGCAATCCTGGAATGTGCCTGACTTGCTAGTGCGTATTCAAGGATTGGAGCGCGATTACTTGTCTTCAGGATTTTTGTTGGCCGGAGACGACGCGGCCGCGAATGGTGACGGCAAGGAAAAATCAGCAACAACACTCAAAGATGCGCCGTTGCCGCTGACCAACACGGCGGCTGCGATCCATGACCTTCAAGCCCCATCCCCACAAAACGGGGATTGGGTCCGCGAGATCCCCTTTAATCCTGACGAGCTCCACGGCTGGGACGATTACGAGCTGTGGGGCGATACTGAGCTCAAGCCGGTACGGGTCTTTCGCGATAAGCGGTTCACCTATTTGCAATACGGCGAAAAATGGGACGGTACCGAGCTGCCAACGGCTTATGTGGTCGTTGTTGATAGCGTGGACGAGTATGGCGTGGACGAGTTGGTGAATACCAGGGTTCAAGGGACGAGTTTTATCATTGAAGCCACCGCCCCATTGATCAGCTTGAAGCTGGGCAAAAAATATCTGTGCATCCGCTACGATGGGGAGGAATGACCATGTCCATTCTCTGCACGTTGGTGGTTGCCTGGGGCTTAGGCTGGGGCGGTGTTTGTTCGGCCCCTATGCCGTCTCCGCCTGCTCAACCGTTGTTGTTAGCAGCGCCATTGCTTTCAGTTTTAAGCCGAGGGAACTGAAATGTCAGTCCTTTGCACGCTGGCGGTGGCAGTTGGTTTGTCTTTGGGTGGGACCTGCATCTCACCCGAAGACACTCCTCGGTTGCCAAACGATGAAAAAAGGGCGTGGCTGGCACCGCCCCCGCCGCCGGAACCGGTCGTCATCCACATTCCGCCCCCGGCTGCCGCACCTGCACCGGCACCCGCACCGCCCATGCCACCAGTGGTGATTAGGGAAACAATCATCCAACAGGCACCGCCCCCGCCTCCTGTCGAGCCACCCCCAGAGCATCCGAATGCCGAGCTCATCGCGGCTAACTTGAATGCTGCGCTGGCTGCCCGCCGTCAAGCATCGTGGGGTATGGACGCGGTGACGGGTATCCCCCAGGTGCAAACGATCAGCACCGGGCGTCAATCTGCGACAGCACCAATTGCACCGCTGGCATCTCCGCTAGGGTTTAACACCGGGCTGCCGCCTATCGAAGCCCCCGCCGAATATCAAGCCGAAGGGCGGACTTCGACCGCCCCGGTCGATAACAGCCGCATCGTGACGGCGGACCGATACATCAACGGGGTGTTGGAAAAAGGTATCAACAGCCAGCTTGACGGCACCACTGGCGGATCACTGGTGATCCAGGTGAGCCGTGATGTGTACGGCTATCATGGCCGAAACATCCTAATCCCCAAAGGATCGCGACTGATTTGCCAATACCAGAGCCCTGAAGACATGGGTTCCAGCCGTTTGGGCGTGCGCTGCGGGCGCATTCTCCTGGGCGAAAGCCGCGCTGAAATTTACCAGCTCAAAGCGGGTGTCTTTGATCAACAAGGGCGTCTTGGCGTCACCGGCGACGTGGACGGGCGCTTTATCGAGCGCTACGGCACCGCTTTTGCCTTGGCTGGGATAGCAACCATGGTCCGCGTGGCTGCTGCGTCAACCACCACGTCGGAAAGCACAGCCAATCAAAGCAGTAGCCTGACCACAGGCGCGGAAGAGCTATCGCAAAAACTCGGCGAAATCACGGCGGCCACCTTGGAACAAAGCCTGGATTTAACGCCAATCATCACGGTGCCGCAAGGCACCAGGATAACGATTCAACCGACATACGACTGGTACATCAAACCTGTTTCATAAGGGCTACAGCCATGGCAAACGCTAAAGGCTTCATGCTCCGCATGTCGCCGGAAATACATCACAAGATCACCACTGCGGCAAAAGCAAATAGCCGTTCAATCAATGCTGAAATCAACGAGCGCCTAAAAGGATCGTTCATGACCGGCGTCTTTGGACGATTGGATTGGCTGTTCTGTTTTCTGCGTGGAGAGCAGTCAAAGAGCTTCACGCTCTCGATCTTGGCCGAGGCTATTGGCGAAGAAACGTCCTGCCGTTTAGAGCGGGTTTTCGCAGGCCTAGAGGACCCAACCTTTAAGCTGCTCGACGCCCTAGCTAAACACTGCAAAGTCAATTCGGCATGGCTGAAACACGGAACAGGCCAGCCGTTTGAAGCCGTTAGCGGATTGGCACGGCTTAAAGCAGCCGGAGAAGCTTTAGCTCAAGAGAAAATGAAAAAATCCCCCTTCAATGACGGAGACATCCGATGAAACACCTTTTCTTAAGTGCGTCGGTGGCGGCTGTGATTTGCATCGCGCTGCTTGCAATTGGGGCTTGTCTTTTCACGCCTATTGCCAAGCATGACGCATCTAACCCAACCTCATGGCGATTATCGCCCTCTCACCATCAGATGGTGAGTGCCGTCATCAATCAAAGCATTAGTCCGGATGGTCGGAGCTGGATGATTCAGCTCACCGATTGGGAGCTAGGGCCAGCTCTTCCCAAGGGAACGAGATTGTTGTGCCGACAGAATGATCTTAGACAACTCAATATCATTCAATGTAGTGGTGCGGTTTTTCTGGATGGCTCGCATAGCCAGATCATGCGGGAAAACGGCGTAGACCTGCCTGAGGGAATAATCTTTCAAACAAATAATAACTTTACAGCTTCAAAACTAAAACCCGATATGAGTATTAACATACTACTGCGTACCGAATGGGTAGTCGCCCCCCCCTTTCCACCGCTCTCAGAAAATATTTCCCCTAACGAAGACGCCTCGCCGTCTTCCTCCACTCAAGATTAGGGGGGGATTTGCTATGCAGTTTTTAAAGACGATTGGCATTTCGTCACTCTTCGCCCTTTTTGCCATGTCAGTCTTTGCGGTTCAGACCATTTCCGCCCCTGCCGATGCGGCCGCTCCAGTCCTTGCGGTTTCCGACACGCAAAGGAGCGGGCTTCTCAGACCGGGCTATGCTGTCTTCGACGATCCTCATCGTTCGATTTCTGGCTCCATCCAACAGACCATCTTCGTCAACGGCCCAACCGAGGTGAAGGTTGTGTTGGCGATGACTGGCGATGCTGGCCGCAACCTCCTCGTCGCCTGCGAGGTGCAACAATCTCCTCAACATCCGACCAGGACAGAAACCGCAACCTTGATGGTTCGGTGTGGCCGCACTGTCGCGTTTGTGACTGGCTTCGCCCCAGAGCTGCGCGTTGAGGCCGGATCGACCCTTACCTTCACATCCTCCCCCTTCAATGACGGAGACACCCCATGAAACACCTTTTCTTAGGTGCGTCGGTGGCGGCTGTCCTTGCGTTCGGCCCTGCGGCCTGGGCGCAAACAGCCGATGCCACGACCAGCCAAACCAGCGTCACCACCAACGTTACAGCGCCTGCTGATCCGGCGCTTGCGGTTGCCGATACGGTCATCGTTCCGGTGGTGCCGCAGCTTGAAATGGCATTGCCCGCTGATACACCGTTAGCGGTGAAATTCAATCTCCCCAACGCCAAAACGATTGAGGGCATCGACCCTAAACTGACTGATGGCGTCACTTTCGAGGGCTACGCCCGCAAGGTTGAAGTCCCCCTGACCAACGGCACAAGCAAGATTGGCCAAGTCTTGGTGACGTCGGTTTCCAGAGGTGACCGCAGCGAGGTCATTGATGCTCAAGGCCTGAGCAGCCAGTTTCAGGCCGAAGAAAGCGATAGCCTGTTTCCGGATAAAACAGTCGATGTCAGCGGGAGCCGACCGGCCCTGATTGCCGCATTGCAGCGCTTGATGGACCAGCCGACGGAGGAAGAAGAAAAAACCAAAGTCGAGGCTGACAATGGAACGACAGGGAATGATGGTGCGGATGGGACCGGGGGCGGTGCGTCAAATCCTGACGCTGCCGCCTATCAAAGCCCTGACACCACCGGCGCTAGTGTTGGCAAAGCCGACCCGGTCCAAGGGGTCACATTAACCACCGAAGGCTGCGATATACGGGTTGATCTGGAACAAGGTATCGCTATCCAGCAAAACCGCACTGAGACCACGGAGGACGGCGTTGTCACTGATGCAGGAACCTGCGCCGATGGGGATAAGCGTTATCCCCTAACGCGAAATTATTCGGCTTGCACTGATGCCATCGACCTGACCGCCCTGACGGCCACTCCGCAATATCAGCTCTACTACACTGATGGCGGTGGCGGCACTAATATGGTTGGCGACTGCCAGCCTGACACCGAGGCCGCGACTGCGATTGTCGAAGACACCAACGCCTGCCCGGTCAGTGTTGACCTAACCGCTGGCGCGGAAAAAGCCATTATTCAGGCGGCCTTGGTCTATACCAACCGCAGCGGTGCGATTGTGCAAGTGCGCGGCTGCGAGGCATCGGCAAACGTCGTGCCGGTAGATATGGTGCAAGATGTAGACGCTTGCTCGTTGCGCCATGATTTTGATAAACGGCAGAGCGAAGAACTAGGCGCTTGGACGTATGAGCAAGGCGGCCTTATCTATCAGGCTACCCGGTGCCTGCCCACGGGGCGCGCCTTTCCCCACACGACGGTCACTTCGGCCAATGGCGCCTATATCTGTACGCCCATTGTCGCTAACGGTATGGTTACGATCCAAGGGCGTGAGCAAATCACCGTTGATGGCGTGAGCCAATATATTAGTGACTGCGCACCTGTCGATAGCGCCCAACAGGCCCTGCAATCAACCACCGACGGCTGCAATAATATTGCGACTTGGACGCATGATATTGCTGGCGGGATATCGTATGGACAGGAACGGTTTTATTTCCTGCGCCCTGATGGCCAACGCGAATATGTCACCGAATGCCAAACCAGTGCTGTGACATATACCCACAGCCATACTCAAGCTGGGTGGCAAAATCATGACGAAGCCCTTTATGCCTATCCTTTGACCACAGTTTCAATTTTGGTGGGTGGGATTGATCAGTCGATTGCCATTAGCCAACTGCTGCCGGGCACACCGCAGATGGTCTACCTTGACGCAGGCACCCTCACCCAAGGCACTGGCTCTTATACTTACGAGGGCTGCACCAAGTATGAAACCACCAACAGCGTCAAAGCTTGGTCTCGTCCCGATGGCAGCACCTATAGCAAACCGATAGGACCAGGGGCAAGCAAGCCGGTTGGGGATGCCTGTACTTACTCCCGACCAACCAGCTCCGCAGATTGGAAGAACCTCACGTCGCCAAACGGGGCATACGTCCACCCCACGACCATCTGTAACTATGAAGCAACGCGCAGTGTGATACGCGATGGAACGCTAATTTCACAAGAAACGGCCCGCCGTCAATCTGGGGCATTCGAGCAGTGTACTAAAGTTGTTGGCAGCTGGGAAGGCAATGAAGACCGATACGAATGCGTCGGAGTTTGTCGCACACCATCATCTCAAGGAATTGCAGGCTGGCTGCTTGAGCTGGGGTGGTAATCATGCCTTCTACCGCTGCATTAAAGACGGTCTTGCAGCCATTAAGCAAATTCTACAGCGATCCCGCTGTCGTTGAATTGCGCATGGTGAAGCCCCAACAAATAATTATCGACAAACGCGGGGTAGGCAAAAACCGCGAAGACGCGCCCGAACTTACGGTCGCGGTGGTGGAGGATATTTGCCGAAGTCTCGCCAATATGGCCGGTATCGACTTTAACCCCGACAGTGCGCCAAAGTTGTCGTGCATCCTGCCAGGAGAGCAGGATGGATCTCAGCGGCACCGTTTCGAGTGTTTGGTCGGGGCGTCTGTGCAATCAGGCTTGTCTTTAGCAATTCGCTGCAAGCACGTCTTTATCCCCAGCTGGGAACAGCTGGGGGTTTCCCCCGAAATCGTTGATTTTCTTGAATACTGCATCGACAGCGAAGCCA
>CEGC01000409.1_pt1 | contig 17420 bp, 13 predicted proteins | sample 302731 | NCBI WGS metagenome assembly CEGC01 (sample SAMEA2755656, study PRJEB7226) | microbial mat metagenome | biome: microbial mat; feature: hypersaline; material: grass silage | place: USA | collected 2014-02-19 | depth 0 m | reverse complement strand
GTACAGCCCCGGCTGGGGCAAGGCGTGTCCCGCCAGGGTCCGTGTCGCCACCGCATCCAGCGTAATCTCTTCGCCTCTTTCCAGCGCCTCGGCATCGAAGGCGATGAAGTCGGAGCATTGCTTGCCCGCCACATCAATAATCTGAATCCACTCACCCGCCTTGACGCGGTATACACGTGCACTGCTGTGTGGGACATGCACCTCCTGCACCGGCTCACTCAGCGGATCGGGCAGCTCAATCATCTCGCCCGGCAAACGCCAGAAGGCAACACTCAACTCTGTCGCTGTCGTTTGCTCCTGCGGCATCATGTCAGCCCCCGGTGCAGCCAGCACCAGCTGGATGGCCCCTGTACGCTCCGTGGCTTCAATCATGCACGGCAACTGCTCGGCATCCAGATGAAGCCCGCGTTGCAGATGGGATTCCTTAACGCCCCATGCCAGCAATCTTTGCCGCAGCCTGTCACCCGAAGGGCGCGACTGTTGCAGCTGCGCCTGCACCTCAGGCATACCGGAAGTGGCCTGTCCCAACTCCAGACGCTCACGCGCCGAGCCGGGGCCGTCATCAAGCATGAACAGCTCACAGCACTGCCCTTCGTCCGGGCTGTCAATCTGCAACCGCTCGCCCGGCAACAGTTTCACTCGCATTGCCTGTTGCGCCACAATGCGTTTGCGGCTCGTAGCCGGCGGCTCACCCGTGATCAAATGATCATGAAATTGCGTGTTCATACCTTCACCCCTGGCCACTCACATTCACATGGCCTGCGCCACCATTCGGTGCACAGGCCGGCGCCATGCCCTGTTGTGTGGCTCTTTTCCCACCAGAACAACGGCGCCGGCCACATCAACCATGGGTAAAAATTCTTTACCTGTAGTGATTTTCGGGCAATTCATCAAAGGAGCTACCTCTGTAGGGGTAGACCTGAATATGCTGGCATGATCCGTGCATTTTCACTCACGTTTAGACCCAATTCGAACAGGAGAATGGCGTGACGGTCAGTTTTTCACGCTGGTTCGGACGCGTTCAGGCAGGCGGAAAGGCTGAACAGCCGCGGTATTATCCACAACGCGAACTGTTGCACCGGGTAAGCCTGACCCTTGTTCGCTGTCCGAACCTGGAAGACACCTTGCCCGACCTGCTGAGTCAGGTGCTGCTGGACGCCGGCTGCTCAAGCCCCGTGTGGCTTGCGTGGCGCGTCACTGCCGATGTGCACTGGTCCCTCAATGGAACCGGGCCTCAACCTTCCCCGCTTGAAACCGCCCGACTGAAATATCAGCTGGACCTCGCCACTCGTGGCAACCGATTCCAGCTGCAGCCCGAAGACACCCTTGCCCGGCACGAAATCACGGGGCTGCGCATCCCCGACAGCGAAGGCGGCCTGCAGCTTTGGCTGTTGGCTCCCCTCTCTCTTGCCACATCAGGCGAAGACCGACGACAGTTGCTGCGTGATCTTGGTCAGGCGGTGCATGCCGGGCTCGACATCAGACTGGAACACGAACGGCAACTGACCGCCCTGCGCCAGGAAGTACAACAGAACCTGGCCGCCAGTTTGCACGACTCCGTCGCCCAGCAGCTGTGTTATCTATGCCTTCAAACCGGCCGTCTGGAACAGCAGGCCGCCCAGCTGTCAGCGGATCAGCTGCAGGAGCGTCTGTCCGACATCCGGTGTCAGACCCGTCAGGCGTACCGACAAACACGGGAATTGATCAGCAGCGCCCGCATCCGCCTGCAGCACAGCCTTCATCAGGAGCTTCTGTGTGCCGTTACCGATTTCGAGCGCAACTCCAGTCTGCTGTTTGAGCTTGATAACCGCCTCACCGGATACCCTTTGCCCGAACCGGTTGCCGTGGAATTGCTGCTGATCATCCGTGAAGCGTTGAGCAACGTGGTCCGGCACGCTCACGCCCAGAAAGTCAGGATTCAACTGCTGCCGCATGGCAAGAACGGATTCCATGTTCATATTCAGGACGATGGTCAGGGACTGCCGGCACAACGCAACTCCGACAGTTTCGGTCTGGGCATCATGGAGGAACGCGCGCGCCGCATCGGCGCCCGGTTCCGGCTCGAGTCCACCCCCGGCAACGGCACCTGCATCGAACTGATCGCCGAGGAACTATGCCCATGACAGACGTTAACGTAATGCTGGTGGATGATCACCCGCTGTTCCGGCGGGGGGTTGCCGAACTGCTGCAGGACAGCGGCCGCTTCAACGTCACGGCTCAATTCAGCAATCCCGATCAGGTACTGGAGGCTGTGCATGACACGGCACCGGACCTGGTGCTGCTGGATCTGCACATGCCCGGCAAGAGTGGTCTTGAGCTGTTGCAGTCAATCAAGGAGAGCTGCAACCACGTCAAGGTCGTGATGCTGACGGCGTCTGACGATCCGACTCACTTGATGGATGCTCTGCGTCTGGGGGCTGAAGGCTACCTGCTCAAGGATACGGAGCCTGGCCTGATACTGGAGCGGCTGGAATCGATCCTTAACGGGCAGCTGGGGCTCGATGACGAGATGCTGCTGTTGTTGCGCGAGGGTTTGCGTCGACAGGACAGTCTGCAGGACACCGGACGTTCACTCCCAACCAGCGCCTCCCCAGCGGACGAGCACTGGTATGCAACCCTGACCGAGCGAGAGCGTGAAACACTGGTCTGGATATCACGCGGCCTCAGCAACAAGTTGATTGCCCGCGAGATGGGCATCAGTGACAGCACCGTCAAGGTGTATGTCAAAAGTCTGCTGCGCAAGCTGCACCTGCACTCCCGACTCGAACTTGCCGCATGGGTGCACACTAATCCACTGCCGGATAACATCCTATGCTGAGCCAAATGCTGGATTTTATTCGCCCCTCGGGCCGGTCTGCACAGGCGAGCGGATACGAGCCTGAGTACGTATTGAACAACCTTGAAACAGCCATTCTGGTCATCGATGCCAATGGCCGCATTCTGCAGACCAATCGATGCTGGAAGGAACTGAGCCGTGGCAACCTCAGCATGCTCTTTCACGAATACCTGCACCCGGGCGACCGTGCTCAGTGGCAACAAGCATTGCTCCGGCTGGAGCGTTCGGTCTGCCTGCGACTGCTGACCACCGAACAGCGCACAAGCCGCTGGTTTGAGCTGAAACTCTCGGCCCTGAACCCGGAAACGGGCTGGCCGCTCACCATCACTTTGCTGGACATCAGCGAGCGCATGGACGAGTCACGCCAGCGGGAGGCGCACTGGCGCAGCCTGCATCAATTGCTGCAGCACCTGCCCGCGATGCTCTACCGAGGACGCAACAATCGTCACTGGACCATGGAGTATGTCAGCGCAGGCTGTTGTGAACTCACGGGGTACAGCCCGGAGGTACTGACCAACCAGTCTTGCCTCAACTACGGCGACCTGATCCATCCGGATGACTCCGGCCCTGTCTGGGAGCAGGTTCAGGAAGCCCTCAGCCGATGCAGCGAGTTTGAGCTGCATTATCGACTACAGCATGCGGATGGGCATTTTGTACCGGTCAGCGAGAAAGGCTGTGGGCTGTATGCCGACAACGGCTCAATACTGGGGGTTGAGGGTATTGTCGTAGCCTTTGCCACCCCACCGGACTACCCCCGAATTTAACCCGACGGGGGTACCTTCAACGGGGAATTTTTCCCAACGGTTCACGCGGGTAATTTGGTTATCAAGGGTCACGCTGATGTGGCCGCTCTGATCCCGACAACAGGATTCTGTGGAGATAACCATGAAGAAACGCGTAGCCATTATTGGCGCAGGCCCGAGCGGTCTGGCCCAACTGCGAGCCTTCCAGTCAGCCGAAGCCAAGGGTGCCGACATACCCGAACTGGTCTGTTTCGAGAAGCAGTCCGACTGGGGCGGCATGTGGAACTACACCTGGCGTACCGGCCTGGACGAAAACGGCGAGCCGGTCCACGGCAGCATGTACCGTTACCTCTGGTCCAACGGTCCCAAGGAATGCCTGGAATTTGCCGACTACACCTTCGAGGAGCATTTCGGACGTCAGATCGCCTCCTATCCGCCGCGCGAAGTGCTCTGGGACTACATAAAAGGCCGTGTCGAAAAGGCCGATGTACGCCAATACATCCGCTTCAACACCCCGGTGCGCAACGTTAGTTATGACGACAGCACCAAACTGTTCACGGTCGCTGTCCATGACCACAACACCGACACCACCTACAGTGAGACCTTCGACTACGTGGTCTGTGCCAGTGGGCACTTCTCCACGCCGAAGATGCCGGAATACGAAGGCTTCTCGACTTTTGGTGGCCGCGTTCTGCATGCGCACGACTTCCGCGATGCCCTGGAGTTCAAGGACAAGGATATTCTCATCGTCGGTGCCAGCTACTCTGCTGAAGATATCGGCTCTCAGTGCTACAAGTACGGTGCCCGCTCCATCACCAGCTGCTACCGCACTGCACCCATGGGCTTCAAGTGGCCGGACAACTGGGAGGAAAAACCAGACCTGACCCACGTCGATGTGGACACCGCCTACTTCAAGGATGGCAGCAGCAAGAATATCGACGCCATCATCCTTTGCACCGGCTACCTGCACCACTTCCCCTTCCTTGCCGATGACCTGCGCCTTAAAACCGACAACCGCCTCTGGCCGCTGAACCTCTACAAGGGCGTAGTCTGGGAGGACAACCCGCAGTTCTTCTACGTCGGCATGCAGGACCAGTGGTACTCCTTCAACATGTTTGATGCCCAGGCCTGGTTTGTGCGTGACATTATCCTCGGCCGCATCCCGCTGCCCGCCAAAGAGGACATGACTGCCGACAGTCTGGCGTGGCGCGAGCGGGAACTGGCACTGGAGACGGCCCAGGAGATGTACGAATACCAGGGCGCCTACATCCTCCACCTGATCGAACAGACCGACTACCCCACGTTCGACATTGATGGCGTCAACCGCACCTTCCTCGAATGGAAGCAGCACAAGAAGGACAACATTATGACCTTCCGCGACCATTCCTATCGCTCACTGATGACCGGCACCATGGCGCCCCCCTCGATTGCCATGGTGCGCGCCCTACAAATGACGGCGGAAAAAATTAATCAAGGCGGCGGGCTGGTTCTTGGTGACCGTCGGCTGCCGGTAAAGTTGGTTTTGGTTGACGCCCAATCAGACCCGGCTAAGGCAGCGGCGAAGTTTCAGGCTTTGGCGCGGGATCCTTCGATCAGTGCGGTGATCGGCCCCTATGATAGCGATAGCGTAAGAGTGCTGCAGACTTTGGCAGCAGATCTTGGCTTGCCGCTGGTCAATGCGTCAGGGGCGGCTTTGGATGAGAATGCTAAACCGGGATGGGTGTTTAGTATCGGTGGTGCTGCCGACCGTTATTATTCCCTGGCAATAGAGGCCGTGGTACAAAGGCAAACCCTTGATAGGCCTGCGCGTTTTGCGCTGGCCTATCAAAGTAATTATTTCGGGGCTGGTGTACGGGCCGGTGTGATTGCCCAATTACAAAGCTATGGAATGGCTTTGGTCTTTCAGCATCGAATCAGCGGGGGACAGGATCTGCTTACCCTGATCAAGCTTTTGCAGAAACATCATCCGACCGTACTGCTTTTTTCTGCAAACAGCGTTACCTTCAGCCGAGATGTGTTGCGTTTGATTGCGCAGAATCGGGTGAACTTAGATATGGTAGTGATGACAGGGTGCCAATCAGCGCAGATTACCACTTTGGGTGATGCGGCCGACTATACACTTTGTCCGGTACAATGGGATGGCTTGGCCGAACAAAGCGATCCCTATTGGCAATCTTCTGCAGCCTTTTTAAACGCCTATGACGTCGCTTTTGCCGAAGAACCCCCCTATCAAGCCGCGCAAGCCGCGACCGCCTTGGTGGTGCTGGCAAAGGCGATCGAAGCCGCCGGAGCTCTTGATCGGCAACAAATACGCCAAGCCCTGGAGAAAACGGATCTTCCTACCCTGTTTGGGCCGGTGCGTTTTGCTGCAACGGGACGAAATATGACCGTCGTGCCGTTGTTAGAACAGGTTCGTGGGGGTAATTATATGACTGTCTTGCCGCCTGAACGGGCATGGATCCCGTTGGTTGCCACCATGCCCCGCTGGGAGGATCGCTTACCATGAGACTTTATCTTCGCTCCTTGTTTCGTACTATTATGGTGGCCTCTGCTGTGGCGGTGAGCGTGGTCGGCTGTGGCGAGATCTTTCAATATGCCACCACCACACAGATCGAACTGCACGTTGATCCCAACGCCAATCAAAATTCCGCCGTCGAAGTGGATGTGGTGGCCATTTATGACAAGCCGCTGTTTGATGCTTTGTTAACCCTGCCCGCACGGCAGTGGTTCCCACAAAAAGCCCAATTTGCCCTGGATTATCCGCAAGGTTTCAAGGCCTGGAATTGGCAATTGGTGCCGGGGCAAAGCGTGCCCGCGCGGACCATTTCCGATGATACCGAGGCGGCCTATGGCGTTTTGGTGTTTGCCAATTATCGCACCGAGGGCGACCACCGGGCGCGGATTGGGACTCTGTCTAAGGTGGTGATTACTTTGCAGCAACAGGGTTTTGTGGTTCAGGCTATTGAATAAAAATGTGTATCACCGTGCTTGACGTGCGCCACGGCTGATCTGCAGAAATGTGCGCGAGACGATTTCATATTCTGGCATCCCGGTGGTCTTGCAGTCCATTTCAGCCTCGAGCAACAGGTCTAGGGCTTGCGCTGCTCGTGCCGGGGGCCAGGCGCGCAGCTGGCCAAGAAAGCGGCCCTTCACCTTAAAAAACACCGGCGGTTTGAGCAGGGCTAGGGCTTGATCAGCGCTTTTGCCATGGGCCATTGCCCCCCCCGCCAGGTGCAGGCGCATAAAATGGCGGCTTACGCTTCGTAGTAAGCCAATCATGGCTTGGCCTTCGCCGTAAAGGCGGTCGAGCAGGGATTGCGCTGTGCGGTCGTCGCCATCGGCGAGGGCGAAGATCAGGTCATCCATCGACAGCGCCGATACATCACCAGCACAGGCGAGCACATCGTCACTGGTGATTTCCAAGCCGCCGGTTTGGTTGGGACCGCCCATATAGGTGATCAGCTTTTCGACCTCGGCACGGGTGACTTGGCGGTCGCCGCCTAAGTAGCTGGTCAGCAGGGCGAATGCGTCGCGGTCAATGGCGAGCCCCGCTTTGGCCAAGCTGTCGCGAATCACCGTTTCCACCGCTTGCCCAGTATCAAGATAACAGGCAATGGCGGCGGCGTTGGTCGCACTTTCAAATAGTTTGCGTAGGGTCGAGCGCGCCGAAAGGTCGCCGGCCTGAGCAATGATCAGCGCATCACCGACCGGAGTGTCGAGTAAGCTTTTGAAAGCTTTTTGTGTTGGGTCCTCGGCATCGCGAACGCGTACCACCCGTCGCCCGCCGGTCAGCGCCATGGCGGCGGCTTCGTCAGCGAGTAGGGCTGGGTCGGCTTTTAGGGCTGTTGCTGCCAAGTCGGCGACGCGAAAGGGGTCGTTCAAATCATCGACGACCGTTTTCATCAAGGTTTGCACCCGCTCGCGCACCAGTCCTTCGTCAGGACCATAAACCAGGATCGCCCGCATTTTTGGGTCAGGACGGGCAACAAAACCATCGGCGCGATCAGGCGAGATCTTCATCGGGCGCAGTGCCTTGCTGGGTGTTTAGGGCAAATCTCGAGCAGGCAGGATCATCTGCGGCGATGCATTTGCTTATAGAATAAGGGCTCTCGGCGTATTTTCAGCCGCGCTGATACTCCGGGGTATTATTGAGCCGCCGGAGCTTGCGCGCTGTTGGGATGGCGTGAGAAGTAACTGGATAGGCGACGGGTGATGTCTTCGGAAACCTGTTCGACCGCGCGTTGGCGCGAGTCTTGTTCGGAAATCACCGTGGCGTATTGTTGGTCGAGGATATTATAGGCGACGATCCCCTGCGTGCTGCCCGAAAGCAGGGCCTTGCCCTGGTAGCTGAGGATAAACTCAACGGTCAGTGTTAGGTCAGCGCGGCTGGCAAAGGAGTCTTTGGAGAGGCCGAACTCTTGTTTCGACTCGGCAATGCCGCAGGTTAGCAGATAGCGTTTTTTGGCCGTGCCGCCGCCGCCCGCCCGTTCCATTCGTTGTTCCAGGGCATTGCGCAGCAATTGCCCGGTGCGGTCATTGATGCGGGCAACTTCGACCTCGGCCAGGGCTGCAACAACGGCGCTGCCCGCCCGTCCGCCGTACATGGGCTTAAAGCCGCAGGCTGACATCAGGGGGGCTAGGACTGCCACGGTTAGGGCGGTGCCGCTTGCCTGCAAGAAACCACGGCGGGAGAGTCCCGACGTGGTTTCTTGCAGCAAGCCTTGCCGTTTGGCTTTAGTTGGCAACGACATTGACGATTTTCCCAGGAACAACCACCACTTTGCGGATGGTCTTGCCGTCGATCTGACTTTGAACATTGGGCAGGGCGAGGGCGGCTTGCTCAATGGCGTCTTTGCTGGCGTCTTTGGCCATATCCAGGGTGGCGCGCAGCTTGCCGTTAACTTGGACAGCCAGAGTCACGGTGTCTTCGATCAGCAACGCCGGGTCAAAGGTCGGCCAGGACGACTCGGCCAGGATCTGTGCATTGTTGCCCAACTCAGCCCACAGTTCTTCGGCCAGGTGCGGAGTCATCGGTGCCAACAGGCGAATCACCGTTTCCATGCCAAAGCGATAGGCTATTTTGGCGCTGTCATCGGCTTGGCTCAGGGCATGAATGGCGTTGGTCAATTCGCGGATTCGGGCGACGGCGTTGTTAAAGCGCAGCCGTTCTAAATCTTCGCTGACGTCGGCGATGGTCTTGTGGCACAGGCGGACCAGCTTACCGGCATCGCTGCTGCCATCGGTGGGAAGCGGAGCGCTGGGCAGGTCGGTGCCATTGTTACCAGCAACTTCGCCCGCCATGCGCCACAGGCGGTTCAGATAACGCCACGATCCTTCGATACCTGCATCTGACCAATCCATATCGCGGTCTGGCGGGCAGTCAGACAGCATGAACAGGCGGGCGGCGTCAGCGCCATAGGTGTCGATGATGTGGTTGGGATCGACCACGTTCTTTTTCGACTTTGACATCTTTTCCGACCGCCCAACGGTGACGGCACTGCCATCGGCGATCTTGCGGAAAGTGCCATCGTCCTGGCGTTCGATTTCGCTGGGGTCGAGCCACTTGTCGTCACTGGACTTATAGGTCTCGTGGCAAATCATCCCCTGGGTGAACAGGCCGTCAAAGGGCTCGCTGATGCCCAAATAGCCGCATTCTTTCAGGGCGCGGGTGAAAAAGCGCGAATAGAGAAGGTGCAAGACCGCATGTTCGACGCCGCCAATATACTGGTCAACCGGCAGCCAATAGTCAGCCTTGTCAGCCGCAAAGCCGGTTTCGCTGTTGGCCGAGTCGCAGAAGCGGGCGAAATACCACGAGCTTTCAAAGAACGTATCAAAAGTGTCGGTTTCGCGGGTGGCGTCTTTGCCACAGCACGGGCAGGCGACATTTTTCCACGTCGGATGGCGGGCCAGGGGATTGCCTGCGGTGTCAAAGGTGACGTCTTCGGGCAGTTGGACGGGTAATTGGTCTTCGGGGACTGGCACCACGCCGCAGTCGGGGCAATGGATGATGGGAATCGGGCAGCCCCAATAGCGCTGACGTGACACGCCCCAATCCCGCAGGCGGTACTGAATGGTGCCTTCGCCACAGCCCAGGGACTCGACTTTGGTAATCGCGGCGCGCTTGGCGTCGCTGACGCTCAGACCATCGAATTCGTGCGAGTTAATGGCGATGCCATCGTCGGTAAAGGCCTCGGTGCCCGATTCCAAGTCCGCAGCAAACGCCTGGGCGTCGGAGTCTTTGGGGGCAACCACGGCCTTTACACTCAGGCCGTACTTGCGGGCAAAGTCCATGTCGCGCTGGTCATGGGCCGGGCAGCCAAACACTGCGCCAGTGCCATAGTCCATCAGCACAAAGTTAGCGGCATAGATCGGAACGCTCAGCGTTGGGTCAAAGGGATGCACCGCGCGCAGGCCAGTATCAAAGCCCTTTTTCTCGGCGGTTTCGATGGCTTCTTCCGAGGTGCCCATGCGATCGCACTCGGCGATGAATTCTTGCAGGGCGCTGTTGCCTTCTGCCAGCTCGGCAGTCAGCGGGTGATGTGCGGAAAGGGCAAGGAACGACGCCCCAAACAGGGTATCAGGGCGGGTGGTGAAGACTTCGATGGCGTCGTCACGGCCTTGTATTGGCCATTGCACCCGCGCGCCTTCAGATCGACCGATCCAGTTGGTCTGCATGGTGCGGACTTTTTCCGGCCAGCGGTCGAGTCCCTTGATCGCTTCTAATAGCTCGTCGGCATAGGCGGTGATTTTCAGGAACCACTGGCTCAGCTTGCGCCGCTCCACCAGCGCCCCGGTACGCCAGCCGCGGCCGTCGACCACCTGTTCGTTGGCCAAAACGGTGTTATCGACCGGGTCCCAGTTGACCCAGCTTTCCTTGCGATAGGCCAGGCCTGCCTTGAGGAAATCGAGGAACATTTTCTGTTCGTGGCGATAGTATTCGGGACCACAGGTGGCAATCTCTCGCGACCAATCAATGGACAGGCCCATCGGTTTAAACTGTTCGCGCATGGTATCGATGTTGGCATAGGTCCACTGGCCAGGGTGGGCGCCACGCTCAATGGCGGCGTTTTCGGCGGGCAGGCCAAAGGCATCCCAGCCCATGGGATGCAGGACGTTAAAGCCCTGAGCACGCTTAAAGCGGGCCACCACGTCACCAAGGGTATAGTTCCGCACATGCCCCATGTGGATGCGCCCCGACGGATAGGGGAACATTTCCAAGACATAGTATTTGGACAACGAGGTGTCATCACTGGCGAGAAAGCTTTGACGCTCTTCCCACTGCATCTGCCACTTGCGTTCGGTTTCCTTGACGTTATAGCGGTCCTCGCGGGCCATCGCGGCAATCCTGTCTCTGGGGCCCCGCCGTCGCCCCGCAAGGCGTTCGGTCGAGTCGGGCCGTTTTTTTTACACACGGCAGCGGCTTATAAAGCCCCAAAACAGGGCGTTGCCGGCGTGCAGTTATTGAGGGGTGGGCGTATTTTGTGTGCTGAACAAGCCGTTAAGTTAACGGTCTGCGTCTGCTGCGGCCATGCGCAATTGCCGGGCACGGGTCAAAACGGCATTTTCAAATTCCGTGTTAACCTCGGGCGCTGCTGCGGCGTCCAACCATCCGCCGGTGGTTTGATCGCGCACTTGGCGGAACACCGAAGCCTTGAGGCCATCAGCCCGCAAATCACGGCCTAGAATGTAAACGTTGACCTTAAAACGCTCGTTGGGGCTGTTTTGCGGTTGGAACCAGTCGGTGATGATCACGCCACCAAAAGGATCGGCAGAGCTGAGCGGCATAAAGCCAACGGTATCAAGGGCGGCGCGCCATAAAAATGCGTTCACCCCGATTCCTGCGCCGCCAACGGACTCGGCCCGCTTGTTACCGCCAAAAAGGTCTAGCCCGCCCTTACCAAAGACAGAATCACGTTGGCTGGGGTCTTCGCGGGACCAAGTGCCATCGGCTTGCTTTTGCATTGGACGGCTATCGACATTGCCAGATTCGCAAGCTGCCAAGCTTACCGCCGAAAGCGCCAGCGTGGCGATGAGCAGGCGACGGAGAAAAACCGCAGAAGCGGTCTTGGAGGGGGTGCTTACCATAGGACTACCCTATTATGAAAACGCAACCAGCGCGCAGCGTTATAAACGCCGACGTCTAGCAGGCCTATTATATAGCAGGGCCATGGACGGCCCGTTAAGCAAAAACCCGCAAATGTGAACGATAGTGAGTCTGCGCCTCTAAAGGAGTGGGAATCCCGTAGGGCTGTCTCGTTGCTTTGCAGAATTGGTTAAATTGTGATGGTACGCTCAAATTGAACGCTGTTTTGCATATGCGAATGAATCTGTTGCGCGAAAAACACACTGTGAGGGAATAGACACAAGACGGGGTTTCCATGGCTTGACCCCGGCATAGGGAAGTGGCTTTATGTCTCCACCGTAAACGACGCGGCGCTGAGCCAACACTTCGCGCATCGGGACTACCCGGTCTGACCTAAAGAAGTGAACTTGGTGTCGGATGCGGAAATGCACGGCTCGTTCCAGTCTAACTTGATTTTAGGGATTTCAAGAGAATGAAAAAGCTTCTCATCGGCACTTCGGCTCTCGTGGCCGCTGCTTCTTTCGCTGGCGCCGCTCAGGCTGCCGACCCCATTAAGCTGTCAGTTGGCGGCTACGGTGCGGTCATGGTTGGCTACGCTTCGCAGGACGACGATTACCTGACCGCCACCGGTCGTGAAGTTACCAGCGTTGACGTCAAGGGCGACAACGAAATTCATTTCAAGGGTTCGACCACCCTCGACAACGGCCTGACCGTTGCCGTGAAGTACGAAATGGAAGCCGGTGGCCGTAACAGCAGCGCCGACGTTTCTGACGAATACTCGATCAGCATCTCGGGCGGCTTTGGTACCATCGTTGCTGGCGCTGACGACAATGCTCTGGTTGCTATCGCCAAGGGCGCCCCGCGCGTTGGCGGTCGTCTGTTCAACGGCGCCCTTGATGAAGGCGATCTGATCGGCGGCGCTTACGTCCTGAACCCGGGTTCGGAGGCTCCGGACGCCACCTTCGTTAAGACCAATGGCGATTCCGAGTCGCTGTCGTACATCTCGCCGGCCATCATGGGCTTCACCTTTGGTGCATCCTATGTCCCCGACATTAATGGTGACGACAACCCTGCTCAGCCGACTGCAACCGCCACCAACGGCTCGAACGAAGCCTATGGCGTTGGCCTGATGTGGAATGGTGCGCTCGGCGCCGTGTCAATTGGCGTTGAAGGCGGTTACTTGTGGGCTGACAACGGCGTGAACTCCACTGCTGGTGCAACCACCACCAGCACCTATAACGCTGGTCATGAAGAATGGCAGCTTGGTGGCCAGGTTGGCTATGCTGGTTTTGCACTGGGCGGTGCCTACCGCGATATTTCCGCTGATCGTAAGGTTGTTGCCGGTTCCTCGTTTGCTGGGAACCGTGACCAGATTGATGCCCATGCCTGGGAAGTTGGTGCTTCCTACAAGACTGGTCCGTATGGCGTGTCGCTGTCCTACTTCAGCTCCGAAACCGAAAATACTGCTCTTAACATGAGCGACGACACCGCCGAAGTGTGGGAATTGGCCGGTGAATACGCTATGGGCCCGGGCGTTGCCCTGGTCGGCGGCGTTGGCTATGTCGATTTCGAAAACGGTACCGCTCCGACTGCGACCACTAATCAAAAGAACTCCAACCAGAACAGCGGTTGGGTTGTTGCTACTGGTCTGTCGCTCTCCTTCTAAGTTTTCCTAACGGAAAACTCAGTAAGCTGAGACTGCCGGGAAAGGGCCTCCTTTGGGGGGCCCTTTTCTTTTTGTTTGCACGGAATATAGCAAACGTAATTTTTCGCTTTTTACCGCGTTTTCTCTGCGTAGAAAGGCTTGCCAAATGGGCGCTCACTGCGTATCTTCCCGCCTCTGAGCCGTTCATTGGCGTTGACCTGTTGTCGCTTTGGTGTGGCCGTGTCATTAGCCGATCAACAGCCAACCAGAAAATGGCCTTGGACCGTTATTGTCCTGCCGCAGTAGCTCAGCTGGTAGAGCATCGCATTCGTAATGCGAGGGTCGGGGGTTCGAATCCCTTCTGCGGCACCATTTTCCTCGATTTTTTACCAAACACAGATCTGCTCAAAATTCTCGGTATACCCCCTGTGTTTATCTCACAGTCGGTATCGAACGTATTTTTCTGCCCGCCAAAACAGTATTGATGACGGGGGACCAAAGATCTCTTTAGCGCCTTTGTGTGCCCGGTGTCACCATAACCGATGAGCCTAGCGGCATAACTATGGTCATGCGCTGCTGTAATGCGTAGGGTCGGGATCTCCACCTTTTTCAGAGATCTATTTGTGCGCAAACGTTATCCGATTCCCCCGTCCATCTTGCCCAGTGGTCCCCGTCACGAGTTCGAGACGCTGCGTCGGCTTTTGCCTTATCTATGGCCGGTGGGCGAGTCTGCCTTACGGTGGCGAGTCGTTGTTGCGTTGCTGTGTTTGGCGGGGGCAAAGGTTTGTTCGGCGCTCGTGCCCCTGTTTTACAAGCATGCTGTTGACCTGCTGACAGACCATGGCGCTGGTGCGGCGCCTTTGGCAGAAAGCTGGCTGAGTTGGCTCGTTGCGATTCCGTTGGTGGTGCTGCTGGCTTATGGCGGTACACGCCTGTTGCAGCAGGTGTTTAACGAACTGCAAGACTTGGTTTTTGCCAAAGTCACCGAACGGGCGGTGCGCGCCGTTGGCTTGCGCGCCTTTCGCCATTTGCATCAGCTTTCGTTGCGGTTTCACCTCGATCGACAAACCGGGGGTCTTTCGCGGGTGATCGAGCGCGGAACACGCGGCATAGAATTGATGCTGCGTTTGGTGGTGTTTCGCTCTTTGCCCACCGTCCTAGAACTGGCGATTGTCTGTACGATTCTTTGGACTTTGCTGGACTGGCGTTTCGCCGCGATCACTGCTGGTACGATTGCCCTGTATGGCCTGTTCACCATGGTGGTGACCCAATGGCGGGCAAAGTTTCGTCGCGCGATGAATATCAGTGATGCCGACGCCGGGGCAAAAGCGGTTGATAGCTTGCTCAATTTTGAAACGGTGAAGTTCTTTAACACCGAAGAGCATGAAGCGCGGCGTTACGAGACCGCGCTTGCCGCCTATGAAAAGGCTGCCTTGCGATCAAAAGGCAGTTTAGCCGGGCTGAATTTGGGGCAGGGGCTGATCATTGCTGTGGGCTTGGTGGTTCTAATGGCCCTGGCGGCGGATGGGGTTGCGGCGGGAACGGTGAGCGTCGGTGAGTTTGTCATGGTCAACAGCTACTTGTTGCAGATGACCTTGCCGCTCAATTTCCTTGGCATGTTGTACCGCGAGCTTAAGCAAGCGCTGATTGATATGGAAACGCTGTTTGCGTTGTTGGATCAGCGACCCGAAATTGCCGATCACGCACAAGCGCAATCCTTGGCTTTAGCCGCGCCGCCGCGCGTGGTTTTCGATGCGGTCGAGTTTGCCTATGACCCGGCACGACCTGTTTTGCATGCGGTGAGCTTTGCCATCGAGTCGGGGCAAAAGGTGGCGGTGGTTGGTGCATCGGGGGCGGGAAAATCGACACTTGCACGGCTTTTGTTCCGCTTTTGGGATGTTAGCGGCGGGAAAATCACCATTGATGGTCAGGATTTGCGTCAGCTCTCGCAAGACAGCCTGCGCCGGGCCATTGGCGTAGTGCCGCAAGATTGCGTCTTGTTTAACGATACCCTGGCTTACAACATCGCCTATGGTCGGCCGGATGCCTCGATGGCTGAAATCGCCGAAGCGGTGCGGCAAGCGCAGCTAGAAGACTTTATTGCCACTTTGCCGCAGGGTCTGGAGACTCGGGTTGGTGAGCGGGGGCTGAAATTATCGGGTGGGGAAAAACAGCGCGTGGCGGTGGCGCGGACTCTGTTAAAGGCACCGCCGATTTTAATTTTGGATGAGGCCACCAGCGCGCTTGATAGCCATACTGAAAGTGCCCTGCAAGAGGCGCTAAACCGTGTGGCTGCCGAACGGACCACCTTGGTCATCGCCCACCGTTTGTCGACCATTACCAGTGCGGATGCGATCGTCGTTTTAGATCAGGGGCGGGTCGTTGAGCAGGGGACGCATCAGGCCCTTTTGGCGGCAGGGGGGGCTTATGCGGCTTTATGGGCGCGGCAGTCGGGGTGATGCCTGCTTAAAAATGGGGTCTTTGCGACTTTTGATATTGCGAATGATTTTCATTAACGCTATAAAGATCCCGCAAGCACTTTACGGGTTTGCCCCGGTTCAGCAGGTTCCGTTTACAGCCTAACGGTTCAGCCCCTGTTGGCCACCCTGTTCCAGACTTCCCCTTGGTGATCCGCCCCCGGCGGATCACCCTTTTTTCTATGGGGAATGATATAAGGGTCACATTCTGTTGCATTGCCGCAACATCAAATGACCAACGATCAGTCAGCCGGTCAAATCCTGTGCAATTTGCTTGCAAGTCGGTCGCAATCGGCCAACAAATACATCTGTGAACGATCCGTGACGACCCGCGAGCCCCGTGGAAACGCCGATGACATGGGGTCCGGTTGGTCCGCCGAGAAATTTGGATAGAGGAGATATCCCCCGTGAAAAAGAACATTATTATTGCCGGTACCGCGCTTGCTACCGTTTTGGCCACTGCCCCGGCTTTTGCTGCTGAGCCGATCAAGCTGTCGGTTGGTGGTTTCGGCGGCGTGACCGTCGGTTATGCTTCGCAGGACGATGACTACCTGCAAGCAACTGGTAGAGAAGTCACTGGCGTTGATGTCAAGGGCAACAACGAAATCCATTTCACCGGTTCGACCACCTTGGACAACGGTCTGACCGTGTCGGTGCTCTATGAATTGGAATCCGGTGGCCGTGATGTCAGCAATGACGTTTCTGATGCCTACCAGATCTCGGTTTCCGGTGGTTTTGGTACCATTTGGGCTGGTGCCAACGGCACCGCTTTGTCGGCGATCGCAGTTGGTGCCCCGTCGGTGGGTGACCTGCAGGAAGGTGATGTTGCCGACGGCCTGTACGTCGTTATCCCGAACTCGGGCAATTTCTCGCTGGTTGATGCCGCTTTCATCAACACCTCGGGTGATTCTGAATCCCTCTCCTATATTTCCCCGGCGATTGCGGGCTTCACCTTTGGCGCCTCCTATGTGCCTGACGTGAACGGCGACGATGCCCCCGGTCAGCCGGTTCAGGCCCGTGGTGCTGCCAGCGGTTCGAACGAAGCCTATGGTACTGGCTTGGCTTGGGAAGGCGCTTTTGGTGGCGTCGGTGTCAAGGCTCAGGGTGGTTACTTGTGGGCTGATGCTGGCGCGAATGCGACCAATGTTGGTACCTCTTATAACGCGGCTCGTGAAGAATGGCAGGCTGGCGCTGAGCTGAGCTATGCTGGTTTTGCCTTCGGCGGTTCTTACCGTGATATCAACCAGGAGCGCAAGGCAGCCACTGGCAACACTCTGTCTGGCTTGGGCGAACGGTCCGACCTGGATGGCAGCGCCTGGACCCTGGGTGCGTCTTACACCACCGGTCCCTATGCTGTTAGCCTTGCTTACCTCGAAAGCTCGATGGAAAACACCGCTTCTAACGTCTCCGATGACGAGCTGAAGGTGTGGGAACTGGCTGGCCGTTACACCATGGGCCCGGGCGTCGATTTGGTTGGTATTGCCAGCTACGCCGACTTTGAAAATGGTACTGCTCAGAACGCGACCACCGTCGCCAAGAACAGCAACCAGAACAGCGGTTTCGTTGTGACCACCGGCCTGTCGCTGACTTTCTAGAGCATTGTGCGCAAAAGTGAGTACCGGTTTTGCGCAAAAAC
>CEGC01000635.1_pt1 | contig 17434 bp, 11 predicted proteins | sample 302731 | NCBI WGS metagenome assembly CEGC01 (sample SAMEA2755656, study PRJEB7226) | microbial mat metagenome | biome: microbial mat; feature: hypersaline; material: grass silage | place: USA | collected 2014-02-19 | depth 0 m | reverse complement strand
CGCAACAGCGCGCCGATGTTGTCGCCAGCCTGGCCCTGATCGAGCAGCTTGCGGAACATTTCAACGCCGGTGCAGGTGCTCTTAACCGTCGCCTTCAGGCCGATGATTTCGATTTCTTCACCAACCTTGACGATGCCGCGTTCCACACGACCGGTCACCACGGTGCCACGACCCGAGATCGAGAACACGTCTTCGATCGGCATCAGGAACGCTTGGTCAATCGGGCGCGCAGGCTGCGGAATGTATTCGTCAACGGCGGCCATCAGCTTCAGGATGGCGCCACGGCCGATTTCTTCGTTGTCATCGTTCAGGGCGGCCAGGGCCGAACCATGAATGATGGGAATATCGTCGCCCGGGAATTCATAGGACGACAGCAATTCGCGGATTTCCAGCTCGACGAGTTCCAGCAATTCCGGATCGTCAACCTGGTCGACCTTGTTCATGAACACCACCAGGGCCGGCACGCCAACCTGGCGAGCGAGCAAGATGTGTTCGCGGGTCTGCGGCATCGGGCCGTCAGCGGCCGACACAACCAAGATCGCGCCGTCCATCTGCGCCGCGCCGGTGATCATGTTTTTCACATAATCAGCGTGGCCCGGGCAATCGACGTGAGCGTAATGGCGGTTAGTGGTTTCATATTCGACGTGTGCGGTCGAAATGGTGATCCCACGAGCCTTTTCTTCCGGTGCCTTATCGATCTGGTCGTAGGCAGAGAAAGTGGCCCCGCCCGACTCGGCGAGAATCTTGGTGATTGCAGCAGTAAGCGTGGTCTTGCCGTGGTCAACGTGGCCAATGGTGCCAACGTTGCAATGCGGCTTAGTCCGCTGAAATTTTTCTTTAGCCATATGTATTCTCCAACCTTGCTCTAAACCAACCGGCCTTAGCCGGCCAGCTTGGCGCGGATTTCTTCTGATACGTTGTTCGGGACTTCGGCGTACTTGTCGAAGACCATCGAGTACTGAGCGCGGCCCTGCGACATCGAGCGCAGAGTGTTCACATAACCAAACATATTGGCCAGGGGAACAGAGGCTTCGATCACGCGGGCATTACCGCGCTGATCCATACCACCGACTTGGCCACGACGGCTGTTCAGGTCGCCGATGATGTCACCCATGTAATCTTCTGGGGTCACCACTTCGACCTTCATCACCGGCTCAAGCAGCTTCGGACCGGCCTTCGGCATGGCTTCACGGAATGCCGCACGAGCGGCAATTTCGAAGGCCAGGACGCTGGAGTCGACGTCGTGGTACGCACCGTCAATCAAGGTGACCTTGAAGTCAGTGCAGGGGAAACCAGCAATGGTTCCGCTCTGCAGAGCAGCCTTCAGGCCCTTATCAACGCCCGGCACGTATTCTTTCGGCACCGAACCACCAACAACCGAGTTTTCGAAAGCATAACCAAAGCCCGGTTCCATCGGCTGGAACTTAAGCGAGACCTTAGCAAACTGCCCCGAACCACCTGATTGCTTTTTGTGGGTGTAATCGCAGACGTATTCCTTGGAAATCGTCTCGCGGTACGCCACCTGCGGAGCCCCGACGGTTGCATCCACCTTGAACTCGCGACGCATACGGTCAACGAGAATTTCCAGGTGAAGTTCACCCATGCCCTTAATCACGGTCTGACCAGTTTCATGGTCAGTCGCAACGCGGAACGACGGATCTTCAGCAGCCAAACGGGCCAAAGCCATGCCCATCTTTTCGACGTCAGCTTTGGTTTTCGGTTCAACGGCAACTTCGATCACCGGCTCGGGGAATTCCATGCGCTCCAGGATAACCTGATGAACGGAATCGCACAGGGTATCCCCGGTGGTGGTGTCTTTCAGGCCCACGACGGCAACGATGTCACCGGCAGCAGCCCATTTAATTTCTTCGCGGTTGTTCGAATGCATCAACAGCATACGACCAATACGTTCGCGCTTTTCCTTCACCGTGTTGGTCACATAGGACCCAGCTTCCACGGTGCCGGAGTAAATGCGCATGAAGGTCAGCGAGCCGACAAACGGGTCGTTCATGATCTTGAACGCCAAAGCCGCAAACGGCTCTTCGTCAGAAGACTTACGGACAACTTCAGTTTCGCCATCAAGCAGAACGCCCTTAATGGCGGGCACTTCCAGCGGTGACGGCAAGAAATCGATGACGGCGTCCAACATGGTCTGAACGCCTTTATTCTTAAAGGCGGAACCACACAGAACAGGCACAAAAGTGCGTGCGATGGTGCCCTTACGGATGCAGGCAATCAGCGTTGCTTCGTCAGGCTCTGTACCTTCGAGGTAAGCTTCCATCGCCGCATCGTCGACTTCGACAGCGGTTTCCAGCAGCTTTTCACGATATTCGGCAGCCTTATCAGCAAGGTCAGCCGGGATATCTTCGTATTCAAAGGCCGCACCCAGGTCATCGCCCTTCCAGACGACAGCCTTCATCTTGATCAAGTCAATCACGCCTGCGAATTCAGCTTCGGAGCCGATCGGCAGGTTAACGACCAAAGGAACAGCGCCCAGACGGTCGATGATCATCGCCACGCAGCGATAGAAATCGGCACCCATGCGGTCCATCTTATTGACGAAGCACATCCGGGGCACGCCGTATTTATCGGCCTGACGCCAAACCGTTTCGGACTGCGGCTCAACACCGGCAACCGAATCGAACACTGTTACCGCACCATCAAGGACACGCAACGACCGTTCGACTTCAATGGTGAAGTCAACGTGACCGGGGGTGTCGATGATGTTGATGCGGTTGTCTTTCCAGAAGCAAGTCGTCGCAGCAGAGGTGATGGTAATACCCCGCTCCTGTTCCTGCTCCATCCAGTCCATGGTGGCATTGCCATCATGGACTTCACCGATTTTGTGCGACTTACCTGTGTAGTACAGGATTCGCTCGGTTGTCGTTGTCTTACCGGCATCAATGTGGGCCATAATGCCAAAGTTACGATAGCGATCCAGCGTGTATTCGCGGGCCATGTGGGTAAACCTTCGTGTCTGCTTTCCGGGAGGAAATTGTGGCAACTGACGGGCGCGTTACCCTCAGTTGCCATGAAATTCCAGTGCTGATTACCAGCGGTAGTGTGCGAAAGCCTTGTTGGCGTCCGCCATGCGGTGTGTGTCTTCGCGTTTCTTGACGGCGTTACCGCGGCCTTGGCTCGCGTCCATCAATTCACCGGCAAGACGCTCACGCATCGTGTTTTCGTTGCGGCCAGCGGCAGCAGCCGACAGCCAGCGGATTGCGAGGGCCTGACGACGTTCGGTGCGAACTTCAACCGGGACCTGGTATGTTGCACCACCGACGCGGCGCGAACGCACTTCGACGGATGGAGCGACGGCCTCAAGCGCGGCATGGAAAACCTCGACAGGGTTCTTCTTTGCACGTGTTTCGACGAGCTCGAAAGCACCGTAAACGATGCGCTCGGCAACCGACTTCTTACCGTCGCGCATGATCTGGTTCATGAACTTGGTAACGATAATGTCTTTGAATTTCGGATCCGCGAGGACCTGACGCTTCTCTGCACTGTGACGACGAGACATGGAGCGGCCCTCTTATTTCGGTTTCTTCGCGCCGTAATGCGAACGGCGTTGTTTACGGTTCTTGACGGGCTGGGTGTCCAGCGCGCCGCGGATGATGTGGTAGCGCACGCCCGGAAGGTCTTTCACGCGGCCGCCGCGGATCAGCACAACCGAGTGCTCCTGCAGGTTGTGGCCTTCGCCCGGGATGTAGCAGAGCGATTCGAACCCGGAGGTGAGACGCACTTTTGCCACTTTACGAAGGGCCGAGTTCGGCTTCTTCGGGGTGGTGGTGTAAACGCGGGTGCAAACACCGCGCTTCTGCGGGCAAGCCTGCATGGCGGGAACCTTGTTCCGCTTGACCACCGGCTGCCGCCCACTGCGAACCAACTGATTGATCGTCGGCATTACCGTTCCTTTATTTTATACGCTTTCGCGTTTCCATTAACGCCTGCGCCAAAAACACTCCGACACGGGAAAGCCCGCCCGGAGTCGCTTGCTCGCCGGCATAAGACCCAATTACGACCGTGAAAGGGCCCTATGGGCTCTCCCTGTTGGGGAGATCCATCGGCGCCCTTCCTCAAGAGGCCCCAAGGGCCTGATGTCAAATCGCGCTGAACCGGAACCCTTAAGCACGGGGTCAAAGACCCAGCACCATCTGTCCCAGTTGAGGGGCGCATACTACGGATGCCCCCCTAAACCGTCAAGTGAAAGCTACAAACAGCCCTTTTGACGGCATCTCGACGACCCTTGAATGCCACTTTCCGCCTATTTTTGATCTAAAGGCGGGAAATTTTACTCGCGAGCCGATAAAACCGGGGCCGAATCTAAACGATTCGGCCCCGTATCTTATTCAGCCGGAGCTTCGGGCTGAGCCGAATCGCCACCCGGCAGGGCAGCGGATTCGGGCACGCCTTGGATCTCGGCCAAATCGCGATCACGCCGCGCGGCAATCTGCCGCTTGGTGTTCATTGCCGCCCCGGTCCCGGCTGGGATCAAGCGACCAACGATCACGTTTTCTTTCAGACCAATCAGGGTATCAACCTTGCCCGCCACCGATGCTTCGGTAAGGACTCGGGTGGTTTCCTGGAACGACGCAGCCGACACAAACGAATGAGTCTGCAGCGACGCCTTGGTGATCCCTTGCAGGACCGGAACTGCGACCGCTTCGCGGCCACCGTCCTTAATTGCCTTTTCGTTTTCGATGGCGAAATCGCCCCGATCAACCTGTTCGCCGGCCAGGAACGTGGTATCGCCTGGATCGGCGATCTCCACCTTCTGCAACATTTGACGCACGATCACTTCGATATGCTTATCGTTGATCTTCACGCCCTGCAGACGATAGACGTCCTGAATTTCTTTGATCAGATAATCGGCCAACGCCTCGACACCCATCACACGCAAGATATCGTGCGGCACCGGGTTGCCATCCATCAACGGATCACCACGCTTAACATAGTCACCTTCCTGGACAGCCAAGTGTTTACCCTTGGGCACCAAGTATTCCATCGGTTCGCCGTCACCCTCATCGGTGGTCGGAATCACCAGGATACGGCGTTTATTTTTGTAATCCTTACCGAATTCAACACGGCCTTCGGCTTCGGCGATAATCGCGTGATCCTTTGGCTTACGCGCTTCGAATAGTTCGGCCACACGCGGCAGACCGCCGGTAATGTCACGTGTCTTCGACCCTTCACGCGGAATACGGGCCAGCACGTCACCGGCGTTAACCTTCTGCCCCTGTTCCGCCGACAAGATGGCGTCCACGGACATGTAGTAACGGGCTTCCATACCGTTGGGCAGCATCAGCAGCTCACCGGCTTCGTCACGCAGGGTCACACGCGGACGCAGATCCCCAGACTTGGGCATCGACTTCCAGTCAACCACAACACGCGATGCGATCCCGGTGGCTTCATCAACCAGCTCACGCATTGACACGCCATCAATCAAGTCAACGAAGTGTACGTACCCTTCGATTTCAGTGATGATCGGCAGGGTGTACGGATCCCACTCGGCCATCTTCATACCCTTGGCCACCTGCTGATCGCTGCTAACATAGATCTTGGCACCATAGGGTACGCGGTGACGGGCTTTCTCGCGGCCCTGGATGTCGAGCAGGATGATTTCGCAGTTACGCGCCATCACGATCTGCACGCCGTCCGAGTTGGCCACCACGGCGCGGTTATCAACCCGCACCTTGCTATCAAACGCAGCCTCAACCGCCGACTGTTCCGCACCACGCTGTGCGGCACCGCCGATGTGGAAGGTCCGCATGGTCAGCTGGGTCCCCGGCTCACCGATCGACTGAGCGGCGATAACGCCCACAGCTTCACCAGTGTTCACCTCGGTCCCACGGGCCAAGTCACGGCCATAGCACTTGGCGCAAATCCCGGTGTGGGCTTCGCATGTCAGCGCTGAACGGATCAGAACGGTTTCGATACCAGCGGCTTCGATCTTTTCGACCTCAGCTTCGGTAATGATCTCGCCTTCCTTAGCCAAGATCACCTTGGTGACCGGATCAATCACATCCTCAGCCGCCGAACGGCCCAAAACGCGCTCACCCAGCGACACCACGACTTCACCGCCATCAACCACCGGAACGGCGGTCAAAGCACGCTCGGTGCCGCAATCACGCTCGGTAATGATGGCATCCTGCGCCACGTCGACCAAACGACGGGTCAGATACCCCGAGTTAGCGGTCTTGAGCGCGGTATCGGCCAGCCCCTTACGGGCACCGTGGGTGGAGTTAAAGTACTCCAGCACGGTCAGGCCTTCTTTAAAGTTCGAGATGATCGGCGTCTCGATGATTTCGCCCGACGGCTTGGCCATCAGACCACGCATCCCGGCCAGCTGCTTCATCTGCGCTGCCGAGCCACGCGCCCCAGAGTGGGCCATCATGTAAACCGAGTTGACCGGACGGCCGGGTTCGATTTTCGAGATTTCTTTCATCATCGCATCGGCGACAAGATCGGTACAATGCGACCAGGCATCGACCACCTTATTGTATTTTTCGCCGTGGGTGATCAGACCATCTTGGTACTGTTGCTCGAATTCCTTGGCCAAGCGTTCGGTATCGGCGACCAGCTTTTCCTTTTCGTCAGGAATAACCATGTCGTCTTTACCAAAGGAAATGCCGGCGCGAGCAGCCTGTTTAAAGCCCATCGACATGATGCGATCGCAGAAAATGACAGTCTCTTTCTGGCCGCAATGGCGATAGACGATATCGATAACGTCCTGGATGTCTTTCTTCCGCAGCAAGCGGTTGATCAACGAGAACGGCAGCATCGGATGGCGCGGCAAGATCGCGGCCAGCATCATGCGGCCCGGAGTGGTGTTCACCACCAGGGTCACCGGCTCGTTATCCGCATTGACGGTATGATAACGGGCGCGAATTTTGGCATGCAGGGTCACAGCGCCAGAATGCAGCGCATGTTCCATTTCAGCCGCATCAACAAAGGCCATGCCTTCGCCAACTTCGCCGTCGCTTTCCATGGTCATATAGTACAGACCAAGCACCATATCTTGCGTCGGCACGATGATCGGCTTGCCGTTCGCAGGGCTAAGGATGTTGTTGGTCGACATCATCAGCACGCGGGCTTCAAGCTGAGCTTCCAACGACAGCGGCACGTGGACCGCCATTTGGTCACCGTCAAAGTCGGCGTTAAAAGCGGTACAGACCAGCGGATGCAGGTTGATCGCTTTACCTTCGATCAACACCGGTTCAAAGGCCTGGATGCCCAAACGGTGCAGTGTCGGCGCGCGGTTGAGCATCACCGGATGTTCGCGGATCACCTCTTCGAGGATATCCCACACTTCCGGGCGCTCTTTTTCGACCATACGCTTGGCGGCCTTGATGGTGGTCGCCATGCCATAAAGTTCGAGCTTGGAATAGATGAACGGCTTGAACAGTTCCAGCGCCATCTTCTTTGGCAAACCGCACTGGTGCAGTTTCAGCTCTGGCCCCACCACGATCACCGAACGGCCCGAATAGTCAACGCGCTTACCGAGCAAGTTCTGACGGAAACGACCCTGCTTCCCCTTGAGCATATCTGCCAAGGATTTCAGCGGACGCTTGTTGGCACCGGTGATCGCACGACCACGACGACCGTTATCAAACAGCGCATCCACAGATTCCTGTAGCATACGCTTTTCGTTACGAATGATGATTTCCGGTGCGCGGAGCTCGATCAGACGCTTCAGACGGTTGTTACGGTTGATGACGCGACGATAAAGATCGTTCAAATCCGAGGTCGCAAAGCGGCCACCGTCCAGCGGCACCAGCGGGCGCAGCTCGGGCGGGATCACCGGGATCACCTGCAAAATCATCCATTCCGGGCGGCACCCCGACTCGAGGAAAGCCTCGACGATTTTCAGACGCTTAACCAGCTTTTTACGCTTGGCTTCCGACGTGGTTTCGCGCAAATCCTGGCGCATGGTGACCTTGAGTTCTTCAAGATCAAGCGCGCAGAGCAAATCACGAATCGCTTCAGCGCCGATACCGGCAGTAAAGCTGTCTTCGCCGTATTCTTCGACCGCACGCTGGTACTGTTCTTCGCCCAGCAATTCAAACTGCTTAAGCGGAGTCAGGCCAGGCTCGGTAACGACATAGTTTTCAAAGTACAAGACGCGCTCAAGATCTTTGAGCGTCATGTCCATCAGCAAACCAATGCGCGACGGCAGCGATTTCAGGTACCAAATATGCGCCACCGGAGCGGCCAATTCGATATGCCCCATGCGTTCGCGACGCACCTTTGACAAGGTGACTTCGACGCCGCACTTTTCGCAGATGATGCCGCGATATTTCATGCGCTTGTACTTACCGCACAAGCATTCGTAATCTTTTACCGGACCAAAAATGCGGGCGCAGAACAGACCGTCGCGCTCCGGCTTAAAGGTACGATAGTTGATGGTTTCCGGCTTTTTGATCTCGCCAAAGGACCAGGACCGGATTTTTTCGGGGCTGGCGATCGAAATCTTAATCTGGTCGAACGCCTGGGTGCCGCTCGCCTGACCAAAGATTTTCATCAGTTCATTCATGCCTGATCTCCCGTTGCGGACCCTGGCGATGTGCCGGGTGGCAGGGGGGACAGACACAATGCTGTCCCCCAATAAGTGCCGGGTCCGCCCTTTCGCTTTTCAACTACGAGGCCTAACCGTGGGTGAATATATTCGTATTACACCAACGACTTACGTTTCGCTTTGCAGCAGCTCAACATCCAGACCCAACGACCGCATTTCCTTCACCAACACGTTGAAGGACTCGGGGATACCGGCTTCGAAAGTATCATCGCCACGGACGATAGCTTCGTAAACCTTGGTACGCCCGGACACGTCATCGGACTTGACGGTAAGCATTTCTTGCAGCGTGTAAGCCGCACCGTAAGCCTCGAGGGCCCACACTTCCATTTCCCCGAATCGCTGCCCACCGAACTGGGCTTTACCGCCCAGCGGTTGCTGGGTAACCAGCGAGTAAGGACCAATCGACCGAGCGTGGATTTTGTCATCGACCAAGTGGTGGAGCTTGAGCATATAGATATAGCCCACGGTCACCTGACGGTCGAAGGCCTCGCCAGTCCGCCCGTCATAGAGCGTTACCTGACCAGACGTATCCTGCCCTGCCTTTTCCAGATATTCGGCAATGTCACGCTCGCGCGCACCATCGAAAACCGGAGTCGCAATCGGAATACCCGAACGCAGGTTGTGAGACAGTTCTTTGATTTCGCTGTCGTCAAGATCAGCGATTTCGTTATTGAACGTCTCTTCGCCGTAAACGTCCTTCAGCTTTACGCGCAGGTCATCGACGGTTTTGGTGTTGTACTTCACCGCATCGAGCATCTTGCCAACTTGCTCGCCCAGGCCACGGCAGGCCCAGCCAAGGTGCGTTTCCAAAATCTGCCCAACGTTCATACGCGACGGCACACCCAACGGGTTGAGCACGATGTCAACATGGGTCCCATCTTGCAGATGCGGCATGTCTTCGATCGGCACAATACGCGAGATAACACCCTTGTTTCCGTGACGACCGGCCATTTTGTCACCCGGTTGCAGCTTACGCTTCACCGCGACAAAGACCTTAACCATCTTGAGAACGCCCGGGGGCAGTTCATCACCGCGCTGCAGCTTTTCGACCTTGCTTTCGAAACGCTTTTGCAGCTGGTCAACCGAGTCTTCGAAGGCCTTCTTCATGTCTTCGATATGCGACATGACGGCATCGTCTTCGACCGCAAACTGACGCCACTGGCCAGGAGTATATTCAGCCAGAACGGCTTCGTCGATGACCACGCCACCGCGGAAGGTCTTGGGGCCTGCAACGGCCATCTGACCCAGCAACTGTTCTTTCAAACGCTGGCTGAACGAGCCTTCGAGAATCGCGCGTTCGTCATCGCGGTCCTTGGCCAGGCCTTCAATTTCAGCGCGTTCGATCGCCAACGAGCGCTCGTCTTTGTCCACACCACGGCGGTTAAAGACACGCACTTCGACGATGGTCCCCGACACCCCAGGCGGCAAGCGCAACGAGGTATCACGAACGTCAGATGCTTTTTCACCAAAGATGGCGCGCAGCAGCTTTTCTTCCGGCGTGACCGGGCTTTCACCCTTTGGCGTCACTTTACCGACCAAAATATCGCCCGCTTTAACGTCGGCACCGATGTAAACCACACCCGCTTCGTCGAGGTTCTTCAGGGCGTCTTCACCAACGTTGGGAATATCACGGGTGATTTCTTCCTGACCCAACTTGGTGTCACGCGCCATCACTTCGAACTCTTCGAGGTGAATGGAGGTGAACACGTCGTCAGACACGATCCGTTCGGAAATGGTGATGGAGTCTTCGTAGTTGTAACCATTCCACGGCATGAACGCGACCAGCACGTTCCGGCCAAGGGCCAATTCGCCCAGTTCTGTCGACGGGCCGTCAGCGATGATATCGCCCTTAACCACGATATCGCCCACCTTCACCAGCGGACGCTGCGTGATACAGGTGCTCTGGTTGGAACGCTGGAATTTAGCCAAACGATAGATGTCAACGCCCGACGCAGCCGCTTCGACTTCTTCGGTCGCACGCACAACGATACGAGTCGCATCAACCTGCTGCACCACGCCAGTCCGGCGGGCCGCAATGGCAGCGCCAGAATCGCGAGCAACCACGGCTTCCATGCCCGTTCCAACGAACGGCGCTTCGGCCTTGATCAACGGCACGGCCTGACGCTGCATGTTCGAGCCCATAAGAGCACGGTTCGCGTCATCGTTTTCCAGGAAGGGGATCAGCGCCGCAGCAACCGAAACCAACTGCTTGGGCGAAACGTCCACATAGTTGATTTCTTCCGGGGTGATCATCACAAAGTCACCGGCCTTACGGCAGGGGATCAGATCGCCGACGAAACGGCCATTGGCATCCACTTCCGCGTTGGCCTGGGCCACCGTATAGCGGCCTTCTTCCATCGCCGACATATAGGTCACGTCATCGGTCACGCACCCGCCGACCACTTTCCGGTACGGGGCTTCGATGAAGCCGTACTGGTTGACGCGGGCAAAGGTGGCCAACGAGTTGATCAAACCAATGTTGGGACCTTCAGGGGTCTCAATCGGGCAGATACGACCATAGTGAGTGGGATGCACGTCACGGACTTCAAAACCTGCACGCTCACGGGTCAAGCCCCCCGGGCCAAGCGCCGACAAGCGACGCTTGTGGGTGACTTCGGACAGCGGGTTGGTTTGGTCCATAAACTGCGACAGCTGCGACGAGCCAAAGAACTCACGCACCGCAGCCGCAGCCGGCTTAGCGTTAATCAGATCGTGCGGCATCACGGTATCGATATCGACCGACGACATCCGCTCGCGAATCGCCCGTTCCATGCGCAGCAGGCCGACGCGATACTGATTTTCCATCAGCTCGCCAACCGAACGCACACGACGGTTGCCCAAGTGGTCAATGTCGTCAATTTCGCCGCGACCGTCCTTGAGTTCCACCAGCATTTTAATGATGCGCAGAACATCGTCAGACCGCAAAACGCGCACGGTATCGGCGACTTCGTCCAGGGTCAGGCCCAGGCGCGAATTCATCTTCACCCGGCCCACCGCCGACAAATCATAGCGTTCGCTGTCAAAGAACAGACCACGGAACAGCGCATCGGCGGTTTCCAAGGTCGGCGGTTCGCCAGGACGCATAACGCGATAGATATCGATCAGCGCTTCTTCACGGCAGGAGTTTTTATCAGCAAACAAAGTGTTGCGGATATAAGGCCCAACGTTGACGTAATCGATATGCAGAGTCGGCAGTTCGGTGATACCAGCCTTTTCCAAGGCCACCAGCAACTCTTCGGTAACTTCTTCGCCAGCTTCGACATAGATCTCGCCGTTGGCGGCATCAACCAAGTCTTGGGCAGCGTAACGCCCGATCAGGTCTTCGACCTGAACGCGCATTTCCGTCATGCCTTCGTCGCGCAGCTTACGGCCCATGCGCGGCGAAATCTTGGTGCCAGCTTCAGCTTTGATTTCACCGGTAGCAGCATCAACCAAGTCATAGCCCAGCTTAACGCCCTTAAGGCGCTCGGGCGAAAACTCGGTCTTCCATCCTTGCGCGTCATAGGAATAGACGATCTGACCATAGAAATAGTTCAGGATGTCTTCCGACGTCATCCCGGTCAGTTCGGCCGGATCAACCGGCATATTCGCCTTAGCCCGTTCCTGACGCAGCAGATGCGACTGCATGGTATCAAGCGCATAAAGCAGAGTCGTCACCGGCAACTTACGACGGCGGTCAATACGCACATACACCAAATCTTTGGCGTCAAATTCAAAGTCAAGCCACGACCCACGGTACGGAATCACCCGTGCCGCAAACAGGTACTTACCCGAAGAGTGGGTTTTTCCCTTATCGTGGTCAAAGAACACGCCCGGCGAACGGTGCATCTGCGAAACGATCACACGCTCGGTGCCGTTCACAATAAAGGTGCCGTTCTTGGTCATGAGCGGCATATCGCCCATGTAAACGTCTTGTTCTTTGATGTCGCGCACAGAACGCGCGCCAGTATCTTCGTCGACGTCCCAGACCACCAAACGCAGGGTGACTTTCAACGGCGCGGCAAAAGTCATGCCTCGCTGCTGGCACTCTTCCACGTCATATTTGGGTTCTTCGAGGTCATAGGCGACGAACTCAAGTTCACCTTTCCCAGCGAAGTCCTTAATCGGGAAAACGGACTTAAATACTTCTTGCAGCCCGCTGCTGGACCGCTTGTCCGCGGGAATGCCCGTCTGTAAAAACTGATCATAAGAGGCCTTTTGCACCTCGATCAGGTTGGGCATGGGGGCGACCTGCGGAATGCGCCCAAAGCTTTTCCGCACACGTTTCCGACCAGTAAAGGACTTAGCCATTGCCGCTCCTCGTCTTGCAATGTCAGCCAGCGCCATAGGGGGACACCGACAGTTTCCAAGGTCGCCGCGCTGCGCGTCCGCTGCAGCGGCAACCGGCCACGGAAGATATCTTCCGCTCTCGCCAGGGGGACCAGAACAACACATCAATGTTGCCCTGGAAGGGACCACATATCCGGTCCCGGTGCCCGGCGTCCGCTGAGATAATCGCAAGGATTATTCTCAGTCAGGCGCCCGGCACCGGGGCCGATCCCCAGACTACGTTCCCTCTTACTTAGGGGCCGCAACCCGGAGACTGCAAGAACCCGATCCACAAACAACCATCAAGCGCGGATGTTGCGAAATACGGGTTCAGCAAACACCGGCAGGCCGGAGGGCGCGAAAAGCGTCCCCCGGCCCCGGTCTTATCCGATCATAACGATCGGATTACTTCAGCTCAACCTTAGCGCCAGCGTCTTCAAGCTTCTTCTTCAGTTCAGCAGCTTCTTCCTTCGTCGCCGCTTCCTTCACGACCTTCGGAGCGCCTTCGACCAGGTCTTTGGCTTCCTTCAGGCCCAGGCCAGTGATGGCGCGGACTTCTTTAATCACGTTGATCTTCTTTTCGCCGGCTTCAACCAGCACGACGTCGAATTCGGTCTTCTCTTCAACGGCGGCAGCAGCAGCGGCCGGAGCAGCAGCAGCAGCAACCGGAGCAGCGGCAGACACGCCCCACTTTTCTTCAAGCATCTTGGACAGCTCAGCAGCTTCCATGACGGTCAAGGCGGACAGGTCTTCAACCAGCTTTTCGAGATCGGCCATTTTAAATCTTACTCCGTTGATCGACCAGCACACGGTTATGGTGCGGGTCGGACTGTCAGTTTCAATAGCTAGGCGGTTTTACTCAGCTTACGCGGCTTCTTCGCCCTTAGAAGCGTAGGCACCGATAACACGCGCCACTTGACCGGCAGGGGCCTGCAGAACGCCAGCGATACGAGTCGCCGGGGTGCTGATCATGCCAACCAGTGTTGCACGCAGTTCATCAAGCGACGGCATAGAGGCCAGGGACTTGACGCCATTGACGTCAAGAGTGGTCTCGTTCATAGCGCCGCCGAGGATGACGAACTTATCGTTGCCTTTGGCGAATTCCACAGCAGCCTTAGCAGCAGCCACCGGGTCTTCCGAAATGGCAATGCCAGTCGGACCGGTGAACAGGTCGCTAAGACCCGTGAAATTCGTCCCTTCAAGGGCAAGACGGGTAAGCCGATTCTTGGTCACACGGAAGCTCGCGCCAACGTCTGCCATCTTGGCACGAAGTACGTTCAGTTCGGCGACGGTCAGCCCCTTGTAGTGGGCGACCACGACGGTCTGTACGCCTCCGAGCGTCTGATGCAGGTCAGCAACGAATTCCTGCTTCTGGTCTCGGTTCACTCTGCGTCTCCGCTCTCTCGCCTGACCCCGGTTCCCAACTTAGGACCCTAATGGCATCAGGACGGTTGCGTTATACCCCGTAGCAACCCGCTACGAGGTTATACCTGCCCCAGAAGCCCAAGCCGATACGCCCCTTGCTCTGCATCCCAGGCCTTGACAGCGTCGGATGAGAAAACTGGACCAACGAACTTGCAACTCCCGTCTGCGCAGGGGGATGGATATCCTTTAGGCTTTGGGGGATTCCGCGACACCACGTCTTTTTGCAAAAACGGATTTCATGGGTACCCCGCAGCGCCTGCGGTCTCGGACAGGTAAGAAGGATCTCCGAAAGGATTTCCTTCAAACCGGAAAGGGGGCGAGGCCCCCTCCCCTTTTCCAGCGGACAAGCCGCCGAAACTTTCCTACACCTCAAATCGTGGCCTTAGCCAGCGATCGAGCCGAGGTTCACTTTAAGGCCCGGGCCCATCGAAGAGCTCAGCGACACCTTTTGCAGGTAGCTGCCCTTAGCGCCGGTCGGCTTGGCTTTTTGGATCGAGTCCACAAAAGCACGCACGTTTTCAATCAGCTGAGCTTCGTCAAACGAAACCTTGCCGATACCAGCGTGCACAATACCGGCTTTTTCCACGCGGAACTGCACCTGACCAGCCTTAGCGGCAGCAACCGCACCGGCAACGTCCATGGTAACAGTACCCAGCTTGGGATTCGGCATCAGGCCACGGGGACCAAGAATTTTACCCAAACGACCGACGATCCCCATCATGTCAGGGGTAGCAATGCAACGGTCGAAATTCATTTCGCCCGCCATCACTTTTTCCATCAGGTCTTCGGCGCCGACAATATCAGCACCAGCGGCTTCGGCTTCCTTGGCTTTGTCGGCCTTGGCGAACACCGCCACGCGCATGGTCTTACCCGTGCCGTGGGGCAGTTCGCACACGCCACGGACCATCTGGTCAGCGTGACGGGGATCGACGCCCAGGTTGAGCGCAATTTCGACGGTTTCGTCGAACTTGGCAGCAGCCTTGCCCTTGATCATGCCAACAGCTTCAGTCAGTTCGTAGAAGCGGTTGCGATCGATGTCTGCGTAGGCGCCCTTAAGACGCTTTCCAACCTTCGCCATCGTCTTACTCCACGACCTCAAGACCCATAGAACGGGCCGAACCAACGATCATCTGCACAGCCGAGTCCAGCTCGGAGCAGTTCATGTCCACCATCTTGGACTGGGCGATCTCTTGGATCTGGCCCAAAGTCACCTTACCGACGGTACCACGACCCGGAGTCTGCGAACCCTTCGGCAGGCCAGCGGCCTTCTTCAGGAAGTACGACACCGGAGGAGTCTTGGTAACAAAGGTAAAAGTCCGGTCCGAATACGCGGTGATCACCACCGGAATCGGCATGCCGGGCTCAAGGGACTGCGTCGACGCGTTAAACGCCTTGCAGAATTCCATGATGTTCAGACCACGTTGACCCAGCGCCGGACCAACTGGCGGCGACGGATTGGCCTTACCGGCCGGGATCTGCAACTTGATAAAACCAATAATCTTCTTTGCCATTTTCCACCTCTATCTGACGAGGCCCGCGGTCAGGCCCGGCAAGTGACCTCCCGCGGAAAAACGGTGCCAAACCATACGGATTGGCACCGCAACACGAACGACGCTTTGCTGCGTCAGAGCTTCTCCACTTGGGAGAATTCGAGATCCACCGGCGTTGAGCGCCCAAAGATGGAAACCGAAACTTTTAAACGCGACTTTTCCTCATCCACATCTTCAACCATACCGTTAAAGGATGCAAACGGGCCATCGGCCACGCGAACCTGCTCACCCACTTCAAAGGACACCGTCGACTTGGGACGATCAACACCGTCTTGAACCTGACGCATAATGCGATCAGCTTCGGCTTCGGTAATCGGTGCCGGACGGCCACGACCACCCAAGAAACCGGTCACTTTGGGGGTATTTGTTACCAGGTGCCAACTCTCGTCGGTCAGCGCCATCTTCAAAAGCACGTAGCCGGGGAAAAACTTCCGCTCAGCCGAGACTTTAGCACCGCGCCGGAGCTCAATCACCTCTTCGGTGGGCACCAACACTTGCTCAAACAGCTCTTCCATGCCTTTTTGCGCGGCTTGCTCGCGAATCGACTGAGCAACCTTGCCTTCAAAACCTGAATAAACGTGCAACACGTACCAACGGGCGGTAACCATCGCTTCAGCCTCCCAGCCCGAAAATCAGCTTCACACCCGACGACATCAACTGGTCAACCAGCAGGAAGAACAGCGCGGCCACGACCACCATCACAAACACCATCAAGGTGGAGACAGTCGTTTCCTTGCGGGTCGGCCATGCGACCTTGGCCACCTCTTGGCGGACCTGACGAACGAAGAGCGCCGGAGTGGTTTTCGCCATTGTCGTTCTCTATCCGTAACTGGTGCCGTCGCCCGGCCAATCCGGGTCCAGCGAAGCAGACAGGGCGCCTGCGAAGACCTATACCCGCTATCGCGGAGGATCTTCCCGACGCCCTCACAGTTGCCAACGCGGCGTTTGACAACATATCCCTTGGCTGATGGCAGGGGCGGAGGGACTCGAACCCGCAACCCCCGGTTTTGGAGACCGGTGCTCTACCAGTTGAGCTACACCCCTACAGGGTACCGAGCCATCAGAACAAAACACCTTACTAACCAAACGCTTAGCGAGATATTTTGCGGTGCTGATTCTTTAGAACCAGCAAGGGAGACGGTGGTATACCCGCCCACCCCTCAAAGAGCAACACTTTTTTGCACCCCTGCCGATGTTTTTTCAACACCAGCAGGGACACAGGAAAAGTCTTAGGCGATGATCTTGGCAACGACGCCAGCGCCGACGGTACGACCGCCTTCGCGAATGGCGAACCGCAGACCTTCATCCATGGCGATCGGCGCAATCAGCTTCACGGTCATGGAGATGTTGTCCCCCGGCATCACCATTTCGGTGCCTTCCGGCAACTCGATGGTGCCGGTGACGTCGGTGGTGCGGAAGTAGAACTGCGGACGATAGTTCGAGAAGAACGGGGTGTGACGACCGCCTTCATCCTTGTTCAGGATATAGCACTCACCGGTGAAATCGGTGTGCGGGGTGATCGAACCCGGCTTGGCCAAAACCTGGCCACGCTCGACATCTTCACGCTTCACGCCGC
>CEGC01001849.1_pt1 | contig 17489 bp, 14 predicted proteins | sample 302731 | NCBI WGS metagenome assembly CEGC01 (sample SAMEA2755656, study PRJEB7226) | microbial mat metagenome | biome: microbial mat; feature: hypersaline; material: grass silage | place: USA | collected 2014-02-19 | depth 0 m | reverse complement strand
CCGTTGGGCTGCTCGTCGTCTGGGGTTTGACCGGCTTTTATCGGGTTAACCCCAACGAACAGGGCGTCGAATTGCTGTTTGGCAAATACGTCAAAACCACCAACCCCGGCTTGAACTATTGGTTCCCAGCCCCGGTGGGCGAGGTGATGACCCCTTCGGTGACGCAAACCCGGCAAATTAGCATTGGCTATCGTGGCACCGAAGGCGTCGGCAGCAATGTCGATCAGCTTTCCGAAAGCCTGATGCTGACCGGTGACCAAAACATCATTGATGTGAACTTTGTCGTCCAGTGGCGTATTAACGACGCTGGTAAGTACCTGTTTAACATTTCTGATGTCGAAGAAACCGTTAAGCTGGCCGCCGAAAGCTCCATGCGCGAAATCGTCGGCCAGGTGCCGCTGGAATACGCCATGACCGATGGCCGCCGCGAAGTCGCCGAACGCACTCAGGTTTTGCTGCAACAGGTGCTTGATAGCTATGGCGCTGGTGTTTCCATCACCGACGTTAAGCTGCAAAAGGCTGACCCACCTGCCGAAGTTATCGACGCTTTTAACGACGTGCAGCGCGCCCGTCAGGACAAAGAGCGTTTGCAAAACGAAGCCCAGGCCTATCGCAACGACATCCTGCCCCGCGCCAAAGGGGATTCTGAACGTCTGATCCAAGAAGCCACCGCCTATCGGGAACGCGTCACCCGTGACGCGCAAGGTGAGGCAAACCGCTTTGTGTCGGTTTACAACAGCTATGCGACGTCAAAATCGGTTACTGCCCAGCGCCTGTACCTAGAAGCCCTGCAAGAAATCCTATCGAAGGCGAATAAAGTGTTGATCGACAGCGATGCTCAGGGTTCGGGCGTTGTGCCCTATCTGCCGCTGCCCGAAATCGCCAAAAGCCGAGGCACGAGTACTCAGTCTGGGGGGGCCGCCCGATGAAAATAAGCAAACTCGCCATTGTCGGGATCTTTGCCGTGGTGGCTGCGCTGCTGGCCTCGGCGTCGATGTTTACTGTGCGCCAAACTGAACAGGCGATTGTGGTCCAGTTCGGTAACCCGCGCGAAGTGATCCGCCAACCTGGCTTGCATTTCAAGATCCCGTTCATTCAACAGGTCTTGACCTATGACAGCCGCATTCTGTCGCTCAACCCGCGCGGCCAAGAAGTCCCCTTGATCGACCAAAAGCGTATCATCGTCGATAGCTTTGCCCGCTACCGCATCGTTGACCCGTTGCAGTTCTTTAAATCCGTGGTGACGATCCGCGGTTTTGAAAGCCGCTTTGGGCCGCTGCTCAATTCAGCGGTGCGTGACAACCTGGGTTCTGCCCAACTTGCCGACCTGTTGACGGAAAAGCGTGGCACTGTCATGCAGGCAATCACCGAAACCATGCGCCTGCGCGCTAGTGAATTCGGCGTCGAAGTGATTGACGTGCGTATTGGCCGCACGGATTTGCCGCCGCAGACATCGCAGTCGGTGTTTGATCGTATGCGCTCTTCGCGTATCGCGCTGGCCAAACAGCTCCGCGCCGAAGGCGAAGAGCAAAAACTGAAGATCCAGGCCGAAGCCGACCGCGACCGCACGGTGATGCTCGCCGAAGCCCGCAAGACCTCTGAAGGCCTGCGCGGTCAAGGTGACGCCCAACGAAACACCATTTTGGCCGATGCTTATAACCGTGACCCTGAGTTTTTCCGCTTTTACCGTTCGCTTGATGCCTATCGTCAGGCGCTCGACAGCAACACCACCATGGTGCTGAGCCCAGAATCGGAATTCTTCCGCTACTTCAACTCTCTACCGGGTGGAAAGCCGTAGGGTTAAAGCAAATACATCGTCGTATTTGCAATAAGAAAAAGAGGGGGGTGGATTTTGGTCCACCCCCTTATTTTTGCACCATCACGTATAAACCACAGGCGCCGCCCGTTTCGGAAAAACCAGCAGAATCCCCTAATGCCACTTTTTTATCTCTGCACAGCTTAAGAACACTTTATTGCGCTGCAATATGCGTTATTACTATGCATATATTTCACCGGTTCGGAGTTGCAAACTGTGCGCGCCAGTGTCCTTCGCAATAGCACCTATCGCCTGCTGCTTGATGGTAATAAGGATGGCTTCTGGACCAAAGCCTTTGACGGCATGATGGTGGCGATCATTTTGCTTTCAACCGCTTCGGTGATTGCAGAATCAGTTCCGTCAATTGCCGCTGCCTATGGCAAGGTGATCGAGGCCGTCGATGCCCTAACCATGGCGATTATCTCGGGCGAATATTTTTTGCGCCTATGGGCCTGCGTTGATGATCCCTATTTCGAAAAGATGGGATATTGGAAAGGCCGCTGGGCCTATATGCGTAGCCCGATGATGCTGATTGATTTGGTTGCCTTTTTGCCCTTTTATTTGGCGCTTGTTTCGCCCTTTGACTTCCGCTTTTTGCTGGTTTTGCGCTTATTGCGAATCCTTAAAGTCGCCCGCTATTCGCCCGCCCTTGCCAGTGTGATGAGCGCAGTGATCGCTGAACGTAAAGCGTTACTCGCAGCACTTTATCTGTTGCTGGTGGCCTTGGTGATGGTCGCGGGCATGATGTATCACATCGAAGGCGACGCTCAGCCCGAAGCCTTTGGCACCATTCCCCGCGCCATGTGGTGGGCGATTGTCACAGTCACCACATTGGGCTACGGCGACGTGATCCCGGTGACCGTTGCGGGCAAAATATTTGCTGGCTTTTCAGCTTTGCTCGGCATTATGGTCTGCGCCGTGCCAGCGGGCATCATGGCGTCATCCTTTATTGCCGAGGTGCGCAAGCGTGACTTTGTGGTCAGCTGCCAACTGGTGGCCAAGGTGCCCTCTTTTCGCGGTCTACCCGCTTCGGCAATTGCCGAAATTGCTTCGGTGTTACAGTCAACCGTGGTTGGTGCCAATCAGGTTTTAATCCAGCGTGGCTCCACCGCCGAACGCATTTACTTTCTTGTTGAAGGCACGGTCAAAGTCGAACTGCCCGAAGGGCCGGTCTTCTTGCAACGCGGGGAATTTTTCGGCGAACGGGCCTTGATCCATAACCGCCCCCGGCAGGCGACCATCATCACCGTGACCGAATGCCGTCTGCTATATCTGGACCGCCAACCGTTTTTAGACCTGCTGCGCGCCCATCCGTCGATCCGCGATTCCATTGAATCCGTGGTTCAGGCGCGCTTTGGTCAACCCGTCACCCCATTTGCCGAATAACCCCCTATTGACCACGCGGTTTAATGCGGTTGGTTGGCGGAGCATTGCGCGGGTCATCAGGCCAAGGGTGTTTGGGATACCGGCCCTTGAGCTCGGCCTTGACCGCGCCATAGCTTGATGTCCAAAATCCTGGCAAGTCGCGGGTAATCTGCACCGGGCGCTGAGCGGGTGACAGCAAATGCACCACCAAAGCAACCCGCCCCCCGGCAATAGACGGATGCTCTTTGCTACCAAACATCTGTTGCAGGCGAACAGCCAACACCGGCACTTCGCCGCTGCTGTAATCCAGTGGGATGCGGTCACCGGTGGGAGTGGTGAAATGTGTTGGGGCCTCGGTGTCTAAGCGCTGACTCAGCTCCCAGGGCAATAGCGCCCGCAGGGCATCGAGCAAAGGGACTTTTTTCACCTGCGCCAAGCGGCTTAAGCCACTGAGGTAAGGGGCCAACCAGTCTTCTAAACTCTCCAACAAAGCCGCATCCGATAAATCAGGCCACCCCAAATCCCCACTGGCGCGCAAAAAGCTCACACGGGCACGGAACTGTTGCGCCGCCTTGTCCCAGGGCAAAACATGCAGGCCAGTTTGACGAATGCCCGCCGCCAAGCCCTCGGCCAAACGCGCCGGATCGACCGATGGTAGGGGCTCGTCTTTTAACACCAAGGCCCCCAACCGCCGCTGCTTGCGAGCGAGCACGGCATCATCCCGCGATGACCAAACTACTACCTCTTGGCTGGTGATTTGCTCGGCGAACAGGTCTTCTAGATCACTAAGCGCGAGCGGGGCGGCCCGAAAGATACGACCATTCGCTCCGCCGCCGTCGATATCAGCCACCGCCAACAAATCAAAACGCGTCAGCTCGTCGCCCTCGCTCAAAACCGCGCCGCGCCCCCCCGAAAGCACATAGCTGCCGCTGGCCCGCCGCAAAGCAATCCGGTCGGGATAGGCCAAGGCCAACAGCCGGCCACAGTCTTCGACCGAACCGCTGCCGCCTTTGTCTCCCCCCAAGCGCCGCCGCCAATCCTTGGCCAATTGCCGCACACGGGCAACCGCTCCGGGGTGTAGGGTGTCGGCCTTTCCCTGCTGCAAGGCCCGCAACCGCTGGCGCATGTCGGCGGCGCGGCTGGCGCGCAAAATGTCGCGTTCACTGAGCAAAGCGGCAAGATCACAGGCCAAGCCCGCTAAGCCCAAAGGCCGCGCCGCCAAAATCATATGCGCCAAACGCGGATGCAACGGCAAAGCGGCCATTTTCCGTCCATGCTCTGTCAAACCGCCGCGCCGATCCAAAGCACCGAGGTGGCGCAGCAAATCCTGCGCTTGCGCCATGGCCCCCACCGGCGGCGCATCCAGCCAAGATAAATCAGCCGCCTCCGCCCCCCAAGCCGCCAGATCAAGGGCCAACGAAGACAAATCAGCCTCGCAGATTTCCGGCGCTGGGAAGGGGATCAAGGCACGATCTTCGGCCTCGCTCCACAGGCGATAGCACACACCGGGCTGACGACGCCCGGCGCGACCCCGGCGTTGGTCGGCTTCGGCACGGCTCAGGCGGGAGGTCAGCAAACGGCTCATGCCGCTGCCAGGATCAAAGCGGGGACGGCGCGCCTGACCGGCATCAATCACCACCCGCACCCCGTCAATGGTCAGGGATGTTTCAGCAATTGCCGTCGACAGCACAACCTTACGCCGCCCAGCGCTGGCGGGCTGGATCGCGCGATCTTGCGCTGCTGGCGGCAAGGCTCCAAACAGGGGGTAAATATCCACATCCTGCGCCACGCCCTGCCCTTCAACCATGCTTTGAACGCGGCGAATTTCGCGCTCGCCGGGCAAGAACACCAAAACCGACCCGGTTTCTTCGCGCAAGGCTTTCTGGATTGCCTCGGCCACCGACGCCGCCAACAGCTGATCAGAACGCCCTATGCCCCCACGCACCGCCTGAGGGCTGCCCAAATAGTGCGTTTCCACCGGGAACATGCGCCCCTGCGACGTCACCAACGGCACCCCGCCCATCAGGGCGGCCACCGAATCGCCATCCAAGGTGGCCGACATTACCAAAAGGCGCAGATCATCGCGCAAAGCCCCTTGGACTTCGAGGCTCAGCGCGAGGCCGGTATCAGCAATCAACGAGCGTTCATGAAATTCGTCAAAGATTACCAAGCCAACACCGGAAAGCTCGGGATCACTTTGCAGGCGGCGGGTAAGAATCCCTTCGGTGACCACTTCGATGCGAGTCCGCGCTGAAACGTGTGACTCTTGGCGCACCCGATAGCCAACCGTCTCGCCGACGGCCTCGCCCAGCATATCGGCCATGCGCGCCGCACTGGCGCGCGCTGCCAAACGGCGCGGCTCTAGCATAAGGATCGACTGCCCAGCCAGCCACGGCTGCTCCAGCAACGCCAAAGGCACCGCCGTGGTTTTCCCGGCCCCCGGCGGGGCCTGCAACACCGCCCCCCGGTGGCTGTCTAGCACCTGCCGCAGGGTGGGAAGGACTTCGCCAATCGGCAAACCGGCAAAGATTTGATCGCTCACCATCACAAGCCATTCGCTCAACATCAAAATGGCCACCAGCAGAAGCCACCCGATACGCTTTATCAAGCCTTTTAACCGGCGCCGCTTTAGAGTACCGTCCGCCCCATGACCGAGAACACCATTCCTCGCCGCCTCTATCGGCTGGTTCGCGCTGCTGAATGGCACGCTGCCGCCGTGGAAGGCCTCTATCACGGCGCCGCTCACGACGCCGCAGATGGATTCATCCATATGTCCACCGCAGATCAAGTCGCAGGAACGGCTGATCGTTATTACCAGGGCCTGGACGATGTCATCTTATTGACCCTCGACAGCCAGCGCCTGCAGGGGGAAATCCGCATGGAGCCCTCTACCGGCGGCGAACTGTATCCCCATCTTTATGGTGTCATCCCTTTAGAATCGGTCCTCGAAGCCGAACGGCTGCGGTTGACCGGCGACGAGGTTCTTGACGTCCCCTTCCTGCGCGGAGACTAATGACCGTGGCCCTAGACCTCTATCGCCTTGCCGGCCCTGTGCTGCGCAGTATGGACCCCGAAACTGCCCACCGCTTGGCCTTGCGTGCCCTGCGCGCTGGCCTTGCTGGGCGATCCCGCGAAACCGATGACCCCAGCCTCGCCTCCACCCTATGGGGAAAAGCCTTTCCCAATCCGGTGGGGTTGGCAGCAGGGTTTGATAAAAATGCCGAAGCCATGGATGCCCTGTTGGCGCTGGGCTTTGGTTTTGTCGAAGTCGGTGGCGTCACCCCACGCCCGCAGCCTGGCAACCCCCGCCCGCGCGTTTTTCGCCTGAACGAAGATGGCGCCGTAATCAACCGCATGGGCTTTAACAATGATGGCCTAGAGGTGGTGCGCGAACGCTTAAAGCATCGCAGCACCACAGCACCGGGCCTGCTTGCGGTAAACTTGGGTAAAAACAAAGATACCGAAGACGCCGCCAGCGATTACGAAAAGGGTGCCCATGCCTTTGGGCCGCTGGCTGACTTTTTGGTGATTAACGTTTCTAGCCCCAACACACCGGGTCTGCGCGCTTTACAAGGGCGTGAGCCCCTGATTGAAATCGTCCGCCGCACCCGTGACGCCCTGCAAGGCCTGCCCCAGCGCCCGCCCTTGCTGTTAAAAATCGCTCCGGACCTGACCGAGGCCGACGAGGCTGACATCGCCATGGTCGCCATGGACGAAGGGCTTGATGGCCTGATTGTCTCCAACACCACCCTCGCCCGCCCGGACAGCTTGACCGGCGCATCAAAGAACGAAACCGGCGGCCTATCGGGCAAGCCGTTGTTCGCCCCCTCGACCGCACTGCTGGGCCGCATGTATCGCCGCACCGAAGGAAAAATTCCCCTGGTCGGCGTCGGCGGCATTTCTTCGGGCAATGATGCCTATGCTAAGATTCGCGCTGGTGCCTCGCTGGTGCAGCTCTATACCGCGTTGATTTATCAAGGCCCTGCCTTGGTACAAACGATTAAACGCGACCTTGCCGCCCGGCTACGCGCCGATGGGTTTACCTCTATGTCCCAAGCCGTCGGAGCCGATCACAAATGATGCAGCATAAAACCCACCTTGGCCTCGACGGCCTGCCGGTTGATGCCAACGGCCTGCCCCACCTCGAAGTCCCTCGCCTACTGCCCGGTGTGCGGTCGCTGGTGAGCCAGTACGAAGCCTTTATTCTCGATCTGTGGGGCGTGATCCACGACGGGGCAACGGCCTTCCCCAACTCGGCGGAAACCTTGCGCCGAATCCGGGATGCCGGTTGTAAAACCATGCTGCTATCCAACGCTCCGCGTCGATCACATGTGCTGATCAGCCAGATGGAAAATTTTGGTATCCCGCGCGAGCTTTACGGCGAGGTCATGTCGTCGGGCGAAGCCGTCCGCCAGGAACTGCTCACCCGCAAAGACCCCGCCTTTGCCGCCCTGGGAAGCGTCTGTTACCACCTGGGGCCTGAACGCGACCAGTCGGTGTTTGAAGACGTCCCCTTGCGCCTGTGCGAAACCATCGACGAGGCCGAATTTATCGTCAACACCGGGCCGCGAGACCTGGATGACGATATTTCCGTCTATGAAAGCCTGCTCGAGGCCGGAGCCGCCCGCAAGCTGCCGATGGTCTGTGCCAACCCTGATAAGGTGGTGATCCGCCAAGGAAAGCGTATCATGTGCGCCGGGGCAATGGCTGACCGCTATATCGAACTGGGCGGAGCAGTCCTGTGGCGCGGTAAGCCCGATGCGGCAATCTATGCCCTTTGCCTAGAGGTTTTGGGCACCAATCGCTATCGCACCGCCGTGGTCGGTGATGCCCTGGAAACCGATATTCGTGGTGCGGCCAATGCTGGCATCAGCAGTGTTTGGGTTACCGGCGGCATTCATGCCCGCGAACTTGATGGCGGTTATGGTAAACCTGCCGACCCCAATTTGATCGCCCCCCTCTGCCGCCGCCATGGCCTAACTCCGACCGCCATTCTGCCGGGCTTTATCTGGTAAAAAAGGATCGCCGCATGAGCGTATCAGCCGCCCCCCCTCTGCCGCAAACGCCGCTAGCCTGCCCGGTTCCTATGGCGGGCACCCTGGCCGAAGTGGCGCCGGGGGTGCGCTGGCTGCGTATGCCCCTGCCCTTTGCCCTTGATCATATTAACCTGTGGGTTTTAGACGACTACGATGCCCACGGTGAACCGGGCCTGACTCTGGTTGATACCGGACTGGGCAACGACGCCACCCGCGCCCTATGGGAACAGATTTTCGCCGGTCCCCTCGCGGGATGCCGCGTTTTACGGGTGATCTGCACCCATTTTCACCCCGACCATATGGGACTGGCTGGCTGGCTGTGCGCGCGCTTTTCCGTGCCCCTACTCGCCACCTTAGGCGAATGGGCGATGGGCCATATGCTAACCTCGGCGGCGGCACCCTGGCACGACGATATTCAGGGCCGCTTTTACCGCTCGCACGGGGTGACCGAGGCCGACCGCCAAGCCCTGCAGCAGCGCGCCGAAGGTTATCGCCTGCGCGCCGCCGCCCCACCCAGCCAATTCCACCGTCTGTATGATGGTGACACCTTAACCATTGGTGATCGCACGTGGCGGGTGGTGGTTGGTCATGGCCACGCCCCTGAACATGCCTGTCTGCTGGGCTGCTCTTCTACCCCTAACGCCGATGATCTGCCGGTTTTTATTGCTGGCGATCAGGTTTTGCCACAAATCACGCCCAATATTTCAGTTTGGCCCAACGATCCCGACTCTGATCCTTTGCGGCAATACCTGCGTAGCCTCGATCACCTGCGCCGCGAAATTCCTGACCAGGTTTTGGTCCTGCCCTCGCACCGCCAACCCTTTAGCGGCTTGCATGGGCGCATCGATGCCTTGCAAGCCCATCACCAAGAGCGATTACAAACAGTCTATGAAGCCTGCGGCGAACCCAGCTCGGCAACCGATCTGTTGCCGATTCTCTTTCGCCGCAGTTTGGATGCGCACCAACTGGGCTTTGCCCTGGGCGAAAGCGTGGCGCACCTCCATACCCTGTGGCAAGCAGGCCGCTTGTACCGCTTTAGCGATGCCCATGGCGTCACCCGTTTTGTGCACCCCACCCGCTGGAAACCATAACGGAACACGCCATGATGCTCGACTGGATGGGATTAGCCGATATCGCCGCCATCGCTTGGTTTCTGACCTTATGGTGCGGCTATACTTGGTATGCCGACAAAAGCGCCGCCCATCAGCGCAGCATCACCGCTGCCATGAACAAGCACCGCGAAGCCTGGATGCGCCAAGCGCTCAAGCGCGATATGCGTATTGTTGATACAACAATTCTCGGCAACCTGCTCACCGGGGTTGGCTTTTTTGCCTCGACAACAATTTTCGTCCTTGGTGGCTTAATGGCGATGCTTGGGGTGGCTGAACAGGGAACTATCGCCCTCGCTCGCCTGCCCTTTGCCTCGACGGTGCAAGAAACCACTTGGGAAGTGAAGGTTCTGTTTTTACTAGCAATTTTTGTCTATGCCTTCTTTAAATTCACCTGGGCTTTTCGCTTAGCGAACTATTGTTCGATCACCGTTGGCACCATGCCTAACAGCGAGCAAAAAGACAGCCAACAGGCCATTCAGGCCGCCGAAATGGCCGCCATGCTCACCCGGCTCTCGGGGCATCATTTTAATCGCGGCCTTCGGGCATATTTCTTTGCCCTGGCGGCGCTCAGTTGGCTGATCAGCCCATGGATTTTTGCCATAATGACCACAGCCGTTGTAACGATCCTCTACCGCAGAGAATTCTCCTCCCGCGCCGTACGCGCTGTGCGCGATACAATGGCAAAAAACACCGAGATCCCGTCGCCTTAGGGATAGCAAAAAGAAAGCGATAGGCTCACTATCATCGGTGTGCGCCCTATGAATTGCTGAATTTTATTGTATTGGCCGCCATAATCCCCATTTAATGAAGACCACACGTTGCCCCACGACGTTGCCCCACGGGAAAAGCGCCATGAAACCATCAAGCTCCTCCGCCAGCGCCTTTACCCCACACGAGCTGGCAGGCATCTTACTCACCATGATCCAAGAGGTCCGCGATACAATCACGGTCACCGTCAAGGAAACCATGGCCGAGCAAGGGGGGCGGCCACTGATCGAATTACCCGCCCCCAACAGCACGGCTCCGCCCAGCGCCCCTGCGCTGGATACCGACGCCTTGCTACAAGCAATCCGCGCTACCGTTGCCGAAGAAGTTCAAACAGCCCTCGCCGCCCACGGTGTTAGCCAAGCCCCCAGCCCCGCAGAACCCCCGCAAGGCGCGAGTGTGTCGGCTGATGGGTCAATGATTGCCCTGGATGCTGAAACGTTTCATGCCCTCGCTGATTCAGTCGCACAAACTGTGACCGAAAGCGTCACCGCATCGCTAGAAAAAGCAACAGCGGCAAAGGCTAAACACTCAGCCCCCGATGCAACAAGCGACGATGAAAGTGAAACCGCCGGCGACGGTGCCTATATGGATCTGATCCACCTAGAGCTGGTCGAACTGCTTGACCGTATTCAGTCGACCAAATCCGAAGTTGCCTCTTTGCGCCCCACCGAAGGGGCCACCGATCAAATTATGATGGCAACCATGGAGCTAGAAGCGGTGGTTCAGGCCACCGAGCAGGCGACATCTGATATCCTCGAAGCCGCCGAAGGTCTGCAAAACACAGTGGATCTTTTACGGTCAGCAGACCTGTCGCTAAGCCAAATCCCTGGGATTGCCGAGCATCTAGAAGACGCAGCCACCAACATTTTGATGACCTGCTCGTTCCAAGACATCACCGGCCAGCGCATCAACGCAGCGGTCAACACTTTGTTGTATGTCGAAGAAAGCCTGTCGCGAATCGTTGAACTGTGGGGGATCTCTGCCGGTACTGCCGATGCAGCAATGCAACGCAATGCCCCCGACGACGACCGCCCCGACAAAGACCTGCTGCATGGGCCGCAGATGGATGGACACGGCGTATCTCAGGACGATATTGATAAGCTTTTTGGCTAAAATTAAGGCTAGGGCTAACCACGCCCTGCATTTATAGTCACAGAATACACTCTTACATTTATGGGCTGGTGTGCTCCCCCTGCGCCATCCATATCATGCTCTGTAGCCAACCCTATGGTGGTCGGCTCGGGTGCTTTGCCAGCAACCATAAGGGGATCACGCATGGACGCATACGGGATTTCTGTCCTGGTTAGGGGCAGCGGAGAATATGCATCAGCCATCGCCCGCGAACTGTTTTTAGCCGGGAATGCGGTGGTCCTACAGCAAGTTGGCCCCCCTTCTGACATCCGCCGCCTGCGCTGCTACGCAGATGCATGGCATTGCGAGCAAAATTTTATCAGCAGCATCGCCTTAGACGGAGTCTTTGCCCGCCGCGTCGATAGCCTAGAGGCGATGAAAATCGCCCTGCGCCGCCGCGATGCTATCCCCATGATCACTTTGCCCCTAGATCCGCTGATCGAAATGTGGCCCTGGTCCGTGCTGGTTGATGGCCGCATGAATGGCGGGGTCGCCAGGCCACAGCGCAGCTTGGCCGGTCTTAGCATCGGCTTAGGACCAGGGTTTTTAGGCGGAGAAACCATCGACATTGTCATCGGCACCGATGATGCAAACCCCGGCGCCTTTGTTCCCGCTGGATTGTGTGCCGCACCGAATCAAAACCAAACCGGGCCTTCGCGCAGGCTTTGTACAGCGCCGCAGGGCGGTATTTTTCACGCTGCCGCCCGTATCGGCGACACCGTTCATCGGGGGGATTGCGTCGGCTGGCTAGGGGCCCTTTCCATCCACGTCCCCGATCACGCCCCGGGAAACAGCCGTATTCGCGGCCTACCACGCGACGGCGCCACCCTCGCCGAGGGCGACGAGATCCTAGACCTCGCCCCCCCAGGGGCACGCATTTCCGGCGTTTCCACCAAAGCCCGGCAAATTACCCGCGCCGTCATGCTCGCCGTTGCATCCGACGGACACATGCTCAACAGCCGCTTTGGCGGCACATAGCGCCAAGATCGAGAACCATAAATATTTGCGCCATCGGCTCGACAGTCGGCTCAGGCGCAATATCCATCAACACAGGCTTTGCCTAAAGGACGGATCGTTCCCTTGATCCGCATGAGGCAAATCACCATGAATAGCAAACATGCAGATCGGCAGTTTAACTGAACGTCAGATCATAAAGGTACTTTTCGCACCTGCAAGAAAAGGGTATGAACCCTGTTCACGCGCAGCAGGCGCAGGATAATCGTTGGCAACGACCTTTATCTTTAGGCGGTCAGAATTGCCGCCACCTGGGGCTAGCTAGGCTAAGGCTACCCTGATATCGGCAAATTTTGCCCACCGTTAACCTCTTATTCACCGGGTGGGCTTACCGTTTGCCAATATGGTGATGTCACATGCCTTTCGGCCTCTCGCAGTCAGTATATACGATATTATACTGAATCGCAGCCTGAGGCTTTAGGTAAACATTTGGCGGGATGACAGTCAGTGAATTCGTTCGTTCAGCAACTTCGCAACCTGGGTCCGTCTCGTCTTGCTGCCATGGGCGGTGTGGCGGTGGGCCTGCTGGCGTTCATCATTTACTTTGCCACGCGGTTTTCATCAGCCCCGATGGAGCTTCTCTATGGGGACCTGCAAACCGGCGATTCAAAGGCGATTATCGGCGAACTTGATAGCCGTAAGATCCCCTATGAAATTCGCGGCAACGGCGCACAGATTTTCGTCCCCAGCGACCAAGTGCAAAAACTGCGCGTGCAGATGGCGGAAAAAGCCCTGCCGATGAGCGGCAACATGGGCTACGAAGTTTTTGACAAGATGGATAGCCTGGGCGCCACCAACTTTATGCAAAACGTAAACTTGGTCCGTGCTCTCGAAGGAGAACTGGCGCGTACCATCCGTGCCATCGACGGCGTTAAGGCCGCGCGCGTGCATTTAGTGTTGCCCAAGCGCGAAATGTTTACCCGCGAAACCCAGGAACCTTCGGCTGCGGTCTATGTGAAAATGGAGCGGGGCCGCCTGAGCAAAGAGCAAGTTAATGCCGTTCAGCATTTGATTGCCGCCTCGGTTCCAAAACTCAAGCCGTCAAAGATTTCGATCGTTGACGAGCGGGGGGCCTTGCTGTCCAACGGTTCCGAAGACGAAGGCACTATGGCCCTGGCCAACCAAGAAGAAATGCGCCTGAAAGAAGAAATGCGTCTGGCGCGTTCGGTTGAGCAGCTTTTAGAAAGCGTGCTTGGCCCTGGTAAGGTTCGCGCCGAAGTTCGGGCTGACATGGTCTTTGACAAGACCGTTACCAACCAAGAAATTTATGACCCCGACAGCCAAGTGGCCCGCTCAACGGTGACGCGCGAACAAAACGCACAAACCAATGAAAACGAGCCCAATGCCGTTTCGGTGTCGCAGAACTTGCCCAATGCCGAGGTCAATAACACCGGCGCCCAGGCAACCAGCAAAGAAAACACCACCGAAGAAACCACCAACTTTGAAATTTCGCGCAAGGTGGTTAACAGCGTCAACGAAGCACCCTCTATTCAGCGCCTGTCAGTGGCAGTGTTGGTTGATGGTACCTATCAAACCGACGCCAATGGCACCAAGGTCTATCAGCAGCGCCCCGAACCCGAAATGGATAAGCTAAATGCGCTGGTCCGTTCAGCCATTGGCTATGACGCCAACCGGGGCGACCAGATTGAAATGGTGAACATGCAGTTCACCGGCCTGGACGATATCGAAATTCCCGAGCCCTGGATGTTTATGGGCTTTAGCAAAGAAGAAGTCATGCGCATGGCCGAAGGGCTGGGCGTGGCGATTGTGGCGGTGTTGGTTATCTTGCTGGTGGTGCGTCCCCTGGTGGCACGTGCCTTTGACGGCGCAGCGGGTTCCGATCAAAAATTGCTTGGTGCCGATGGCTCCTTAGCCCCACAGTTAACCGGACCGGGCGGCGTCCCTGCCCCGATCCCCGAAGAAGAAGACCTGTCTGACGAATTGATCGACATTGACAAAGTCGAAGGCCGCGTCAAAGCATCGTCCTTGCGTAAAATTGGCGAAATTGTTGACAAACACCCCGAAGAAGCTTTGTCGATCATCCGCAACTGGCTATACCAAGAAGCCTAAGATCACCTTTTGGGTGCCCGCTCTTGTGGGCACCCCCTGCAATAATCACAATGGACCGGACCGGCTCCCTCGCTTAGGATCCGCCCTTACCATAAAAGACGCTGCCAGGAGACCGCGCCGATGGGTCGCATCAAAGAAGATTATCGCAGCCTCACCGGCCCGCAAAAAGCGGCTATCATGATGTTGTCCCTGGGCGAGGAGCACTCGACCAGAATCTTCGCAATGATGGAAGACGAAGAGATCCGCGAGATCTCTCAGATCATGGCCAATCTAGGCACGGTTAGCTCGACCATCGTCGAGCGCTTGTTTGTCGAATTTGCCGACGCGATTTCCAATACCGGCTCGCTGGTGGGGTCTTATGACACCACCGAACGGCTGCTGATGAAGTCTCTGCCCAAAGACCGGGTGGAAACCATCATGGAAGAAATCCGTGGTCCTGCCGGTCGCACCATGTGGGACAAGCTGGGCAACGTCAACGAACAGGTTCTGGCCAACTACCTGAAAAACGAATACCCGCAAACGGTGGCGGTGGTGCTGTCTAAAATTAAGGGCGACCACGGCGCGCGTGTTCTGTCGCTGCTCCCCGAAGGCTTCGCCATGGAAGTCATCATGCGTATGCTGCACATGGAAGCGGTGCAAAAAGAAGTGTTGGACGGGGTGGAAAAGACCCTGCGTACCGAATTTATGTCTAACCTTGCCCGTACCGCGCGCCGCGATGCGCACGAAATGATGGCTGATATCTTTAACAACCTGGATCGGAACACCGAAGCCCGCTTTATGGGCGCCCTCGAAGAGCGCAACCGCGAAAGCGCCGAAAAGATCAAGCAGCTTATGTTTACCTTCGAAGACCTCAGCCGTCTGGATTCTGGCGGGGTGCAAACGCTGTTGCGCCACGTGGAAAAAGACAAGCTGGGGATGGCCCTCAAAGGCGCATCGGACGGCGTCAAAGAAATGTTCTTCAAAAACATGTCCGAACGTGCCGGCAAAATGCTGCGCGAAGATATGGAAGCCATGGGGCCTGTTCGCCTGCGCGAAGTGGACGAGGCACAAAACGTTATTGTCGTCTTGGCCAAAGAACTGGCCAGTTCGGGGCAGATCGTTATCTCCGAAGGCAAAGACGAAGACGAACTTATTTACTAAAACCCTGCCCCCGGCTTTTCCGGGGGCGCTTTGGGGGGTTCTTTGGCCCGCCTGCTCTGGCCACATGATATTGGGACGCTATGGCTAACATCCGCAAGTTCACCTTTGACCTGCGCTTTGATGACATCGACGAGGGGTTCGCAGAACCTAACCCCTCGCCCGGTGAGACCTTTTATGCGCCGCCCCCACCCGAGCCGGAACCAGAGCCCGAGCCAGAACCCGAACCCGAGCCGGTCGGGCCACAGCCGATCTATACCGAAGAAGATATGGAAATCGCGCGCGAGGAAGCCTATGTCGCGGGCCACATGCGCGCCCTCGAAGAAGCCCAAGCCGCCGCACAACAAGCATCCGCCAACGCCCTAATCGCCATTAAAGGCGCCCTCGAAGGGCTTAATCCCGCCCTAAAGAGCAGCGCCGATCAGGTGGCTGATCTTGCGGCCCATGTGGCGGCAGAAATTTGCCGCAAGCTGCTGCCCCATACCAGCCAAGCCTATGCCATCGACGAAATTACCGCCCTGGTTAAGGCCCTGATGCCAAGCTTGGCCGGCCAGCCTCGCCTGTTGGTGCGCGTCCATCCCGATTTGGTTGGCCCGGTGCGTATGCCCTTGCAAAAGGTTGTCGAACGGTCCGGCTTTGAAGGAAAATTGCTGGTGGTCGAGGGCGAGGATATGGCCATGGCCGACGCCCGTGTCGAATGGCCCGATGGCGGCGCCGAACGCAACACCACCCGCCTGTGGGAAGAAGTCGACGAGCTGATCGCCCGCAACATTCCTCATTTTTCGCGGGACGAAGCCCTGGAACTCCCCGGCGATCCCAAGCAAAGCGCTGCTAATCCCTGGGATGACATCGACGAGAGCGCCCATTGGGCACCGCCGTCGATCCATCAAGATTTGCACCACGCCTATCAAGAGGATCCGCAGGGTAACGACGACGCCCCTCAGCCGACAGCAAAGTCCGCAGCAGGGCCGACCAAAAAAGCTGCCCCTGCCCCTGCCGCCGCAGACGACGAAATTGACCCGTTCTCGCTGCTTGGGGGCAGCGATGATGACGACGAAGACGACGACCTCAGCGAACTGGGCTTAACAGCAGAGCAAGAGGCCGAACTCGCCGCCCTGGATGCGCAATTGGCCGACACCCAACAAGCCGCGATCGATGACGAAAAATAGGCCGACCCTCAACAACGGTCGTCGCCTTCCCAACCTCGCCCTTGGTGACACCGCCAGGGCATTTGAACAGATCACCAGCCAACAGGGGCGCCGCTAGCGCCAAACAACGGCCCCAGCGGCAAAGGAGCAGGCAATGGCAGACAAGGACTTTGAACTCAACGACCTCAACCCCGGTGGTGGCAAGCCCGATGACCACTACGAAGCCCTCAACCCCGATGCGGTGCCCGACAAACCGCGCTCGGCGGCGGATCTCGAAGCGGTCTATGACATTCCGGTGCAGGTGTCTGCGGTGTTGGGGAAATCCCACATGCAGGTCAACCAACTGCTAAAGCTCGGGCGCGGTGCCGTGGTCGAACTTGATCGCAAGGTCGGTGAAGCCATTGATATATACGTTAACAACCGGCTGGTCGCCCGTGGCGAAGTGGTTGTCGTCGAAGACCGCCTGGGTATCACCATGACGGAAATCATCAAAACAGAACGCTCGTAAGACCAACTGTGCGGGGGACCATCGGCCACCGATCAGCGCCGATGTCACACAGGGCAGACGTCAGGGATTAATGGGATGACAGACGGCTTATTTGGGATTGGCGCACCGACGCCGCGCTGTCAGCAGGCCTTATGGGTTGATGCAGACGATGATATCCTGCGCGCAGGTGCCGAGGGGCGGGCAGAACCGACCTTTGGCGGCAACTCTACGGCGGCATCCGACGGAAAGCCCGCTGCACCGCGTCCCATGCGCCCCACCGGCGGGGCCGCCACCGAACTGCCCCCGGTACGGACCACCAGCGCAACCGCGACCCACGGGCAACGTCCAACCCTTGACCAAGACCGCCAAGAACAAATCAAATCCGCAATAGGAAAAGTTAATGGC
>CEGC01001709.1_pt1 | contig 17727 bp, 18 predicted proteins | sample 302731 | NCBI WGS metagenome assembly CEGC01 (sample SAMEA2755656, study PRJEB7226) | microbial mat metagenome | biome: microbial mat; feature: hypersaline; material: grass silage | place: USA | collected 2014-02-19 | depth 0 m | reverse complement strand
AAATCACTCTCCATTTTCCCCGGGCAAGTCCAGTATGGCATTAATGTTGCTGAGGGCGATAGTAGGCCCGAGGGCGCTTGGGATGTGGTGCAGGGTCTCGCCAGCGGCAGGGACGGGACGGAGTAAAGACGTGCGTTCTGAGGGCTTGCATTCCCTCTTCGTTCTGAATTATTGCCATTAATTCACGCTTCACGTTACGCTGAATCAATGGGCTAAAGAAATGAGGGAAAAATCTAGGTTTCTGGCGCCGCGTCAAGGCTTGACCTATGGCTCAGATAATGATTCTCTCAGCACATGTATATCTTTGACGACATAAAGCGCCACCTTCGGAATGCCATCGGTCCTTTGCTTGGGGCTGGGGCAGTGGTTTATTTTGGCGTTCATGCGGTGCAGGGTGATCGCGGCCTGATGGCTTGGGTGCAAGTGCGCCAGGAAATTGCCAAAGCTGAAATCGCGGCCCAAGAGATCGCCGCCGAGCGGGCCGATCTGGAACATCGGGTGTCGCTGTTAAAAAGCGAAAGCCTGGATCTTGATATGCTCGAAGAACGTGCCCGCATGATGCTGGGTGTTGTTCGCAATGATGATGTGATTATCCCGTCATCGGGGCAATAAGTCCTGCGTCTGCCCTATTTGATAATTTTGATGGCGCCCGGTCGTTTTTAGCGATGCGGAAGGGATGACATTTGCTGCTTTGATCCCAACCTTATCTATAAGTTCGGTCCGTATGCTCAAGATCGGGCAACATCCTGGCTTTTTGGGTGGGGAGGGCAAAAGAATTTTTCGTTACGTCAACGGCACAAAAGAGACATAAAATTTCTCAATTTCGAGCATAATCACAACTTACGAAAAGGTTTCAGTCGTAACAGCAGGTGAAATGACTGCGAGCACAGCGACTTAACCGGAATTAAGTTAATAATTGATTGTGCGTTGCAAAACAATGGGTTAGCCATCACAAAGCGCTTGCATCTGCCGTCTCTTTGCATACCTTGAGCGTAGGTTCCCTAACGCCAAGAGCAAAAGGGCAGGGGGGTTAGGCCTCCAAGCCTACCCGTTTTCAGGTTCCCTTAGGCCGTGCTCTGGCTGCTTTTGGTCTTGGGGAAGATGTCTCGCTATCCCAAATCCTGGGGGAGGAATTATGGCACAAGCAATCCGGCGCAAGCCGCGCGCCCAGAAAACCGACGACCAAACGGTCAGTGCGGAAGATCTGGTACGCTTTTACAAAGACATGCTGCTGATCCGTCGTTTCGAGGAAAAGGCAGGCCAATTGTATGGCATGGGGCTGATTGGTGGTTTCTGCCACCTGTACATCGGCCAAGAAGCCGTTGTTGTTGGCTTGCAGAATGCCGCCGAAGAGATTGATACCGTCGTCACCAGTTACCGCGACCATGGCCACATGCTGGCTACGGGGATGGAATCGCGCGGTGTGATGGCCGAACTGACCGGGCGCGCTGGCGGATATTCGCGCGGCAAGGGCGGTTCGATGCATATGTTCTCGGCTGAAAAGGGCTTTTACGGCGGCCACGGCATCGTTGGTGCCCAGGTTCCCATTGGCACCGGCCTTGCCTTTTCTCACCAGTACAAGGGTGACGGCGGGGTTTGCTTTTGTTACATGGGCGATGGCGCTGTTAACCAAGGTCAGGTTTACGAGAGCTTTAACATGGCGGCGCTATGGAAGCTGCCAGTGGTCTATGTGATCGAAAACAACCGTTATGGCATGGGCACTTCGGTGGAACGCCATTCGGCTAACCCTGACTTGCATCTGCGCGGCGAAGCTTATGGGATCACGTCCGAAGCCGTCGATGGGATGGATGTCGAGGCGGTCTATGAAGCGGGTCAGCGCGCGGCAGAGCACGCACGGTCTGGCAAAGGGCCTTATATCCTCGAAGCCAAAACCTATCGCTATCGTGGTCACTCTATGTCCGACCCTGCAAAATACCGCAGCAAGGAAGAAGTCGCCAAGATGCGTACCGAACATGACCCCATTGACCAGGTTAAGAAAAAGCTCCTGGACATGGGCATGATCGACGAAGACGGCCTGAAGGCCATCGACAAAGAAGTTAAGGCCATCGTTACCGATGCTGCCGATTTTGCTCAAAGTAGCCCCGAGCCCGATCCGTCGGAGCTTTACACTGACGTCCTGATCGAAGGTTAAGGGGAAGGAAACGCGCAATGCCAATTCAGGTTCTGATGCCCGCCCTGTCACCGACGATGACCGAGGGTAAACTGGCCAAGTGGTGCAAGGCCGAAGGGGACGCCGTGGCGTCCGGTGATGTGATTGCTGAAATCGAAACCGATAAAGCAACCATGGAATTCGAAGCCGTCGAAGACGGCATTTTGGGGAAAATTCTTGTCCCCGAAGGCACCGAAGGGGTCGCGGTTAACACCTTGATCGCCCTAGTTTTAGAAGAAGGCGAAGACGCCAGCGCCCTTGATGGTGCAGCCTCCTCTGCCACTCCGGTAGCCCCTGCTGCCGAAGCTCCGGCCTCAGCGCCAGTTGCCGCCGCTCCGGTGGCGTCTGTGGCGGTTGATGCCGGTCCGGGCGAAGGCCTGGAGCCGTTGATCCTAACCAAGACCGCCTATTCCGAACCGATGCCCGCAGAAAAAGTCTATGAAAAGACTGTCACTATGACCGTCCGCGAAGCCTTGCGCGACGCCATGGCCGAAGAAATGCGCCGCGACGAAAACGTTTTGTTGCTGGGTGAAGAAGTAGCGCAATACCAGGGCGCTTATAAAATCTCTCAGGGCATGCTTGACGAGTTTGGCCCCAAGCGGGTGGTTGATACGCCGATCACCGAGATGGGCTTTACCGGCTTGGCCACGGGCGCGGCCTTTCGCGGTCTGCGTCCAATCGTCGAGTTCATGACCTTTAACTTCTCGATGCAGGCCATTGACCACATCATCAACTCCGCTGCTAAGACCCTTTATATGGCCGGCGGCCAGATGGGGTGCCCGATTGTGTTCCGTGGTGCTAACGGTGCCGCTGCCCGCGTCGGTGCCCAGCACAGCCAGTGCTATGCTTCGTGGTATGCCCATTGCCCGGGCTTGAAAGTGGTTTCCCCCTGGTCGGCTGCGGATGCTAAGGGCTTGTTGAAAGCCGCCATCCGTGATCCCAACCCGGTGGTGTTCCTGGAAAACGAAATTCTTTACGGACAGTCGTTCGAAGTTCCCGACGATCCGGATTTCATCATTCCAATCGGCAAAGCCAAGATTGAGCGCGCTGGAACCGATGTGACCATCACTGCGTTCTCGCTGATGGTTGGCACCGCTCTTGCCGCTGCCGAGGCTTTGGCAGCTGAAGGCATTTCGGCTGAGGTCATCAACCTGCGTTCCATCCGTCCGCTGGACGTGCCGACGATCATTCAATCGGTCAAAAAGACCAATCGGATTGTGTCGGTGGAAGAAGGCTGGCCGTTTGCCGGGATCGGTTCGGAAATTTCCGCCGTGGTGAACGAACAAGCCTTTGATTGGCTGGATGCGCCGGTGCGCCGGGTGACCGGAGTTGATGTGCCGATGCCCTATGCCGCTAACCTGGAAAAGCTGGTGATGCCTGACGTCGCCCGTATCGTCGAGGCGGCCAAGGCCGTCTGCTACGCTTCCTAACGCCGCAGAGGGAAAGACAGCACAATGGCTCAACAAATCCTGATGCCCGCCCTGTCGCCGACAATGACGGAAGGCAAGCTGGCCAAATGGTGCAAAGCCGAAGGCGACGCCGTCGCCGCCGGTGATGTAATTGCCGAAATCGAAACCGATAAGGCCACCATGGAATTCGAGGCTGCCGATGAAGGCATCCTTGGTAAAATCCTGGTTGCCGAAGGCAGCGAAGGCGTTGCCGTTAACACGCTGATTGGTGTGTTACTAGAAGACGGTGACGACCAAAGCGCGATTGATGCGCTGGTGAATGGTGGCGGGGCTTCTGCCCCAGCCGCCGCTTCTGCCCCAGCGGCTGAACCTGCTGCGGCTCCGGTTGCTTCGGCTTCTGCGCCTGCTCCGGCAGCGACGGGGCAGCGGGTGTTCTCTAGCCCCTTGGCCCGACGTATTGCCAAGGATGCGGGGATTGACCTTGCCGCGCTGAGCGGCAGTGGTCCACGTGGTCGTATCATCAAAGCTGACGTCGAAAAGGCCAAGACACAGGGCGTTCCGGCAAAAGCCGCCGCTCCGGCTGCGGGGACTGCTCCGGCTGCTGCTGCTGCGGCACCAGCTCCGGCCAAACCTGCTTTGCAACCGATGCCTTGGCAGAGCTATACCGAACAGCCCAACAGCGGTATGCGCAAGACTATCGCCCGGCGCTTGAGCGAATCTAAGCAGACGGTGCCGCATTTCTACCTGACGGTGGATATCGAGCTTGATGCCTTGATGGCTTTGCGCAAGCAGCTTAATGACCGCGATGGCGCAAACTATAAGCTGTCGGTAAACGATTTCATCATCAAGGCCTCGGCCTTGGCGCTGAAAAAAGTCCCGGCAGCCAACGCCATGTGGACCGATAATGCGATCTTGCTGTTTGACGAGGTCGATATCTCTATCGCCGTGGCGACCGAGGCCGGTTTGATCACTCCGGTGATCCGCAAGGCTGATCAAAAGGGCCTTTCGACCCTGTCCAACGAAATGAAAGATCTGGCCAAAAAGGCCCGTGACGGTAAACTAAAACCCGAAGAATTCCAGGGTGGTGGCTTTACCATTTCAAATCTGGGCATGTTTGGTATCCGCGAGTTTTCAGCGATCATCAATCCGCCGCAAAGCTGCATTCTGGCCATTGGTGCCGGTGAACAGCGCGCTGTGGTGCGCGGGGGTGCCGTTGCCGTCCGCACTATGATGAGCTGCACCTTGTCGGTGGACCACCGTTCGGTGGATGGGGCCGTGGGCGCGCAGTTCCTGGCCGCTCTGAAACCGCTGATCGAAGACCCCTTGCAGCTGATGCTGTAAGCGGTGCCAGGGCCGGGCAGGGGGAAACCGTGGCGGTGCACCTTTGTTCGGCCTGTGGCCTCTATGGGTCTTTTAACCAAATGATGGGGTGGGCTGCGCAAGATCGGGGAACCCCGGTGCGGGCAGCGTAATCCAGACGATTCAGGAGATTATGGCGGTGGCCGATAATTCTTATGATCTGGTGGTGGTCGGGGCAGGTCCCGGCGGCTATGTGGCGGCGATCCGTGGGGCTCAATTGGGCCTAAAGACCGCTGTGGTCGAGCGCGAGCACCTGGGCGGTATCTGCCTGAACTGGGGCTGCATTCCGACCAAAGCGCTGTTGCGCTCGGCAGATGTCTTTCGCACCATGAAGCATGCAGCGTCTTTTGGCCTTAAGGTCACCGGCGCCGAAGCTGACGTTGCAGCCATTGTAAAGCGTTCGCGCGGGGTTGCGGCACAGCTTTCGGGCGGGGTGAAGCATCTGCTAAAGAAAAATAAAGTCACCATTATCGACGGTGAAGGCAAGTTGGCAGGCAAGGGCACCCTGGCGGTGACCAGCAAAGACGGCAAGACCGAAACCGTTAAAGCCAAAAATATCATCCTGGCCACGGGCGCGCGGGCGCGTACCTTCCCCGGTATGGAAGCTGATGGTAAGGTGGTGGTGACCTATAAGGGGGCTCTGGTCCCCGAAAGCGTGCCGAAAAAGCTGTTGGTGGTTGGGTCCGGTGCCATTGGCATCGAGTTTGCTAGCTTTTACCACGCTATGGGCGCCGAAGTGACCGTGGTCGAAGTGATGGATCGTATTGTCCCCGCTGAAGACGAGGAAATTTCCGGCATTCTGGAAAAGTCCTTGAAAAAGGACGGTATGACGATCCTGACCAAGGCTTCGGTAAAGGGGATCAAGGTTGCGGGCAACATTGCCACCTGTTCGATCGAGCAGGGCGGGAAAGTCGCAGACCAACAGTTTGACCGGGTGATTTTGGCCGTTGGTATCCAGCCCAACACCGAAAATCTGGGTCTGGAAGGCACGGCGATTAAGACCGATCGTGGCTTTATCCAAATTGATGATTATTGCTTCACGGGCGAACCGGGCGTTTTTGCCATCGGCGATATTACTCCTGGTCCCTGGCTGGCGCACAAAGCAAGCCACGAAGCGATTATCTGCGTCGAAAAAATTGCCGGTCTGCACCCGCACCCGCTGGACCGCTCGCGGATTCCCGGTTGCACTTATTGCCATCCGCAAATTGCCTCGGTCGGCATGAGCGAGAAAAAGGCCAAAGACGCAGGCTATCAAATCAAGGTTGGCCGCTTCCCATTTATGGGCAACGGCAAAGCCATTGCGCTTGGCGAGCCGGAAGGCTTGGTTAAAACCATCTATGACGCCAAAACCGGTGAATTGCTCGGAGCTCATATGATTGGCGCCGAAGTCACTGAAATGGTTCAGGGTTTCACCATCGCTATGACCCTGGAAACCACCGAGGAAGATCTGATGCATACTGTGTTCCCACACCCGACGCTCAGTGAAATGATGCACGAATCGACGCTAGATGCCTTTGGGCGCGCAATTCACTTCTAAGTGATTTGTGCAGAAATGGCCTGGGATGCCTCTGGTTCCAGGCCATTTCTGTCTTTATATAAGCGTTGCGCTGACAGCCCACCCCCTTGACAGAGACAGCGAACAGCGTAAGACCACCGCTGCTTTGGTTCGTTGCCTTGATCTTATCTACAGCCTTCCCCCGGTTCCTACGGAGTTGACCATGACCGACGTTGCTAACACCCAGTCTGCAGCCTCTGAACCGTCGCCAACGGCTGACGAGGGAGCGGTCAAGGCCGTGATGCGCAAACCGTCGTGGATTCGTGTTAAGGCGCCAACGTCTAAGGAATACGCCGAAACGCGCGCGCTGATGCGGTCTAAATCTCTGCACACGGTCTGTGAAGAAGCCGCCTGCCCAAACATTGGTGAATGCTGGAAAAATCGCCATGCGACAGTGATGATTCTCGGTGATATCTGCACCCGTGCTTGCCGCTTTTGTAATGTGAAAACCGGCAAACCGGGAATGGTTGATGCGGGTGAACCGGCCCATGTGGCGGAGGCAGTGGTGTCGATGGGCTTGGCGCATGTGGTGATCACCTCGGTTGATCGCGATGACTTGGATGATGGCGGTGCCGAACACTTTGCAAAAGTTATCAAAGCCGTGCGCGAAGCCAGCCCTAGCACCACCATCGAAGTGCTGACCCCTGATTTCCGTGGCAAAGACGGCGCGTTAGAAATTTGCGCCCATGCTCAGCCCGATGTTTTCAACCATAACCTTGAAACCGTGCCTCGCCTCTATAACGCGATCCGGCCTTCGGCGCGCTATTTTGGTTCGCTGCGGGTGTTGGAGAAAGCAAAGGAGCTGGAGCCCGAGATCTTTACCAAGTCGGGGATCATGGTTGGCCTGGGCGAGGCCAAAGAAGAAGTGTTCCAGGTGATGGATGACCTGCGCGCTGCTAATGTTGACTTTCTGACCATCGGTCAGTACCTGCAGCCGACCCCCAAACACGTTGAAGTCTCACGGTACGTTACTCCTGAAGAATTCGATGAATATCGCAAAGTTGCCCGGGCTAAAGGCTTTTTGCTGGTTTCTGCGACGCCGCTGACCCGCTCGTCCTATCATGCCGATCGCGATTTTGCTGAGCTAAAGGCTGCTCGGGCTGCCAAGTTGGCAAAAAAGGCCTAAGGAGCAAGCAACGGGTTCGGTTCGCGGTGGCCGGGTAAAAAATTTTGTAAATGCGGTTTAAGATATGAGGCGACTAGAAATTTTCGCCATAAGCGGCTATTGAAGACCTCCACCCAGCTGATGCCATCGCCTTTGGTGGCATTAGCTGACAAAGGCCGCATGGCCATTGATCGCGTGCGGTTTTTGTACGGCTTATCTGTGAAAGCGTTGCTCGTCCCATGCCCACCCATGCTGAAAAACGTCGTCTCCCCTTTAGCCAGGCGCAACTGTTTGACCTGGTTGCCACGGTCGAGAAATACCCTGAGTTTTTGCCATGGTGTCTGAATGCCCGTATCCGCAAGCGAGAAGGGGATGTTTTTTGGGCGGATTTGGTCATCGGCTTTAAAATGATCCGTGAACGCTTTACCTCAAAGGTGACGCTTTCGGGGCCGTCACGGGTTGATGTGACCTATAGTGATGGTCCGTTCAAATATTTAAATAACCACTGGATTTTTGAAGAAGACGGAGATGGAACGATAATCGACTTTTACGTCGATTTTGAATTCCGTTCTGCTTTGCTGCAAAAGCTGATCCAACCTTTGTTTTCCGAAGCTGTATCAAGGATGGTCGCAGCCTTTGAAAAGCGCGCCCATCAACTTTATGACCAGACATAGCGAGCCCCCCCGAGTAGGTATTTAACCTGCTCAGGGAGTCTAAAAGTACAGATTTAGAAAACAAAATGATTAGATCTATTCATTAAGAATATCAATAACCATCTGCAATGCCGCAATAGCTGTTTGTAAACGTACCGCATCGCGGTCACCAGCAAAAAGCTGGACTTGGTGGGCGGCTTTCCCGTCGTCGGTAACAACGGCGATATGAACAGTTCCTACCGGCTTGTCGTGGCTCCCCCCACCGGGCCCGGCGATTCCGGTCACCGCCACAGCCACTCCTGCGGGAGAGTCCTCAAGCGCACCACGGGCCATGGCAAAAGCGACTTTTGCACTGACCGCCCCTTCGGTCCGAATGAGAGCCGGAGCAACGCCAAGAATCGCTTCCTTGGCCGAATTAGAATAGGTGACGAAGGCAGCATGAAGGACGGATGAGCTGCCAGGAATTGCGGTAAGTGCTGCGCTAATCAGCCCTCCAGTACAGGATTCGGCTGTTACCAGCAAACACCCTTGGTCCTGACATATCGTAAGAACGTTCTGCGCAACTTGATCTAAATCCTTAGGAAAAAACCCCATTTCATTCTCTTTCCTAATTAAATTATCCTATAAGGCTAAGGTTTTGCCAACCTGATGCAAAGCATCAGCGCCGCTGTAAACGGCTCCTTAAAGTAAGGATACCGCTTGCAAAGATAGCCACAAGGTTAATGCGGCATATCCAGCCGCCAAAAGATCATCAAGCATAATTCCCAGCCCACCATGAATGGAACGATCAGCAAGATAGACGGGCCAGGGTTTTAAAATGTCAAAAATACGAAAGGCGATAAAGCTTAGTAGATAGGACCAAGGATTGGTCGGTGCGACCATCAGAGTAAGCCACATGCCGGCAACTTCATCGATGACCACTAATCCTGGATCCTGATGTCGGGTGTGTATGACGTATGCCGCTGATGCTCACCAACCGCTCAAACAAGAGCCGCTGCAAAGGGAAGGGCGGCAATGGTTCCAAATGTTCCCGGCGCGCGTGGGGCCAGCCCCGAGCCAAACCATGTTACTGTCGCCAATAGCCACCAGGGGGGGCGTTGGAAATTTGGATCGAGATTGGGAAACTCTTTGGCCGCATTGTTCTGGTTTGTCATGCTGCAGACGATCTCAAAAAAAGGACATAGGGGAATGGCGGGTTTTTCTTGAAAGATGGCTATCGAGAAAGGTATCTTGTATCCGACGTCTTTAGGGCGTTGCTGGATATTTAACTCATTGTGGCCGCTAAGGACCATATTTTTGAGCGACCATCCAGAAGAAAACCGCGTAATTCTAATGATTTGCTGACATCCTGGTGGATGAAGGCATTAAAATTTGCCTAGGATAAAATCGCGGCCTGTAACGGCCAAATTGTTTGGGATCCCCCCAGCCGCCTATCCTTTTGTATAGAGGTCGGCGGGCCAGTGAACGCTAACGAGACGATAAGGCAACGCATGTCACATTACGACCCAAGCCAGCGTCACCTGAGTAAAGGACAAAAAACGCTTCAGCGTTTGTTCCCCGAACGTCAAGTGATGATGCGCACCGCTGGGCGACTGCGAAGCGTACGCTTTTCTACCGCAGCTCAGGTGACTGGTACCGCCATGGTGGCCTTGGTCGCGGGCTGGGTGGGATTTTCCTCGTTTATGGTGCTTAATCACGAAAGCATCTTGACCTCTAAACAAGAAGAAGTCGCGCGTGCGCGCTCGGCCTACCAAACCTTGTTAGCGCAGGTGAGTGTTTACCGTGACAAAATAACTCAAGTCACTGAAGGGCTTGAAAATAATCACGCTCGCGCCGTGGCCCTATTGCAGCAAAACGAAACCCTCGATCAGCGCCTAAAAGCGATTGAGGATGAATTAGCATCATCGCAAGAAGAGCAGCGGCAAACCCAAGAAGACAAAGATCGCTTGGTTGGCCACCTGCAAAAAATTCGCTCTGAACTACAAGAAGCGTCAGAACAAGGCGAAGCCGAAACCGTTGCATCCTTGCAGGCTGAGCGTGAGCAGTACCAACGTGAACGCGATACCCTGCGTGGTCAGCTCGAACGCTTAGAGCAAGAAATTACCGATGTGCCGCAAGATAGTATTTTTGCCGCCGATGTTGATTCCATCGAGGTCGAACTGCGAAAAGTTGTTTTGCAGCGTGACCTTGCCCGCACCGAAGGCGATACCTTGCGCGATGAAATTCGTCAGCTGCAAGGCCGCTTGGCAAGCATGGAAAATACCCAGCGGACGTTGACTGAACGTTTTACAGCCGTGGCGCGGAATCGTTCATCCGATATCGAAGACGCCCTATCAGGTACGGGGTTAAAGCTTGATATTTTGTTGCGCAACAATGCTGATGCAGCCCGTGGTGGTCCTTTTATCCCATTAAAGAAAGAAGAATGGCAAGAAGGGGCTCTAGGGACTTCATTAGTTTCATTAAATTCAAATTTTGAGCACTGGAATGCCCTGCAAGTTGTGTTAGAATCACTGCCATTGGGCCAGCCCTTAAAAGACTATCGTGTGACGTCAGGGTTTGGGCAACGCTCGGACCCCGTTAATGGGTTAGGGGCGGTTCATCAGGGATTGGATATGGCTGCACCGTTCCAGTCACCGGTGTTTGCAACCGGTCCTGGGAAGGTGGTTTTTGCCGGGTGGCGGGGACGTTATGGTCGCTTGATTGAAATCGACCATGGCAATGGCATTAAGACTCGCTATGGCCACCTCAATAGAATTCTGGTTCGAAAAGGGGATCGGGTTGATCGCTCAACTCGTATTGCTCTGTTAGGTACTTCTGGGCGTAGCACTGGTCCACACGTTCACTATGAAGTGGTCGTTAATGGCAAACCGCGAAACCCCAACAATTTTATTAAGGCGGGCGTGAATGTTCTCTAAGGGTAGCAAGGCTCAGCAAAGCCGGGACACCAAGCACGAAAGCTCTGGGAAGTCCGTTCCATCCATCATTAGCGCTGATCTCAAGATCACTGGTGATCTGGTGAGTGCTGGTGAGATCCAGATTGATGGCACCGTAGAAGGTGACATCGAATGCTCTGCCTTGATTATTGGTGTCAACGGCAGTGTCAGCGGTGAAATTAACGCCCAGTCCGTTCGCCTACATGGCAAGGTTGACGGCGTGATTCGCGCAAAGACTGTCTATTTGGCAGCGACCGCTCATATGGTTGGCGATATCACCCACGAAAGCTTGGCCATCGATCCGGGTGCCTTTATGGAAGGGCATTGTGGCCGCATGGTCCCGAACAAAAAAGATACCAGCAGTAACGATTTTTCGCTGAGCGCGACTTTGGGTAAACGCCCGATGTCTGTGGTAAGCGAAAGCGATAAAGCCGAAGCCATCGGCGGCTAAAAGCCTTCTTGTAAGTAAGCTTTTCCTTAGGCTCTGTCTTAGTCTGATTGAGGCTAACAAAGCACAAGCGCTTTCCAATTCATGATGTGATAGGAAAGCGCTTGTGCTTTTTTGTATAACGAAAAGTTAGAGCATTTTCTTGAGGAGAGCGTCCCCTTTTTACGGGTTGGGTCTTTAGCAAACAAAAAGGGGCGTGGGGCCTGAGCCCCGCAAAAAAAAAAACGCCGGAAGAACTTGCCCCGAGGGGGAAGCCTATTGTGCGGCGCGTTCAGCGAGGCAATGGGCAGCGATCAAATCCAAGGCGCCAAAACCAACCGACTTAAACAAAGTGACCTCTTCGTCAGCGCGGGCGCGCGGCGGGGCGCTAACCAAAGCGCTGATGTCGTCCAAAAGGGCGTCTTCGGTGATTAAGCCTTGGCGTAGGGCGGCGATCACTTCGCCAGACTCTGCTAAAACAGACTCTCGGTCATCGACAAACACGGCGCAGCGGGCAATGACTTCGGGCTCGGCTTCGTGCATTTGCTCGGTATAGGCCCCAAGCATGTTGATATGATGGCCGGGGCTGATCCAGTCAGCCTTAAGCAGCGGAACCCGAGACGAGGTCGCAGTGCTAACCACTGCGCTGTTGCGCACAGCGGTTTCGAGATCGTCTGCGATTTCTACCAAAATGCCCATTTGCTGCAATTCGTCGGCCATGGCTTTGCTGGCATCGCGGTTCCGACCCCAGATCTGAATGCGTTTCCAAGGGCGTTCAGCGGCATGGGCTTGCACCACATGTGGGGCTAGGGCACCAGTTCCCACCACCAGCACGGTCTCTGCTGCTGTTGGAGCAAGGCACTGGGTGCCCAGGGCGCAAAGCGCTGCCGTCCGTCGCAGGGTCATGCGGGTGCCGTCTAAAACCGCCGACGGACTACCGTCTTTGCCATCAAACAAAACATAGACGCCTTGAATGGTGGCCTTGCCTTGTGCTGGGTTGCCGGGGAAAACGGTCAACAGCTTTACGCCAGCAGCGTGTGGATTCTGCCATGCGGGCATCAGGAGTAACTGATTTCCCACATCATCGAGCTTGTGCACCCCGCGCAAGGGGGTCGCGCAGGGGGTTTTTAGACCATTGGCCAGGGCGGCAATAAGATCGGCATAGGGCAGCAGGCGGTCGACGGCAGCAGCATCGTAAAACATTAGAAATCCTTTTCAAAACAAGGCTGTCTATCGATCATAGGGGAGCGAATGACGGAAGTGGGGGGACGTGTTTTTCGTCACCGGAAGGGAATGATAAACACTTTATTTTTTGTCGCATGCTTAGAGTTTATTTAAAACCGATCAACACGGTAAGGATGCGGATCGACCGGCGGCTGTTGGCCATCCACCATATCAGCAATGATTCGGGCAGTGGTTGCGGCATTGGTTAATCCCAAATGGCCATGGCCGGTGGCATAAAAGACGCCGTTGGTTTTAGTCGACGGACTAATCACCGGGATGGTATCGGGCAGGGCAGGGCGATGGCCCATCCATTCGCTGATTTCAGCCGATTGTAAGTCGGGCAAAACCTCTTGTGCGTGGCGAACCAAAATGCGGGCGCGGCGATAGTCTGGTGGATGGCTTAACCCCGCTAGTTCCACCGTGCCGCCGACCCGAATCCCGCCTGCGGTGGGGGTGATCATGAAAGCGCGCGCAGGCCAAATGAGGGAGTGATTAAGGGTGATACCGGGCGCCATGATTTGCGTGTGATAGCCGCGTTCGGTTTCTAGTGGGATGGGTTCACCGATCTGCTTTGCAAGCTCGCGGCTATGAACGCCTGCGCAAACAATCGCCTGGCTGACCAAAATGCGCCGCCCATCGGTAAGGTGCAGGGCTTCAACGCCAGAGGACGATCGTTCGATTGTGCCGACGCTGCCATGAATGGTCGTTCCGCCAAGCACTTGGAACTGCTCAATCAGTCGCAAAACCAGTTGGTAAGGACTGCTGATAGAACGATTGTTTGGGAAACGTAAGACGTGCGATAGGCGGCGGGTGAGGGCAGGCTCTAGACTATCGGCCTGCCCGGGATTAAGGGTTTCAAACTCAAAGCCAAGGCGCTCAAGCAGCTCTAGGTGCTCGCGGTTGCCTTTCATTTCGCTGGCTTTATCAAACAGACACAGACAGCCATTTTGACTGAGCATGTCGCTTAGTCCTGCTTGGGCGAGCATCTGCTCGGTATCAGCCAACGCCCGTTGACATAGCTTAGCACCGGCTTCCCCCAGGGCACGTACCCGCGATGGGCGACTGGCCTCGATAAAACGCAAAAACCACGGGATCATCTGCGGCGCATAGGACAGGCGCAGCCGCATCGGGCCTTCGGGGTTCATCAGCCAGCCAGGAACTTGCGCCCAGATAGAGGGGCGCGAGGCGGGGAGAAACTCGGTGACCGCGATGCTGGCCATATTGCCAAAGGATGCCCCCATGCCGGGGCTGTCACGGTCGATAAGGATCACTTGCCGTCCGCTGCCTTTTTCAATTTCGCGGCGCTGAACTTCAAAAGCGATGGCAGCGCCGACAATGCCGGCGCCGATGATCGCAAGGGCGTTAGGATGATCGGCACTCATGAGGGAGACTCCTGGACTCTTATCGAACCGTTTGAGCAAATTTCGAGCAGATGATTTTATCTGCGACGACGCATTTGCTTTTATAACAAGTGCTTGGGGAAATGTTCTAAACCGCGAGCTTTTTCAAGATACGCCCTTCTAGGCCGCTGACAGCACGGGTAATAGGAAAAGCGATCACAAAATAAATCACGGCAACAACGGTAAGCACTTCGACCGGGCGGGCGGTATTGTTAGAAATATTTTGTCCAACAAACATCAAGTCAGCCATGCCGACCGCTGATACCAGGGCGCTTTCCTTAAACAAGCTGACACAGTTAGACAGCAAGGTTGGGATCGCGCGCAAGATAGCCTGCGGTAAAACAACATAACGGATCTGAGCAAAACGCCCCAGGCCCAGGGCAATGCAGGTGCTGCGTTGATCAGGGCTGATGGTTTTGAGGGCAGCACGAAAACTTTCGGCGCTAATCGCCCCCATAAACAAGGTCAGGGCAATAACAGCCGAGGTCATGTTAGACAGCTCAACGCCCAAGAGCAAGGGCAAGCAGAAAAAGACCCAAAACAGTTGTACGATCACAGGAGTACCGCGAAAAAATTCGATGTAAACCGTTGCCGATGCACGTAAAAACTTGTTTGATGAACTACGAGCGAGGCCGAGAAAAAAGCCCCACGTACAGCCCAAAACAATGCAGATCAGCGATAGCTTGAGGGTCATCCATAACCCGATCAACAGGGCATCTTGGAACTTGAGAATAATGGAAAAATTATAGTCCATATCGTTGGTCTCCGTTCAAAATGTGACAGCAAAGGGCGATCATTGGGCGACGGCGTCGCGGCGTCGCTCTAGATAGCCAACCACCTGTGACAGGGGGAAGGAGACGGCAAAGTAGATCACGGCAACGACCGTGAAGGTTTCGATGGGGCGATAGGTTTCGGTGGCCAAAGATTTACCGGCATACATCAGGTCTTGGACGGCAACGATGGCGACCAGGGCCGTTTGCTGAAAGATCAAAATGCCATTGCTGACCAAAACCGGCGCAGCCGCTCTCACCGATGCAGGCAGGATAATGTGACGGATCCGCTGTAGAGGCGTTAAGCCAAGGGCAATCCCGGCATCAAGCTGATCGCGGGGCACTGCTTGAATTGCTGCCCGATAGGCCTCGGCGTTAAAGGCCGCCAAGTTTAGACCGAGCGCAAGCACGCCCATGGTAAAAGAGCTGAGGTAAACATCAAAAATCATTGGTACGCAGTAAAAGAACCAAATGATTTGAATGATAACCGGCGTGCAGCGGAAAAACTCAATGAACAGCATCGCGGGCATACGGACAACCGCGAGGGGTTGGCGGGTGAATAAGGCCAGCACAAAGCCAAAAAGAAGACCGATAATGTTGGCAGAAATCGTTAGCTTGATGGTCATCACCAAGCCGTCCAATAACGAGCCAAAGCCTTCAAAAACAGATAGAAAATCATAGGTGTAGGTCATGGTCGCGCCCCCAAGGTCGATGATGAACCAATCTTATTTTTACGCACCGATATGGAATACACGGCTGAGGAAATCTCGGGTTCGCTCTTCCTTTGGCGCATCAAGGACTTGTTCGGGGGGGCCGTCTTCGACGATATGACCACCGGCGCAAAACAGAACCCGAGAGGCGATATTTTTTGCAAACCACATATCGTGGGTAACGATCATCATCGATAGCTGTTGCTCAGCAAGCTGCATGATCACTTGCTCGACCTCGGCAACCAGTTCCGGGTCAAGGGCCGAGGTCACTTCGTCAAACAGCATCAGTTTAGGGTCAAGCATCAGGGCACGCGCGATGGCAACACGTTGTTTTTGCCCACCCGAAAGCTGGTTGGGATAGGCTTTGGCCTTTGCTTCTAGGGAAAAGCGTTCCAGCAAAGCCATCGCGCGTTCGGTGGCGGCGCTGGTGCTCATACCGCGTGCTTTGCACGGGGCGAGGATGAGGTTTTCTAAAATATTGAGGTGCGGAAACAAGGTATAATTTTGAAACACCATACCGATGGAGTTACGAACTTTCTTATCGATGCTTGTTTTGCCACCGGCTTCGTCAGCGTCGATATAGCGGGTACCACAAAAGGAAATGCTGCCGCTGTTGATTTCTTCTAGCCCCATCATCACCCGTAGGAGGGTGCTTTTACCGCCACCGCTGGGGCCAATAACGACCAACCGCTCCCCGGCCTGCATGGTGAGATCAATGCCCTTAATAACCTGAATGTCTTTACTATAGGCCTTGTGCAGGCCGCGAATGCTGACCAACGGCGGGGTGGATACTGAGGTCATGAGGGTAACCCTTGTTCAAAATACGGTCTTGTGATAGCGCGGGGGAAGTCCCCGACCCCGCAGAGGGTCGGGCCATGGCCTAGGGCTTTGCTCTAGGTATTTGTTCGGGAAATTATTTTTGTGCAGCGAGAACTTCGTCGACAGCCTTGTGCACCAAGGTGTCCACTTCGCCGGTAGCCACTTTTTCTTCGAGGAAAATATTCACGACGGCGACGTCTTGCGCACTCATTTGATGCGGCAGGCCAAATGCAACACCCTGCTTGGTCAAGGCCGGGTTCGGGTTAAATGAGGTTGCCCAATCGGGGTTGGCCTGAATAAAGAACTGGTTGGCGTCCGATCCACCGGCAATAAAGTCAGCGCGGCGGGAAATCACCGCCAAGCGAGCTTCATCTTCTGACGGCAAGCGCAGCAGTTTGGCATTTTTAAGAACGCCAGTGAGCAAGCGGTCTTGTACCGTGCCAGAGGTCAAGGCGATGGTGACTTCAGGGGTGTCAATATCTTGGATGCTGACCGGGGTGGTGCCGACTTTAGGATTCGACTTATTATAGGCGAGGGAGATTTCGTACTGCACGGCAGGGATGGAAAAGCCAACAGCCATGGCGCGTTCTGGGGTGCGGTTCAATGCCAGGGACAAATCCCACTTACCGGCTTGTAGGCCAGCGACAATATTGTCCCAAGTGGTGTCCACAAACACCGGCTTGACCTTTAAGACGTCAGCAAACTGGCGGCAGAGATCCGCAAAAAAGCCAGTGTAGGCGCCGCTGGCGGGATCACGCATAACGAAGGGAGCATAAACAGCGGCACCACACCGCAAAACACCAGCCTTTTTGACGCCTTGCCAATAGCTTTGGCTTTCTTCGGCCTGGGCGCCCGTCATCGATAGACCAGACAGAATGACAGCGGCGGTAGCGACGCGAACCAACAGTTTCGGGATTTTGAAAGCCATGCAAAGTCTCCTTAGGTGAAGATTAAAGAACCCCATTCACGGCAAGATCACGAACCGTTCAGTGCACTGCAGCAAAATCGTTTCCTTTATGCTGCAGTGCACGCTCAGTGATCATTTGCCCCATATGCTGTTTTTTTAATCTTCACCTAAGGGATTGAGAGCGAATAGCGACAATTGATCAACAGTTCATTCCGGCGTTGAATGACCCGCTGTTTTGAGAAAGGTGCTGATGAAAGCTAAGGCAATTGCCCACAGAGTTTAGGGC
>CEGC01000221.1_pt1 | contig 17773 bp, 16 predicted proteins | sample 302731 | NCBI WGS metagenome assembly CEGC01 (sample SAMEA2755656, study PRJEB7226) | microbial mat metagenome | biome: microbial mat; feature: hypersaline; material: grass silage | place: USA | collected 2014-02-19 | depth 0 m | reverse complement strand
CACCCCCACCGCCGCCGCCACAGATGCCGGCAGCGATTACGGATGATCGCTTGATTTCCGAGCCGACTGAGGTTGTGTCTTCGGCGATTTTCTCCGAGCTTTACGGCGCTTTGGCCCGTGATCGCGGCTTGGGTGTTGGCGGCCCTGGCGTGACGCTCGAAGACATTGTGCGCGAATCGTTAAAGCCGCTGTTGCGTGAGTGGCTGGACTGCAATCTGCCTGATTTGGTAGAGCGCTTGGTACGCAAGGAAATTGAAAGACTGGTCACGGGCGCCGACACGCGATAAACATCATTCCCAATACCTGGGATACCGATCGCCGGACTCCTTGACCAGGGGCCCGGCGATTTGCTTTTCTTCTATGGTCGTCTTTTGCTCTTCCTACAGGGCGCGGCGCCTGAAACTGCCGTTCTGTCATCCTTCACCAATTGCAGGATTATCCGATTATGCTCGACAAGACCTTTATCCCCGCTGATATCGAGGAACAACTCTACCAACGGTGGGAACAGTCCGGGGCTTTCTCTGCTGACCCGTCGTCGAGCGCAGTACCTTATACGATCATGATGCCGCCGCCGAATGTAACCGGCAGCCTGCACATGGGACATGCTTTGACGTTTACCCTGCAAGATTTGTTGATCCGTTTTAACCGGATGACCGGCAAAGATGCTCTGTGGCAGCCGGGCATGGATCACGCCGGGATCGCCACCCAAATGGTTGTGGAACGCCAGCTAGAAGCCAACGGTGTGACCCGCCATGATTTAGGGCGTGAAAAGTTCATCGAGAAGGTTTGGCAGTGGAAGGGGGAGTCCGGTGGCTCCATCATCCATCAGCTGCGGCGCTTGGGGGCTTCGGCGGATTGGCCGCGTGAACGCTTTACCATGGACGAGGGCCTTAGCCAGGCGGTACGGGTTATTTTTGTCCGCTTGCATAAAGATGGGCTGATTTATCGCGATAAGCGCCTGGTGAATTGGGACCCCAAATTGCATACCGCTATTTCCGACCTCGAGGTCGAACAGCGTGATGTAAAAGGCAAAATGTGGTACTTCCGCTACCCGGTGGAAGGAACCGACGAGTTCGTCACCGTCGGCACCACGCGGCCAGAAACCATGCTGGGCGATACTGCGGTGGCGGTCCATCCCGATGATGATCGCTTTAAGCATCTGCATGGTAAAATGGTGCGCCTGCCGATTACGGGTCGCCTGATCCCCATCGTCGCCGATGACTATGCGGACCCTGAAAAGGGTGCCGGGGCGGTGAAGATTACTCCGGCTCACGATTTTAATGACTTTGAAGTTGGTAAGCGGAATGGATTGCAACTGATCAACATTCTTGATCTGAACGCCAAAATTTTGAACGAGCCCGTTCCGGTGCTGCAGTTCCAGGGTGCTCACGCCAAGATTTTAACTGACGAGTCGGGTGAAGCGATTTGCGAGCAGCTGCCCGAAGCCTTCCGAGGCCTGGATCGGTTCGAGGCTCGCAAGCTGGTGGTCAGCACCCTCGAAGAACTGGGGCTGTTGGAGAAAATCGAAGAAAACCCGATGACGGTGCCCTATGGTGACCGCTCTGGCGTGGTGATCGAACCCTGGCTGACCGATCAATGGTTCGTTGATGCTCCCAAAATGGCCGCAGGTCCCATCGAGGCGGTGGAAACCGGCAAGACCCGTTTTGTGCCCAAGCAGTGGGAAAAGACGTTTTTTGAATGGATGCGCAACATTCAACCCTGGTGCGTGTCACGGCAAATCTGGTGGGGCCATCAGATCCCGGCATGGTTCGGTCCCGATGGTCATCCTTTTGTCGAAGAAACCGAACAGGCGGCTCAGGCCGCTGCCGACGCCCATTACGGCGAAGCAGTCGTCTTAGAACGCGATCCTGATGTGCTTGACACCTGGTTCTCGTCGGCTTTGTGGCCGTTTTCCACCGTCGGTTGGCCGGAAAAAACGCCGGACCTTGATCGCTATTACACCACTGATGTGCTGGTGACGGGCTTTGACATTATCTTTTTCTGGGTTGCCCGGATGATGATGTTTGGCATTTATGCCATGGGTAAAGTGCCGTTCCGTGATGTCTATATTCATGCTCTGGTCCGCGACGAAAAAGGCCAGAAAATGTCTAAATCCAAGGGTAACGTTATTGATCCGCTGGTTATCGCCGATCAATACGGTACTGATGCCTTGCGCTTTACCTTAGCGGCGATGGCGGCCCAGGGTCGCGACATCAAGATGAGCGAGCAGCGGGTTGCGGGCTATCGTAACTTTGCTACTAAGTTGTGGAACGCGGCGCGTTTCTGTCAGATGAATGAATGCGTGCCTCAGGCTGATTTTGATCCCAAGGCGGTGCAATCTACCCTCAATAAGTGGATTGTTGCCAAAACGGCGGAATGCAGCGCTGCTGTGGCCGAAGGCGTGCGCAGCTATCGCTTTAATGATGCTGCTAACGCTGCGTATCAATTTACCTGGGGCAGCTTCTGCGATTGGTTCTTGGAATTTACCAAGCCAGTGTTTAATGGCACCGACGAGGCAGCAAAAGCCGAAGCGCGTGCGACGGCGGCCTGGGTGTTTGATCAGATCTTGATGGTTCTGCACCCCTTTATGCCGTTTATCACCGAAAGCCTGTGGGAACAGATTGCCCCGCGTCCAGGCATGCTGATCAGCCAGAAATGGAATGACCTGCAGGGGCTTGACGATGCCGCTGCGCGCCTGGAAATGGATTGGGTGGTGGAGGTGATTACGGCGGTTCGTTCTGTTCGTTCAGAAATGAATATTCCGCCGGGCGTGAAAATGCCAATGATCCTGCGCGGATTGAGTGATGAAAACCGCGCTCGTTTGGATGTGCATAGCACGCTGATTGAAACACTGGCCCGCCTGGAAAGCATTTCTTTGGACGGCGAAGCCCCCAAGGCATCGGGCCAGGTGGTGATCGGTGAAGCGACGGCGATTTTGCCCCTGGAAGGTATTATTGACGTCGAGGCTGAGAAGCAGCGTTTAGCCAAGGAAATCAAAAAGCAGCAGGGCGAAGCCAAAAAGCTTTCCGGCAAGCTGTCGAACGAAGGTTTCTTGGCTAAGGCCCCGCCGGAAGTGGTCGAAGAACAGCGCGAGCGTATGCTCGAGGCCGAGGCTACGGTAGAAAAGCTGTCGGCAGCGTTGGCGCTTTTAGGCTAACAAGGCGACAGTGGTAAAAGCTGAGAAGGGAGGGTTACCATGGCTCAAAGCCCCAATGGCCTAAAAGCCGAAGAGCGGGCCGAGGTGGTGGTAACCCGCCTGGAACGGTTTATTCGCGATCACCGCACGCTCAGCGGTGGGGTTTCGTTTCGTAAATGGCAAGACCTTGCCAAAAACGAGATCGCTGACCTGTTGCGCGAAATCGAGACCGAGCAGGTGCGCGAGCATCGCTATATCGAACGAACCTTGATCGTGGTTGGCATTGGCTTGGCCACCATCGGTTTTTGGGGAACGGTTTTGGCTCTGGCAATGGCCCCTGACCGGGTGATTGCCGGGGTTTTGACCATGCTGGGTGGCTTGATCTCGCTGTGGGGGATTGGGGCTTTGGGGCTGCGGTCGCCGTTTAAGCGCTTTCAAACCGAAAATGCTCGGATAACTCTGGATCGGCTGCGTACGGTTAACCGCAAGGTTAGCGATTTAGAGCATCAGTTGAAAAAGCGTAAGAAAGCGCTGGAAAAAGAAATTGATGCTCTTCCAGATGACACGTAATAGATTGATATTGTTATGATATATATTGATTTTGATCAGGCTTGGCAGGTCTATTTGCAAGCAACGGATCGGCTGCCGGCACCTCCGCCCTTGGTTTCACCTCAGCGCGTAGACCGTTTGGCATCGATCCTTGATCAGGTCGATGTGGTTGTATTCGATGCCTATGGTGTTTTGCACGAGGGGGCCGAAGCCTATGATGGAGCGGCAGCGGCGATTGCATCGGTTCGTCAGGCCGGCAAAGCGCTGTGCGTCCTTACCAACGACGTTACCCATGAACCGCAGTTTGTGGCAGAAGGTTTGCAACGTCGGGGCTTAGATATTGCCGCCAACGAGGTGATTTCTGGCCGTGATCTTCTGCCCCAGGTGGTGGAGCAGGTGATGACGCCGGGCCAGAGCTTTGGCATTCATGCCAGTCAACCGGCGCCGTTGCTGGCGCGGTGGCCGACTTTGCAGCCGCTCACGGATGTTGTTGCGGATTATGCCGCCCTTGATGGGGTGATTCTGGTCGATACCAATGGGTGGGAAAATTCTCATGCCGAGGCTTTTTTCACCGCAATGAACGACCAGCCCGTTCCCCTTATTGTGTGCAATCCTGATGTCGGCTGCCCATTTCGCGGACAGGTTTCTGCCGAGCCTGGGTATTTTGCCCATTTGGCTGCGGCGCGTTCAGGGGCGACGGTTCATTTTATGGGAAAGCCGTTTCCAGCGATTTATCACAAGGTCTTGGCGCGGTTTCCCCAGGTTCCTGCCGATCGTATGTTGATGGTTGGTGATAGCCCGCATACCGACATTTTGGGTGCGCGTGGGGTTGGGATGCGCTGCTTGTTGATCGAAGGCGGTTTTTTGCGCCAGCGCGATAGTGCGGAATGCTTTGCGCAGGCAGGGCTTTGGCCCGATTTTGTTAGCGCAATTTTACGCTGAACATATTGCAGTGCAACACTATTAGGCCAGTTGATCGTCTTGCAAACGGGCGATAACCCGTCTAAAGGTATCAGGTGTTTTCATCGTCCTTAGCCTCGGTTTGCCATTTGGTAAACGGGCCAAGGGCTGACCGCCGCCGTTTGGTGGCTCAGTCATTTGATATCTGGGGAGTCCCCATGCCTGCGTATCGTTCCCGTACCTCCACCCATGGTCGTAATATGGCCGGTGCCCGTGGCCTGTGGCGCGCCACAGGGATGACAGACCAGGATTTTGGCAAGCCGATTATCGCCGTTGCCAACTCTTTTACCCAGTTTGTGCCAGGTCACGTACACCTGAAAGACCTGGGGCAGATGGTGGCGCGGGAAATCGAAGCCGCAGGTGGGGTTGCCAAAGAGTTCAATACCATCGCAGTCGATGACGGTATTGCCATGGGTCACGCTGGGATGCTGTATTCTTTGCCGTCGCGCGAAATTATCGCCGATTCGGTCGAATATATGGCTAACGCCCATTGCGCTGATGCTTTGATCTGCATTTCCAACTGCGACAAAATCACGCCGGGTATGCTGATGGCCTCTATGCGCCTCAATATTCCGACCATCTTTGTTTCTGGCGGCCCGATGGAAGCCGGTAAAGTGATCTTGAAAGATGGCGAAAAAGCCATTGATCTGATCGACGCGATGATCGTTGCGGGCGATAAAAACGTTTCTGACGCCGATGTCGAAGCTTACGAGCGTTCGGCTTGCCCGACCTGTGGTTCGTGCTCGGGGATGTTTACTGCTAACTCGATGAACTGCTTGGCCGAGGCCCTAGGGCTTGCTCTGCCCGGTAACGGGTCGATGCTGGCAACCCATGCGGACCGCAAGGATCTGTTTTTGCGCGCTGCACGGACCATTGTTGATCTGACCAAGCGGTACTATGAACAAGATGATGAGTCGGTTTTGCCGCGCTCTATCGCCAATAAAAAAGCCTTTGAAAACGCCATGTCTTTGGATATCGCCATGGGGGGCTCGACCAATACGGTGTTGCACCTGTTGGCCGCCGCTCGCGAAGGCGAGGTGGATTTCCACATGAGCGATATTGACGCCCTGTCACGCAGAGTGCCCTGCCTGAGCAAGGTTGCCCCTGCGGTTGCTAATGTTCATATGGAAGACGTCCATCGGGCCGGTGGTGTGACCGCCATTCTTGGCGAGCTGCATCGTGCGGGTTTGTTGCATGCCGATTGCGGGTGCGTTCACGCCCCGACGCTGGGCGCTGCGATCGAAACGTGGGACGTGATGACGTCGAATGATCCCGACGTTGATACATTTTTCCGCGCTGCCCCCGGTGGCGTGCGCACTACCGAAGCTTTTAGCCAGTCACGTCGGTATAGCGAAGTGGATAAAGACCGCAGCGGTGGCGTTATCCGCGATATGGACCATGCTTATTCCAAGGATGGTGGTTTGGCCGTCCTCTATGGAAATATCGCCCTAGAGGGTTGTATCGTAAAGACTGCCGGTGTTGACGATAGCATTCTTAAATTCTCTGGCACGGCGATCGTCTGCGAAAGTCAGGACGAAGCCGTAGCGCGGATTTTGGGTGGCGAAGTCAAGGCCGGGCATGTGGTGGTCGTGCGGTACGAAGGCCCTAAAGGCGGCCCTGGCATGCAAGAAATGCTCTATCCGACCAGCTACCTGAAATCCATGGGGCTGGGCAAGCAATGTGCCTTGATTACCGATGGTCGTTTTTCGGGCGGGACTTCGGGGCTATCGATCGGCCATGCTTCGCCAGAAGCAGCGCAGGGCGGGGCCATTGGCTTGGTCGAGGAAGGCGATATCATTGATATCGATATTCCGGGGCGTACGATTGCGCTGCGCATTTCGGATGACGACTTGGCAGCCCGTCGGGCAGCTATGGATGGCAAAGGCGCTAAGGCCTGGAAGCCAGCCACCCGGCAACGAGTGGTGTCGTCGGCATTGCGCGCCTATGCGGCCATGACCACCAGTGCCGCCGATGGTGCGGTGCGTGATGTAAGCCGCCTGGAGGGCTTTTAGCTGACAGGGCACTTTTAAAATCACGGCCATACCGTGACGAAAGGGTGCCTTGTGATTTCAAAGGGCTCGTTCTTGTTTTCTTAAAGGCACCCTGTGACCAAGAGGGGATTGGTCACAGGGGATCTTTCCTGTCCGCAGGCCCTTTGTTCAAAGGGGCAGGCCCCGTGGACACCATAGAGTATGCTTCCGTAATGGGGGAATTAGGTGCCTTATATCGAATGGACGCCAAACCTAGAGCTTGGTATCCCAGTCATCGACCGGGATCACAAAGTGCTGGTCAGTATTCTCAATCAAGTCCATGACGGATTGGGAAACAATGAAGAGCGCGCCGTTCTCGGCAGTGCTTTATCATCTCTGTCTGAATATACGGATTACCATTTCGCCCGCGAGGAAAGGCTACAGGAAGTCGCTGGATACGAAGGGGTCGAAGGCCACCGCCAGCGTCACCGCGAGCTTGAACAGCAAGTGCGTGATATTTCTGCTCGCTATCATGAAGATAGCCAATCGGTTAAGGCCGATGAGGTTTTGGTTTTTCTGCAATCGTGGCTTGTTGAACATATCCTAAAGCACGACCTGTCTTATCGCGATAGCTGTCTGGGCAATCTAGAGGCCTATAAGGCCGCCGAGGCAATGACCTTTGGCGATTCTATTTCTGCTAAGGTCGCAGGCAACGTTCCCGAAGTCGCCGTAGCGGTAGTTTGGGGGACGGTAAAAGTCTTAATCGTTGAGGATAATCGGAATTTCCAACTTATCATTCAAACGATTCTAAAAAGTTTGGGTGTGCGGAATATTACGGTTGCCTCCGCTGGCGCGGAAGGTCTAGAAATTCTGCAAAATCAAGATGTTGACCTAGTCTTGTGCGACTGGCGTATGGAAGAAATGGATGGTCTGGCGTTTGTGCGCAAGGCGCGTGAACTCGGCCTGGGTTCAAAAATGATTATGATGTCGGGTTATAGTAACGATGACATCCATGCTCAAGCTATGGCCGCAGGGGTCGATGATTTCATCGAAAAACCAATTACGGCCCGAGGCTTTTTGCAAACGGCAACGAAAGTCTTGCAAGCCAAGGATTAGAGGCGCTTTGAAAGACGGTGCGCCGCCGTAGGGGAACTCACCTGCGGCGGCGTTGCTATAAAATCTAGCCATTAACCGCTGTATGCGCCCGCACCACGGTGGACAAGGGCACGAGCACCAGCCCCTTTTTACTGAGCGTTGGCAGCCAAGCGCGCAGAGCAGCAATGGTCTGGTCGCGTGGGTGGCCAATGGCAATGGCATAGCCTTGCTTTTGCGCAATGCGTTCTAGCTCGGCCAGCTGGTGATTAACCGAGGCAATGCTTTCGTCGTTATCTAAAAACACATGCCGATCCGCATGGGGAACGCCCCATTTGCGGGCCATTTCGATGCCGACGCTTTTGGCTGTTGTCCGGGAGTCGAGCCACAATAAGCCACGGGCTTTTAGCGCCTTCATCACCTGTTCCATGCCAGGGCCATATTCGGTGAATTTACTTCCCATATGGTTGTTGATCCCGACATAGCCAGTAAAGCTATCGAGACCGCGTTTTAGACGGCGGTCAATTTCGTCGGGGCTAAGAGACGTGCGCAGAACATCGGGACCTGGGTCAATGGAGGAGGATTTAGGCTCCATTGGGAAATGGACCATCAGCTCGTGACCATGACCATGCGCGCGGTCAGCTTGAGCTTGTAGGTCTTTCGCATAGGTCAAAAATGATGTGGTGAGAGGACCAGGAAGGTCGATGATGCGGCTTGAGCGTTTTACATCGACGCCCATATCATCGATGACCACAACCACTTGACCTTTTTTCCCTGTCGGTGTGTTGGGGAGGGCGTTTAATCGCCACGCAGGCGAAGGAAGCGCGGCTTGCTGTGGGGCAGGAGCGGTTGCCGCTGGCGTCGGCGACGCAGGATGAACAAGCGCTGGCTGTTGCGGTGCCACTGCTATTGGCGACGGCTCTGGTGCGGGCTGTGCGGCAACTGGTTCTGCCTGTGGGGCTTGAACGGGGGGAAGGGTACCGCTGATGACAGAGTTTGGGTCCCCGGTGATCGGGCTGTCGGTGACACGGACGCCGGGCAGGGGAAGCTCTTCGTAGACGTGGCCATTATAACTCATGGCCGAGGGTTCACTTTGAGAGTGAGCTGACGTCTGCGGTTGTTCATCAGGCAGAGCTGCGGGCGCTGCAACGACAGGGATAGTTTTTTCGCCATTGGGGGATTGTTCCCACCAGCCTAAAAAACCTCCCCCAAGACCGATCCCAGCAAGGAGCAGACCGGTAAGAAGGGTCCCGAGCATAGCTGGATGGCGCAGAAACTGACCCAGTCCGCCCGATTTGCGTTTGCTTGTGCGGCGTGGGGTTCGCCCGCTGCCAGGGTTTGACTTCGCCTTTCCCTTGGCGGCTCCGTTAGGGCGCCCTTTGGCCGAAGAGGAGGGGCGTGCGGATCGAGAGCGGGGAGGGCTGGCCACGGGACGTCCTTAAAGTTTTTAGAACAAGGATAGAAGGGATCCGCCAGATCCACATCTGTCATCATAGGGCACCCGCAAGCTGAGGCAAGCACGAGATCACCCTATAGCATGATCATATGTAACATGAAGAACGCACGATTAAATACTTATTTTGTTTGTTATTTCCGTAATGATAAGCCGCACTTACGCGCGGTTCAGCTCTGGTTTCCAGCGGCGCAAAAGCAGTGCGTTTGAAACGACGCTCACGCTTGAAAATGCCATAGCAGCCCCGGCGATCATTGGATCTAGGGCGCCTGCCATTGCCAGGGGGACTGCAATCACGTTGTATCCAAAGGCCCAAAACAGATTTTGTTGAATTTTGCGATAGGTGGCGCGGCTGATGGAAATCGCGTCCGCCATCAAGATAGGATCGCCACGCATCAAGGTGATCGCCGCTGTTTGCATGGCGACGTCTGACCCGGTTCCCATCGCAACCGATACATCGGCAGCCGCCAGGGCCGGGGCATCATTGACGCCATCGCCAACCATAGCGATGATTTCTCCCTTTTGCCGCAGTTGGTTGACGGCTTCGACTTTATGTTCTGGAAGAACTTCAGCCTTTAGGTCTTGTAGCCCTAGGCTATGGGCAACTGCCGTTGCAGTTTCTTTGTTGTCTCCCGTGAGCATGGAGACGTTAATTCCCTGTTGTTGCAGTAATTTTATCGCCTGCGCAGAATTGCTTTTGACCGGATCAGAGACGGCAATCACACCAGCAACGGATAAAGTTTCGTCGCCCTCGTCCAAAGAGACCCCTAAAGCGATCCATAGAACGGATTGGCCTTGATGTTCTAGATTAACAGCGGTGTCTTCAAGGTCAGAGGGCAGGGCGACGGAGTATTCTTTCATTAAGCGGCGGTTACCCATTAACAGGGTTAGTGCGGCGACGTCAGCTTTTAAGCCGCGCCCAGTCAATGCCTGAAAATGATCAACGGCATCTAAGGGCAGGTGTTGGTCAGCCGAGAGGGTTTCCTCGGCATAGGTCAGAATCGCCCTCGCCAGGGGGTGTTCGCTGCCCCGCTGTGCTGCGGCGGCTAGGGCGATCAGCTGGATCTTATCGACAGGGGATTGGGCGGCGAGGGTGATGGAATTCACCGATGGTTGGCCCTGGGTTAGGGTTCCGGTCTTGTCAAAGATGACATGGGTGACTGCGTGGGCACGTTCCAGGGCTTCGGCATTTTTGATCAAGATGCCATGGCGTGCCGCGACGCCGGTTCCGACCATAATCGCGGTCGGGGTCGCTAGGCCAAGGGCGCAAGGGCAGGCGATGACGATCACCGATATGGCGGCGGCGATGGCCGTTTCCATGGTCGCGGTGCCGCTATTCATTCCCCAGACCCACCAGCCGACAAAGGTCGCGGTGGCCAGAAGCAAGATGATCGGGACAAAAATAGCCGAGATACGATCAACCAAATGCTGGATGGGGGCTTTTGAGGCCTGGGCATCCTCGACCATTCGGATCAGGCGCCCCACGGTGGCGTCAGCGCCCACTGCGTCGGCGGTCACGGTGAGCAAGCCGTTGCCGTTGATGGACCCGGAGATCACTCGGTCGCCCTTGGCCTTGTCAACCGGGAGGCTTTCGCCGGTGAGTAGGCTTTCATCAATGGCTGATTGTCCTCGCTCAATGGTGCCGTCAACCGGAACCCGTTCACCAGAGCGGATAATCACCGTATCTCCTAGGCGTACGGCATCGGCGGGCAGGTCAATAATTTTCCCCTCCCGCTCTACATGCGCTATTTCAGGCCGGAGCGCCATCAGCGCACGGATTGATGCTGCAGCCCCTCGCTTGGCGCGGCCTTCCAGCCACTTTCCCAGTAGAACCAGGGTTAACACCACCGCCGAGGCTTCGAAATAGAGCGCTAAATGATGAGCCTCAGCGGTGAAAAGGGTGCGCCAGCTCGATAGGCCCCATGCGGCAGAGGTCCCCAGGGCGACCAAAACATCCATATTTCCCGCACCACCACGAAGGCTGGCCCAGGCGCCTTTATAGAACCGCCACCCAACCAAGCCTTGGACAAGCGATGCGAGGATCATTTGCACCCAGGCTGGCAGCAGCATCGCCCCGTCAAAGGCAAGAGATAGCGCCATATCGCCGACCAGGGGTGCAGTCAAGAGCGCTGAGACAATGATTAGCCCCAGATCATGGCGGCTTTTCTTTGCATCATCTTGCTCGCGTTGAGCCGCCTGTTCCGTCGGCGAGGTGATGGTGATGCCAGTAAATCCGGCGTGCTCAATGGCTTTGATCACGGCATCAATGGAGGTTACGCCCTGTTGGTAGGCGATGCGGGCATGCTCTGTTGCCAGATTGACCGATGCCTCGGCAACGCCGGGAACTTTGCCCAAGGCCCGTTCTAGGCGGCTAGAGCAAGCGGCGCAGGTCATGCCTTCGATGGCCACCGAGACGCTGGTAAGGGGGACGGAAAAGCCCGCAGCCTCGACCGCTTGTGCTATTTCCACCGGGGATATGCTGGCGGCATCATAGCTCACATCGGCGCGCTCACTGGCAAGGCTAACCGAAGCCGATAGAACGCCCGGTCGTCGCGAAAGTCCGCGCTCTAAACGCGTAGAGCAAGCAGCGCAGGTCATTCCCTGAATCGCCAAGGTGACGCTGTTTGACTGGGCGGGCTGGGCTGCGGTGATGGGCATGAGTAGTCTCCGAAGACGTGGGACGATTTAGGGACCAGCGTTTCCGAAGACATAGGGCTATTGAGCAAAACTTGCCAGGGGGTAGTTTAACCAACCTGTACTGGGAAATATCAGTGCAGGTTGGTTAGTCTGGCTAAAAATATTATGTACTTTCGACGGCAGTTTACTTGGTTTTGTTACCAAGTTTTTCCAGAAGCAAGGGTTTATATTTCATATCCTCGCCCAATATATGGCGCATGAGCCAGTCGGATAGGAAATCAAACATTTTGACGCTTGCTTTTTCAGGGCAGTCACCATAGCGGGCTTCGAGTTCGGCGACCCTTTTACGCAACTGATCGTGGACCGCTTTATGGCGCTCTAGATCGGGGAAACGCAATAATCGCAAAAGCTGCTCTTCGGCCTGGAAATGATAGTCGGTATAGGCAATCAGGTCACGCAAGACGCGCCCAACAGCCTGCGGAGACTCCTTTTTCCTGACCACCGCATGGAGCTCGTTTACGAGCGCCAACAGTTTTTTATGGTCGGCGTCGATTGTCTCGATGCCAACGCTCATTTTATCGGTCCACTCCAACAGTGCCATGGAGGTTGGTTTCTCCCGTTTTCAAGGCCTCTTGGGCTGAATTTTCCGCCCTGTTCTGAGCAGACAGTACCATCATATGATGGCATATCCTAGCCTGCCTACGCGGCAATTCACAATGGGCAATGACGACCCATGACTTTAGTCCGCAGCTGATATGATGCTTAACCTTTTGTATAGTTTCACAGGAGTGATACACTAGAATTCAAGGTCACAAACAATGGAGAGGGGCGCCATGCAGATCTTATTGGCTGACGACCACGAGCTCGTTCGCGCTGGGATACGTCCGTTCTTGGCAGAGCTTGCGGAAGATACAGAGATCATCGAAGCTGGCAGCTATGATCAAGCCCTGGTCCAAATGCAAGGCGGTAATACACCCGATCTTGCTATCCTAGACTTGCGGATGCCGGGGGGAGAGCGGGGCGCTTTGGCAGAGTTCTGTCGGCGTTTTGCATCGGTGCCGGTGGTGGTGCTCTCGGGTTCGAATACGGCAGAGGATATTTTGACAGCGCTTAAGGCCGGTGCAAAAGGATATATCCCCAAAACCTTTAGCGGTCCGGCCTTGGTCCACAGTTTGCGTCTGATCCTTGAGGGCGAGCGTTTTTTTCCGGCCTGCGCGCTGGAAGAGCTGCTGAGCCTGGGTGGGTCCTTTAAAAACGGATCGGGGGGTGGTGCACAATCATCTGCAACCACCACAGAAGGGGCTTTGCTAGGGCGCTTATCTGTGCGCGAGCGCGATATTCTGGAGCATATGATCCAGGGAGGAACCAACAAAGAAATTGCGCGACAGCTCGAAGTTCAAGAAATCACGGTTAAAGTTCATCTGCGCAATATCTATCGCAAGCTAGGCGCGGCAAATCGGGCGCAGGCAGTGCGAATTGCCTTGGAAGATGGATGGAAAACAGGGATTAGCTTGTAAAGCAATGCGACCACCCAAGACGCTTAGAGCGTTTATAGCCTGATAGTAACGATGCGCCGGGGGCAAAGCCCTAGGGCTGAACATCCCGTAAATGCTGCAATGCAGCTATGTGGGTGTAGAATGGATAACCTATTGTAAAACAATGGTCAAAAAAGTGCTTTACAAGCGGTTAGCAATTTGCGATATTTTGCATCGCAACATAACGTGTCCATCGCATTGCGAGGTTATGTTGTCTTTTTTGGACGTTTCCTCCCTAAACTTGGGCCGCACCTGTTGCGGCCCTCTTTTTTTGTCTCATTGCGAATGAGCCGGGACGGAGTTTTATCGATCAATACGATTTATTTCGCGACCGCCCGCAGAGGAACGCATCAGCGCGGAAGTAGGTCTAAAAGGCTTTTGATCACCTGATGGAACATTTCGTCAGTGAGGCGCCCCGTGTTCACGTTATAGCGTGAACAATGATAGCTGTCGGCAAGAATAAGGCCATTGGGCAGAGTGTGTAGGGCGCCATGGGCAAACGGAAAGGATGCTTTCCGCAGAGCAAAAGTGGTGAGGACCGCATCGTGGGCGATCCGCCCCAGAGCTAAAAGTACGCGCAGTTTTGGCATGGCAGCGATTTCATCAATGAGAAATGGCCGACACGTCGTTTGTTCCTGCGGCGTTGGCTTGTTCTGCGGGGGGACACAGCGTACAGCATTTGTGATACGCGCACCGTGCAGCGTAAAACCATCGTCTGCGGTGCGCCCATAGCTGCCATCGGCGAGGCCAAAAATTTTTAGGCTGGGGTAGAGTAAATCGCCAGCGTAATCGCCGGTAAAGGGGCGGCCTGTGCAGTTCGCGCCGCGTAATCCGGGGGCGAGGCCGACAACCAGCAATCCCGCATCCAGAGCGCCGAAAGACGGGACTGGGGCATTGTGCCAATTGGGGAACTGGTTTTGGTTTTCCTGCCGAAAGGCCAAAAGGCGCGGGCAGAGGTCACAACTGCGTTCGGGGCCGCAAAAAGCGACCCCGTCAGCGGAATTTCCAAGCACTTTTTTACCAGAGGACGACACGAATCTATTGATCTTCGTCTTCGTCGATATCGGTGGTGACCGGCGACGGGGCAGCCGGGGCGCTCGGGGCAACATGGTGCGGCGTGTATTGCTCGCGGTCCAGTTGGCGACGGATCACCGGGGCCAATTCCAGCAGTTCTTGGAAGTGGTCTGCCTGGCGGCGCAGTTCATCGGCAACCATCGGCGGCTGGGATTTGATGGTGGAAACCACGGTCACGCGCACGCCTTTGCGTTGCACGGCCTCGACCAAGCGGCGGAAATCGCCATCGCCGGAAAACAGGACGATATGATCAAGGTGATCGGCCATTTCCATCACGTCGATGGCCAGCTCGATATCCATATTGCCTTTGATCTTACGGCGACCAGCGGCATCGGTGAATTCCTTGGTCGGTTTCGTGACCATGGAATAGCCGTTGTAATCAAGCCAATCGACCAACGGGCGAATGGGGGAGTATTCTTGGTCTTCGACCAGCGCCGTATAGTAAAACGCGCGGATCAGGTGGCCTTTAGAAGCAAACAAATCAAGCAGACGCTTGTAGTCAATGTCAAAACCTAGCGCGCGTGCGGCAGCGTAGAGGTTAGAACCATCAATAAACAGCGCAATCCGTTCCTGCGGATAAAAAATCATGTCCCGTAGCCTTTCAATATGCTTTCTAATAAAGATGTCACCGGATCAGGACAGGGCTGAACTGACCGGGGCTAATTCTCGTGCTGAGGTGCTCTGTGTGCTTTTAGATCGTGCACGAGACGTCCTAAAGGACCACAACCTGTTAAGTAATCTCACCCTTGAGTAAAGGCAAGGGGAGAATTAAGGAAAAATGCCATTCATAAGCGGAGATTGCAAATGATCTTGATTGCCATCGGTGCCAATTTAGAAAGTGAATTTGGACCGCCGCGCGCTGCCTGTGAAGAGGCCCTGCGGCGTTTAACTGCGGCGGGGGTCGTGGTTACGGCCTGTTCGCCCTGGTATGAAAGTGCGCCGGTACCAATCGCCGATCAGCCTTGGTATGTAAACGGCGTTGCCGTCGTCGAGGCGGCGTTATCACCGATGGCGCTTTTGGCCTGCCTCCATGCCATCGAGGCCAAGATGGGGCGGGTGCGGTCAGTGGCGAATGCACCACGGGTTATTGATTTGGATTTATTGGCCTATGGGTCGGAAATTATACGGCCAGAAACAGTCCAGGGTTTATCTGTACCCCATCCCCGATTGCATCAACGCGCTTTTGTTCTGTTGCCTTTGCGCGATTTGGCTCCACAGTGGCAGCATCCCGTATCTGGTCGCTCGGTTGCGTCGCTCATCGCTGACTTGCCGCCGGAGCAGGAAATTAGACCGATGGGGCCTCTTGTTTAAAAAATGACCGGTCGATCCTCTGGCGCATCGGGTGCTGGGGTCACATATCAAGGCCGTGTGATTTTAGTTCACTCATTCCACTTTTAAAGGGTGCGCACCATGAGCAGCGATGACTTGCCCCCCGATAGCAAACTGACCAGCAGTAAGCAGCAATGGGCATCTCAGGGGCGGGGTATGAGCTTTCGTCGGGCAGCGGGGGATGGGCGTTTACCGCCGGGCCAGCATGTGACGACCGGCTTGCCGGTTTTGGATTTGGGCGAACAGCCGGTGATCCAGCCCGAGGACTGGCAGTTTAGCGTTGCTGGGGCGGTTGATGTCCCCCTTAAATGGTCTTGGGCTGATTTTATGGCGCAGCCACAAACTACGGTGACGGTGGATATCCACTGCGTAACCACCTGGAGCAGTTACGATAACAGCTTTACCGGCGTGTCGTTTCGCCACTTAATGAGCCAGATTGCACCGCGCCCGACGGCGCGTTTTGTAATGGCGCGCAGTTTTGATGGCTATTCCACCAACGTGCCTATGGAATGGCTTGATGATGATGATGTTTTGCTGTGCCACTCGTGGAATGGCAAACCGTTAAGCCGCGAGCATGGGGGGCCTGTTCGTCTTTTGGTGCCAAAGCTTTATTTTTGGAAAAGCGCTAAGTGGCTGCGCCATATGACTTTTATGGAGCAAGATCAACCGGGTTTCTGGGAAGCCCGTGGCTATCACATGCGGGGCGAACCGTTTACAGAGGAACGTTATGGTTAACCGTCGCAACGTTTTATTAGCAGGAGCATCACTGATGGTTTTAGGTCTATTTGGCCAGCGTTCGGCGCAGGCCGCTGGAGATGCTTTTGCCTTTTCATTTCCTGCCATTGATGGCGGCGTGGTGTCTTTGGCTGATTTTTCTGGCAAGGCTGTGTTGGTGGTGAACACGGCCAGCAAATGCGGTTTTACCCCACAATACGAGGGGCTAGAGGCGTTATGGGACGCTTATAAAGACAAAGGTTTGATCGTGCTTGGTGTTCCTTGCAATGATTTTGGCGGCCAAGAGCCGGGCAGTGAGCGCGAGATTATCGAATTTTGTTCGACGACCTTTGACGTAAGCTTTCCGATGACTGCCAAGGTGCATGTGAGTGGCGAGCAAGCGCATCCCTTTTATCAGTGGGCACGGCAAATATTAGGCGCCGCTGCGGCACCGAAGTGGAATTTTCATAAATATCTGATTGCTCCAGATGGCCGCTTGGTTGATTGGTTCTCGACTGTTACCGACCCGAAAGCCGACCGTGTTCGTAAGGCGATTGAAGACGCACTCTCTATTTGAAGTAAAAATAGCGTTGAGATGCATCGGCTGATTTTAGGCCGTAGGAAAATATTTATTGATATCTAAATGATTTGAATTCAAATTAATTGAATGGAAATAAATATGCAAACCCCCTCAGGGGCTCGGCGGCGCTTTGGGATGGCCTTGGCCTTGCTGGCACGTCATTGGCGGCGGCGGCTTGATGAAGGCCTTGCTCAGGAAGGTATCTTTGCCGGTGCCGCCTTGACCAGCGCCAGTTGGTCGCCGCTGGTCCATCTGCAGCAAGCCGGCGACGGCATCAGTCAAAAAGATCTGGCGGCCCGCGTCGGCATTGATGGATCAAGTTTGGTTCGTCTGATTGATGGATTGGTGCAACAAGGATTGGTTGAGCGCCGCCCCGCAACCAAGGATCGACGGATCAAAGAGGTCCACTTAACCGACCTGGGGCGTCGGGCGGTAAAGGATGTGCGCGTTCATCTGGATCGATTAGAAGACGAGCTTTTGTTAGACCTCAGCGAAGAAGAAATCATTGCCATTATGAGCGCTTTTACCGCCATCGAGCATCGTTTGAGCGGCCCTGTCGTACCCCTCGCTGCGACAGGGGATTAGGCGCGATGGCAATCTTGAGGGCTGGTGCACTGAGACAGCTCACCGCCAGTGGCTTTGATCGTCCTCGACTGGCATTTGCTTTGCGAACGGCGTTGGTCGCCTGCTTTGCCATGACTTGTGCCTGGGCCTTTGGGCTTGATCATCCGCAATGGGCGGCAA
>CEGC01001085.1_pt1 | contig 17787 bp, 13 predicted proteins | sample 302731 | NCBI WGS metagenome assembly CEGC01 (sample SAMEA2755656, study PRJEB7226) | microbial mat metagenome | biome: microbial mat; feature: hypersaline; material: grass silage | place: USA | collected 2014-02-19 | depth 0 m | reverse complement strand
TAGGCTTCGAGGATCTTGTTGGTGGTCCGCGGATAAACGTAATCGGTACCAGCCAGCACCCAACGCTTTACGCCCATGTCGTTCATCAGGTAATCCACCGCCGGGATTGCCTGTTGGTTCGGGGCAGCGCCAGTATAAAAGACGTTGCGCGAGCTTTCTTCGCCTTCATACTGAACCGGATAGAACAGCAGACCGTTGTCTTGCTCAAACACCGGCAGAACCGACTTGCGCGAAACCGAGGTCCAGCAGCCAAAGACCACCGACACCTTGTCTTTTTCCAAAAGCTGACGGGCTTTTTCCGCAAACAGCGGCCAATCAGAGGCCGGATCAACAACCACAGCTTCGAGCTTTTTGCCCAGCAGGCCGCCTTTTTTGTTCTGCTCTTCAATCAGCATCAGCATGGCGTCTTTCAGCGTCGTTTCGCTGATGGCCATGGTGCCAGAAAGGGAGTGGAGGATACCAACCTTAATGGTATCAGCGGCCTGGGCCAGACCCGACGCCATACCCGACGCCATCAAAGCACCGGCAGTGACCAAAACACGCAGAGACTTCCTCATGGGATTACACCCCTCCTCAGGCTGGATTGCATGGATACAGGGCCTATTGCGAAGACCGTGCCAAATGCTGCAATAGCGAGGGTTCATGCGGCCCAAGAAACACAAACATCCTGGTAGAAACGTATTAGAAAATATGGCATCCCCTTACTGACCACCAGACAAGCAACGGTGATTACTTTTTAGCCACGACACAAACTAGAAAAAAACAATGTTTCTAATTCTTTTCTAATGTTTTTCTAGAATATTGACCGACCTTTTCTTTGGGTATAAGGATGTCTAGACTTGGCAAAGACAGTGTTAACCCCACTCGGCCTTTTTGCCCCGTTCCCACCGGGCATTATTATGCTACAGACGCTAAAAAACACCGTAGAATGATGGTCTTAGCCGCTTATTTCTGATCACACCCAGGCTAAGGCAAGCCCAAAAGAGAAGAGTTCAGCAGCGGGGATAACAGGTGACGGGAAAAAAGATTTTAGTGGTCGAAGACGATCACGCAACCCGAGACATGATTGCCTCCTATTTAGGCGCATCAGGCTATCTGGTGGAAACCGCCAGCGATGGAACCGCCATGCGCGAGCACCTTTTGCACTCAGCGCCCATTGATTTGCTGCTACTCGACCTCAACCTGCCCGATAGCGACGGCCTGGAATTGGCGCAGCAAGTCCGCGCAGCCTCGCGCATGGGGATTATCATTGTTACTGAACGTGACACCCCAGACGAACGGGCCACGGGCTTAGAAATGGGGGCTGACGATTATATCACCAAGCCCTTTTTCCCCCGCGAATTGCTGGCGCGGGTGCGTAACCTGCTTGATCGCACCACCGATGCCCCGCCGCCCGTCGAAGCCACCGCCGATATGGTGCGTTTTGGCGCTTGGCTGTTAGATACCCTCAATCGAGTGCTGATTGCCGCGCCGGGGGGGGATAACACTGCCACCCCCCAGAATGTCCCTGGGCTGACGCCGGCAGAAATGGATATACTGATCTATCTAGCCAGCAATCCGCATACCCTACACAGCCGCGACCAGTTGGGCGAACAAATCGGCGAACGGCGCGGCGACAGCCAGGGGGGCCGAGGGATCGACATTCTGATTAGTCGCCTTCGCCGTAAACTAGACTGTGGTGGCAGTGGACCGCGCTTTATTGAAACCGTGCGCGGTCACGGCTACCGGTTTTTGCCCAAGGGATAAAGTCCCCCTTCTGGCTGGCTTTTTATGCCGGAGGTAAAAACCGCTCGGCCACCACCTGCGCCGCCGGAATACCGGCCTGCGCTGCCACAGCTTCGGCAGCATCAATCAACGGTGCCGGACCGCAAATATAAAGATCATGCCCGGCGCCGTCTTGCCCCTGTAAATAGGCTGCCAACCGATCGGCAGGGGTGCCGATGGCCCCCGTCCATCCCTCGACCGGCTTCCACAGGCACACTTCAACGCTCAAAGACGGCAAGGCCGCCTGAAGGTCATTAAGCAGCTCAAGCGCAAACAGGTCGCTTTGCTGGTTTACTCCAAAAATCAAATGCGTCGGTTGGTCTTCCCCAAACTCCACCATCTGCCGCAGAATTGACAAGAACGGCGCTAAGCCGGTGCCCCCGGCGACCATCAAGCGCCGGTTCAGGCTGCCCTGCCGCACAGAAAACGCCCCCTGCCCGCCCCGACTGAGAATCTGCTGACCGGGCTTTGCCTCGGTTTCCAGCCACCGAGAAAACTGTCCTTGTGGCTGCAAACGGATCAAAAATTCCAACCGCCCATCCCAGTTCGGCGCATTCGCCAAGGAATAAGCCCGCCAGATATCAGTTCCTGGAATTTGTAATTCCATGAATTGGCCGGGTTCAAACAACGGTCCAACACCGTCTTCGGGGTCTGGGATAATGTCGAGGGCCAACATGTAAACACCGCCCCCTTGCGCCGCAACCTCGGCCACGGTGCACAGGCGTTCAGGTGGCGGGCCGGCGGTGATTTGTGCCGCAATAGCAGCAACCGAAACCTGCAACGCCCCCCGAGGCTGGGTCCGGCAAAGTAAAATTCCGCCCTGCTGGCGCAAGGCATCGGGTAAAGCCTGCGCACTATGTGATGCTAAGTCATAATCCCCATCATCACAGGTGCCCTGACAGGCCCCACAGGCCCCCTGACCACAGACCGAGGGCACCGACAATCCAGCCCGCCCGGCGGCAACAGTGAGGGTTTCATCTTCGGCGCAGGTAAAGACAAAGTTTTCGCCATCGCCAGTGGTCAAGGTAATTTGGTGGCCTATCGAATTCATCGCTGGCGCGTCCCTTTCGGTATTATGCCGCTCTGCGAGAAGGGGCGAAGTGAGCTGCCCATAATAAGCAGCCCACTCTGGTCCTCGCAAAATGCGTCTATTTTCTTGGGTTTTAATTTAGGCCGCAGGCTGCAAAATCGCCTTGAGGTCGTCTTCGGCAGTGCCAATCGGCTTAATGTCAAAGGCGGCGACCATTTGCTCAAGCACCGGCGGAGTGATAAAGGCCGGCAGCGTGGGGCCAAGGCGAATGCCCTTTAGGCCCAGCGCCAACAGCGTCAACAACACCGCAGCCGCCTTTTGCTCGAACCAGGAAATCACCAGTGACAGCGGCAGATCATTGACTTCGCAGTTAAAAGCCTCGGCCAAAGCAGCGGCGACCTGAATAGCCGAATAGCTGTCATTGCATTGGCCCATATCCAGCAAACGCGGAATGCCGCCAATATCGCCCAGCTCCATCGAGTTAAAGCGGTACTTATTGCAGCCCAAGGTCAAAACCACGGTATCGGACGGGGTTTGTTCAACAAAATCAGTGTAGTAGTTACGGCCTGAATCCGCGCCATCACAGCCACCAACCAAGAAGAAATGGCGAATAGCCCCGGCCTTAACCGCATCAATCACCACATCGGCCACCCCAAGCACCGCATCGCGGCCAAAGCCAATGGTGATGGTCTTGTCTTCGCCGTCAGCTGCAAACCCCGGCAAAGCCTTAGCCGCCTGAATCAGCGCCTTGAAATCATGGTTTTCCAGATGGCGCACCCCCGGCCAGCCCACGGGGCCGGCGGTGAAAATACGCTGCCGATATTTCGGGCCGGGTTCGATGATGCAGTTAGAGGTCATCAAAATCGCACCAGGGAATTCAGCGAATTCCTTTTGCTGGTCCTGCCAAGCACCACCGTAATTGCCCGCCAAATGCGGGAACTTCTTTAAACCCGGATAGCTATGCGCGGGCAACATTTCACCATGGGTGTAAATGTTGATGCCCATGCCTTCGGTCTGTTCCAGCAACGCCAGCAAGTCGGCCATATCGTGACCGCTGACCAAAATAGCTTTGCCAGCCTTGGGCGTTGTGCGCACAGCAGTCGGCTCTGGGGTGCCAAAGGTGCCGGTATTCCCCGCATCCAACAAGGCCATCACGTCCAGATTGATCCGCCCGACCTCAAGCGCCTTGGCCAACAAGCCTTCAACATCGCTCGGTTCTTCGGCCAAATAGGCCAACGCGCCTTCGATACCCACAAAGACCTCTTCGCTGCTCTGGTTGAGCATCAAAGCGTGATAGGCATAGGCGCAAACACCCTTAAGGCCATAAAGCACCAAAGCGCGCAGGCCAATAATGTCTTCGCCAACCTGATCTTCACCGGCGCGAATAGCGGCAATTTCCGCCTGAGCCAGCAACGACGAGGCATCAGCCGGAATATCCCACACCGCCGGGCCATTTAGCTCAGCCATCGCAACGCCCTGCTCCGCAGCCTTAGCAGCGTAGGCATCAAGCAAGCGCGCCCGCAATGCCGCAGCCTGCCCCATCATCTGGGTAAAGCGCTGGGCGTTAAAGTTGACGTTGGTCAGGGTGGTAAACATCGCTAACAGAACAAAGGCATCAACTTCGCTGTCTTTAACGCCAACAGCGCGTGCGGCAATCGCCACCTGTGACAGGCCCTTAACCGCATGGATCAGCAAATCCTGCAAATCCGAGGTCTGTTCGTCCTTACCGCAGTTACCACGCTGCGATGCGCAACCGGCCCATGTGTCGCCACGTGCGGTTTGTTCACATTGATAACAGAACATGCAGGGTCTCTCCCAAGATCGAGCGGTGCCCATCGCCATCGGCACCAAAGGTGTATCTAAAATGCATGTTACAGAGGTTTCCCGCGCCGTCAACAAAAGATATATTTTAAATGTATGTTAAAATTTTCGCCCGAACCCACCGACATGGGCTATGATCGGTCGTATGCACCTAACGCTTTACACAGACTATTCGCTGCGAACGCTGCTCTATTTGGGGCAAGCGCAAGATCGCCTATCGACCATCAGCGAGATTGCCGACTTTTATGGGATTTCGCGCAACCACCTGGTCAAGGTGACGCATAATTTATCGACCCTGGGCTTTATCCAAACCGTGCGCGGGAAATCAGGCGGCATGCGCCTTGCGCGGCCCCCGGAGCAAATTAATATCGGCGCCGTGGTTGTCGCCACCGAACCGCATATGAACATTCAAGAATGTTTTGACCCCGCAACCAGCGGCTGCCCGCTGACGGGAAATTGTCGCCTCGAAGGCGTCCTTTATCAGGCTCGGGACGCCTTCATGGAGGTCTTAAACCGGCAAACCCTGGCTGACATCCTGCCCAAGGCACCAACATGCTCTGGGCTGCGCTGCCACGATAACACCCTGAGTGCCCCTAAACAGAGCGCAGGCTGATCTGCCTTAAAAACATAAAGAGCATCCATAATCACGCGCAGCCCCCACGCGATGCACGGATGGATCAAAGAGCTATTTAAAGCTTTTCCTTGGCGGCCCCATCCCTAGATGAGAAGAGAAATGTTTCGGCCCTCCGCCACCACCAAAGCCAGACCTCCCGCCACTCAAGCTGCCAAACGCCTTTGGCTTAACCTCAATCACCCGCACGATCTCAACCGAAAATAATGGGGTCCCCACCTGAACCACATAGCCATTTTCGCTCTCGAGGTTCGACCCTTTTCGCATAAAACTTTGATTAATACGAACCTTAATGACCGTCCCAGAAAACTGCGCTGCAACCGCAGGCGAGAACTCAACCACCGTTCGTTCTGGGGGCTTATATGCCTGTACCTTCCCCCCATTTAACTTTGCCAATAATGCCAACTTGCGCTGATGAAGCTCGGCATCAAAAGCGATCCCCTCACTATTGCCCACCTGCTCGACGGTTTCGCTTTCACTCGGTTTGATGCGCTCTAGCTCGCGCTCTTGACCACCAGCAACCAAAAGCGCCCGCGTATTTTCAGCTTCTACTGCCGAGCAGACCCGATACATGGTGACCAAATTTTGCCCCCGAGCAGCTTGCATCTGTTGCAAAATGGTCAAAGGCGGTGGCTGATGATCAAATAAAGCCATCGGCAATCGTAACGGCAGAGGATGGCCAAACGACGGCATCATATTTCGTGGAGAATTGGGCGGCGCAACGGCTAAGTTTGCTACCTGATCCCGCACATAGCTGGGGATCTGCGTATTACAGCGCGGACACGCAATAGACTCCCGCCCCATCAATAGGCCCGACATTTTACAGCAAGACCCACAGTAATAGGTCAATTGCGGTGCCTTACAGTATGGACAGCGCGTCGCATGGCCAGCATTATCTTGATACGTATTATTGCAATTTTCGCATTTACAGGTCGCCACTGGCCCCTCCTACGATCTCCCACCCCGCAGGGTGATTGTATCCAGGGTGAAAACCCTGAATTTACAGCCGAGCCACAATGACAGAGATAAACACTAAAAAGTAGTTTTATATAAAAGAATCCCTAAATAGTAATCAGATGTTCTCATAATTTTTCATCGTAGTCATCAGCGCAGATAGAGCTACCGGCGACGGCATATTTGCTTGTAAAACAAAGTGTTAGAGAATTTTCGCCACCACAAAAGAACAAAAAGCACTCCAATGAGGGCTATGAAGGGGTAAAGTAGGTATTGCAAATAGCGCTTAAATAGATTAATTCTAAATATACACTTGCATTCAGAGCCCGCTGGGATGATCCAACGATTTGTACCAGAGGTTTCCCCAAACCCCTCAGAACGCCATCATGAGCGTTTAGACAATCAAATCTTATGGAGCGAATGATACATATGTTCCTATCTCAGCAAAAAACGAATGCGACTCTACAGGCTGTCCGCCGCTCTCAGGCGCTGATCGAATTCTCTCTAGATGGCACCATTCTTGATGCCAATGACGTCTTTTTGTCGATCATGGGCTATACGCTTGACGAGATTAAGGGCAAGAAACATCAGATTTTTTTGACCAAAGATGATCAGAACTCTGTGGAGTACGCACGTTTTTGGCAGGCTCTTAATCGGGGCGAGGCTCAGGTCGCCGAATTCCGTCGGATTGCTAAAAACGGTGAAGATAAATGGCTCCAGGCGTCATACTCGCCGATTCTAGACCGCAACGGTAAGCCGATCAGGGTGATCAAATTTTGCCTTGATGTCACCGAGCAGAAAAAGCTGCTTCTCGACTATCAAGGGCAGGTCACAGCCATTGAGCGGTCGCAAGCCATGATCCAGTTTTCGATGGATGGTTCCATCTTAACGGCCAATAAAACCTTCCTTGATCTGATGGGCTATAGCCTAGATGAAATTCGTGGGAAAAAACACAGCATGTTCGTCAAACCAGAAAACCGCGAAACACAAGAATATCGCCAGTTTTGGCTGGATTTAAATAACGGTCAGCACAAGACGAATGAATTTGAGCGGATTGGTAAAGGCGGTAAAAGCGTCTGGATTATGGGTAGCTATAACCCAATCCTCGATTGCGATGGAAAGCCGATAAAAGTCGTTAAATTTGCCACCGATGTTACCAAAGCCGTCTCTGACCGGATGCGTCGTCGCGAATTACATCGCGATATCGACATGGACCTGGGACAGATCACGGTCGCCGTCTCTGGGGCCAACACCCAGGCCAAAAGCGCGGCAGACGCATCAACACACGCCTATAGTAACGTACAGGGGATGGTTACCGGCGCTGAAGACTTGGCAACCTCGGTCTCTGAGATCAGCCGACAGGTGTCCGCAGCCCTCAGCATTTCCAGTCAGGCGGTCTCTCAGGCCGAGCGAACCAGTCAAATCGTCAATAGCCTATCAACCGCGGCAGATCGCATTGGCGAAGTCGTAAAACTGATCAATGACATCGCCAGCCAAACCAACCTCTTAGCCCTGAATGCCACCATCGAAGCCGCGCGCGCTGGCGAAGCGGGCAAAGGATTTGCTGTCGTTGCCAACGAGGTCAAAACCCTGGCAAACCAGACGGCGAAGGCAACCAATGATATCGCCGAGCAGATTAACACTGTGCAGGCCGTGACCTTAGAGGCTGTAGAGGCCACCCAGAGTATTGCCAGCACCATTGGCGAGATCAACGGCATTTCCGCAGCCATCGCCGCAGCCGTCGAAGAACAGAGTGCGGTCACCCGAAACATATCGACCAACATGAAAGTTGCCGCCGACGAAGTGCGCAGCACCACCCAAAACGTGAGCGATATTTCCGGCGCCCTCGACCAGATCGATCAAACGACAGGAAAGGTCAAAAAAGACTCTAGCAGGCTGTTTCTCTAAAAAAGAAAACCCCGGGCAAAACCTCCGTAGGATGATCGCAGCAAGGGTAATTAGCAAACACCATAGGCCTTTGCCGCGTCGGTCAACATAGCCAGCCCCGCAGAAGCTTCGGCGTCAAGATCCGCAATAGGGACCGCTGATCCGCGTCCCTCTCGGACCGAGGCCTCGCAGGCCTTCGCTAGCCCGCGCAACCGAGTTAAGCCATACAGTCCTGCCGTCCCTGCCAAACGGTGAAAGGCAGCACTTTCCTCCTCAGCCTGCAACGGTTCCTTTAGGGTTGCAATCTGCTGCCAAATAGACCGCGCAGCATCCTCGGCCAAGGCGACAACCTTTTCGCCGGGGAGTACCTCTGCCATGTCTTGCAAATAACGCGGGTCAAAAACCGGATCCTCCCCCCTGCTGCCAGGGTCTTGGTGTTCTGGAGACGCTGCGGGACGATGGCGAAACATCCCATCTTGGTGCCAGACTTCGGACAAAGCCGCGCGCAGGTCGGCGCGTAAAATTGGCTTTGCTACCACCCTCACGATGCCCGCATCATCACAGGCGGCACGATCTTCGGGCATTAAATTTGCTGTTACCGCCACCACCGGCGGCCCCTGGCGGCTGCGGACCCTGCGCGCGACCTCTAAGCCCGAAAGACCAGGTAGGCGCAAATCAGTCAGAACCAGATCAAAGTGCTCGGTATCGACCAATTCCAGGGCGGCAGCGCCGTTATCCACGGCGCGAACCGCATGGTGATCATGCAGCAAAAAGCTCTCTAGCACCCGGCGATTGACCGCATCATCTTCGACCAACAAAATCCGCATCGGCGGAACGGTCACGCTGACCGGCTGCACCCGTGCGACCTTTCCAGCCGCAACGGCGATCGCTAGCGGCAAATCAACGGTAAAGACCGATCCTCGGCCTTCGTTGGATTGTACCGACAAAACCCCGCCCATGCCTTCGACCAAGCGGCGACAGATGGCCAGCCCCAGCCCAGCGCCGCCAAAGCGCGCCGAACGATCGGCATCAACCTGATAAAACGGCTCAAACAATCGGGCACGGGCGCTTTCGGGGATACCAATCCCGGTGTCTGTGACCGCAAAGCGCAACAAAGCCATATCGCGATCATGGCGCAAGCAGGTTATGTGCAGCTCCACCGCCCCTTGCTGAGTGAACTTAATCGCATTCCCCAGCAAATTCAGCAGCACTTGCCGCAAGCGCGCGGGATCACCTTTGACCGTTTCAGGCACCGGCGGTGTCTCTGCGACCTGGACCGAAAGGGTCAAGCCTTTTTGCGCCGCCCCCTGCCCCATCAGACTGGCAAGCCCCTGAGCCAAAGCCACGGGCTGAAAATCCCGCTCGTCAAAACTGAGCTTCCCCGCCTCAATCCGCGACAGATCAAGGATGTCATTCAACAGCTCGGTCAAGGCCCCGCCCGAGGATTGGATGGTGTGCAAATGCCCCAGAGCTTTCTCATCCAAGGGGCTTTCGGAAAGTAATTCCGCCACCCCCATGATCCCATTCAAGGGCGTGCGCAGCTCGTGGCTCATCATCGCCAGAAACTCCGACTTGGCACGGGTGGCGCTTTCGGCTTGATCCTTGGCCGCGCGCAGCTCGGCGGTTTGCTCTTCGACCATCCGCCGCAGACCGTTCTGATAGGCATTCACCCGCCGCACCATATCATTAAAGGCTTGCGTCAGGGCCTGAACCTCCCAGGCGCCGCTATGGGAATGCAGTTCTTGCATGATCCCTTGGCTAAACTGATGCGTTGCTGCCTCTAGCTCGCGGATCGGCTGGGTAATCGCCGCCGCCATCAATGGCGACACGATCAGCACCAACACCACGGCTCCGCCCAACGCCAACAAGCCAATCATCCGTAAGCGGTTCAACGATGCCATCCGCTCGGCAACGTCGGCTTTTACCACCAGCGCCCACTGGAACGATGGCAGGTATCGCCAGGCGACCACCACCGCCTCGCCCCGGTAATCAACTCCCTCGCCACCGCCACGGTCGCCGCCTAAGGCGCGCAACAACGCTGCCGCTGCTGGGGCTTGCGCCGGCAAGATCCCATCAGCGGGCAAAGAGTCAGCAAAACGAACCGGCCCGTGAATTTGCACCCCCGGTAAAGGATCGCCGATCACCGCTGCCGCAGCGGCAGGCTGAGGCCCGGCGACCAAGGCCTCGCCAGTGCTGCCCATGCCGGTATAGTCACCAATAATACGAAAAACCTCGCTTTCGCTCAGGCGCAAGGCGGTCACCCCAATCAGGCGCCCATCACGCACCAACGGGGCCGTCGCATAGGCAATCAGCCGACGAGACCCAGGTTCTTCGACAAACTCCGATAACTGCGGCTCGAGCAAAGTGCGTGCGCGATCAAAAGCCGCGCTCAAGGGGGCTAGGCTCCGGCCCAGGGGCGCTGTTGGGGCCATCAAATTACCGCCAACAGCGCTGCGGTTTTCCACCGCATAAAGGATCGTTCCATCGGCGCCAAGCAGGTAAAGGTCATCCACCCCCAGCGCCCCTGCCGATTGCGACAATGCCTCAAAAACCGCACGATCTTGGCTTTCTAGCGACGGCGGCCTTGGCTGGATAAGCGCCTCCATCGCCTGGATAACCACCGGCGAGGCGGTCAGCATGGAAATATCGCGCAAGCGATCACGGGCAAAGGACTCCAAGCGCCCAGCCTTGCTATCGGCAGTAATCGACAACGTATGGAGAATTTCGTCCCGCAGCTGATCTTCGGCCACCTGGAAATAGTTGCGACCAATCAAAAACATCGGCAGCAATCCCAGCAACACAAACATTGCCGCCATTTCTAAAGCCAAGCTAAAACGCTTGCCCGGCTGCGGTGATCCGGCATCAAAGCTGCTCATGGTTTTGCCCCCGCAGTCCCTGGTGCCCCCTTGACGGACTCCGCAGCCCAACGCCCACCCCAGCCTTGCTTGAGGGACTGCAAGAAATCAAGCCACGCCTGACGCGGCTTAATCCCGGGAAACGGCGTTGGCCGAATGGGCTGCCCCGATGACCAAACCACATCGAAACTGCCGCTATGGGTCACGCGGCCAATCAAAACCGTTCGCCACGTATGTTGCGTTGCTGGATCAATATAGACGATCCCCCCCGGCGCCCGCATTGATTGCCCCATTAACGTAGCGTGATAGTCGGCAAAATCAGCAGAGCCTGCTTCCTCCACCGCTTTTGCCCATAATTTTACGCCGAAATAAGCGGCCTCCATCGGTGCGGTGGTGACATAGGTTTCACCAAAACGGTGGCGAAAGCCTGCAACAAACTGTTGGTTTTCAGCGCTATCGACGCTCATGAAATAATTTCGCGCCGCATAGTCTCCAGCCACCAAATCGGGGCCAATGGCCTTAACTTCGGCCTCGGCCAAGGAAAACGACATCACCGGGCTGGTTTGCGGCGTCACCCCAGCAGCACGCAATTGGTGGTAAAAGGCGATATTAGAATCGCCATTGATGGTGTTAAAAATCACATCCGGTGCGGTACGCTGGATATCAGCCACCACCTGAGAAAAATCGGTTCCGCCCAAGGGAACATAGGCCTCGCCGACCACTTCGCCGCCAAGGGTGACAATCTGCGGGCGGATCATCGCATTCGCCGTGCGCGGAAAAACATAATCCGAACCAACCAGGAATACCCGCCGCCCCAGGTGATCCAACGACCATTTGGTGGCGGGGATAATCTGTTGGTTGGGCGCAGCGCCGGTATAAATGATATTGGGCGAGTCCTCTAGGCCTTCGTATTGGACCGGGTAAAACAGCACATGGTGAAAGCGTTCAAAGACCGGCTTTACCGTTTTACGACAGGCCGAGGTCCAGCAGCCAAATACCGCCGAAACCTTGTCACGCACGATCAGTTCCTCTGCCCGGCGCGCGAAAATATCCCAATCGGAATGACCATCGACCAAAATCGGCTCGACCTTTCGCCCCAAAACGCCGCCAGCGTCATTGAGTTCTTGGATCGCATACAGCGTAGCATCAGCCACCGTGCGTTCACTGACCGCCATGGTTCCGCTTAACGAATGCAACACACCGACCTTGATCGGGCCACGGTTGCGCGATGCTGATAAGCCCAGAACATGGGGCATCACCAGCCCCAACACCAACGATCCAACCAGGGCCGCCAGGGCCACCGCGACATAATAGCGCTGCCGCAGACCATAGACTCTGCTGAACCGTTTCTCGCCCACCGTGTCGTCCTTTGCTGCTGTTAGCCCACGTCCAGATCCAGAGTGATTAAATTTTAGCGCTGCGTCTATCTTAGGCTTGCCAAGAGCTATTTTTGATTTATTCTAAATCTATCGCCGCTGGCCCTGTGACCGGGTCGCCAGTTGCTCCCCCCGGCGTTGAACACTCCCCCCGTGATAATGATAAAGAGGGTTTGGAACATGGCCAACGTCACTTTCTCCGGTCTTAATATGCCTAAAGACGTCACCGTCTATGCTGTCGCCGGTGACACGCGTACTCTGCTTGCCGTTGCAAAGCAAAACGATATTCCCATCCCTTTCCAATGCCAGGACGGTGAATGCGGTTCTTGCCTGGTTAAGGTCACGGTGCTTGATAATCATGCCCCGATGGCGACCGCGCTGACCGAAAAAGAAAAAGTCACCCTTTCGGTGAATGGCAAGCTCGACAAAGCGACCCTTGCCAATGCCGAAACCAACGATATGCCGCCGCAGTTCCGTCTGGCTTGCCAGTACGTTGCTCGCGATGAAGATATCTTGGTCGAATTCAGCGGCGAAGCTGGGGTCGAAGTTGACCTGCGTCGCCCGGCTGCTGCCCCAGCTGAATAAGTTTGAGAGCAAATCCCGAGTAGATGCTTGTATCTGCGACGACGCATTTGCGTTTGAACAGACTCAAATCCCGAGTAGATGCTTGCATCTGCGACGACGCATTTGCGTTTGAACAGACTCAAATCCCGAGTAGATGGAACCATCTGCGACGACGCATTTGCTTATAAAAGCAATAGCTAAAGCCGCCTGATTGTATGCCCCCCACCCTGCATTTGCTGGGTGGGGGTTTTTCATGACCTCATAGGTAACAAAAAAGGCCCGCAGCTTTTAAGCTGCGGGCCTTTCCCTGTCGCAAAGTCTTATTCAGCAGTGACCGGACGCTGTTTGGCCAAGCCAATGCCTTCGAGCACTTCTTCGATTTCCGGCAGAATGTCGGGATCATCGATGGTTGCGGGCATTTTGTAATCTTGGTTATCAGCGATTTTCTGCATGGTACCACGCAGGATCTTACCCGAGCGCGTCTTTGGCAGACGCTTAACCACGACGGCCTGCTTAAAGGCTGCAACCGGGCCGATTTCATCGCGGACCAGCTTCACCAGTTCCTTACGGATCTCTTCTTCCGGGCGATCAACGCCGACCTTTAAGCACACAAAGCCCAAAGGCATTTGCCCCTTAAGGTCATCGGCAACCCCGATCACAGCGCATTCGGCAACGTCGGGATGCTTCGCGAGCACTTCTTCCATCGCCCCGGTAGACAGGCGGTGACCGGCAACGTTGATCACGTCATCGGTACGAGTCATCACATAGATATAGCCTTCGTCATCAATAAAGCCCGCATCGCCGGTTTTGTAATAGCCGGGGAATTCTTCTAAATACGACGAACGATAGCGATCTTCGGCATTCCACAGGGTCGGCAAAGCACCAGGAGGCAGCGGCAGCTTGCACACCAAGCCCCCAATCTGACCTGGCTCCACCTGATGGCGGCCTTCGTCAAGAACCTGAACGTTCCAGCCCGGCATCGCCTTGGTCGGCGAACCATGCTTAACCGGGAACTTGGTCAGCCCCATCGGGTTGCCGCAGATGGCCCAACCAGTTTCAGTCTGCCACCAATGATCAATCACCGGCACGTTCAGCTGATCTTCGGCCCATTTCAGGGTTTCAGGGTCCGAACGCTCGCCAGCAAGGAACAGATACTTCAGCGACGAACGATCATACTTGCGCACAAAAGCGCCTTCGGGATCTTCGCGGCGGATGGCACGGAATGCGGTCGGGGCGGTGAACAACACCTTGACCTTGTAGTCTTCGATCACCCGCCAGAACGTCCCGGCATCGGGCGTGCCGACCGGCTTGCCTTCAAACACCAAAGTGGTGCACCCCGCCAGCAGCGGGCCATAGCAAATATAGGAATGACCGACAACCCAACCCACATCCGACGCTGCCCAATAGACATCGCCGGGCTGCACGTCATAAAGGTTGCTCATGGTCCAACGCAGGGCCACCGCATGGCCACCGTTATCGCGCACAACACCCTTTGGCTGACCCGTGGTGCCCGAGGTATAAAGGATATACAGCGGATCGGTGGCGGCAACGGGCACGCAGGGGTGCGGCTCGACGGTAGCGACGGCTTCGGCCCAATCGATGTCGCGGCCTTCGATCATGCTGGCCTTTTCTTGCTCGCGCTGGAAAAGAAGCACCGTTTCGATTTTGTGGGTGGCCTGGTCGATCGCGGAGTCAATGTTGGGCTTGTAATGCACCGTGCGACCGGGCTCCAAGCCGCAAGAGGCACAGATCAGCGCCTTAGGAGTCGCGTCGTCGATGCGGGTTGCCAGCTCATGCGGGGCAAAACCCCCAAACACCACCGAATGCACAGCCCCCAAACGGGCGCAGGCGAGCATGGCAACCAAAGCTTCGGGGATCATCGGCATATAGACGATGACGCGATCACCCTTGGTGATCCCCTGCTTTGCCAGCACGCCAGCAACGCGCGACACTTGGTCGAGCAGCTCGGCATAGGTAATCTGGCGCTTGCTGCCGGTGATCGGGCTATCATAAATGATCGCAGCCTGTTCACCGCGTCCCGCTTCGACATGTCGATCAACAGCGTTATAGCAGGTGTTCAGCTCGCCGCCGACAAACCAGCGGTACATCGGCGCATTACTATCATCAAGCACCTTATCGGCGGGCTTGCTCCACGAGATGTCCTTTGCGGCTTCCGCCCAGAATTCTTCGGGATTGGTCAAAGAGCGCTGATACGCAACATCATATGCATTGGTCATGGCCGGTCTTGTCCCCATAATTTTTTTGTGCCCACACAGGGGGAGCGTGCATCCCCCTAACGCGGGTGGGCGCATACTGCATCGAAACGAAACGAATGGAAAGCCTTTCGCGCCCTGTCAGCGAGAAAGTTACCCTGCGGAAGGCATTTTCTTACCTTCCCTTACGTAAGGTACAGCAAAGTGAACCCGCCAAGGCTGCATACAGCGATGCATAATTACCCAGCGCCTTTGTGAAAATTACGCCGTGCAGTCTATGGCACCTGTAACAACGCCGATGCTGATAGAATAAACAACCGGCGCAAACCCCGGAGAGTTTCTGTCATCTGCGGCGATATATTTGCTTGCAAAACAAATGGTTAGCGTTTTTTCAAGGCAGGTATTTTTAGCCAATAGACAAATGAAAACCCCGCCGGTAGGAATCCGGCGGGGCCTCCCTGTCAGGGTTACACGGTGGAAATTCAGCCGTCCTTACGACAGGCGCCTAAGGGCGGCCATAAACTGTTTTCAACACGTCGTGTACAAACTCCTGCTGTTGCATCACGGTGGTCTGTCGCCACCCTCCAGCACTCACTCACTCACTCACTCACTCACTCATAATCGCGGAGGGTTTCAAAACCGTCCCTTGGACGGTGGGTAGTCGTCAGGTTACGCTGTACTGGGGCTAAATCGAGAGATCTCATCCTTGATTCGAAGCTTCTGGCGTTTGAGATCGGCTAACATCACCGGATCCGGCGTAGGTCGACGGCCTTCTGTCTCAAGCACCGCATCGATTTCTGCATGCTTCAATCGGAGGGAATCAATCCGAGCGTCATAGCCCATAGCATAATCTCCCTTTGATCTTCTGACGATTACAGTGTAAACATACGCCCTTTTTTTCCCCACTTCCACTACAAACTGTCATATTTGCGTCTTATCGGCACTTACGCGGTAATTTTGTGTCGTTCTAAATGACAAATCAGCAATGGAGTACCCCAATGAGCTATCCCCAGCGCATGATCGTTGCCCTTAGTGGCGCTACGGGTATTCTGTATGGAATCAGAATTCTCCAATCCTTACAGCACCTTAATATCGAATCACACCTAATTATGACTCGGACTGCCGAGATTACCCTGGCCTACGAATCGGATCTCAAAGTCGCTGACGTCCGCGCCATGGCCGATCACAGCTATCGCATCGACGATTTAGCCGCCGCCCCAGCCTCAGGGTCCTTTCGCTCGATGGGAATGGTGGTTGCCCCGTGCTCGGTGCGCTGCCTCGCTGAAATCGCCACCGGCATCGGTGCCAACCTGCTGACCCGATCGGCTGATGTCTGCCTGAAAGAACGGCGGCGGCTGGTGCTCATGGTGCGCGAAACTCCGCTGCACCTGGGTCACATTCGCAATATGGCCACAGCCACCGAAATGGGGGCCATCATTGCCCCGCCGGCACCTGCCTTTTACACCCGCCCACAAACCCTAGATGACATCATCAACCATTCGGTCGGTCGGGTGCTTGATCTGTTTGACCTTGATACGGGTCTGGTGTCGCGCTGGGGGGAACCTGACGGCAGCGGCCCATCGCCTTATCGCTAAGGCGTTACAACAGGCGGCATGCCAACAACGACGGATTTTATTGGAAAAGACCGCCTCCCCTAGAGTGGTCGCATTACTCCTGCGCACTATACCCTAATCAAAAGCGTAACTATCCATCCGCAACACCCCCAGCTCGGTGCCTTGATGCAAAACACGCCCTGCGCCCCCCTTGCTCGCGGCACCCATGGCGACAAACAACGGCCATAGATGATCATTGGAGGGATGATTGCGGAGCGCAGACGGAGCTTGCTCCCACTGCGTTTCAATCTCGGCAAAGCGCCCATTCAAAACGCGCTCGAGCACCCAATCGCCAAAGCCATCAACCCAGGCTGGGACTGGGCTGCCGTTATCATGCCACCGCACTTCACGCAGGTTATGGGTTAACGCACCACTACCAATCACCAACACCCCCTGCGAGCGCAATCCCCGCAGAGCCTCGCCCAAGCGGCGGTGATGGCTAGGGTCTTTGCGTGGCTGGATCGACACCTGGACCAGCGGAATCGTTGCGTCAGGAAACATCAACGCCAAGGGAACCCACGCCCCATGATCCAAGCCTCGCCGTTCATCAACCGAGGCCTTCAAACCAGCCTGACGCACAACAGCAAGAATATCAGCCGCTAAAGCAGGATTCCCCGGAGCCGGATACTGATAATCAAACAAGGCCTGCGGAAATCCCCCAAAATCATGGATCGTCACCGGAGCCACAGCCCCCGTAATCGCCACATCAGCAGTTTCCCAATGCGCCGAGGCAACCACAATCGCCCTTGGTCGCTGCCCCGCCTGGGCTGCAAGCGTCTCTCCCAACGCCCGCAAGGCGTGATGCGCTGGCGTCGGATCAATCAAAATGGTGGGCGAACCATGCGAGATAAAAAGCGCCGGAAAACTGTTCATCGGAATATCCCCTATCCATGCTCTGAAGACCCCTCACTTTCCCCCTACTGCACAAACAAAACAATCCAACCCAAACCGTAAACAACGTTTCCCTATTGGAAACAATGCCCCCCGCTTTTATCGATAGGGTGGGGAAGTGTTGCCCTGACGGGCAATGTCTTGGCAGACGGCCTTTTCGCGGGGCACAGCCCCGCACCCGGTCTGTT
>CEGC01000029.1_pt1 | contig 17803 bp, 17 predicted proteins | sample 302731 | NCBI WGS metagenome assembly CEGC01 (sample SAMEA2755656, study PRJEB7226) | microbial mat metagenome | biome: microbial mat; feature: hypersaline; material: grass silage | place: USA | collected 2014-02-19 | depth 0 m | reverse complement strand
GAGGCTTACTCTGCGGCCAAAGCCTGATGCCCCAGCAGCGTAGCGCCGCCAAAGAGCAGCAAGAGCAGCACGGTAAGGGGCTGGTTACAGCGGCGTGTGTGCTGTCGGCGGCGGTGCATTGGGGTCCTCCGAGAGTGCAGCCCATTCAGCGCGAACGTCGGTATCGTGTTCGTTGGCTAAGGCGTCGGCGGCCAGTATAGCCGCCCGGTCCGGGGCGAGCCGTGACAAAGCCCACACCGCCGCCCCGCGCACAATGGGGGACTCGTCGGCCAGTAAGCGCTCAATCAGGGGCACGGCATCGACGTTAGGGCCGTTGGCCAGGGCGTTGAGGGCATTGCGCACCATGCGCACCCGCCCGGCGCGCTTGATCGGCGAGCCGGTAAAGACGGTGCGAAAATCGGCATCTGATAAGGCGGCTAAATCGGCTAAACGGGGGGCCATCAATTCAGCGCGCGGCAGAAATTCACTCACTTGCGTTGGGGTGGCAAACTTGTTCCACGGGCAAACGGCGAGGCAATCATCGCAGCCATAGACGCGGTTTCCCATCAAGGGCCGTAAAGGCCGCGGGATTGGTCCCTCGTGTTCGATAGTCAAATAGGAAACGCAGCGGCGCGGATCGATGCGCCGGGGGCCATCAAAGGCAGCGGTTGGGCAGGCGGTGATGCATGATGTGCAGCGGCCACAGTGATCGCCCTCTGGCGGGTCAGCAGGCAGGGACGCAGTGGTCAAAATCTCGCCCAAAAATAGCCAGGAGCCAAAGCGCCGCGATACCAAATTGGTATGATTCCCCTGCCATCCCGCCCCGGCCTGGGCGGCCAGGGGCTTTTCCATCAGCGGGGCGGTATCGACAAACACCTTTACTGCCGCGCCGCTTTCTTGGTGCAGCCAGCGGGCAACGTGTTTTAGACGCTTTTTGATTAGATCGTGATAATCGCGGTTACGGGCATAGCTGCTGATCACTCCGCGTTGCGGATGCTCAGCCAGGGCCAGGGGGTCAAACCCTGGGGCATAGGACATCCCCAAGATCACCGCCGAAACAGCCTCCGGCCACATGCCCTGAGGATGGGCGCGACGCTCAAAGGTATCGGCCATCCAGCCCATGGAACCATGCCGACCATCGGTCAAATAAGCACCCAGCTCTCTGCGCACCGTATCGGGCAGGGTGGCTGTTGTTACCGCCATCAGGTCGAACCCTGCCGCCTGTGCCTGCGCGGCCAGGGCTTGCTTGAGGGCCGCGCCGTTATCCTGGGGCGTCTTGGTCACGGCGTTAAAGGCGTTCAGAAAGCCAAATGGCCAGCTTGGTACCTTTTTTGATCGCCCCATAGAGCAACGGATAAGCCGGGGCCTGTTCGGCGCCATGCTCATAGCCGATATCGCGATGCTCGAGTTCTTCGGCGCGGAACTTGAGGATGGTTTCTTTGAGAGCTGGCTCGTCATCGCCCAGCATTTCGGCCTGTTCGGAATAATGCTCATCAATGGCTTCTTCGACGGCCACTGTACAGGCCATGGCCGCGCGTTCGCCTAACAATGCGGTGCCTGCACCGAGCATCCAACCGGCAACGTGCCAAGCCGGTTGTAAGAGTGTTGGGCGGCCTTGGCGCTCGGCAATGGCTTTTTCAAAGTACTCTTTGTGCACGACTTCTTGCGCCAACATATGCTTGATCATCGCTTTTTTCGGCCCGCGCCCCAGTACCGCTAGTTGCCCGCTGTAAATTCGCACCGCACCGTATTCCCCGGCATGATCCACGCGCACCAAGCGATCTAACAGTTGTTCACGGGTCAGATCGCCAGGGATCGCCCCTCGGGTCGTTGCGGTCAGCGTTTCTGTTGGGGGCGTGGTTAAGGCGGTAGCAGGAGAGGGCGTGCTCATTTCGGAGGACTCCTTTAAAAAGCGGATTTCTTTGGCCGCAAGATAACGCTCAGGCATAGGCCTGCCAAGGCAGCGCTAAACAGCACGTTGTAACCAGCTAAGGTAATTCCAAATAACGACCATTGTACGTCATCGCACGCGGGGCGCACGGGCTTTTGGATGGCGGCTAACAAATCATCAACCGAAACCGCATTTAATGGGCCGCCGGTGCAAGCGGGGCTCGCCCACCAATGTTGTTCCACGCCGACGTGAAAAACGCTTAAGGCTAAACCAATAACAAAGGCTGCAAGCACCAGTCCCAGGGCTATTTGGCGCAGATATGCCGACGATGGTAGTGCCATCATCATCAGGGCAATTAGACCCGCCACCGCATAGGGAATGCGTTCGTACAGGCACAAGATACAAGGCGCGAGGCCAAAAAACCGCTCGCCAACCAGGGCCGCGGTTAGGGCCCCGGCGCAGGCAAGGAAGATCAGCAGGAAAAAGCGCCGTGATTGGCTGAGGTTCATCTGGAGAGTCCGTTATATGAGCTTCAGGGCCAGGAAGCTGCCCAGCAACAAGACGAAAAAGGCGAGTGTCAGCTTACCTAGGTGCTTTTCAATGAAGGTGCGAATGGGTGGTCCGAACTTCCACAGTAGCGCCGCAACAATGAAAAACCGTAAACCCCGCGCCACAACGCTGGCGACAGCAAAGACGATCACATCCAAATGGGCGACGCCGCTGGCGATGGTGATGATCTTATAGGGAAAGGGTGTCAAACCGGCAAACAAGACGATCCATGATCCCCATTCGTTATATTTGCCCTGAAAATCGGCGAACTTATCCAAGTAGCCATAGAACTCTAGCAGCGGCTGCGCCATGGCTTCGAACAAGAAGGCACCAATGGCATAGCCCAAGAAGCCACCGGCAACACTGGCTAGCGTACAGATCAGTGCCAAGGTCCAGGCCCGCTTGCGGTCGGCCAACACCATGGGGATGAGCAAGACATCGGGGGGGATGGGAAAGACCGAGCTTTCAATAAAGCTCACCGCCGCCAGCACCCAGGGAGCGCGAGGGCGGGCAGCCTGTTGCAGGGTCCAGGCATAGAGTTTTTGTAACACGAGGGGTGATCTCTTTCAGGGGAGGCGATAAGGGCGCCCAATCGGCAGATGGTCTAGCAGGTTTACGGCGGTTTTTCCATGTTCGGCAGAGTTCAAACCGGGGGGAGGTAAAAAAAGTTCACGATGATGCAATTTTTCTCTTGGCGTTTCTGACAGAAAGCCCTATGAATTGCGCCCGGCCAGAACGATGGCTGGCCCTGGTTGGGGGTGTGGCGGAACTGGTAGACGCGCGCGACTCAAAATCGCGTTCCGCAAGGAGTGTGGGTTCGATTCCCTCCACCCCCACCAATTTTATCATGGGATGCTACCAGGCCTCTCCCATGACTTAGCCGCCCGATAGGCCCTTTCATTGGCCTCTTCCCGTTTCGGGAACGGCGGCCCTTCCAAACAAAGAGCATACTGCCATGACAAAGCCTGCTGTCGTCGCCCCCAAGGTGCCGCTTGCCGAGGCCCTTTATGTGCTGAGCATCGTTAGCCCCGATGCGGTCGGCATCGTTGCGGCAGTGTCAAATTTTTTGGCTGAAAACGAAGCCTTTATCACCGAAAGCGCCCATTACGGCGATGCAGACACCGGGCATTTTTTCATGCGCACGGTGTTTCGGGCCGGCGGTAAGCGCTTCCCGGCCATTGAAAAGCTCGAGGCTGGCTTTGCGCTGATTGGCGATCGCTTTTCCATGCAGTGGGAAATGTACGATGCCTCGCGCAGGCCAAGGGTGGTGATTGCGGTTTCTAAATTTGGCCATTGCCTGAATGACCTGCTGCACCAGTGGCGCACCGGCCAGTTGGCCGTAGATATCCCGGCAGTGATCTCTAACCACGAAGATTTTCGCGATTTGGTTGAGTGGCATGGTATCCCATTCCATTATCTGCCGGTGAACAAAGCCAATAAAGTTGAACAAGAAGCGGCGATGCTCGATCTGTTCGACAAAAGTGAGTCTGATTTATTGGTTCTCGCCCGCTACATGCAAATTTTGTCAGAAAATGCCTGCCGCCATTTGGCGCGGCGGGCGATTAACATCCATCATTCGTTCTTGCCCAGCTTTAAAGGTGCACGTCCCTATCAACAGGCCCATGCCCGTGGCGTGAAAATTATTGGCGCCACCGCCCATTATGTGACCCCGGATTTGGATGAAGGCCCGATCATTGAGCAGGGCGTGGAACGGGTTGATCATACTTTTACCGTCAATTCCTTGGTGCGCACGGGCCGTGATATCGAAACCGTGGTGCTGTCGCGCGCTGTGCGTTGGCATGTGGAGCGTCGGGTGATGATCAACGGCGCGAAGACGGTGGTCTTCCGCTAGCGTAAATACGCCGTCGTCAACGCTGTCAAAATAACAAAGAAAAGCCCGCGCTGGTAGTTTCCACAGTGCGGGCTTTTCTTATCGCATTTGCTTCTTCAACAAAGAGCGAGAGTGTTTTTTGCCCCCGAAAAACATTCTAGGCGATCAAAGGTTACTGTGCGTTCACCAAGCCATCACGAACACGCATGATCGCCTCGCCGAGGGCGTTGCGCCCCTGGCCACGGCAAATTCCCCAAAAGGTATCACCGAACACATTGCGATTAATAATCTGGCGCTGGGCGGTGGCCATCAAACGTGACCGCAACGCGGGAATGGCAAATTTAGCTTGTAATAGGCCGACCATGATTTCCACCCTTTGCTCATCCCAGCCCACACGCAGCGGCACATGCATGCCGCGCATTTTGGCTTCGTCGGGGCCGCAATCGCGAATCAGCGCGCGCGCACGGTGGTCATCGGTTTTTGCCGCCTGAAAAGCGTTTTCCACCGTCATATAAAGATCGCCTTCAAAGTCGATCGGTGACGGGGAAAAATTGGAAAGCCAATGAAATTCAGACGAAAAATCTGTGATCGCCTGTTGGCTGTCGTGCGGCACGGGGATGTTCATTAGGCAGTCCTTATTGGCGCGGGACCATCAAGGCGGTCCAATAATTCATCTAAGGTTTGCGTCATCCGCTGTAAATCAGCAGGCTCGGAGAGCCGGTGATCGCCTTGCTTGATATAAGTACAAACCACGTCATCACTGGTGAGGGCATCGGCCAGGGTTAACGACCGTTGCCAGGGCACCGCCTCGTCTTTCTGGCCGTGTAAAATACGCACCGGGCCACTGAAGGGGATTGGACCGCGTAACAGCAGGTTTTCCCTGCCATCGTCAAACAGCGCCTTGGAAAAAGAATAGGGCTGAGCGGAATAATCGCTGGGAATATGCACCACGCCGTCACGCTCGACCGCTTGGCGCTGTTCTGCGCTGAGTTCGTTCCAAGTCAGATCTTCGGTAAAGTCCGGGGCCGGGGCAATGCCAAGGAGACCGGCGACTTTTTGCGGTCGTGCTAGGGCGGCTAGCAACATCACCCAGCCCCCCATTGACGAGCCGATCACCACCTGTGGCCCCTCGCATAGGGTGTCGAGGACCGCAGCGGTGTCTTGCGCCCAGCGGCTGAGCGTCCCATCTGTAAAGGCACCCGAACTTTGCCCATGACCAAACTGGTCAAAGCGTAAAAAGGGCCTTCCCCGAGCAATACAGTGCTCTTCGAGGTATAAAGCCTTGCCACCGTCCATGTCCGACATTAAGCCATGCAGGAACACAACACCGACCCCTTGGCCGGAGGTTTGGTGATAGGCAATGGACGAACCGTCGGGGCGTGTTAGTATCCGGGGCCGTTTTTCGGCGGGGGTTTCGACTGCCATCTATCGGTCAAGCACCCTGTTTCGTAGAAAGAACCAAAGCTGTGATTGCGCACCCTAGCACTGATTTGACCGCTGCCCAACGCTTAGACGAGCCCTCTATGCTGCAATGCGCCATGGACGGGGCTCCACCGACGATTCTGCAGGTTCTTCCGCGCCTGCAAACCGGCGGTGTAGAACGGGGTACTATCGAGATGGCGCAGGCGATTACCGAGGCCGGGTGGCGGGCGGTGGTGGCCAGCGAAGGCGGTCGGATGGTGCGCGACCTGGAACGACTCGGGGCTGTGCATGTCACTTTGCCGCTCGCCAGCAAGAACCCGCTGCGCATTCGCCGCAATGTCGATGCCTTGTCGCAGGTGATCGAAGAGCATAATGTTTCTCTGGTGCATGCCCGTTCGCGGGCCCCAGCCTGGAGCGCATTCAAGGCCGCCCGGGCCTGTAACGTTCCTTTTGTGACCACCTTTCACGGCACCTATAACCTGGGGCCGTTCGAACTGAAAAAGCGCTATAACGCGGTGATGACCATGGGGGACCGGGTGATCGCCATTTCACAGTTCATTCGCCGCCATATCCTGTCTAACTATCAAACGGATGACAGCATTATACGGGTGATCCATCGCGGGGTGGATTTTGCTAAATTTGACCCCGAGAAGGTCTCGGCAGAGCGGATGATCGCGCTGTCTACCCGCTGGCGGTTGTCAGATGACGAGCCAGTGGTTTTGTTGCCGGGCCGCCTGACCCGGTGGAAAGGCCAACTGCTGCTAATTGATGCGCTGAAAAACCTAAAAGATTTACGCTTTCGCTGTGTACTGGTGGGGTCAGACCAGGGCCGTAGCGCCTACCGGGCCGAAGTCGAGGCCGCCATTGATGCCGCAGGTTTGCGCGATCGGGTGCAAGTGGCCGACGACTGCCAAGATATGCCTGCCGCCTATATGTTGGCCGATGTGGTGGTCAGCGCCTCGACCGACCCCGAAGCCTTTGGTCGCGTCGCTGCCGAAGCCCAAGCCATGGGGCGTCCGGTGATTGCCCCTGACCATGGCGGGGCGCCGGAAATTGTCCAGCATCACCAAACGGGGTGGCTGTTTGCGGCTATGCATCCCGGATCGTTGGCGACCATGCTGCGCGAAGCCCTAACCATGGGGGCTGGTGCGCGCGCCGTCTATGCCGCTAAGGCGATGGCGCATGCGCGGGCCAGTTTTTCCAAGGACCAAATGTGCAGTAAAACCCTGGCGGTCTATCAAGAATTGCTGAGCAAGTGAGGCCGGTTGTGGAGCGGATTCTGGTTATCAAGCTGTCCGCGCTGGGGGATTTTATCCAGGCCTTTGGGCCGTTTGCCGCCATCCGCGCCGCACACCCGCAAGCCCATATTACCCTTTTGACCACCAAGCCCTATGCCGCGCTGGGGGCAAAGTCGCCGTGGTTTGATGCGATCTTGATCGATGAGCGGCCCAAACTGTGGCAGGTCGGCGCTATGCTGCGCCTGCGGAAAATGCTGCGCGGGGGGCATTTCCAGCGGGTTTATGACCTGCAAACCTCGTCACGGTCTTCGAGCTATTTCGCCCTAATCGGGGGGGCAAAAGCGGTGAAATGGTCCGGCATTGCCGCAGGATGCTCGCACCCGCATGATAATCCCCAGCGCGACTTTATGCATACCATCGACCGCCAAGCGGAACAGTTGGCCATGGCTGGTATCACCGTTGGTGACTGGCCAGATATGCGCTGGATGGGCAATGATGAAAAAGTTACCGCGCTGTTACCTGATGTCGAACGCTGCGCTTTGTTGATCCCTGGTGGCGCCCCGCATCGCCCGGAAAAACGCTGGCCGGGCTGGCGCTATGGCGAGTTGGCAAACATCCTGTTTGAACAGGGCATTACCCCGCTGATCATCGGCACTGAAAGTGAACGCGACGCCGAGCAAGAGATTCTAAAAGCCTGCCCACAAGCGCGTTCGTTGATCAATAAGACGTCTTTTGACGACATCGCCGCTCTGGCCCGCCGCGCGGCTTTGGCAGTGGGCAATGATACCGGACCCATGCACTTAATCAGCCTGTCGGGCTGCCCGTCGTTGGTTTTGTTCTCATCGGCATCCGACCCCAAACTCTGCGGCCAAGCTGGGCCGAAGGTTGACCTGATGCGAGCCGATGATTCGCTCGACGATCTGTCAGGGCATCGTGCTGCCAAACGGGCGTTGGACTTGATCGGGATCTCCCTTGACTGAGATCCCCGCGAAAAGGATCTTATAAGTCCATGCGCTGTTGCCTTTCCAATGCGGGGGCTGGGTGCTAAGGTGATCACCGTCGTTTTTTATACAGAGTGGGCCTGTCCCGTGACGCCGTTATTTACTGCATTTCCCGGTCTTGTTTTTGTCCTGCAGCCCCAGGCTGGCGGGCGAACTATGGACACGGGGATCTGACGCAGCTCGAGCCTTGCTCGCTGCGCTGACCGGCTGTTCCCCGCTGCTCTTTTTCTCCTTTAGGCGCTGTCCAACCGTTCTGGGCACCGTAAAGCCACCTTTGTCACTCGCAAGATTGCTTGCAACATCCGCGCGCCGCGCTATCGTGCAGCCCTTGGGTGTCAGGAAAGAAACGGAATTATCATGGTTGCCATTACCCTGCCCGACGGCAGCGTTCGTCAGTATCCAGGCCCGGTTAGCGGCGCAGACGTCGCCCTGGACATTAGCAAAAGCCTGTCTAAAGCGGCCTTGGCTGTCACCGTAAACGGTGAAATGTGGGATCTAACCCGCACCATTGACCAGGACGTGAGCCTGTCGATCATCACCGGCAAAGATGATGCGGCCCTGGACTTGCTGCGCCACGACGCCGCCCATATCATGGCCGAAGCGGTGCAAGAACTTTATCCCGGCACCCAAGTGACCATCGGCCCGGCGATTGAAAACGGCTTTTACTACGACTTCGCCCGCGATACGCCCTTTTCCACCGAAGACCTGGAAAAGATCGAAGGCAAGATGCTTGAAATCATTGCCCGCGATGAAGCCATCGTGCGTGAAGAGTGGGACCGCGACGCCGCTATTGCTCATTTCTTAGAAATTGGCGAGAAGTACAAGGCTGAACTGATCGAAGCGATTCCCGCCGGGCAGACGATCACCGTCTATCGTCAGGGGGCGTGGAAAGACCTTTGTCGTGGGCCGCATTTGCCCTCCACCGGGAAGCTGGGCAAGCATTTCAAGCTGATGAAGGTTGCCGGGGCCTATTGGCGTGGCGATTCGCGCAATGAAATGCTGCAACGTATTTACGGTACCGCCTGGGCAACGGAAAAGCAGCTCAAAGATTACCTCCATATGCTGGAGGAAGCTGAAAAGCGCGACCATCGCAAGCTGGGCCGCGAAATGGAGCTGTTCCACCTGCAAGATGTGGCGCAAGGCGCTGTCTTCTGGCATCCCAAGGGCTGGCGTTTATACCGCGATTTACAGACCTATATGCGCAAGCGCTTGGATGCGGCGGGCTATGTGGAAGTTAATACTCCGCAGATGGTTGACCGCGTTTTGTGGGAAAATTCCGGTCACTGGGAAAAGTTCCGCGAAAATATGTTCATCGTCGAGTCCGAGGAAAAAGTCCTCGCGATTAAACCGATGAACTGCCCGTGCCATGTGCAGATTTTCAATCAGGGAATCAAATCCTATCGCGACCTGCCCCTGCGGATGGCCGAATTCGGCGCCTGTAGCCGCAACGAGCCTTCGGGCAGCTTGCATGGCCTGATGCGGGTGCGGGCCTTTACCCAGGACGATGCGCATATTTTCTGCACCGAAGACCAGATTACCTCGGAAACCAAAGAATTCTGTGACCTGTTGCTCAGCGTCTATAAGGATCTTGGCTTTGACGAAGTCCGGGTTAAATTCTCTGACCGCCCCGCCGTGCGCGCAGGCAGCGATGAAACCTGGGATAAGGCCGAAAGCGCCCTAAAGGAAGCTACCGAAGCCGCAGGCCTGGAATGGAGTCTCAATCCCGGCGAAGGCGCATTCTATGGGCCAAAGCTGGAATTCGTTCTGCGCGATGCTATTGGCCGTGACTGGCAGTGCGGCACCTTGCAAGTTGACTTTGTGCTGCCCGAACGTCTAGACGCTGAATATGTGGGCGAAGACGGGGCCAAACATCGCCCGGTGATGCTCCACCGCGCTATTTTAGGCTCGTTTGAACGCTTTATCGGCATGTTGATCGAAAACTACGCCGGTAAGTTCCCGCTGTGGATGGCGCCGACGCAGGTTGTGGTCGCAACCATCACCAATGATGGCGATGATTACGCTCACGAAGTGGCCGCTGCTATGCGGGCGCGCGGGTTGAAGGTTGACGTTGATATCCGCAATGAAAAAATTAACTACAAGGTGCGTGAGCATTCTCATGCTAAGGTGCCCGTCATTGCCGTGGTCGGTAAACGCGAAGCCGAGGAAAAAACCGTCGCTTTGCGTCGATTGGGCAGCGAGAAATCGCAAGAAATCCTTGCGCTTGATGACGCACTGAATACACTTCAACAAGAGGCTGCGATGCCTGTTGGGGAATAATCTGTTTCAGGATCGCGTTTCAAAGACTTTTCCTTCCCCCCGTGCCTGTCTAGGTGCGGGGGAGAGGACACTAGAGGGGAGCTGAGACTGCTGCCGCCGCCCGCCTTGTGGGGGGAAATGACATAGCGGATCTAACCCGCACCGATCTTATCGGGGCTCGTGATCTCAGTCGTTTGTCCCAGGGGATGATGGTTTCACAAAGATCATCACGGGCCTTCGGAGCATTCTCTTATTTTTAAACGCCTGCGAAGGAGATTTTTACATAGCTAGACCGCCGATGACGGCGCCGCCGTCCAAAGATGGACCGCGCGTCAACGATGCCATCAAATCCCAAACCGTCCGCCTGATCGATGCAGAAGGGGAACAGGTCGGGGTTGTTCATGTCCGTGAAGCCATTGAAATGGCCGAAGCTGCAGGCCTTGACCTGGTAGAGATTTCGCCGAACGCGGAACCGCCGGTATGCAAGATCCTCGACTACGGCAAGTTCAAGTACGAGTCGCAGAAACGGAAGGCCGAGCAGAAGAAGAAGCAGAAGGTCATCGAAATAAAAGAGATCAAGCTGCGGCCTAATATTGACGACAACGACTATGACGTGAAGATGCGGTCTCTCCGCCGCTTTGTCGAAGAAGGCAACAAGGTTAAAGTCACCCTGCGCTTCCGCGGTCGTGAACTGGCTCACCAAGAGCTGGGCATGGACGTTTTGAATCGTGTGCGTGATGACTTTGCCGATGTAACCAAGGTCGAGCAGTTCCCCAAGATGGAGGGACGGCAAATGACCATGGTGATGGCTCCCAAGTAACCCGTCGGCGGGCCTTGGAAAATTTTGGGATACCCCCTGGGTACTGCTCAGGGCATACCCAGACCGTGTGAATAGGCGGAATGGGGAATGATGATGGTCGTCTCTGCGCTATGCGAGCAGCATGGCACCAAGACAGAGCGCTGTTTTAGTCTTCGGCGGGTCGGACATGTTCCGGCCCGTTTTTGCGTTGATGGGGGGAAACAGGCTGATGCCAACACACAAGCCCTTGGGCACCGGCGACCCAAAAGTGGATGCGGCACTGGGGGCGGCGGTCCGTCATCTTGACGCTGCTGCGCGCGAGCAAGAGCAAGCGGTGAACCGAATTTTAGGTTTGGTTGAGCTTCTCCTCGACAGCGCCCATGACAAAGGCACCCGCGTTCGTCTGGAGGGCATTTTGGAAGCCTGTGGCTTTCAGGATCTTTGCGGCCAGCGCCTAAGCAAAGTGAATCGGTTTTTACGCTATTTGGCCAACAACCTGGATATTCCCCTGGGGACTGCCACTCCAGCCTCGGCGCAGAATGATACCTTGTCAGGGCCGAACGCCTCGGGCCTAAGCCAAGAACAAGTGGACCGCCTGTTGCGCGGTGAACGCCTTTAGAACGTTTTCCGTACCAATAAGAAAACAGAAAAAAATGAGAGACTTTGCTTTAAGCAGCCCGGCGAAAGGTTAAATTTAGCCGACAGGCTCCAATCGTGGGATGTGCCGGGCCTTTTAACGGCGCAATACCGTGAAAGGCCAAACGACTCGGCCCACCCCAAACCACCACGTCACCATGCTGCAAGATCACCCGGTGTGTTGGCCCCTGGCGTTCTAAGCCGCCAAACAAAAACACCGCCGTCATACCCAGGGACCAAGAAACAATCGGCTGAGAAAAATCGGCTTCGTTGCGGTCTTGATGGAGTGACATGCGGGCATCGGGCTGGTAACGGTTGATCAGGCAGCTATCGGGGTAAAAATCTTGGTATCCTGCTTCTTCTGCCAGCTGGTGCACAAGATGCGGCCAGGAATTGGGCAGGGCTGGCCAAGCGGTGCCGCTTTCGGGGTCGGTGGTTTGATAGCGATAGCCGCGTGGGTCACTGACCCAACCGAGGGTGCCGCAATTGCTACTTTCCACCGACATTGACCGTCCCCCAGGCGTCACCCAATGGCGCCATGGGGCTTGGGCTAAAAGCGGTTTTAGGGCTGCATCCCAACCGTTTGTGGCCGCATCAGCCATATCGTCAGCCAGCAAGCGGGCAGGAAACAGCCAAGCCCCAGGGGCAAACTCACGCGCACGACGCAGCGGGCCGCCACTCTGGGCGGGGGCAAGTTGGGAAAACAAATCATTCACCATCCCGAGACCTTTGTACCGATGCCTGCGAAGAGTGCCCGAGGTTTTATTGTATAGCGAATACGGTGTCGCGGGCGCTGCGTTTCTGCGCCCCTGCTCGGGATTTGAGTCTGTTCAAGCGCAAATGCGTCGTCGTAAGTGCTTAATGCGCTTATTCGGGATTTGAGTCTGTTCAAGCGCAAATGCGTCGTCGTAAGTGCTTAACGCGCTTATTCGGGATTTGCTCTAAAACCCCATAATTTGGTCAATCTCGCTTTGCGCCATAGCCCGCGAAGAGCCGTGGATGATGGAATTGGCCACATCCATCAGGCGTTGCAAGCCGCGCGATGAAGCGTGTGCCCGTATTTTCGTCAGCTCGGGGTCTCCTAGCGCTAGGGCATCATCAAGGCGATGAAGGGATTGGGCGACCAGGTTGTTCATTTGTTCGATAGTGTCTTCAAAAGGCGTGCGGAATTCGGTGGGGACGTGCTCATAGGCTTCGACGGCGAGGTCGCGGTCAGAAAAAGTCGAATCGCGGAAATGATTTGGATAACTTTTTGGTGCCCATTCTTTGCACTCTTCTAAAAGCTCGGGCATATCGGGCACCATATCAATCAGCATGACAATTTCGTTGAAGTGATTGAGGTAGTCGGTGGCCAAAAGGGTTTGGTTGCTGATGTTGGCGTTCTTAACCTTTTCCTGCCATAGGCGGAATTGGTCGGTGCTGTCTGGGTTTTGCGATGCTGCGGTATCCAAACTCATCTCAGCTTCCCTGTGCCTGACCACGGTTGAGGGACCCCCATCGTGTTCTGCATCGTGCTTTATGCTGCGGCATTTCTGCCGATTATACCTGCCCCCCGAAAAAATAAGGGAGGTTATACCGTGAGTAGAAACAAAAGGTATCTTAATAAGCCTTTGTTCTCTGACTTATTATCTCTAACCAAGCGGCGTCTGTAAATGGGACAGCATTCAGGTTAATAATCCGTCAAAAAAGCAGATGGGCCCTGCCGCTGGTAACGACAAGGCCCATAATTTTTTATCATTTCGTGCGAAAAAGGCAGATCAGACCTTTAAGGCGGCAACGCCGGGCAGGTCTTTGCCCTCAAGCCATTCCAGGAAAGCGCCGCCTGCAGTGGAGACATAGGTAAAGTCATCCACGGCCCCTGCATGGGCCAGGGCGCCAACGGTATCGCCCCCCCCTGCAACGGTGAGCAAGGTACCGGCCTTGGTCAAAGCCGCAGCATGTTGGGCAACAGCATTGGTTGCAGCATCAAAGGGGGTGATTTCAAACGCCCCCAGCGGGCCGTTCCACACCAGGGTTTTACAACCAGCCAGCTTTTCTTTCAGCGCCTCGACCGATGCCGGGCCGACGTCCAAAATCATCAGTTCGGCGGGAACGGCGTCAACGCTGACCACACTGTTGGCCGCATCAGCGGCGAATTCAGCCGCCACCACCGCATCGGTGGGCAGGATAAAGGCACAGCCTGCGGCCTCGGCCTTGGCGAGGATTTCGCGGGCGGTATCGGCCATGTCTTTTTCACACAGCGATTTACCGATGTCTTTGCCCTGTGCGTACAAAAAGGTGTTGGCCATGCCACCCCCGATGATCAGCATATCGACCTTGGAGACCAAATTACCAATCAGGTCGAGTTTGGTCGAAACCTTGGCACCGCCCACAATGGCCGCGACCGGCTTTTCGGGGTGTTCTAGGGCTTTGCCCAAGGCAACCAGTTCAGCTTGCATCAGGCGACCGGCGGCATTGGGCAGCAACTGGGCAATGGCTTCGGTCGAGGCATGGGCGCGGTGGGCCGTCGAAAAGGCATCGTTGACATAGATATCGCCCAACTCAGAAAGCTGACGGGCGAAATCGGGGTCGTTCTTTTCTTCGGCTTTGTGATAGCGCAGGTTTTCCAGCATCGCCACCTGACCATCAACCAGCCCATTGACCACCATACGGGCAGCAGGGCCGATGCAATCGTCAGCAAACGCGACGGCTGTGCCTAGGACTTCGCCCATGGCTTCGGCAACGGGTTTTAGGCTCATCTCTGCCACGCGCTCGCCCTTGGGGCGGCCAAAGTGGCTGAGGATCACGACGCGAGCACCCTTTTCCATCAGTTCTTTGATGGTCTGTGCAGAGCGTTCAATACGGGTGGCATCGGTGACTTTGCCATCCTTCATCGGCACGTTTAGGTCCGAGCGCACCAACACACGTTTGCCTTTGACCTCGAGATCATCGAGCGTTTTGAAATCTGCCATTTTGGGGGACTCCTGATCGAGCGCGGGATATTCGGGATAGTTTGGAGAGGGTGACGAAAGAAAACCGCCGCCCAAAGCAAAAGCCCGGGCGGCGGAAATCAATGCGTCTTAGAAAAACTTGGACATGGCGACTGCGGTATCGAGCATACGGTTGGAGAAACCCCATTCGTTGTCGTACCAGGTCATCACGCGCAGGAACTTGCCGTCGATCACCTTGGTGCCCGGTGCGTCAAAGGTCGAGCTGTTCGGGCAGTGATTGTAATCGATCGATACCAACGGCAGGGTGTTGTAGCCCAGAATGCCCTTGAGCGAGCCTTCCGAGGCGGCCTTGATGGCGGCATTGACATCGTCGACGGTGGTCGATTTGGTCAGGTTCACCTTGAGGTCAACAACCGAGACGTTGGCGGTCGGCACGCGGATGGAAACGCCATCGAGCTTGCCCTGAAGTTCGGGCAGCACCAGGCCAACAGCCTTGGCCGCGCCGGTGGAGGTGGGGATCATCGACAGGGCAGCAGCGCGGGCGCGATAGAGATCTTTGTGCAGCGAGTCAACGGTGTTTTGGTCGCCGGTGTAGGCGTGAATGGTGGTCATAAAGCCCTGTTCGATGCCAAATTCAGCATTCAGGACCGAGGCCACCGGAGCCAAGCAGTTGGTGGTGCATGAGGCGTTGGACACCACCAGGTGTTCGGCGCTCAGCAGCTGGTGGTTGACGCCGTAAACGACGGTCAGGTCAGCGCCCTTGGATGGGGCAGAGACCAAAACGCGCTTGGCGCCGCAATCCAGGTGCACCGCAGCTTTGTCGCGGTCAGAGAAGATGCCGGTGCATTCAGCAACGATATCAACATTCAGATCGCCCCATTTCAGGGCCTTGGGGTCACGTTCGGCAAAGCACTGAATGGCCTTGCCGTTGATCACTAGGGTATTGCCTTCGGCCTTAACGTCAGCCTGCAACACACCGTGGACCGAATCGTACTTCAGCAGGTGGGCGTTGGTTTCCACCGGACCCAGGTCGTTGATGGCGACCACTTCGACGTCGGTACGCTTGGACTCGATCAGAGCCCGCAAAACCAAACGACCGATGCGGCCAAACCCATTAATCGCAACGCGAACAGCCATAATTACCTCCGCTGAGTGGTGGCCGGGCGACGGCTCACCATCAAAATCTGGAACCTGTCTCCGTGCGCTCTCCTCCGGCGACCCTGGCGCGCGGGGCCATCCCCGACTGCTTGGCGTAGGGCGCTCGCCGGACGCACGGCGGCGGCCATTCTATGTCACGGATAGGCCGCCGAATCCAGCCCTTCGGCGCTTTTTCCTGCTTTCTATGAAGTGAAAAGGGCGGATTGTTACTTTTAGGGGGGCAACCCATGACCAATGGGCGGGCTTATAGCCGTTTATTCGCTCATCCTGGCCTCTGCCGTCTGGACAGCTTGCACGAGAAAAGGATTAGGGCCATCCTGGCCGACGATGGCGCGGGGGGCAGCTTCTCGGGCTGAAATGATTTTATGATGAGGGGGTTGGTACGCCAATGATGTTCCGCACTGCCGAGCTGGGGCGCAAGGTCAGCAAAGAAGAGTTTGATCAAATCGCTTCGAATTTGCGCATCGAGATGATCAGCCTTCAACAAAAAGTCCGCACTGCCGGTTTTCCCGTGCTGTTGGTTTTTGCAGGCGTCGATGGGGCCGGGAAGGGCGAGAGCGTCAATCTGATTAACGAGTGGATGGACCCGCGCTGGATTGAAACCCATGCATACGGCGAGCCGTCAGAAGAAGAACATGAACGCCCTGAATATTGGCGCTATTGGCGCGATTTGCCTTCTAGCGGTAAAATCGGCTGTGTTTTGCGGTCGTGGTATTCGGCGCCGGTGCTTGATCATGCGATGGGGCGTATTTCCGATCCTGAGCTTGATGAACGCTTGGCGCGGATCAATACCTTTGAAAAAATGCTGGCTGATGATGGCGCTTTGATCCTGAAGTTTTGGATGCATCTGGGCCATGACGCACAAAGAAAGCGTCTGAAAAAGCTGGAAAAAGATCCTTTGGAATCCTGGCGGGTGTCAGAGCAAGATTGGCAAAACTGGGAACGCTATGATCAGTTTATCGCCGCCGCTGAACGCACCATTCGGGTGACATCAGCAGGTTATGCCCCCTGGTCAATCATCGAAGGCACTGACCCACGCTATCGGTCGTTGTCAGTTTTGGCGGCAGTTCGTGATGCGACCTTGCGTCATATCGAAGCGATGGAAATGAAAAAGCGCTTGGCCGCGAGCCTGCGTGCGGAAGAGCGTAAAAAGGAATTGGCGCAAAGCGCTGTTGTGTTGGAAGCAGTCCCAGCCAAGGCGCCGAAAGTGGTTAAGGCGCCGACGGTTGAAGATAAGCCCGCTGCTGCCGCTGCCGCTGCCGCTGCTGTCGCTGTTGGCGTAGAGGCGTCTTTGCCCCATGTCGGCCTTGATATTCATGCCTCGGGCATGGTGTCGGTGCATTTGCCGCACCAGCCAACCATCCTCGAGTCCCTGGATATGACCCAGGCGCTGAGCAAAAAAGATTATAACCAACGCTTGATCGAAGGGCGTGCCCGCCTGAACCGCCTGTATCGTGCGGCCAAAAAGGTCGGGGTTTCCACTACGCTGATGTTCGAGGGCTGGGATGCTGCGGGAAAAGGCGGAGCTATCCGCCGTGTCACCGCATCAATGGATGCTCGCGATTATAAAGTGATCCCCATTGCCGCCCCCACCGACGAAGAAAAAGCGCATCATTATCTGTGGCGTTTTTGGCGTCACCTCAGCCGTGCTGGCCGCGTCACCATTTATGATCGGTCGTGGTACGGTCGTGTTCTGGTCGAGCGGATCGAAGGCTTTGCCTCCACCGAAGAATGGATGCGTGCTTACAGTGAAATCAACGACTTTGAAGAGCAGTTGGTTGATTCCGGCATGGTCGTGGGTAAATTCTGGGTCCATATCACCAAAGAAGAGCAAGCGGCTCGCTTTGAAGCCCGCTCGCAAATTCCTTGGAAAGCTTGGAAGCTGACGGACGAAGATTGGCGTAATCGTGAAAAGTGGGATGATTACGAAGCCGCGGTTACCGATATGATCGAACGGACATCAACGCGCAAAGCACCTTGGACTTTGATCGAAGGCAATGACAAGCGCTTTGCCCGTGTCAAAGTGGTGGAATCCGTTTGCGAAAAGCTAGAACGGGCTTTGATCGCGCGCGGGGTTGATCTGGATAAGTTGGGTTAAAGCAAATCCCGAGCA
>CEGC01000087.1_pt1 | contig 18379 bp, 13 predicted proteins | sample 302731 | NCBI WGS metagenome assembly CEGC01 (sample SAMEA2755656, study PRJEB7226) | microbial mat metagenome | biome: microbial mat; feature: hypersaline; material: grass silage | place: USA | collected 2014-02-19 | depth 0 m | reverse complement strand
ACTTTGTTCATACGCAAATACGTCGTCGCAGATGTGCCATCTGCTCGGGATTTGCTGTAGCCATCAGATCTTCGTTTTTACAAGATCAACAAAGGCTTGAGCCCCTTTCGCCGCAGTGCGAATTGCCTCCGCCTGGTCAGAGGTCGGAACCCCACTTTCCGGCACAAGGCCCCACCATTCAATATCTTGCGGTGGCATGTCCACAAAGGCAGCAATGCTCGCGCGCGCCGCCGCCATACAGATTTCATGCGGACCCGATAGACTGCCGCCACCAATCAGCACATCGGGGCTTCCGGTCGCTGCAGCTCCGCCGCAGTTAATCGCATCGCCAACCCGGCCAGCCGCCTTGCCGTTGATAAAAACTGTTGGGCTTCCTGCTGACAGATTACGCGGATGCGGTGGACAATTCGGGCAACCATGAAGAAGATAAGGGTCGCCAACGCGGATTGCCGGCTTGCCGTTGATAAAAACATCTGGGCTGCCAGCGATTGCCGGCGTGGGGGGAAAGCACCCATGCCCTGATCCAATATCTCCTAGGCGCGCAGCTGGGGGCATCGCGTGTCTCCTCGTCGCTAGTTTTCCCGCACCCCCCGCCGCAAAGGCTTATGTTCGCGGCGAGGAATGTATGGGGAGGGGGGGCTCTAAGCTTGGTCCAGTTTCCCGACCAAAGACAATTCAAAGTTTGCCCCCATGTATTTAAAGTGCGGGCGGACCATCAATTGCACTTTGTACCAACCGGGATCACCCTCGACATCAGAAACCGAAATAGACGCTGCCCGCAAAGGACGACGGCTGCGCACTTCAGACGGCGGGTTTTCTTGATCGGCAACGTATTGGCGGATCCAAGTGTTCAGTTCTCGCTCCAGATCGGTCCGTTCTTTCCACGAGCCAATCTGTTCACGCTGCAAGACCTTTAGGTAATGGGCCAAGCGATTGATAATAAACATATAAGGTAGTTGGGTGCCCAGCTTATAGTTGGTTTCAGCATCTTTGCCTTCTTTGGAAATACCAAAGTACTTGGGCTTTTGCACCGAATTGGCACTAAAGAACGCCGCATTGTCCGACCCTTTGCGCATGGTCAGGGCGATAAACCCTTCTTCGGCAAGCTCGAACTCTTTGCGGTCAGAAACCAAAACCTCGGTCGGGATTTTCTGTTCCAGCTGACCAAAGGCTTCATAAAGATGCAAAGGCAGGTCTTCGACAGCGCCCCCGCTGGCCGGACCAATGATATTGGGGGCCCAACGGAACTTAGCAAAGCTATCGGTCATTCGGGTCGCTAGGGCAAAAGCGGTATTTCCCCAGCAATAATGTTCATGGTTGCCAGACACATCTTCGTTGTATTCAAACGCCTTAACCGGGTTCTCTTCGGGATCATAGGGGCTACGCAGCAAGAAACGCGGGCAAGTCAGGCCCAGATACCGCGCATCTTCACTTTCACGCAAAGACCGCCACTTAATGTACTGTGGTCCTTCAAAAATAGACCGCAAGTCTTTCAGGTTCGGGATTTCGGTATAGCTTTCAACACCGAAAAAAGCCGGCGCTGCGGCGGCAATGAACGGCGCATGCGCCATGGCCCCCACCGATGCGGCATATTGCAGCAGCTTCATATCCGGGCTAGAGGGGGTGAATTCATAGTTTGCGATCATTGCCGCAATGGGTTCACCGCCAAACTGGCCATATTCGCGGGTATAGACTTGCTTATAAAGGCCACTTTTGGGAACTTCTGGGCTGTCTTCAAAATCTTCTAACAAGTCTTCCTTCGATACATTCAGCAGTTCAATGCGAACGTTTTCCCGGAAGTTGGTCCGATCAATCAACAGCTTAAGCGACCGCCAAGCACTTTCAATGCGTTGAAAGTCCGCATGATGTAAAATCGCATCAAGCTGGCGCGACAGCTTGCGGTCAATTTCCGCAATCATGTTATCAACCAGGGCCTTGTTGATCTTTTCAACACTGTCTTGGCTGAGCATTTCGCTAATAAAGGCTTCGACACCGCGTTTGGCGATATCATACCCATCATCGTTGGGGCGCAGCTTGGTTTCTTCCATGATCCCCGCAAGCAACGAGGTATCAAGCGCCACTTGGGGCTGACTGGCGATCTGTGTTTCGGGCATGGTTGCCCTCCTTAGGCTGTCAGATGGGAAAAGGACATAGGCAGCAATCAAGCTCGGTCGATGTTAGAGAGTTTTTCTAACTGGTCGCCTATCGGTGGCGTGCTGTCTCCGAGCGTTACAGAGGAAAAACAGGCTATACCGTTCCATCCAGGGTGATGTTCAGTTCTTGCAACAGGCGCGCCCGTGCATCCTTATCACTCAGCAGGCGTTCAATTTTTTTGCGGAATAGAGGGATATTGCCCAAGGGCCCTTTGAGGGCGACCAGGGCTTCGCGAAGCTCTAGAAGCTTTTCGATTTCAGGGACTTGGCGACCAACCTGCTCGGGACCAAAATCATGTAAGCTTTTGAATTCCAGGCTGACTGCTAATTCAGCATCGGCCTCGGCGGTTTTGCTTAAGCAATCGGGCACCGATAGGGTGACCGTTGGCCCCATGCCTTCGAGAACTTCGTTGAAATTGTCTTTGTCGATATTAACCGGGCGGCGATCTTCGACGATGTCTTCGTCGGGCCGGTTGGTGTAATCGCCCAGGACCAGCAGCTTGAACGGCAGCTCGATTTCTTCTTGGGCATTTCCTGTGGCCGGAACATAGGTGATGTTGATGCGCTCTTTGGGCGCGATAGAACTTTCTTTGGCCATGACGAGAGTACTCCTTAAAGGGGGGCCGATGTTTTGGCCGCAGGGGGTGTTAAACCGACACCGCGATCGGTTACGGGGGAAGACGACGGAGCGTGCGCCGGCAGCTGCTTGCTTATCAGCGCCCGCGCGCTATCGAGATCAGCACCAAGCAAAGGCTCCCAAGCGGCTAAGCCGAGAGCGTTAAAGCGCTGTTGTAAATGGGAAAGCTGAGCATCAGCCAAAGCCAAATGACCCGCTTCAAGGCAGCCATGGACTAAGGCAAGGCCCCACAAGAAACGGGATCGAGGATCCTGGGCCGATAGCAAACCGTGATCGAGGTGCGTTAACAACGAGATGGCGCGACCGGGGTCGCTCGCGTCGGCTGCCGCCTCGCGGGCAATGGCAAGCAGGTCTTGCCAGCCTTGAGCAAAGACCATGTTCGCCGGTACAGGCTGCGAAGGCGTCGTCGCCTGGGCGGGTGCTAAGGATGCAATCCATCCGGTTGTGGCCTCGTCGGCAAACGGGCTACCGTCGGAAAAGCGGAGGGAAAGCAACCCGGGAAGTCGCTGAACCAACAAACACACTTCATACCGCACCGCCTGCCGTGCATCGCTATGATTCATAGCGACCAAGATACGGTCGGTCAGATGGTGCCCCGCCAACCAAAAGGGATTGCGGGTGATGCTTTGTTCGACCAAGCCGAGGAGTTCACTGAATTTCTTGGCAGCAAAGAGCTTTTCATACTGGCTAACGCGGTCAGCGGGCACCGGAGCCAACGCTGTCTTTCCATCCTCTGCCGCAGGCGGCAGATCACGAATTCCTCGCCAGGTCGCATACCGCACCATGTGATAGAAAAGCGGATTTTCTTCATCATGCGGGCGCAACGCCTGCGCCGCCTCGGTAAAGGTCTTTTTGACGGCGCGGTCAGAACTCGGGTCCGGCGGCATCAGGTGGGCCAAACTCTGCTGAGCTACAGAGGCAGAGTCTAAAAGCGCTGCTCCATGCCCAGCTTTCGGCTCGGCTTGACCGTTGGGGTTTGCCAGATAGGGATTTGAAGCGATAGCGCCGACGGCCTCTTCTGCTTCGGTTCGCCTACGCAGGTCTTTGATCAGGCGCAATACCTCGTGAAAATCAGGAGCATGCTCCCCCATCCGCGTGGCCAGCGCTTGCTCTAATGCGCTTAAATCACTTTCAATTTGGCTTAATGTTGGCTGATCATGGCTGTCAACAAAGCGGTTTTTTAACAGCGGAACCAGCTTTTCGCTCAACCATGTAAAGGCCGCCGCCCGCCCGCGCAGCCGTTTTGTCGCCGGCCAACAGCCCTCCCAATAAAGGGCAACCAGGGCTTGCAGAAGGGATAGCCCCTCTGCCAAGCCTGCCAAGCCTTGCTGTTCAAACAGGCCCCGGGTGAGGTAGCTCGCAACCCGTAAATCCTTGGCCGTATTCTGCAAAATGTCTTTGCTCAGGCTGCAAACCAGCGCCCAATCGACAGAAACACCCTCTAACTGTGTGAGTTTAGAAATTTCCGCATCAAGGGCTTCAAACGCAGGCTTGCCCGTTGGATCCTCTCCTCCGGGGATCGGTCCGGGGATTGGCCGTTCGGCTAAGGGGTGAAGGGCGGCGCTCATACCAACCCTCCTGCAACGACCATCGACAAGATGAAAACGCAGCTTAGCAGGACGAAGGCAACAAAGACCCCCAGCGTCATCACCAGACGCAGAGGGGTGGAACGGCGTGGCTTGACCCTCGCCGCATGGTGTTGCGGTAGCGGTAACGGCATCTGCCCGCGCGCGGCGGTCAGACTTTCCGTTGGGGCTTCATCACTCAGGCCGTCGATGGTTTCCGGGGCACTCAAGAGCCGCAAAATCCGACTGCGCGCCTGTCGATATTGGCTATCAGAAAGGCCGCCACTGTGCCGCGATAGCGCAAGAGCATTCAGTTCGTCATTATACTGCCGCAACGACCCAAAGGGTCGGAACCGAGCCGGGCGCATCATTGGCTGGCCCTCCAGGTCAAGGCTGGGCGTGGCGACAGCTTAAAGGCCTGCATAAAAGCGGCCGCTTCGACCTGCCCCCCGGACAGGACATGATCAACCAAAGCGCGAGCGGCTTTGGGGCCGCGCGTCATTGCCCGAGCCCCAAAGCCTTGCCGAGCCGCTTCTATCAACGAGCGTCCCGATAAGGGGTGATACCCTTGCAAAAGCCGAAACGCTAACAGCGCCAAAGCGGTCACATCATCATCAACCGAAACCGGCAGGCCGCTTAAAGCACCAACCCCGGCCCACGGCGGAGTTAAACCATAGCGTTGAAAGGGTAATTGGCTCCGTTCCGTCCCCAAGCGAGCCGCTGACCCGAAATCGATCAAAATGGGCCGAGATAAAGCGGGAAGGATAAGATTAGCCGGCTTAACATCGCCATGGCACAGGCCGCGCTGATGCAAAGCGGCAAGGGTTTCTGCCAGGTCATGCAAAAACGTGCACGCCAGGGCCTGGGGGAACGGCGGTCCGCTCTTCCCTTTTCCCCGCATCAGATCGGCAAGCGTGGGGCCCGAAAAAAGCGACATCCGCAACGCCGGAGACCCAGCCCCCAGCGGAGAGTCAAGGACGGCCTTCGTCGGTATACCAGGAACACCGAACGCATCACGGATCATCATGGCTTCATGGTCAAACAACGCGCGAGCCTGATCGGACTGGCCTGCATGGGCGCATTTAAGCGCCCAGCGTGGAAGCCTCCCCGCATCTGGGCCAAGGTGGCCAATGGCCGATAAATCAAGAACTTCGAGAACGCGGGCGATGGTTCCAACCCCCAAAACCCGCAAAGGCAACCAACGAGATGCCAAGGCCGGCCTTTCGCCACCTTCGAGGTATACCGGAGGAGGATAGGGCGGTTCTTTCGGCGCCAGCCCTAAAAGATCGGCAAGCTGAGGCGGGTTTTGCGCCACTATCGAGCTGATCATTGTGCCTCCACCACGATAACGCTCACGTTGTCGCGCCCACCGCCGCTTAAGGCGGCCTGAAGCAAAAGGTCCGCACATTGCGAAACCGTATTCTGCGCGGCAAGAAGCTGAGTTATGACGGCTTCGGGAACGTCGCGATAAAGACCGTCGGTGCAGAGCAACAAGCGATCCCGTTTTCCTAAATGACAGACGCTCACATCCAACCAACAGCGCTCATGGGCCCCTAGGGCGCGGGTGAGGCGACCATCTGGGCTAACGTGATCGTGCGTCATCTGCCATAACCGTCCCCCGCCATAGCGGTAAACACGGCTATCGCCAATCCAAGCGGCAGTGATCAAGCTGCGATAGGCAACAACGATCGCCACCGTTGATCCCATCACCGGAACGCCCAAGCGCAAAGCGCGGGCGCGCAGGCGTTTATTGACGTGAATAAGAGCATCTTCGGTTTGGTTAATGCATTGATCGGGCAGGGAAGAGGGAGAAAAAGTTATCCCTGCCAAGGCATCGACCACCGTACTACTTGCCTCGTCGCCATGGGCATGGCCGCCCATACCATCGGCGACAGCCCATAGATTTTGTGACAAAGACACCATCAGCGCGTCTTCGTTTGTCTGACGCAGCAAGCCTTGATGGGTGCGATGAGCGCTGCGAAACCGCGCCGGAGACAGAGGCAATGCCGGTTGCAAAGCGGTCATAACGTTGGCTCCAAAGCCACAGACGGCAATGACGTCAGCCCCAACGGATTAACTTGCCGGTCCATCCAAAGGTCAAAACTGATGCTGCGCCCGGCAAGGGAGAATTCGAGCCTTTGTTGCCCATCCGTTGATTGCAAACGACCGCGTTGCATCAAACGAAGCCATGCCCATTGGCCGACAGTGGTTTCGCGTAAAATCCGCCCATAAGGGCCAATTTCTTGAAACCGCAACTCCGCTTGGTTGTTGACCGCCTCGCTGGGCCAAGCAATTTTGATCGTTGTTGGCGGGCCATGGCGATATTCCACCTGCTGGCCATCCACGTCCAAAATCGCCTGTGCCACCGATGGATCCAAACGCGCTGGCCGTACCGTAAAGCTTAGGCTGGGCCTGTCTTTCCCGTTAGGAAACAAAATGGTACGCAATGCCCGCGCCCGGCGAATTTGCGCCAAGGTATTATCGCTAATAGACAGCATTTGCCCGTCAATCGAACGCGGCTGCCCGGTTTGTGGGTCAACAAACGGGCGAAGATAGGCGTTATAAAATGTTTCGATATTTCCCTGCGGCCCCAAAATCGTTGCCACATCATCAATTGCAGCATCACTTTGCGCCGTTGGATCAAGGGGAAAGCGCCCAGCAAGATGCTCTTTCCAGGGAGCATAAACATCGGTGTTCCAATGGCGAACCAAATGAACCTGAGCCTGTTTTAAGATCACCGCCCAGGTTTGATCAGCAAGGGATGTCAACCAACTGCGCAAGGGGGCAGGGGAGTGGTTGGCAAGCTTGCGTAAGGCCACCACTGGCGTACTAACCTTGTCGTCAGCCCGCGCCCGCACCACATCAAAAGCGGCTTGCTCAGGGTTGGGGGCATCAAGAATCTCGCGGCTAAAAGTGTAAAGGTCGCCAACAGCTTGGCGAACATTGTCCATATGCGTCGGACTGGTCCCTTCGGGGCGATTAAGGCTGCTAACCGGGGCAAAAAATGCTGCCAACGTGGGCAAGGCTTCGGCTTGGCCTGCAGGTAACGGCTGATCATCATTCTCGCCTTCGCCCGTTTTGGGGAACAAAGCATCAGCAGCCTTTGCCGCCCGCCCCAGCTTCGCCTGGGCGGCCCCGGCTTTTCCCGGCGCCTTTGGCAGAGCAGAAGCCTGAGCCTCGCCTTCGGCGGCGGCCTCCGGCGGCGGCGGTGTTGGGTCGCTCAGCGTCGTCTGTTGTTCGACCAGGGCAATCAGCGCGGTAAAGGGAGAGCTAGGCCCCGACAAAATTTCCAGAACTTCGGCGGCTTCGTCCAAAGTCTCAATACGGGTAACGGTCAGATTATTAAGTAAGGTTCGCCAATGGTCGATATAGTCTTGAACGTAATGATCCCCCACCGCGCGCTGAACATCATGCAACTGCTGGCCGGTTAAAGGACCTGAACCAAGATCACCAGTAATCCAACTGTCAGAAACTGAGGACACCGACAAAGCGGTAATGGTTGGAAAGACAAATTCGCTCCAGCCATCGCTGGTGAACAGGCGAGGGACGAACCAACCATCGGCGTCTTTGTCAAAGGCTGTCAGGGCAGCATCGCGGCGCGGATCGTCGAAAATGCGCGCAAAATAAGGACCAATATTGCGGCTAACGTCTATCCCATCAACCAGCGTGGTTTCGCCTTCGCGTTTTAGCTCGCTATAAATTTGTTCCGAACGCGGCGTGGTCGATAGCAAATGCCGTGCTTGGCGCACCAATGGCTGTTGCAGCGCCACGCTATGGCGGTTCCCCGTTGCCCAATCATCAAACAAGGTCAGTAAAGCCTGTTGGGTCTGAGGGGCGGCGGTATAGTCAGTGCGCCAAAGGATCTGTAACGCCTTGCGCACCGACGGAGTACTAAGCCGCTCGGGCATCGCCATCATCAGGTAATGGCTCAGCGTTTTAAGCAATGCCGAAGACGCGCCGCCATTGATGCTATCTTGTAAATCACGCGATAGGCGCTCGGCGAGCCAGGGAGAAAAGTCTCGTTGTAGGGCAGCGCGATAGGCCTCTGCCGAAACCTCGACCAAATCGTTGGTTGATGACAGGGCAAGGCCAGACATCACCCAATCATCAGAGGTCGCAAAAACATCGCGGATCGTCCGCAACGCGCTCAGCCCATCGACCGTTGCCATCACTGTCGATGGGCTGGCGATGCGGGAAGCATGGTAAGCATCAATTTTACTGCTGATGGTGCCAAGCATGCCAATACTGCTTTGGTAATTGTTCCACCAGGTCCAACTGCAGCCGGCAATTAAGGCGGCGCAGCCGGCGTAGGCCAAGCCGTTAACGAGACTTTTACGGTGTTCTATCAAGCGGTTATCCGAGGCCAAGCCGGCTTCGAGTAGCACCGCTTTTGAAAAAAGCTGTTGAGAGAAGAAAGGTATCTGTGAGCGATGCGCCGCCAAAGGCGGGCGTTCGACATCAAAGGCTGCCGAAACCACACCCATTAACGGATCGAGTGGCATTCCCGATTGGGTATTGGAAACCAGATACAAACCACGCAGCAGTGGCGGGGTGGTATAGCTATCAACGGAAAAGATTTGCCCGATAAATGTTTCAATGGTGCTCTGCAAGCCGCCAAAACGCTGCGGAAAACCGTAAATAAGAGCCCGCTGGCGGGGATCACGCTCATCATACAACCGCTTTAACAACCGCTCGTTTAAACGATTGGTCAAGGCGCTGTATTGCTGGCTGAGAACGTCGCGCCACACTTCTTGTGCACCAGGCACCAAACGGCTGGGCTGCACAGGAAAAGTAATACCCCAAACCTGTTCACGGTCCCGTTGCTTAAAATCAGCAAAAAATTCCATAAACCCAGCCAGCATGTCCATTTTGGACACCACAAGGTAAATGGGAAAACGCGTGCCAAGGCGTTTGGAAAGATCAAGAATGCGATGGCGTAAGGCTTGGGCGACCAATGCGCGTTCATGCTCTGACTTAAACAGCAAGTCCTCTAGGGACACCACAAGGATAAGGCCGTTGATCGGGCGGCGATTGCGATAGCGATTAAGCAATCGGCACAAAGTGCTCCACATCAAAGACCCGCTGTCTTCCTTCGCCTGATCTCCGCCACCAATCCCAGCCACCGGGGATGGCAGGGCCGATGGTATCAATGCCCCTGGAGTATCAATAAACAGCGCATCATTGCTCACCCAACAGGAAAAATCCGTCGAGGCAGAAATCCCGGCCAGGGGGTTGGTTTCCATCAATTGGCTGAGCGGATAATCTTCGCCACAGCGAACCAACAAGCTGGTTTTCCCGCTGTCGGGTAAGCCTGCGACCAGATACCACGGTAAATGATAGGCATAACGGCCCGATCGTTTTCCCGGCATATGGTCCCGCAAGACCGCCATCTGCCGTTCAAACCGTTGAATCAATCGATCGCAGAGGGCATTTCGCGCCTGCTCGGCTTCGATGGTTTCGGCGATTTGTTTTGCATCTGGGGCATCATCGGCATTGTCACGGACCAAAAACGAAATCAACAACACCATCAGCCATAGCACACTGAGGGCGATGATAATGGCGATTCTGGGCGCCAAGGGGCTAAGAGGAGCGCTATCGCCAAAATAGATCAGCGGCCCAACCAACCATACCAAAACCGCCAAAACACCCAGGATAAGGCCAGTAAAGACCCACGGCTTTTTACAAGCCCGCCCAATCTTGAGCAAAAAACGACCGACCTTAGAAAACGCCGCTTTCATCACATTCCCCCCCTGGCGATGGTCTCAAGGTCTGTTTTCACCGGGACTAAAGCGTCTTTTACCGCTGCGTTCATCCATAGGTATCCGGCGATCAGAACCACAGCGGTCAAGCCACCGATCAGGCGAATACTCAGCCAGCGGCGCAGACGCGACTGCCTTTGCGGGCAGGGGGTTAAATGGTCAGAAAGGGTCTCGGCTTCTTGTGGCAGCAGCGGGCTGATGGTGCTGTAGAGGTTCTCCGCAATCAGATCTAAGCTGCGGGAGCCATTTTCGATGGTGGCAAACTTGCCCTGAAAACCCAGCCTTAAGCAGACATACAACAGCTCGATCATTTGCTTGTTTCGGGTCGGCTCGGTCTGTAGGCGTGACAAGATGTGATAGACGGTCTCACCGCCGCTGGTGTCGTGGTAAAAGTGACTGAGAAGACTTTTCTTGCTCCAACCACTGCTCGCACCCCAGGGCGTGTTTAAAACCGCTTCGTCAATCAGCGAGCACAAGATATAGCGCGCACTCAAGATCACGCCCCGTTCCGTATCTTGGGCTTCTAAAGTCTGTTGAAATGTTTTGATTTCATTGATGATCAACAGCCGTAGGTTTTCACAATCCCCATAGTCGGACAAATGCCGCAGCCGTACCGCCAAGGCCAGCAAAGCCGTTGCCGCATCCAACAGAGGATTAAGCCCATGCCCATTAAGCTCGAACGACATCTCCCCCAGCGAAAGGCTATGGGGATAATCAGCGGAAACCACGACGGTTCTCGCCTGATCACTTTGGTGTCTTTGGCCCATGCTAACCGTTGATGCATTCATCGGTTACAGCCTCCTGACGGCCCAAAATTCCATTTTCAAATCGGGGAACTCACCGGCAAGGTGAAAGGCAAAACCGCCAGAGTTCTCCAGGTCTCTCCATAGGGGCGATCCGGGATCGAGCTGGAAATAAAGATACCCCGCGTGATAGGGCAGGTAGCGCGGGGCGACGCTTAACGGGTGCGGGGCAATGCCGGGAAGATGGCGGGAAATCAAATCTCTGATTTTCTCCACCGGACCAACTTTGATTTGCGAAACAAACCGTTGGCGCAATGTGTCAGGGGCCATATCCGCGGAAATTGCCAACACAAAGCGCGCTTCGGTGATCAAACGACGATCAGAAATATGCGATGTATGAATGCCGTATTTGCCCTCGGTCAGCGGCAGAGGGATGGCATTTTGTTCCAGAACCGCGCCAAGCCCTTGGCGAATAGCCTGAATGACAGGCGTAAAACAGCTGTTTAGATCATCATGGCGATAGGGGGGAAATTGCGCTTGGCGGCGGGTTTCACTGGTAAAAGTGGCAAGTTCGCCCGCTGTTTCGGTCAAAATGCCATAAAGATCCATCGGATGAACGCCCGCCAAGGAAGAAAGATGGCGATAGCGATGTTCAATCCGATTGATCAGCTGCAAAAATAGAAAATCGGCCACATCAGCAACGCCGCCTTGCCCGACACCGCCCAGTCGGCTGATGATATGCTCGGCGCGATTATGCAACAGCCCGACCAATTCCTTAGTAAAGGCACTAAGGCGGCGGGTTGCCTGAATATCGGTCAAAGGAGGAATAAAATCTGGATCAACAACGGTCGAACGATCTGGACGGACTTCTAAAACCCGGGCGATCGGCAGGGAAGTCACACGTTTGCGATCTTCGCTTTCTAGCATCAAGCGCAGTCGCAACTTACCAACATCAATCGGGAACGCTTGGCTGCCTGAAACCGTATTATCGTGCGTTTCGACCGATGTCACTCGGTAACGGGCAAAGTCTTCAGCTTTTTCATCGCGGGTGAATTCGCTATAGCCGTGCAGCTTAAGCGGCAAGGCCAAAAAGACCTGCGCCGAAACGGTGTCGGGCGGGACTTCGAGCGGCGGCGGCGGATCATCGTCTTCGGGGACATTCACCACCGTTCCATCGGGCATCACAATTTTGCAATCCCGCACGGCAATGCGCCCGGCGGCCAGCATATCTTCGTCTAGCGTTAAATCACGGACGCCCCAACGAAAGGTGCCTACGGCTTGCACGCGGCTGTGAACCGTATGTTCGGTATAACGCACCAATTGCTGCAAGTGTTGAGGGCGCATGAACATCCCCTCAGACCACACCAAAGGATTACGAGCTGACATGAGACTCTCCGTACTCTGAATGCTCATTCCGGGGGGAGGGGGCTAAAGCCCCCTTGGGGTAGGCGGCCCTTGCAAAAAGAAATATCATGCGTCTTCAAGGCTCAAGGACACAGCAAGGTGATCTAAGGTCACAGCAAGGCTGTAGTCATGATCAAGGGGAGAAACCTCGACATAGCTTCGCCATGTTGCTTTCGCGATCTCGTGATAGGCCGCAATCACACCGATAAACTGGCAATCCGATAAAATTTTAATCGGCGGCTCAATCAACGACAGGCTTTGCTTTGGCGTCAGCACGTACTCAGAGCGGCTTAAAATTTCCGCCCCTAAGACCGTGCTATCATTGGTGAACAGTTGTTCAAAATCAGCCAACTGAAAAACGCCGACTGATCGCAACTGATAAATCCTGACCCATACAGGCGAAGGCCGAGAGTCAATATCAGGGTTAATATCCGCCGCCGCCGTTAGGGTGATTGCCGCCGTTGATGGTTTTGCCGCTGATGAAAACAGGCTGGCCAAACCATCAAGGGCAGAACAGCCTGAGGTCAAAAATCCCACCGACACTGTGGTCAACGCCCCGCGCAAAATGCTCCGTCGGGACAGGGCTTTCTCTTCTGCGCCCACCGGCTTGGGATTTTTTCTAAACGTCGGGTTCATTCTGGCTCTCCCATGGCGTAGGCAGATGAAAGGGAAGTGTTGGTTCTGCGCACATGGCGGTCATAGGTTTCTTGGCAGACCTCATCGAACAGACGGCGCACCCCTTGGGGCTGTTTAAGGCGGATTTGCGTACTGTATTGTTCGTACATGCTCCACAGCCAAGCGCTGTCTTGTGCCATATCCCGGCTGGGGGCATATTTGGCAAATCTTTGTTTTAATGCATTGGGACTAAACGAATAAACCACAGCCTGCAGACCAGCGAAAACGCCGTCTTCTAGGGCTTTTTGATGTAGAGAAAGCCCGTCAAGACATTCACCGACAGCATTTTCAGCGCCCAAAACAACAGCGCTGCGGGTGATGAACAAAGCGTGCAGCGCCTCTTCAAGCGAAGAGGAAAATTTGATCGGGTTGTCTTCAAAGGGCTGCTGCTGTGATACGGCAACCCGAAAGCCCCGCCCCCCGGCGTGGGCGTCTGGACCATAAAGGGCGTTAAGCCCCTCTATCGCGCGGCGCAGGGCAGATCCAACATCAAAGAGAAACTGCGGAATAGCGTCTTCGGCAATCGGGGTTGCGGTCAGCCCCAAACCTTGCAGCAAAGGCCAAAGGTTTTTGTTGTCCGGGGAGAGGACGCTCATCTGCTCCTCGGTCTTTAGGGTATGGCGCGCCGGGGGCTCACCATCACCTGTAGAGCGGCCAGTGGGAGCGCCAAAAGCCTTTATCTGCGCCGATAACGCATCGGCGCGCGCCGTTTTTTGCTGACTTAGGCTCGTGAGATAGGCCTGAAAAGCGGCGTCATCTTCATCTTTTTGGTTAATGAGCGAATGGGGCTGAAAACTGCTGGCAATCGTGCTCGCAGCATCTTCTTCAACCGGATGATAGCCACTGCTTCCGCCCTGCCACGACAGGCGCGAACCTGCGTCTTCATGGAACGACGGGGCGGCTGTGGAAAGCGTTGTTCGCTCCTCAGGTGAGGCAAACAAGGCCATGCTGTTGGCAGCGTCCCCACTCCACGGCTGAGATGGCGAAGACAGCGAGAAAGGATCACGATCACGGGAGTCTCCGGCCTGCTCGGTATCTGGAAACAAGGTTTCAAGACTGCCGGAAGACTCTGAAGATTCATCGTCGTCGTTATAACCCAGGGTTTGGGGCAATGCGTGGCTTTGGACCTGAATCGCATACTGGCCAATGCGAAAATAATCATTATTGCGCAGCACCACTTTGACCCCGTGCCCAAGGGGCTTAGAGGTATCGTTAATAAAGACCCCATTGGTACTTTCGTCTATCAGACAAAAGTCATCACCCTCAAAAACAATCCGCGCATGCAAGCCAGAGACTTCACAAAGGGGATCTGACAACACCCATTGATTGTCTGTTGCTCGTCCGATAGTCCCCCCATTTTCACCAAATACGCAGGATGTGCGCGTCCCCAAACCGCCTTGACCACGCGATTTAATGATCAGCTTTATGGTCTTTTGGCGGCTTTGATTTTGTGATGCATACATCCAACGAACCTCAAATAAAAACTATTCGATTAACGATGATTATTCAAATTATTAGGGCATACTCATTGGTTGATTTGAGAACATACTATTCATCACCCCCATTAACGCGTTAATATAAGCGATAATCCATAATCATGATGTTAGTCAATATGGACAATTACAACTACTCAATATATAAGTACATCCTCCATAGCGATAATAGAGAATCAAATGTTTACGTTCTTATGATATTGATCGTTAATATTTGGTCGCATAACAATGATAAAATGCCTTGATGGAGCGCTGCGATGATCCCTAGTCTTGATCTAACCAAGTTGGTTTCCCTGTTAAATAAGACCTGTCGGAGAGCGCTAGAGGCCGCCGCATCCGTTGCCGTTGCTGAGCACGCCTCGGAGGTGACTCACTATCATTGGTTGTACGTTTTAACCGAGCAACACGACAGTGATATTTCCTCTATCCTAAAAGGTTACGACATACCGCCAGAGCAAGTTCATCACGGCTTGCTAAGTCATATTCGCCGCCTATCCAGCGGCGGAAGAACAACCGGACGCCCGGTCTTTTCCTCGTCACTTCTGGCCTTGCTGCAAGAAAGCTGGATGATCGCCTCGGTTGAACTCTGCGAAAGAGAAATCCGCTCTGGGGCCGTGCTGTTAGCCTTGCTGGCAAACCCCATTCGTTGGGATGATGGCGATGGATTGGGCCGCCTTGCCTCCTTGCCGCGCAATAAGATCCTTTCTAGCTTTGCCGAACTGACAGAGCTTTCGTTAGAAACCTACGAGCGCCAAGGCAGCTTTGGTGAAGGACAGACAGCCAGACAAGGGGCGGTCTTCGCAGACGATAGCGCCCTTAGTCGCTATACGACCGATTTCACCGCAAAAGCATTGGCTGGCGACATTGATCCGGTCTTTTGTCGCGACCGAGAAATCCGTCAGGTGATCGATATTTTAGGACGGCGGCGGAAAAATAATCCCATTTGCGTTGGCGAAGCCGGCGTCGGTAAAACCGCAATTATCGAAGGCTTGGCGCTAAAAATCGCCCAAGGCGATGTTCCCGACTTTTTGACACAAGTACGGTTGATTGGCCTGGATATGGGGCTGTTACAAGCAGGGGCCAGCGTAAAAGGGGAATTTGAAAACCGGCTAAAAGCGATCATTGAAGAGGTGCGGGCAAGCATCCGCCCTATTATTCTTTTCATTGACGAAGCCCATACCCTCATTGGTGCAGGTGGCCCTCAAGGAGGAAGCGACGCAGCGAACTTACTAAAGCCGGCCCTTGCGCGCGGTGAACTGCGCACCATTGCCGCCACAACCTGGTCTGAATACAAAAAGTACTTTGAAAAAGATCAAGCTCTGGCCCGTCGTTTCCAACCTGTGAAACTCGATGAGCCTTCGGTTGCTGACGCTGCAACCATCATGCGCGGTCTTCGGCCAATCTATGAAAAAGCGCATGGAGTTTATGTGCGCGATGATGCGATTGTTGCTGCTGCCGAACTCTCGGCGCGTTTTCTCGCCGGGCGACAGCTCCCAGACAAAGCCATTGACGTGCTTGATACCGCCTGTGCGCGGGTCTGTTTGAGCCTGTCAGCCAAGCCCGCAATGATTGACGAGCGAGAACGCAAGATCGCAGCCCTGCGCCGCGAATGGGATGCCCGGCGACGTGACAGCGCCTTAGGGCTGCATAGTGATGGGGATCGCGACGGCGTACTTGCCGACGAACTCCGCCAAGGCCAAGCCGAGCTCGCCACTTTAAGCCTACGCTGGGGCGCAGAAAAAGGTCTGGTTGCTGATATTTTTGATCTGCGGGCCCAGCTGCAAACCGCCAAAGACCAGCAACAGCCCAGCGAGCAAATTTTTGCCCTTTTGCGTGATCGGCAAGCCGATTTAGATGCCCTCACCGAAGGCCATCCCCTGGTTCAATACGAAGTTTGCCCGGAAACCATCGGCGCTGTTATCTCTGACTGGACCGGAATTCCCACGGGCCGCATGGTGCGCGATGAAAGCCGTTTGCTGCAAGAAATCGCAGAGCGCCTGAAAGAACGCATTCGCGGCCAAGATGCAGCTTTGCAGGCGATACACGATGGTATTTTGGCGGCTAAAGTGCAGTTGCATAATCCCAATGGTCCAATGGGGGTGTTCCTTTTGGTCGGACCAACCGGGGTTGGCAAGACAGAAACCGCGTTGGCGGTCGCCGATATTTTATTTGGCGGCGAACGGTTTATGACCACCATCAATATGTCGGAATATCAGGAAAAACATTCTGTTTCCCGCTTGATTGGCTCGCCCCCTGGCTATGTCGGCTATGGCACGGGCGGAATTTTGACCGAGGCAGTGCGTCAGCGTCCTTACTCTGTTGTCTTGCTTGATGAAATCGAAAAAGCTGACGTTGAAGTGATGAACCTATTTTATCAGGTTTTCGACAAAGGCACGCTCTCTGATGGCGAGGGCAGAGAAATTGATTTCCGCAACACAGTAATCTTTATGACCTCGAACCTAGCATCCGACGAGATTTTATCGGTAGCGCGCCAAGGTGCGGTCGCGTCATCGGAAATTACTAAATCCATTCATCCTATTTTGGCCCGGCATCTCAAACCAGCCCTGTTAGCGCGAATGACTGTTGTTCCTTATCTGCCCGTTCAAGGTTCTGTTGTTGATGATATTATTGCCATCAAATTGGGCCGATTGGCCGGTCAACTATGGGACCACCACCGCATTACCCTGCACTATGGTGACCGGGTAACACAGGCCATCCGCACCCGCTGTGCCACGGCTGAAAGCGGGGCGCGAACCATTGATCACATCATTGCCGCCAACCTGCTGCCGCGTTTGTCTGCTGAAGTGGTTCGCCATTTAGGTTCCGAGCAGATGCCAGAGGCCTTAACGCTGGACTTCGCAGACGATGGCGAGTTTATCATCTTTCAAGATTCCCCCCCGACGCCACACCGTGCGAACGTTCCTTCTTTGGAGCCTGTTCTGTGACCGTGGCTGCTTCGGCGGCACCAACCTTTCCGTCACCCTGGCGCGGAGGGGATCTGCAGTCACGCGCCGATCATGCCTTTTTGGCCGTCAGCGCCCTGTTACAGCAGCAAAAGAATGCGGCAGAGGTTCTGCAGCTTGCCCTTGAACCGCTGTTAGCCTTAGCCGGTGCGGATCTTGGCCGCGCATTTCTGTTTGATGATACGCTGCGACACCTGCGGCAATGCGCTGTGTTTCCAAGGATGGCCGAAAGCCCAGAGGCCGCATTAGATCTTGGCGCAGCGGGGGCAAACCATCATGGCCCAGTGTCGCCCCTGGTTTACTGCCTTCAGCGCAACGAAGCCATTTCTTTGGATGACCCCTATCATTACACCGGCTTTGACTGCAGTGCCATTTACCAAAGCGATCAAAGCTTACAAAGTCATCCCGGCGGTGACTTTGCAGGGTTAAAAACAGGATCTTTGCTAGCGATCCCGTTACGGGACTATAGCAACCATGCTGTTGGCGCGCTGATGCTCTATCGTATGGTCAAAGAGGGCGAAAAATCCCCAGTGCCCTTTAGTGCACAAACGCTTTCCGATGTTGTGCGCTATGCCCGCCATACGGCCAGTGCGGTAACCGGGGTTCGCTTAAGCCCTGCATCGAATGTGAGCAATCCCGAACAGAGAAAACACGACGATAAAAAGCTCGCTGCCTTTAGCGATATTGTCGGCACTTCGGCACCAATGCGCAGCGCCATCCATCTGGCTGCCCGGGCAGCAGCAACGGATGCAACAGTTCTGCTCTGTGGAGAAACCGGAACCGGCAAAGACCTTTTCGCTTCCGCCCTTCATCGCGCTAGCGATCGCGCAAATGGCCCTTTTGTGGTGCAAAACTGCGCCGCAATTCCCGAAACGATGTTAGAGGCTGAGCTTTTTGGCTGGGAAAAAGGGGCGTTCTCTGGCGCCCACAGCAGTAACGTCGGCTTAGTTGCCCGCGCGGATGGGGGAACGCTGTTTCTTGATGAAA
>CEGC01002091.1_pt1 | contig 19053 bp, 17 predicted proteins | sample 302731 | NCBI WGS metagenome assembly CEGC01 (sample SAMEA2755656, study PRJEB7226) | microbial mat metagenome | biome: microbial mat; feature: hypersaline; material: grass silage | place: USA | collected 2014-02-19 | depth 0 m | reverse complement strand
AAAAATCGTTGGCTCTCATCACAAGCTGAAAAAAGGCTCGCTTACGGTGACCTTGCCGCACCCGAAAAAAGACCTTCCCCTTGGCACGGTGCGCGCCATTTACAAGCAAGCTGGTTGGATTTGACACAGGAACGCCCGATGAAAACCTATTTCGCTGTGGTACACCAGGACGAAGACAGCGCATACGGGGTGCATTTCCCGGATGTTCCTGGCTGCTTTTCTGCCTCGGATGACCTAGAAAGCCTTGTGTCCAGCGCCTGCGAAGCCCTGGCGCTGCATTTGGAAGATGACACGCCACCGCCCGCCCGCAGCTTGGCCGAACTCAACGTCGATCCCGATGTTCGTGCAGCCCTCAGCCTTGGCGGCTTTTTGCTTGCGGTTCCCCTGCTGCAACTCACCGGCAGAACACAAAAGGCCAATATCACGATGGATGCGGGGCTATTGGCTGCGGTGGATAAAACAGCCGCTGCACGCCACTTAACCCGCTCGGCCTACCTTGCCGACCTTGCCCGTCGGGATATTCTGGCGCTCTAGCCCACACACACCAATGGGCCCCATCCGGGGCCTATTGCTATTTTATCGCTGAAAGCCGTCAGAGACTTTCTTGACCAATGCCGGGTCTTTCTCCCGCCAATACCTTGGGTCGGCCACGTTGATTTCCCGATCCCAAGATCATCGGCAACTTGGCCGATAGTCCGCCCGCTGGTCTGAACCAAGCGGACGGCCTCCCGTTTGAATTCGTCGGTAACTGTCCTCATTCCTGAACCCGTCATCACAGTGATCCTCGTGCAAAGTTTTAACATGCACGCTCTCCACTCTTTCCGACCAAGGCAAAAGCCGTCTGTGCAATGGCCCGCATTGTCTTTGGATGGGGCTTAACCGAACAACGTTATCGGGGTTACGACGATGGACGAGGCGGCTTTGTACCACTCAACCCTGCGGCCAAATTGAAACTGCCAACGCCCCGCCCAGATCGTACAGAGGATGACCTATGGACAGCGGATGATATCGCCGCCCTTAGTGTCGCTGCTGACGCTGCCAGATATTCCAGCATCGGCCTTGCCGTGTGCCTTAACGCGTGGTGCGGACAGAGACAAGGCGATATCTTGCGGCTTAAGGCGACCGATTACCGAGACGGCGCACTCACCATCACGCAAGGCAAGACTGGCGCGCGCGTACATCTTCCCGTGGACATGATCGAAGGCCTACGCTCAGAACTCGCCAGGATAACGACAGATCACCTTATCATCTGCGAGACAACGGGCAACCCATGGGGCGAAGACCATTTCCGCCACCGCTTCAGAATCATCTGCCAGCAAACAGGCCGCGAAGAATTGTCCACTAAGCAATTCCTCACCCTTCGCCATACCGCCGTGGTGAGGCTAGCTGAGGCCGGTTGTGAGATCCCCGAAATATCCAGCATCACCGGCCACACACTGGCCAGCGTGACGCAGATCCTAGACCGCTATCACGTGCGAACCAAGAAGCAGGCAGCCACAGCTTTTGAAAAACGGCTGAAAGAAAAAGAATCGATATAAAAGACGATTCCCCGCCTTCATTATAAGTAGGTAAAATTGAATGTTGTCGAATGAATTTTTCAGACAAAGTTTAACGTTAAACTCTCAGCCCGATAAACGTTAAACTTTTCCTTTACGGACCCCATATAGCAAAAAGCCGCTAACCCATTGGATTAGCGGCTTTCTGATTGGTGAGCCCGACAGGATTCGAACCTGTGACCCGCTGATTAAAAGTCAGCTGCTCTACCATCTGAGCTACGGGCCCCTAGAGCCTTGGGTGTGTCCCTCGGCGTCGGGAGGCGCAAGATATTCGGAGATGGCATATAGGTCAATACCTATTTTTAAAAATCTCGAATTTTTTGCAGCCTCCCGTTTTAGGGCATCGCCGAGGCCTTATTTGGCGTCAGCGGCGACCTGCATTCTCACGATCTTATCGGGGTAAGCGACTTTACCGTTGGGGCCATTGCCCTTTTTGATCTGATCGACGAATTCCATGCCTTCGACCACTTCGCCCCAAATGGTGTACTGGCCATCAAGGAAAGGAGCAGCGTCAAAGCAGATAAAGAACTGGCTGTCAGCCGAGTTTGGGTCCTGGGCGCGTGCCATCGAAGCCGTGCCGCGAACATGCTTTTCCTTGGAAAATTCTGCGGTAATTTTGCTACCCGAACCACCGGTGCCGGTGCCGGTCGGATCACCGCCCTGGGCCATAAAGCCGGGGATCACCCGGTGGAAGGGGGTTCCGTCATAAAAGCCTTCACGGGTCAGTTCTTTTATGCGTGCCACATGGGCGGGCGCCAAATCGGGGCGCAAGCGGATCACGACCCGCCCGTATTCCAGGTCCATGTAAAGAGTGTTTTCCAGGTCTGGGGTCGGGGCCGCCGAGGCCTCGGTTGCGGTGGTCATGATCAGCATTACTCCAATTAGCAGAAACTTGAGAAACTTAGGCATCGCGCCCTCATCCAATGTGTTAGGCCAAAGAGCCGGTATTAGATGTCATCTTTGGCAAAGCGATCCATCAAGGCCGCTTTTACTGATGCTGGAACAAAACTATCAATATTGCCCCCTAAGCGCCCGATTTCCTTCACGAAACGTGAAGAAATAAACTGCGAACGCTCAGATGCCATCAGAAAAACAGTCTCGATCGACGGATTCAGGCGTGCGTTCATGCCCGCCATCTGAAATTCATATTCAAAGTCAGAAACCGCACGCAGGCCGCGAACTACCAACGAAGCGCCCTGCTCCTCGGCAAAGTCCATGAGTAAACCCTCAAAGGGTTTAACCTCGATCCGGGTGCCATTCACCGGCAGGTTGCTAACCGCCTCTTCGGTGAGCGCCACCCGTTCTTCGAGGCTAAACAAAGGCCCCTTCCCTGCGTTGATCGCCACCGCAACCACCAAGTGGTCAAGCAGCCGAGCACCACGCATAATGATGTCTAAGTGCCCATTGGTTACCGGGTCAAAAGTTCCCGGATAGACACCAATACGTTCGACCATTCTTTCCCCCTATTCCTGGCCGTCACCTGATGCAGCCGCGCCGGGAACATCGCCCGAGGCGTCTACAGACAAGTCTTGATCCATCAAGCCGTCGTCGCCGTCTGCGTCAACGCCATCATCATCTTCACCACTCATTTCAGGCAGCCAAGCGGCAGAAACCACTTTTTCTTCGGCTGCGGTGCGGAACAGGGTGACACCTTGTGTTTTACGGCTGGCAACACGCACATCGGTGATGCCCATGCGGATCAATTGACCGCCATTGGAAATCAACATGATCTGGTCAGCGTAAGAAACGGGGAACGATGCGACCACTGCGCCGTTGCGTTCGCTCATCTCGATGTTAGCAAAGCCCTGCCCGCCGCGACCAGAAACCCGGTATTCAAAGGCTGATGTGCGTTTACCATAGCCATTCTCAGTCACTGTAAGAATGAACTGGTCATTGCTAGCAAAGCGCTCAAAGACCTCTGGCGACAGCAGGGGTACTGCGGTGGCTGCGGCTCCTTCTTCGGTTCCATCTTCGGCAGGATCGGCCCCTTCGGCCCGACGCGCCTGCGCCGCAATGCGCAAGTAGGCATCGCGTTCTTCCATGGAAAATTCGACATGCTGCAGAACCGACATGGAGATCACTTCATCGCCGTCAGCCAAGCGAATGCCGCGCACCCCGGTAGAGGTTCGCCCCGCAAATACGCGCACGTCACTAACCTGGAAACGAATGCACTTACCGCGACGAGTGGACAGCATGATATCGTGGTTTTCGGTACAGGTGGCAACACCAACCAGCTGCTCGTTGCCCTCTTCCAGCTTCATGGCGATTTTACCGTTAGACATCACATTAGTGAAGTCCGACAAACGGTTCCGTCGCACATTGCCGGTCGAGGTGGAGAACATAACGTTCAGCTCGCCCCAGCTATCCTCGTCCTCGGGCAATGGCATCACGGTGGCGATGCTTTCGCCTTCTTGGATCGGCAGCAGGTTGACCAACGCCTTACCGCGACTTTGCGGCGTTCCCAGCGGCAGGCGATAGACCTTCATCTTATAAACCATGCCCGAGGTGGAGAAAAACAACACCGGGGTATGGGTATTGGCGATAAACAGCGAGGTAACGAAATCTTCTTGCTTGGTTGCCATCCCAGCCCGGCCTTTACCGCCGCGCTTTTGCGCCCGATAGGTAGACAGGGGAACGCGCTTGATATAACCGGTATTGGTTACCGTAACGACCATATCTTCGCGGGCAATCAAGTCTTCGATGTCGTGCTCGAACTCGGATTCTTCGATCACCGTGCGACGCGGGGTTGCATAGGCATCGCGCATTTCCACCAGTTCGGAACGAAGAATTTCATACAGACGTTCGCGCGAACGCAAAATATGCAGGAATTCTTCGATCTGGCCGCCGATTTGGCGCAGTTCATCATGGATCTTGTCGCGCTCTAAGCCGGTCAAACGGTGCAGGCGCAGTTCCAAAATCGCCTTTGCCTGCGCTTCTGACAGGGTATAGCGACCATCGATCACTTGGTATTCCGGATCGGCGATCAGCTCGATCAGCGGCGCCACATCTTCGGCGTCCCAATCGCGGCCCATCAAGCGGTCTTTGGCGGTCTGCGGGTCCGGAGCTTGCCGGATCAGGCGAATCACTTCGTCTAGGTTGGCGACGGCGATACCCAAGCCCACCAACACATGCGCCCGCTCGCGGCATTTACCAAGTTCATAGATCGTGCGGCGACGAATGACTTCTTCGCGGAAGGTGATAAAAGCGGTCAGAATTTCCCGCAGGCGCATCATTTCCGGGCGGCCACCATTAATGGCCAGCATATTGACGCCAAACGAAGTCTGTAGCGGCGTAAAGCGGTAGAGCTGATTAAGCACTACTTCAGGAACCGCATCACGTTTAATTTCGACCACCACCCGCACACCGCGACGATCAGACTCATCGCGAATATCCGAAATGCCTTCAACGCGTTTTTCACGCACCAGGTCAGCGATCTTTTCGATCATGCTCGCTTTGTTGACCTGATAGGGAACTTCGCTGACCACGATGGCATAGCGGCCAGTGCGAATTTCTTCGATATCAACCTTACCGCGCATCACCACCGAGCCACGGCCCGTCGTGTATGCAGAGCGGATACCACTGCGCCCCAAAATACTGCCGCCGGTCGGGAAGTCAGGGCCGGGCACCAGGGCGAGGATTTCTTCTTCTGACGTTTCTGGGTTATCGATCAGCGCACAGCAGGCGTTGATCACTTCACCCAGGTTATGCGGCGGGATATTGGTTGCCATACCAACCGCGATACCGCCAGCACCGTTCACCAAAAGGTTGGGATAACGGGCAGGCAGCACCACCGGCTCATGGGTGCTTTCGTCATAGTTGGCCTGGAAATCGACGGTTTCTTTGTCGATGTCCTCTAGCAACGAATGGGCAGTACGCGCCATGCGGGCTTCGGTATAACGCATGGCGGCGGCAGGATCGCCATCCATGGAACCAAAGTTCCCTTGCCCATCAATTAACGGCAGGCGCATGGAGAAATTTTGCGCCATGCGGACCATGGCATCATAGATGGCACTGTCCCCGTGAGGGTGGTACTTACCCATCACGTCCCCGACGATACGCGCCGACTTTTTATAGGGTTTATTAAAGTCGTATCCGCCTTCTTTCATAGCGAACAAAATGCGGCGATGCACTGGTTTTAAGCCATCGCGGACATCTGGTAAGGCGCGGGACACAATCACGCTCATCGCATAATCGAGGTATGAGCGCTTCATCTCGTCTTCGATGGCAACCGGGGTAATATCATTATCAGGCGGCATCGGCATCGAAGGCGGTATCTGGGGAGTATCGGTCAAGGCAGGCAGCTCGAACTTTGACGCGCAGCCCGGTGGAGTGTTGATCCACGTATCAGATCGGCCCCAAAAATAACGGCGGGGAAAAACCAATAACGTGACACGGCCACTGGCGCCGGCTAGGGGAACAGCAGGCCCTTGACGACCCGCAAAGACTGCGGATCAGGCCTCGGTGAAAGGTCTTGGCTAAAGGGGACGCAGACGCCGCCTCTAGGCCATTATCCCACCCAGGAAAGCGGGTGCAAAATGTACCATGCCACCCCGCTCTGAACAACCACCCATCAGCAGCCAACGGCTTTTAGTTGCTGCAAATGCCATACAAAAGCCGCCTCGGCACAATCAGGCCGGGGCGGCTTAGGGTATTTAGCAAAAGACTGATCAGAAAGGAATTTCATCATCCAGATCACTCGGCGGCGGAGCATCCCAGCCCGAGCCACCGCCACCAGCCGGTGCGCGACCACCGCCAGCAGCAGCACCGCCGCCAAAGCCACCTGCCGAACGGCCAGCAGCAGCGCCACCGCCGCCGCCATATCCACCCGCAGGGGCCGCAGAGCCACCGCCGTAGCCGCCGCCGTCGTAGCCACCATCATCGGCGCCATACCCGCCGCCGCCACCACCGCTAGCATTCCGGCTATCGAGCAAGGTCAGCTCGCCACGGAAGTTTTGCAGCACCACTTCGGTGGTGTAACGCTCTTGGCCGCCCTGGTCGGTCCACTTGCGGGTCTGCAAGGCCCCTTCGACATAAACCTTGGAGCCCTTACGCAAATAGCGCTCGGCAATTTCGGCCAGGTTGGGGTTAAAAACCGCCACCCGGTGCCATTCCGTCTTTTCCCGGCGCTCGCCGGTTTGACGGTCTTTCCAAGTTTCCGATGTCGCCAGCGTGAAGTTGACGATCTTGGAACCGGTCTGAGTGGTCCGCACTTCGGGATCACGCCCCAAATTACCGATCAAAATGACCTTATTAACGCTGCCTGCCATGGAAACCTTACTCCGCATTCCTGTTTGGGCGCCGACTGTAGAGACTTTTGATTAAAATCTCAACCACAAGACCGCAAAAAGCAATGGGCCCAGCAGATACCTGCCGGGCCCAAAACATCGTCACCAATAAAGGTGCGACGGAAACTTACATTTCCGAAGCGTACCCATAGGTGCCGTTCTTCCAGGTGTAGAACACATAACCCGGAGCCGTCATATCGCCCTTGGCATCAAAGCCAAAGGTACCCATGACGGTATCAAACTTCATATCGTGAAGGGCTTTAGCGACCTTTTGAGGATCGGTGCCGCCGACTTTGGTGATAGCCTGTACATAGGCCTGAACGGCGCCATAGGTGTAAAGAGTATAGCCTTCCGGCTCATAACCAGTCTTGCGGAATTCTTCAACCGCAGCAGCCGCGTTCGGGTTCTTACGCGGGTCGGGGCCAAAGGTCATCAGGGTGCCGTTACCGGCTTCGCCGGTGATCGACCAATATTCGTCAGTGACCAAGGCATCGCCCGAAATCAGGACAGTGTCCATGCCCTGCTCACGCATCTGACGGACAATCAAACCGGCTTCGGTATGATAGCCACCATAATAAAGCACGTCGACACCGGCGGCCTTCATCTTAGTGACCAGGGCCGAGTAATCTTTTTCACCCGGGGTGACGGTTTCATACATCGCCTCGGTCACGCCTTCGGCATTCAGGGTCTTTTTGGTTTCGTCAGCCAAACCCTTGGAATAAGCCTGCTTGTCGTGAACGATGGCGACAACCTTACCTTTGTAGTTTTCCGCGATGTACTTGCCCGCGATTTCGCCCTGCTGGTCATCACGACCACAGGTGCGGAACACAAACGGGAAGCCCTGTTCGGTCAGCTTAGGGTTGGTCGAAGCAGGCGAAATCTGAACGATGCCTTCTTCGTTGTACACAGCCGAAGCCGGGATCGACGAACCCGAGCAGAAGTGACCAGCAACGAAAACGACGCCCTGGTTAACAAACTGGTTGGCAACAGCAACGGCTTGCTTGGGGTCACAAGCATCGTCACCGATTTCCAGCTTCAGCATTTCACCGTTGACGCCACCAGCAGCATTGATGTCTTTGACCGCCATTTCGGCGCCCTTTTTCATCTGCTCGCCAAAAGCGGCATAGGGACCGGTCATCGGACCAGCGGTAGCGATCACGATTTCAGCCTGAGCCATACCGGTCAAAGCAATCACCGCAGTGGCGGCGAGAAGTCCGGTCTTGAGCTTACCCATACGATGCTCTCCCTAGAAAGATGAGATAGTTGAAAAAATAGAATACACCCGAAAGCACTTGAGGCCTGAGCTGACGGCCCTGCTCTGACAGGAAAAACCCGATGGCCAAAAGTACATACCCGGCAAAGAAGCTTAACATGCCCCCTGGGCGATGCTCCGCCCTTGCCATGAATTCGAAACCAACAAAATGGTGGCCCATACCGCACTAAAAAACAAGTACTTAAAGCCATTCACTTTGAAAAAAAATCATCTCATGCAGATAGTAGGAACAAAACTATCAGCGCCAGCTCACATGAATGCTGCCAGGGCCGTTAATTGTGCGCATTGACCATCAGGCGGTCAAAAATGCGAAACAAGACTAATAAATATACTTTGAAAAAAGGAGGAAGTCTTTGGCCAACAGCCTAGGCTCCCCCCTATTTCTTTGAAGCATATTTTAGGATTTACGAGGCTGCCAACCAAACAAACCCGCACGTTGATAATGCCAAGGATACTGTAGCACCATCTTCCGAGCCAAAGTCGCACGATAGGCGGCCAAGGTGATCAGCATCAACAAGGCGGTATCGATCAAAAAGCCAGTGATCGACAACAGATCCCCGGCAAACAGAGCAAAGTTAAAAAAACGCTCCGCGGCGCCAAGAAGGATCGCATAGGGCAGCGCCTGCCACATGGGCCGCCAGGTCGCCGCCAGGGCGTTGCCGGTCATGAAGGCAAGCCAGCCACCCGCCACCAAGGTGAACAAGATGAAGGTTAAGGGGTAACCACCCAGCAGATCATTATGTTCCATTAATGCGCCCCCCCTTCCAAGTAAGCAGAGCGGATTTCAGGGTTTTGCAACAGCTCATCGCCCGTGCCCTGCATGGTGATCACTCCGTTGACCATCACATAGCCACGGTGTGCCAACTTAAGAGCGTGGAACGCGTTTTGCTCGACCAAGAACACCGTCATCTTATCACGCCGGTTGATTTCTTTGATCGCTTGAAAGATCTGACGCACCACCAACGGTGCAATCCCCAAGGATGGCTCATCAAGCAACAACAGACGCGGACGACTCATCAGGGCGCGCCCAATGGCCAACATCTGCTGTTCACCCCCTGACAAGGTGCCGCCGCGCTGCTCTTGCCGTTCATGTAAACGGGGAAACAAGTCATAGACGGCTTGCAGGTCTTTTTGAAAATACTGCGGATCAGCGCGCAAGGCCCCCATCTGCAGATTTTCCAAAACGGTCATGCGGGGGAAAATTCGCCGCCCTTCCGGCGATTGGGCAATACCGTAGTCAACCAAATGATGGGTTGGTGCTTTGGTAATGTCCTTGCCTTCAAAGGTGATGGTCCCCTTAGAGGCCCGAGGGCTGCCGCAAATGGTCATCAACAGGGTGGTTTTACCCGCCCCGTTGGAGCCAATCAGGGTAACAATCTCGCCTTCGTTGACCGTGACGTCGATGCCTTTAAGCGCCTCGATCTGGCCATAGAAGGTATGTACTCCGCGAACCTCTAGCATCAGCCCGCTCCTCCTTGCAGATCCTGCGCCACTTCCGGCGGCAACTCTTCGTCTTCGTCCTCGCCAAGGTATGCCTTGATCACGGCGGGGTCGTTACGCACAAATTCGGGCGTGCCGTCGGAAATTTTGGCCCCGTGGTCAAGCACCACGATATGGTCAGAAATCCCCATCACCACACTCATATCGTGCTCGATGAGCAGAATGCCAATGCCTTCTGTTTTGCGGATATCAAGCAAAAGCTCGTTCAACTGAAGGGATTCGCGCGGGTTGAGACCCGCAGCCGGTTCGTCAAGGCACAGCAAAACAGGGCGAGTGCACATAGCGCGGCAAATTTCCAGACGCCGTTGGTCACCGTAAGGCAGGTTTCCAGCGTCCCAGTCCGCACGATCATACAGGTCAACTTTGTTGAGCCAGTATTTTGCCAGTTCGATCGCTTCTTTTTCCGCCGACGAATAGCGCTTTAGAAAGGTCAGCCCTGCCAAGGAGAAAGCCGAGGCCTTCATCAAGGCATTATGCTGAGCAACGATCAGGTTTTCCAAAACCGTCATCTGAGGAAACAGGCGGATGTTCTGGAAAGTCCGGGCGACATCAGCCTGTTGTGGAATGCGAAAGCCTTCCATGCGCTCTAGCAGATGCACACCTTTGGTCGGGTGGGCCAAAGTAATCCGGCCAACGGTTGGTTTATAAAAGCCCGTCAGGCAGTTAAAAACCGTCGTCTTACCGGCACCATTGGGACCAATCAGTGCCGTAATATCATTCTTGCGGCAGGTAAACGACAGGTCATCAACGGCGACCAAGCCGCCAAAGCGCATGGTCAGATGCTCGACTTCCAGCAGAGCATCAGCAGGCACTGTAACGTCGCGGGGACGGGCGAGATCTGTAAAAACCATTATGCCGCCTCCTGCGTTTTTTCCGTATGTTCTTTGGGGTGCAGGCGAATGGTCGGCTCGCGGAAGGAAAGCAGGCCCCGCGGGCGCCATACCATGACCATCACCATAGCAATCCCGAACAACAGCATACGATATTCGTTAAATTCACGCAGCAGTTCAGGCACGACAACAATCAACGCAGCGGCCAGAACGACCCCCAACTGACTGCCCATGCCGCCTAACACCACGATAGCTAGGATGACCGCCGATTCAATGAAGGTAAAGCTTTCAGGGCTAATGAAATTCTGCCGGACTGAAAAGAACGATCCAGCAAAACCACCAAACATGGCCCCCAAAGCAAATGCCGACAATTTGATGTTGGTGGGATTGATCCCCAACGCACGACAGGCGATTTCGTCTTCGCGTAGCGCTTCCCAAGCCCGACCAGCAGGCAGCTTACGCATACGCTGGGTAAACAGGTTGGTGACGATCGCCAACACCAAAATCAAGAAATACAGGAACGTCATCTTGTGGCTGGTGCTGTAGGTCAGGTCAAAGAAGCTCGCAAAGCCCCCTTCCCCACGCGAAAACGGCACGCCAAAGAAAGTGATCTGTGGAATGCCGCCAATACCATTCGGGCCGCCGGTGACTTCGCCCCAGTTGATCAAGATCACCCGGATCATTTCACCAAAACCAAGGGTCACAATGGCCAAATAGTCACCGCGCAAGCGCAGCACCGGAAAGCCGAGGATAACCCCAAAGAACGCCGCAAACAGACCCGCAAGCGGCAAGCAAACCCAGAACGACCAGCCAAAGTGAGTAGCAATCAAGGCATAGCTGTAAGCGCCAACCGCATAAAAGGCCACATATCCCAGGTCAAGCAAGCCAGCCAACCCGACCACAATATTGAGACCCCACCCCAGCATGACGTAAATCATAAAGGTGGTGGCAGTGTAGATCACATAGCGAGCGCTGTCGTCAGGAACCAGGATCGGCAGCAAAACGGCGGCCAATAACCCGGCTAAGGCAATGCGCTTCATATTGCTGTGGATGGCCACATTCAGGCCGGCAAAAATACTTTTCTTTTCCACCGCATTTATCGGCGAAGAACTGCTTTTATTCCATCGCCAAACGGTAAACGCCATACGCCCGACGAACATAATCGCCACGGCAATAGCCAGTTCCCCCCAGCGCTGAACCAGGCCCATTTGCGGGCCCTGATTGGCTGCCTGCAACCCCAAAAGCGGCAAGCCAAGAACGGCGATAAGCAGCGCGGCAAGGGCAGATTCTTTAAGCGCGCCAAGCAAATCAAAGGCATTAATCGGCGCGGTGCTTTTTTCTTGAGTCTTCTCGTTTCCTACCATTGCCTTACACCTTCTCCACTTCTGGTTTGCCAAGCAGACCAGTGGGTCGGAAAATCAGCACCAGAACGAGAATGCCAAAGGTAGCCACGTCCTTGTACTCGATGGTGAAGTAGGCGGACCAAAAGGCCTCGATCAGGCCAATCAGCAATCCGCCAAGCATGGCGCCTGGAAGAGACCCAATACCACCCAAAACTGCGGCGGTAAAAGCCTTCATCCCGGCTAGGAAGCCGATGTAAAAGTCGATCACACCATATTGTAGGGTCACCATCAAACCCGCCACAGCAGCCAAGACAGCCCCCATGACAAAGGTTAAAGAGATGGTGCGGTCCACATTGACCCCAACCAGGCCGGCCATTTTGCGATCTTGCTCGCAAGCACGCTGTTGACGCCCCAGGGACGTTTTGGTGATCAGCCATGTAAAGCCAACCATCAAAGCAATCGTCAGCAGCAGAATAAAGATCTGCAAATAGCTAACAACCACATCAAAGTCGCCTTCATGCATCAGGGTAATGCCACCCTGGATCATGGGTTGAATGGTTTTAGAACGAGCACCCTGAGAAACCTGCACGGCATTTTGCAGGGCGATCGACATCCCGATCGCTGAAATCAGCGGTGCCAAGCGGAACGACCCCCGTAAGGGCCGATAGGCTACACGTTCGACCGTCCATCCCCAGAACGCAGTCAGCACCATCGTGCTCATCAGCACGATAATCAGGGCCAACGGAACATAGGACAAGCCCAGCTCCTGCAGAACCAGGAATGTGATCACCGAGATAAAGGCCCCGATCATGTAAATTTCGCCATGGGCGAAATTGATCATGCCGATGATGCCGTAAACCATGGTGTATCCGATGGCGATTAGGCCGTATACCGACCCCATCGTGAGCCCGTTGATGAGCTGTTGAAGAAAGTAGGCCACCCTACCCCCAAATCTTGTTGTTGATTGAGTAAAGCTGCAAACGGGTTACTCGGCTATTAAGCCCAAGTACGTGGTAGAGAGCCTAGCCCACACACCCACACTGTCAAGCCGCATAACGCACTGTTTTAGGAGCCAAAAACATCCTTTTCGTCTGGTTGCCCACGCTCGATCAAGTTCATTGCAACGCAACACAATACCCCAGCCTACCCCTTTGGGTAGATTGCGCTCCCGTCATGCCGTACCTCCGCCGCAGCAGACTCCCTATCGGTAGCTTTGCCCTTGCCAAGGTGCCATTGCGCCCCATATTTGCATCTGTTCCGGTTTTGATCTCGCCATTTACACGGTGAGCTGATATGACCATGGTAAAAGTTGGCATTCACAGGCCACACTCCAAGGGGCACTAGCCTAACACTGTCCTTTTATGACCGTTTGGTGACGAAAACCATGCAAGATCTTCGCGTGCGCGGTGCCCGAGAGCACAACTTGAAAAATGTCGACGTTACTCTGCCGCGTGACAAGCTGGTGGTGATCACCGGCTTGTCGGGCTCGGGCAAGTCTTCGCTGGCCTTTGACACCATCTATGCCGAAGGGCAAAGGCGGTATGTCGAATCTCTTTCGGCCTATGCGCGACAGTTCCTGGAACTGATGCAAAAGCCTGATGTGGATTCCATCGAAGGGCTTTCGCCCGCGATTTCCATCGAACAAAAAACCACCTCGCGCAATCCGCGCTCGACGGTGGGGACCGTGACCGAAATCCATGATTATATGCGCCTGTTATGGGCGCGCGTCGGCATCCCCTATTCCCCAACCACCGGATTACCGATCGAGGCGCAGACGGTCAGCCAGATGGTCGACCGGGTGATGGAGCTTCCCGAAGGCACTCGCCTCCTGTTATTGGCGCCAATCGTGCGTGGCCGTAAGGGCGAGTATCGTAAAGAACTGCAGGATCTACAGAAAAAGGGCTTTCAACGGGTCAAAGTTGACGGAACCGCCTATCTGATCGACGAAGTTCCCGCCCTGAATAAGCGGACCAAACACGATATCGAAATCGTAGTGGACCGCCTGGTGATCAAAGAAGGCTTGGAATCGCGTCTGGCGGATTCTTTTGAACAAGCCCTGGGGCTTACCGACGGCCTCGCCTTTATCGAAGACGCGCAAAGCGGTGAGCGCACCACTTTTTCCGCCAAGTTTGCTTGCCCGGACTCTGGCTTTACCATCGATGAAATCGAACCCCGGTTGTTTTCCTTTAACAATCCCTTTGGCGCCTGCCCGACTTGCGATGGCTTGGGCGTTAAGATGCATTTCGACTCAGACCTTATTATTACTGACCCCAAGAAATCCTTAGCCAAAGGCGCTGTTGGGCCATGGTCCTCTGGTGGGCAGCCCTCGCCCTATTATCGCCAAGCACTGGAAAGTGTAGCACTGCACTGCGGCATTTCTATGGATACCCCATGGCAAGACATTCCCGCCGAATCGCAAGATTTGATTTTGCATGGATCAGGGAAAACCCCCATCGCTATGACCTACGCCGACGGCAAACGAAACTTCACCGTCGAAAAACCCTTTGAAGGCGTGACCCCCAATACGGCACGCCGTTGGCGCGACACAGAAAGTCAATTGGTTCGCGAAGAGCTCAGCCGCTATCAAACCAGCGCACCGTGTGAAAGCTGCTGTGGCAAGCGTCTAAAACCCGAAGCCCTGGCGGTCAAAGTCGGGGGGCGTGATATTGCCGAAATTTCCGAACTTTCAATCGCCGATAGCCTGCGCTGGTTTTCGCAATTAGGCGACCAGCTGTCGGCGAAAAGCCAGGAAATTGCCGACCGCATTTTGCGTGAAATCACCGAGCGCCTTGGTTTCCTCAATAACGTCGGCCTAGAGTATCTATCCCTATCACGAACATCGGGCACCCTGTCCGGCGGCGAAAGCCAACGCATTCGGCTGGCATCACAGATTGGTTCAGGGTTAACCGGGGTGCTCTATGTGCTCGACGAACCCTCGATTGGGTTACATCAGCGTGATAACGACCGGCTGCTGATCACCCTCAAACGTCTGCGTGACCTGGGTAACACGGTGATTGTGGTCGAGCATGACGAAGACGCAATCCGTGCTGCCGATTATCTGGTTGATATGGGTCCCGGCGCAGGATCGCATGGCGGCAAAGTGGTCGCCTGTGGCACGCCGCAAGAGGTCATGGACTGCCCTGAAAGTCTAACCGGACAATACCTAACCGGCGCACGCTCAATCCCCGTGCCAGACGTTCGCCGCCCAGGAAGCGGCAAAGCATTGCGCGTGGTCGGCGCCCGCGCCAACAACCTAAAAGATGTCAGTGTTGATATCCCGCTGGGTACATTTACCTGCGTCACCGGCGTATCAGGTGGTGGAAAATCATCACTGGTCATTGAAACCCTATACAAAGGGCTAGCCAAGCAACTCAATGGCGCGCGGGAACATCCCGGCCCGCATGATCGGATCGAAGGCTTAGATTATATTGACAAAATCGTCGATATTGACCAGTCGCCGATTGGGCGCACTCCGCGTTCAAATCCAGTCACTTACACCGGAGCCTTCACCCCGATCCGCGAATGGTTCGCCGCCCTTCCCGAAGCGAAAACGCGCGGTTACAAGCCTGGCCGTTTTAGCTTTAACGTCAAGGGTGGGCGCTGCGAAGCTTGCCAAGGTGACGGGCTCATCAAGATTGAAATGCACTTTTTGCCTGATGTTTATGTCACCTGTGATGTCTGCAAGGGTAAGCGCTATAATCGCGAAACCCTGGATGTCACCTATCGCGGTAAATCTATCGCTGACGTTTTAGATATGACGGTCGAAGATGGGGCCGAGTTTTTTAAAGCCGTTCCGGCCATCCGCGATAAGCTGGAATTACTGGGCCGCGTCGGGCTGGGCTATGTCCATTTAGGCCAGCAGGCAACCACCTTGTCAGGCGGCGAAGCACAACGGGTAAAGCTCTCAAAGGAGCTCTCGCGCCGTGCCACGGGCCGTACGCTTTATATTCTGGATGAGCCGACCACTGGCCTGCATTTCGAAGACGTCCGCAAATTGCTAGAAGTCCTGCAAGCCCTTGTGGATCAAGGAAATACCGTGGTCGTTATCGAACATAATCTCGAGGTCATTAAGGCCGCCGATTGGATCATCGACATGGGCCCCGAAGGCGGTGCTGGCGGCGGCATAGTGGTTGCCGAAGGCACACCGGAAGCGGTTGCCGCCAATTCAGCCAGCCATACCGGACATTACCTCAAGCCCTACTTCGGTCTGTAAAGACACAGCCTCATTCCCCTGGCCAAGCAAAAGAAAACCCCCGGCCATTCATCACTGAGTACCGGGGGTTTTTTACGGCTTGGGATTTTCTCTAGCGTAGGCGGATATCGTAACGGTGCAAGCAGCTATCAATGGTCTGGCTGGTAATACCACGCCAGAAATCCAGCGCCTGCTGCCGCTCAAAAGGCCCATAGACCTCTTCTTCTTTACCATCCACCATGACGGTAAAGCTGGTATCGGCATATTCGCCGCCCACCACATAATACTTGCCGGTCCCCATTGCTTCCGCCGTTTTGACGAAATAGCGCACCATGGCATTATCGACCGTCTGACCAGTCACCGACCGCCAAAAGGTATGGGCTTCTTCCTGGGTGTAAGGCCCGTGGGTTTCAAGTTCTTGACCCTCGGCCGCAGTAGTGAAAGATGTGTCGGCATACTCGCCGCCCACGACGTAAAAAGTCTTCTCGCTCATCGCGTTGTATTCCCCAGACTAAGATCGTTATCAGCTAAACGTGCCCTGTCATTTGTCGCCCGTGTACCTACGGCTCTTCCCTGCGCGGCGGATCAAACGGTCAGAGTCCCGGATCACCTGTCGTCAAAGGAAGTGCGACCCAATCAAGGCAGGTTCATCACATGCGCCGCCCCTTATACGCTTCGCAAAGCGGTTTGGAAACTACCCGCCCGGGCGGGTGGGTAAAATTCCATCCCATCGGGTGGTATGGCGATATTTTAGTCGATTCCACTAGCTGCACACAATCTAATCATGCACTGCAATATACGCTCGTTGCTCTTGCCCCCTTGCCCAATAGCAAGAAAGCCCTTACCTCTGCCCCTTGCCTGGGAATATCGGCTATTTTCCACTATCCAAGTCCACCATGACCTCGTCAGCACAGCCCATCAAGGAGCCCCCCATGCCCAGCAAGCGCCCCCAAACCGCAACCGATCGCCACGGCACAGGCGATTCGTCCACCGCCCCTGGTTCTCGCATTGCACAAGGGGATCTGACGCCGCTGTTGGATTTAATGGCGCAACTGCGAAACCCTAATGGTGGCTGCCCGTGGGACCTGGAACAAACCTTTGCCTCCATTGCACCGCACACCATCGAAGAAGCATATGAGGTGGCAGAAGCCATCGAGAGCGGGGATCGTGCTGCGCTGTGCGATGAACTCGGCGATTTATTGCTGCAAGTGGTGTTTCACAGCCAAATTGCCGACGAAGAAGGCAGCTTTTCTTTCCATGATGTGGCCGCAGCGATCACCGACAAGATGATTCGCCGTCATCCGCACGTGTTTGGCACAGAATCGATCACCACAGCAGCAGCGCAAACCCAAGCCTGGGAAAGCCAAAAAGAAAAAGAACGCGCCAGCAAAATCACCAGCGACCAGCCCGCCAGCGCTCTGGATGGTGTAACATCCACCCTACCCGCCATGACCCGCGCCCTCAAATTACAAGGCCGCGCCGCCCGCGTTGGCTTTGATTGGGATGATGCGGCTTCAGTCGTCGGCAAGATCGAAGAAGAATTGAATGAAGTGAAGGAGGAATTTTCCCTTCTCATCCAGGGCGAAGACCCTGCTGCGATCCCTGACGCCCTACAGAGCGAAATTGGCGATCTGCTTTTTTCTGTCGTCAACCTTGCGCGCAAAGCTGGAATTGACCCCGAAGCCGCCTTACGCAGCACCAACCGTAAATTTGACTGGCGTTTCCGCACCATGGAAACCTTAGCCATCACCGACAGCAACACCTTTAGCGCACTGCCGCTAGAGGAAATGGAAGCTCTTTGGCGGCGGGCCAAGGAACAAGAAAAACAACAACAAAAAACCCATACGCCATCCCGCTGATAGGCAGCGCGATATCGTTGCGGCCAGGGATGGCTGCAGGTTGCTGCAGGCCTGCCCGATGACCCTTTTAAAAGCTTAGCCTTAAGCGCTATAATGGTTATAGAACAAAACCATGCGGGGTCTTCATGCCGTCACAGCCCGTTCCCAAGCCCTCATCACCATCCCGTTTCGGGCGAATGGCTCGCGCCTTGCTGACCATTGCGTTGGCGCTATTTTCTGTTCCGTTGCTGACCAGTTGCTATGTCCCCAATGACTTTGTAGCTGAAATTCGCCTGTCCCGGACCGGCGAATTTGCGCTGAAATATCAGGGAAATTTGACTTGGGCACCCCTTTTTAAAGAAATACGCGAAGGTCGCCTAACCTCGTCAGAGATATCAGAAAAAGAAGCAGCTCTGGTTCGCGATTTATCTCGGGATGCCTCGTTTAAGAAGGTAACCCCCTTAGGCAGCGGCACCTTTAAGGTGGAATACGAAGTTAAAGGGCGCTTCACCGGCACACGAGCCGTCACCTTTGTGCGACGCAGCTCGGCTCTTATGACAATGGAAGTAAAGCCCGATGGGACCGTGCATTTTTGGTCATCACAAGATCCAAAATTACGTGACCCAGCACAGCTAGAAAGCCTAGGCCTAAGAACGCAAGGCCGCCTGCGGGTTATCACCGACACCCAAGTTTTAAAACATAACGCCTATAGCGTTAGCAGCGGAATTCCCAACTATCCCGCTTATAACATTTACGACTGGTCGATTAATTCGGTTCGCACGCCAAAACCTTTTTTAATCGCGCGACTTTTCAGCCCCGAATACATGGCGCAGCAAGAAAGCACCTCTCCCTAAGGCGCTACTCCTTCTCCTGCAGTGCAAAAAGTTACTCTAACTCTTTGTTTTATAGAAATATATCGTCGCCGATGAGTCTATTTGGTCGCAGCACGCCCTAACCCCATTCCTATTTAGAATGAAGACTATTCTTAACGCTGCTCCGCACTGGTGAGTAGAATGCGTGACTAGCGCCTTTTGGCACCAGTCACGCCGCCTCGCTCTCACTAAAAAATAGAAATATTTTAGAATAAATATCTGAATTTAAACAAAATATATAAATACAGAAGATCGCCCTAAACTCTGTGGGCAATTGCCTTAGCTTTCATCAGCACCTTTCTCAAAACAGCGGGTCATTCAACGCCGGAATGAACTGTTGATCAATTGTCGCTATTCGCTCTCA
>CEGC01000897.1_pt1 | contig 19571 bp, 15 predicted proteins | sample 302731 | NCBI WGS metagenome assembly CEGC01 (sample SAMEA2755656, study PRJEB7226) | microbial mat metagenome | biome: microbial mat; feature: hypersaline; material: grass silage | place: USA | collected 2014-02-19 | depth 0 m | reverse complement strand
AACCCTGCGGCCTGCGCTGCTGTAGGCGCAAGGTCTAGACCGTTCGTAGTACCATGAGTGTACAGACAGTCCGCTCGCGCGTTTGGGGCATGGCAAAGGCAAAAACAGCACAGTCAAAAAGGATCAAGACACTTAATTAACGGCGCAGGCCGCATACCCCCTTTACGAACCAGGACCACAGGCCTGCACTGCATCATGTCAGTTTAGGGCAGAATAGCTCTGTCGATGGTGTACGGAAGGATGCAGCGAAAGACGAGCCCTTCTTAAGGCAGAGGCTTTAAATTGGGCCTGGCACTCCCTTTAGATCTGTTGGTTAGAAATTCAAGTTTTGATCCCGAGAAGGGGTTTTGTGCTGTCGTGGCACATAAACGGCTCTCGTTTTTAGAGATGCTCCCGAGAGAATCGGCCCATCTGCGAGCACATTTTCTGTCATCTCAAGAGAACAAAAAATACCATAGTATGTATGTTACTATATCATCGCAGGCGTGGGCACTAGATTGTACTGTTTTTTAGAATATTTCTACTTTTTTTGTTATCGGTAGTGCTCTCATCATCCCTAGATTTAATTTAGTTACCTACGGCTTCGGGGGTAGTAATTTTGTCATGAGCGTCATCATAGTAAATATTTCTATGTGAATATTTAATCTGACTTTATAGCTTATCAATTAATCTGTATTTTATCTAGGGTTTATTCCATTTTTCGCAGTTGCAAGAGATGGTCCAATTAATTGTTTCTGCAGGAAAATTCACCGCCACGGATGGTTTCATTTGCACAAGGTTGGTTTTCGCAATGTTCCTTCTTTGTCCTTATCGGGCATAGCTTTGCAGTGAAAAATTAGGCGTCATCATAGTGATTTGACCTGAGCAAAGCGATGCAGGCAAATAAAAGCCGCCATAAGGCGGCTTTTATCAAACGATCTCATGTTAGAGCAAACCCCGAGCAGATGGGGCCATCTGCGACGACGTATTTGCTTTTAAAACAAAATCCTAGAAAAATTTCCGATCTCACTTTGTCGAAAAACTGTCTAGGAACGGTCGTCAAGCTGACGAGACAAGATAGCGCCAAATTCACCGGCAAAATTTTCCAACCGCTGCGCATAGCGGTCGAGGTCTGCCGAAAGCTTGTTATAGGCAATCACCGCCGGAATAGCGGCGACCAGCCCCAGGGCTGTGGCAAACAACGCTTCGGCAATCCCCGGTGCCACGGTGGCTAGGCTGGTATCTTTACTCATGCCGATGGAGTGAAAGCTGGTCATGATCCCCCAGACGGTGCCAAACAGTCCGACGAAAGGAGCCACCGATCCGGTTGAAGCCAAAAAGCCCATCCGGCTTTCCAGGCTTTCCATTTCGCGGATCACCGTGATCTGCATCACCCGCTCCAGGCGCTGGGACAGGCGCACCCGCATGGTTGGGTCGGTGGTGTGATTGCCCTTCCCAGCCGAACGGCGCCATTCCCGCATGGCAGCGACAAACACCGCCGTCATCGGGTCAATGGGGCGCGAGCCAATTCGGTCAAAGAGTTCTTCCAACGAACCGCCAGACCAAAACTTTTCTTCGAAAGCATCGGCCTTTTTACGCAAAGTACGCATCCGCAGGGATTTATGGATGATAATCGTCCACCCCCACACCGACGCAAATACCAGCGACAGCATCACCACTTTGACAATCAGGCCCGCCTGAAGGAATAGCCCCCATGCCGAAAGGTCTGACGCCGCCTGCGCGGCCTGGGGAAGCATACTGGGTTCCATCTCTCTCATCCCAAGGAGTGTTTGATCTCGGCCCCTTTGGCACATCCCGAGCAATCGGGCCGATCACAATGACGATGACGTATTTTATTACAAAACAAAAGCTTAGAGCATACCGTCAGCAGAGATCTCCGCCGACTGTGGCTCTGGCGCACCGCTACCGCGCTGCAACAGGCAGCTTATCCTTTAACAGCGTACGAAACGACAGCGGAAACCGCATCGCTCGCCCATCAGCCGATATGCAAGCAACCTGTACCGTATAGTCGAACAACATGATATCGTCGCGGAAGATCTTTTGCTCGAACTGCAAAGACGCCCCACGCAGCTCTATCAACCGGGTGCGCACATCCAGCGCATCATCCAGGCGTGCCGGGCGGCGAAAGGCCGCGGTGCAATTCACCACAGCGAAAGCCATTCCTGTGCTTTTTAAAAGATCTTGCTGATGAATGCCCAGCGCGCGAATAAATTCAGTCCGCGCACGCTCGGCATAATTCAAATAGATCGAATGATAAACGATACCGCCGGCGTCGGTGTCTTCGTAATAGACTCGCAATGGCATATGGAACAGGCCATCAGCGGCAAAGCCCATCACAGCGGGGGCAAGGGGCGATGGGGAACAAGCGGTCATGGCGTCTCATCCTCGGGCGGTTGTCCCAACAGGTCAAATTGGTTGGCGGCCTCGGGCGGCAAGCGGCTGGGCGGCGTCAACCCTAAATGGCGAAAGCCCGTGACCGCCAAAACCCGGCCACGCGGCGTGCGCTGGATCATACCCTGCTGGATCAAAAACGGCTCGATCACTTCTTCTAGGGTATCGCGTTGTTCGGACAGGGCCGCTGCGATGGTATCAACCCCCACCGGGCCACCGCCGTAATGTTCGGCAATGCAGCGCATATAGCGGCGATCCATCGCATCTAAGCCACTGCGATCAACCTCTAAGCGCTGCAAAGCAGCGTCAGCAACAAAGGCATCCACCGGCAAGCGTTTGGCAACGGTGGCAAAGTCACGCACCCGGCGCAATAAGCGCCCAGCAACACGCGGCGTCCCCCGCGAACGGCGCGAGATTTCCCCCGCCCCTTCGTCAGTCACCGGCACATTGAGAACCCGTGCTCCGCGCTTCACAATCGCTTCCAATTCCTTAGGCTCGTAAAAGTTCAGTCTGACAGGAATACCAAAGCGGTCCCGTAATGGCGTGGTCAACAGGCCAGAGCGGGTGGTTGCCCCAACCAGGGTAAAAGGCTGCAAATCAATCCGCACCGACCGCGCTGCCGGTCCTTCGCCAATGATCAGATCCAGCTGGAAATCTTCCATAGCCGGATATAACACTTCTTCTATGGCAGGATTGAGGCGATGGATCTCGTCGATAAACAAAACGTCATGGGGTTCTAGGTTAGTCAGAATCGCCGCCAAGTCCCCAGCCTTTAGGATCATCGGCCCCGATGTCCCACGGAAACCAACCCCCAATTCACGGGCAACAATTTGCGCTAAGGTGGTTTTGCCCAAGCCCGGCGGCCCATGCAACAGCACATGATCCAGCGCTTCACCGCGCCCCTTGGCCGCCTGAATGAACACCGACAAATTCTCGCACGCCTGCCGCTGACCGATAAAATCATCCAGCGTTTGCGGACGAAACGACGCCTCCAGGTCTTCGGCGCGGGGCTGGGGAGAGACTAACCGCTCTTCGCTCATCCCTTACAGCCCCTTACCCAAATCTTTAAGCGCTAACCCAATCAGCCCTTGCGCTGTCATAGCCCCACCGGCCCCGCTCCCACTGGCCACCGCTAAGGCTCGCGAAACAGCAGCAAAGGCATCGGTACGGCCATAGCCCAAGTTCACCAAGGCAGAAACCGCGTCATCAACCACGACCTGAGCATCATCATGATCAACAACACCCTGAGCAACCATCTCGGCAACCGGGCTCGCATCAACCGGCCCAGCGCCTGAATCGGACGATACGGCAACGGGTGCGGCGGCAACCGAAAAAGACATCGTTGCCGCCTTGTCTTTTAGCTCTGATAAAATTCGGGCCGCAAGCTTTGGCCCAACCCCCGGCGCGCGGGTGAACAAGGTCTTATCTTGCGCGGCAATCGCCTGTGATAATTGCGCCGGTTGGCCAATGGACAAGATAGCCTGGGCAACCTTAGCCCCCACCCCTTGCACCGTCACCAACAGGCGAAAAAAGGCCTTTTCGTTTTGGTTTGGAAAACCATACAGGGTGATCGCGTCTTCACGGACCTGGGTTTCAATAGCCAATGTCACCCCCTGCCCCGCCACCAGCTGAGACAAAGTGCGTGACGAGCAATGCACCAAATACCCAACACCGTGCACATCGACGATCACCCAGTCATCGCCGATACCCTCGATGCGTCCCTTAAGCTGGGCGATCATCGCGTTCCCTTCCCCAGGCGGCGCTTACTGGTCTTTGCCGTCTCTTGCAGTGCCACCGCTGCCGCCAACGACCGCGCCGAAGCCCGGTGATGAGCGTGACAGATGGCCACAGCCAGCGCATCCGCAGCATCGGGAGTCGCGATAATACAGCCCGGCAGCAGTGTACGGATCATCATCCCCACCTGGTCCTTACTGGCAGTCCCAGTTCCCACCACCGCTTTTTTAATCAAGGTCGGCTGATATTCAGCCACCGGCAACCCATGCAGAGCAGGGGCGAGCATCACCACGCCGCGCGCCTGCCCCAGCTTGAGGGTTGATGCCGGGTTTTTATTGACAAAGGTTTCCTCAACGGCGGCCTCGTCGGGCTGCCACAGGGAAATAACCTCTTCTAGCCCCCGATGCAGCTGCATCAAGCGCTCCGCCAGAGAAAGGGAAGCTGTGGTATGAACCGCTCCATCGGCAACGGCACGCAGGCGGTTACTATCCACCTCAATCACGCCCCAGCCAGTGTGTTGTAGCCCAGGGTCAAGCCCCAGAACCCTAAGAACCACGGTTACAAATCCCACCAATCTTTGCAACGAAGCCAGTCTCCGTCACGGTATCCAGTATCCGGTACAGGCATACTCCCCCTCTGAGCAACAGAGGAGGGAGTATGCCGTCTTTTAAGTTAGGCGCTCAGGCGTTCCATCACTTCGTCAGAAACTTCGAAGTTGGCAATCACCCGTTGCACATCATCATCGTCTTCCAAAACATCAAGCAACTTAAACAACGTGCGGCCTGTTTCTTCATCAACATCAACACGGTTCAGCGGGCGCCAATCCAGACGGGCACTTTCAGGCTCGCCCAGAGTGCTTTCCAGAGCGGCGCGCACGTCGTTGAAGTCTTCGACTTCACAGAAAATGTCGTGGCTCTCTTCGCTGCTCTCCACGTCTGCGGCACCGGCTTCGATGGCAGCTTCGAAAATCGCTTCGGCATCGCCGACGTCAGCCTTAAAAGACAAAAAGCCGACCCGTTCGTAATTAAAAGTCACCGGAGTCAAGGCACCGCCCAGCTTACCAAACGCCGCACGCACGTTCGATGCGGTGCGATTGCGGTTATCGGTCAGCGCCTCGACAATGATCGAAACGTTCCCCGGCCCCATGCCTTCATAGCGCACTTCTTCGTAATCTGCCGACGCATCACCACCCAGCGCCCGTTTGATAGCGCGATCGACGTTATCTTTAGGCATCGAGTTTTTGCGTGCTTCGGCGATAGCCGCCCGCAAACGCGGGTTAGACGTCATATCAGAACCGCCGGTTTTCACCGATACGGTGATTTCTTTAGCCAGCTTGGTGAACAGCTTAGAGCGCTTCGCATCCTGAGCGCCCTTGCGGTACATGATGTTTTTAAACTGGGAATGACCTGCCATAACCAAAAACCCTATCGTCTGCGCCCCACGCTATGGGGTGCGAGGAAAGATGAACCGAACCGATATGGGCGAACAAAGTGGGGATGCCACCGCGCCCGTACCAGCATTTTATAGCACAAGACCTATGCGCCCGACCACTGGGCGGGCCCACCCAAATTGGGCCGCACTATGGCAGGATGCCCCGATCTCGGCAAGAGGGGAACAAAACGAGATCACTCTTTGCCATAGCAACCAAATAGACGATCACAGCTGCGTGATACCCATTTTTCCCTGCAACGCAAGCGCGGAAATCCCGTACAAAGGAAAGACATGATAAATCTGCTTCTAGATAGGGAAAACGGCCATGCAAGCGTTACGTCTTTCAGTGAAGCTCCCCCTCCTGTTCGGTGCAGTGGCGCTGATTGCTGTGGCAGTTACCGGGATCACCGCCTATCTCCACGCAGCCAATGACTTAACGCAAGCCGCCCAAGATAAACTACAAGCCGTACGGGGCGCCCGCGCCACTGCCATCGGCGACTACCTTGATAGCGTGCGCCAAGACCTGCTGTTATTAGCCGCTACCCCGTCCGCCGTGCAGGCCGTTACTGCCCTTTCCCAAGGTGCAGCCGCCCTCCCCACTGGCGACCTTCGCCGCCTCTACGTCACTGACAATCCGAACCCCGCCGACGCAAAGGATAAATTGCTCTCGGCCAATGACGGTTCCCCCTATAGCAAAGCCCATAGCGAATGGCACCCCTGGCTGCACGAACTGCAGGCCGCGCGTGGCTATGGGGATCTGTTGATTTTAACCCCCGACGGGCAAATCGTTTACAGCGTTTTTAAGCGGGATGACTTTGCCACCAGCGTTAAAAGCGCCCCCCTCAATCAAAGCTCCCTCGCCCGCGTTTTTGCCGACGCCGCAGCCGATCCGCGCGTTGGCACCATCACATTTGCCGACTTTACCGCCTATTCCGGCAACAAAGGCGCCGCCGTTAGCTTTCTGGGCGCACCGGTGCTTGATGACTTTGGCCGTTTGGTGGGTGTGCTTGCCATTCAGCTCCCGGTAACACGCATCAACGCTGTCATGCAAGAATCCGTGGGCATGGGGGAAACCGGCGAAACCTATCTGCTGGGGGCTGATCTTTTGATGCGCTCCGATTCACGCCTGATGAGCAGCAGTGATATTTTACGCACGCGCATCGACGATATGGCCGCCAAGGCCGCAATCAAAGGTGAAAAAGGGATCGCCGTTGACCAAGACCGCGCTGGCCAGCCAACCCTAGCCGCTTATGGGCCTTTTACCTTTATGAATACCCCGTTTGCTGTGATTGCCGAAATCCGCCAAGACGAAGTGCTCGCACCGGTCTATGAGCTGCGACTGTTTGTTCTTGGCGCTGGCGCCTTAATTCTGGCTTTAATGGGCGGCGCTGGGGTCCTGGTGGGGCGTTCGATCACTGGCCCGGTGGGAGCCTTAACCTCAACCATGCAAAATCTTGCCAGTGGCCACCGTCAAAGCACCATCCCCGGTACAGGCCGACAAGACGAAATTGGCGCCATGGCCCGCGCGGTCGAGGTTTTTAAGGCCAATGCCGAAGAAGTTGACCATCTGCGCGATCAACAAGCCCAAGCCGAACGAAAGGTCGAAGAACACCGTCGCCAAGCCGTTCTTTCCCTGGCCGATGCTTTTGAAACCGATATGTCGGGGATTGTTCACCAGTTAGCAGGGTCCGCCGAACAGCTCAACAGCCAAGCCCAAGCCCTGGCAAAAGGCGCTGACCAAGCGGCACAAAGCACCAGCGCCGTTGCCGATGCAGCAACCCAGGCCAACATCAATGTCGAAGCCGCCGCCGCAGGCGTTGGTGAACTTTCCGCCTCGATTGGGGAAATTGCCGAGCAAGTCACCAAAGCATCGGCAGTCTCACAAAGCACCGCTGTCCAGGCCTCCGAGGCACAAAAGCGAATCCATAGCCTCTCAGAAACGGCCGACCGGATTGGCGTCGTCGTTAAGCTGATCACCGACATTGCCGCACAGACCAACCTGCTTGCGCTTAACGCCACCATCGAAGCAGCCCGTGCTGGCGATGCAGGAAAAGGCTTTGCCGTTGTCGCTGGCGAAGTCAAAGCCCTGGCCACCCAAACCGCCCGCGCCACTGACGAAATCGCCGCTCAGGTCAGCGCCGTGCAAAAAGAAACCGCTGACGCGGTTAAGGCAATCGAAGAAATCTCACGCGCCGTCGAACAGGTCGATCACCTAGCCGGAGCCGTCGCCGCAGCGGTCGAAGAACAAAACGCCGCAACCCAAACCATCGCCCATAGCACCCAGCAGGCCGCCGAAGGCACACACCAAGTTTCGCGCAATTTAGACCGGGTGACCGAGGCCACCGATCAAACCGGCCTTTCTGCCGACATGATGCGCCATTCAGCCACTGACGTCGCCAAGCAAACCGATGCTCTCCGCGAACAAATGGCGGCCTTTATCAAACGCCTCCGGAGCGAATGATCCACGTGTCGCGCCCATAGCCCGGCAAAGAGGCAAGGAATAGAGGATTGTTGCCAGGTAAGCCATTCTCTACTAGTAGAGAATGGCTTACGGCGTATTCTTGTGTTCCAACGCGGGTTCTGGGTGAGGCTGGGGTGACTGCACCTTATCGGCCAGGATCTCGCGGCGGCGAATTGTTTGCGCCAGAGCATGGTACACAGGCCGTCGGCATATCAAACGCGAAACACCAAACGCCAAGATGCTGGTTGCCATCAAGGGGATCAGCATTTGATGGCTTGCCGTCATTTCCATCACAATGACAAACGCGGTGATCGGTGATTGCACCACACCGGAAAAATAGCCAACCATCCCAAGAAGAATCATCGTCGATAACGGCAAGTTCGGTAACAGTTCGCCAAAAGCGGCACCGACGCCCGCGCCAACAGACAACGAGGGCGCAAAAATCCCACCAGGGATTCCCGAAATCGCTGATAGCAAAGTGGCAAGCAGCTTCAGCGGGCCATAGCTCCAACCCAAATCACTGGTGCCCTCCATCAAGCCACGAGCTTCTAAATAGCCCGTGCCATAAATGGCCCCGCCAGAAGTGATGCCCAAAAGAGCCACCCCAAGGCCGCACAGCGAGGCAAACAAAACCGGGTGGCGACCAATCCATCCCTTAAATAAATAAGGTGCCCGCCGCGTCGCATAAACCAAGCCTCGGCTAAACAGTCCCCCTAAAACACCACCGCCAATACCACAAACCAGCACCGCTAGCACATCTTGCGACCCACTAAGGTGTGCAGCCGAATTGCCAAAATAGGTATAGTTCCCAAGTAGGGAAAGCGATGCCAAACCAGCGACGACCACAGCAGAGAGCACCAAACCATTGGTCCGCTGTTCAAATGATCGGCTCAATTCTTCGATTGCAAACACGATGCCGGCCAAAGGCGTGTTAAACGCAGCCGCAACCCCAGCCGCCCCGCCCGCCAACAACAGGCCCGGCTGCATACGCATACCACCAACCCGCCCAGCAGCATGCATGATCGCCGCGCCGATCTGTACCGTTGGTCCTTCGCGACCAATGGAAGCCCCACATCCCAGGCCGACAATGGTTAAGACAACCTTGCCCACCAACACCCGAAACGATACCAAACGTTGCCGCCCACCCGCAGATTTAGGCAGCTGCCGCGCCGCAATCACCTGTGGGATACCGCTGCCTTGCGTTCCGGGAAACCATTGACGGCTAGCATAAGACGACGCTGCAAAGCCCAGGGGCGTTAGGAACACCGGCACCCAGAACCAGCGTTGTTCAAGCTGAGAAAATAGTTCAAGGGCATGGTCAGCGCTCACCGCCAAGCCAACCGCGACCGCGCCAACCGCCAAAGCGCCGAACCAAAAGATCACCCGTCGTCGCCACTGTCGCAAAGAAAGCCATGAGGACCATAGAATGAGAGAGCGGCGGTACTTACTGGGCATCACAAACGACCAACGACAGAAAAGACGATCCGGCCAGGATACGGTATCAAACGTAACCCAAATAAAACGTCAGTGGAGGGAAGGCCCCCAGTATGGGCAGATTACCCAGCGCTTCAACCCCTGGAATAGCAAAGCAGCATGACCATTTTGTAATAGCACAGCTGCAACGATGGCTTTTCAGCCATGTTGGTTCCCCATACTGGTTTCATCAGCAAAAGTGCGAAAATTTGTACCCACGCCCTCAGGCGTCAACCCAACCACAGGCCCGCAAAGCAGTCAGCATATGCAGCGGCGGCGGTGCATTAACAACAATGGCGGGCTTTTCCGCATAGAGCGGGATTGTGACCTCACGCGCTAACAGATGCATCGGTATCGGCCCCAGCCGCAAGCGGGGCCGCTGATCTGGCGGCAGGTGGCTATGATCAGGCGCTAGATCTTCACGGCTGCCATAAATAGGGTCCCCCAACAGCGGACATCCAAGTTCTTGGCTATGAACGCGGATTTGATGAGTCCGCCCGGTTTTTGGCGTGAATTCAATCCACGACAAAGTCCCGTCCTGGTTTTCCCCCATCAACTGCCACTCGGTCACCGCAGTTTGCCCTGCATCCTGATCAGCAACAATAGTCCAGCCGCCTGGTGCCGAGACTTTGGCCAACGGCATATCAATAACGCCATGATCTCCGTCAGGTTTGCCGCGAACAACAGCCCAATAGGTCTTGCCAATGCGCCGTTGCTCAAACAGCTTTCCCAGGCGGCTCAGGCCTTTTTGGCTCCGCCCTAAAATCAGGCAGCCGCCAGTATCGCGGTCCAGCCGATGCGCCAACCCCGGTGGTCGGGGTTGATCCATGGCCAAGACATCGAACCAATCTTCCACCGTCGGGCCACCACTTGGCCCCGGATGCACCGGTAAACATGCAGGCTTATTGATCACCATAACCAAGCGGTCTTGATACAAAATCCGCTGCGTAATTTCTTCGGGCGTGCTCGGCAACGCCTCGACCGCTTGGTCAACCACGAATGCTCTCTCCGTTATCTGCATGACCCTGAGGGGCTTGGGTTAGGGTAAAGGCAAATGTACTGCCCTGCCCTACTTTTGACTCAACAGTTAAGATACCGCCGTGCCGCTCAACAATTTTGCGGCAAATGGCCAATCCGATCCCATTTCCTTCAAAGCTATCGCGGGTATGAAGGCGCTGGAAAGGAACAAAAATACGCTCAAAATAAGTGTCTTCGATCCCGATGCCATTATCCGATACAGCAATTTGCCATTGATCATCACCAACCATGATTGCCTTAACGCTGACCTCTGGTTTGCGGTCCTTATCACGGTACTTAATGGCGTTCCCAATCAAATTTTGTAACAAGCTGGTCAACTGCGCCTGATCGGCAATCACCATCGGCAGTTCCCCCTGCACGGTGATTACAGCCCCCACATCATCAATGGTCATTTGTAAGTTCGACAAAGCCGACTGCATCGCCTCAGTCAGCGACGTCGGCAGCATGTCACCGCCACGGCGGCCAACGCGCGAATATTCCAACAAATCGCGGATCATGGTGCTCATCCGGCCTGCACCATCAACGGCCATGCCAATGAATTCGCGCCCGGCATCATCAACAACATCAGCATAGCGACGACGCAGCAAGGTCAGATAGCTAGAAACCGTCCGCAGAGGCTCTTGTAAGTCATGGGAGGCCATATAGGCGAACTGTTCGAGTTCATTATTCGACCGCTCAAGCTCTGCTCGATAACGCAAGGCTTCGCTAATGTCATGAAAGCTGACGATGGCGCCAACAACATTATCCTGCCACACCATCGGAGCAACACCCAGCTCCACCGGCAGCGGCACCCCATCCCGACGCCATACCAAAGCCGCAACGGAGGACCGCACAGTACCGCTGTTTAAAACTGCAGAAATTGGTGCCTCATCAAGGGTAAAGGGCGTGCCATCAGCATGTGACGGATGCAAAAACTCCTCTGCATTCCGCCCGATAATATCTTTTGCAACAAATCCTAGTAACCGCTGGCAGGCGGCATTCACCATGGTCACCCGACCAAGTTCGTCAACGCCTAACAATCCATCGGTGGCACTGTCGAGAATAAGAGCATTTCGCGCATTAGCCCGGGCCAGAGACTCCTGGATTTCATACTGCGGCGTAAGATCGACATGGGCACCAATAACACTAATCGGAATCCCGTTTTGGTCACGAACCAAGGATGCACAGGACCGCACATAAACCCAATGACCATCCCGGTGGCGATAACGTTCCGTCAGCACCGTTGAGTCCATTTTTTCGTCTAACAGGTCCCGACAGGCTTGCTCACTACTCTCGCGGTCATCAGGATGTATCACCTCACACCAACGCATCCGAGAATCTGGGAACTCGTTTTCCTTAAAGCCAAGTTGGGCTTTCCATTCGGCAGAAAACGTCATCGCTTTGCTGTCAGGTTCGTAAGTCCAAACGCCGATATTTCCCGCCTGGATCGCCACCTGTAAACGATATTGACTATCAGTAAGGCGTTCTTCCGCCTCACGCCGTTTGGAAATATCATCAACAAAGGCATAAGAGCCACGCAACTCGCCAGTTTCGCTAAACAACGATGTTGCATGAAAACTGGTCTGCCGCTTCCCTCCGCTGGCCGAAACCAAGGAAACCTCATAGGTTCGATGGCGCGTTGCCGATGCGGTGGAGAATATATCTTGTAATTTAGCCCGCTGGTCTTCTGCGGCGAGGTCATAGAAAGGCCTCCCCAACACATCTTGTCGTTCGCAGCCCAGCAAATGGCACATAGCTTCATTTAATTCGACGATTTCGCCGCTATGGGGGGCCACCAACACAAACCCTTGCGACGCAGCGTTAATCACCGAAGCATAAAGCTGCTCCGAGGCCGCTAAAGCGCGCTCGTCCTGCCGACGTTCGGTAACATCGTGAATTATCGAATAAAGTGTGCGCTGCCCGGCGTAGTCCAACGCGCTAGAATGCACCTCGACTTCACGCTGCTGGCCATCGGCCAAACGATGGCGGAAATAAAAATAGCTGCGTTTTTCCGACAATGCCAAGGCGGTCTCGTGGTCAATTTGCGCCTGTGTCAGCACATTAATCTGACCAATATGCATCCCGCGCAGCTGATTAATCGGCCAGCCGTAAAATTCAGCTGCGGCGCGATTTGCATCAAGGATTTTGCCATCACGCGGATCAAGCAATAATCCAACAGCCTGGCTATCAACAAAAATCTGCCGATAAAGTCCCCCGTCTTCACGCAGGCGGCGGTTTGTAAGGCGCTGCAAGATTAAAAAGGCGCCGCCAACAATCGCGAGTCCAGAAAATAACGCATAGGACACCAAAGCACTGACCCGTAACCAACCCTGGAATTCAGATTGCTGATCCATTTCCTTATAAACAAAGGCTTGGGCTGACTGCATTTCCTGATTAACGGTTTCCCGCCAACCGGTAATAGCCTGTCGCATTTGCATGACCAAATCGACGTTGACCGGAGCCATCGCCCCCCCGCTCTCGTCAACAGGCAGGGTTGCGGTGCTGATAATATCGCCATAGCCATGAAACGTGCTGCGTAAATCAGCAAACGTATTTACCGATGTCCAAGGAGCATCATCAATCAAGGTTATAATATTTTTTAAAATAATCTCCGCCTCATCTACAGCTTGCAGGGCTTGAGTCCGTCCTTGCTTGCCATCGGTGGCTAAAAGCAAAGATAGGCTGAGATCGAGATTACCGATTTCTGTATTCAATTGCGTCACATGTTGTTCAAAGAACTCCACACGTTCTGTTGCATCAACATCAATGGCCGCAATGATCGACCACAAAGCAAAAAATCCTGCTCCGGCGAGGATTACTATAAAAGCAATCGCAGCAGCTAAAAAACGCTTTTCCCCCATATGGAGCGGGCGCACGTTCTGCAAGGGATCCTCCCGGCCTAAAAAGCCATCATCTCACTGTGGCGTTTACGCCAGATGCGCCATGCTAGAGTATTTTCCACTTTCTTGTGGGCACAAAAAATACTTCTGCTCATTCTTTTTCAAGTAAATACGTCACCACAAGTGATCCCACCGGCTTGCAGGTTGCCCTAGGGCCGTAATGCAACATTTTAAAAATCGATCATTCCCCGATTTTGTCGAGCCGCCGCAGCCGCTGTTCCTTTCAGCCACAACGTGGTTATCGCCTGCAACTTTTCGATGAATTCTTCGATCGTCACCGGCTTGGTCACATATGCCGCGGCATGATTACGATAGCTTTCACGAATATCAAAGGGAGATTCAGATGTACTAAAAACAATCACCGGGATATCAGAAATATCGTCTTCGCTTTTCAGCATCGATAGGGTTTCGCGGCCATCCATACGTGGCATATTCAAATCAAGAAAAATAAGTTCGGGACGCCGGCGATCACTATAGCTGCCCTGACGCCGCAAATAGGTCAGAGCCTCAAAGCCGTCACGCACGCTTTCCAAGCGCACTGGCAAATCAACATCGGCCATTGCTTCACGGGTGAGTTCAATGTCAGCTGAATTATCGTCGATCATCAAAATAAGGGGGAGATCAGACGACATCTTCGTGACTCCCACCATTTTCCATTGACTGAACAAGCCCTTCTGTGACAACGGGGCCAGGTGTGGCAACGGGGCCAGGTAACGTAAAATGAACCATGGTTCCCTGGTTAGGCGCGCTATCCATCCAAATCGTCCCACCATGATGTTCTATAACGCGGCGACAATAAGCCAAACCAACCCCCGTTCCTTCATAGCGATCCATGGTATGCAACCTGGAAAACAACGTAAACAATCGCGGCACAAAGGCTGGGTCAACCCCAATGCCATTGTCTGCAACACAAATGTGCAACTGTGGTGCTACCACTCCTTGTTCTAACCCAAAAGTGCTTTTTCCAAATGCGCCATTAATTGGTAGTTGGCCTTCGCCCATCGATTTTTCAAGCAAGCTTATGGAAATCTGCAATGGCCTATCGGCACTGCGATATTTCAAGGCATTGGTTATAAGATGCTCAAAAACACGGACCAATTGGCGCTCGACGCCCTTTACTGCCGGCAAATCCCCTACGGAAGTCACCGCTTTAGCCTCGTCCCCTAACGACCCAAGCGCCGAATGAACCACCGCATCTAACGATAAATCTATCGATGGCACAGCCTCGTCAATCATCACATAGTGCATAAGATCATGAAATAAATGGTGCATCCGGTCTGCACCTTCAACGACCCGATCAACATAACCTAATCCATTTTCATCAAGCACTGTGGCGTAACGCTTTTTCAAAAGCTGAGCAAACCCGCCAATCGACCGCAAAGGCTCTTGCAAAGTATGGGTAACAGCAAAGGTGATCCGCTCTAGCTCAGCCCGTGCCCGCTCGGTGCTATCCAACGCTTGGCGAAGCTGCTCTTCATTCATTTTACGCGCCGTAATATCTTCAGATGTGGCAACAAAATAGGTGACATCGCCGGATTCGTTACGCAATGGTGATATGACCATATGCTCCCAAACCGCGCCGCCATCCTTGCGTCGATTTAGAAAATCCCCACGCCAAGTCTTACCGTTGGTAATCATTTCCCATAGGCGCTGATACTCATCGGCTTTGGTATAACCACTTTTCAAAAACCGCGGAGTCCGCCCGATCACATCGTCCGACTGATAGCCGGTAACGCTAGAAAACGCCGAATTAACATAACGGATCACACCCTGAGCATCGGTAATGATGACCCCTGTGGCTGACTGCTCAACAGCACGGGATAGAATGCGTGATCGCTGAGCTTCTTGGTTCCGCTCGGCCAAAGCCGCAGATAAAAACAGGGCTAAAGCGGCACCAATGAGTAAAAACCCCAGCAAGAGTAAAACACTAGTTAGGAATGCCTCCGAAACAAAAGGCCCATAGCCCGCACTGGTAAACAGCATTGCCGGCGTAATCAGGGCGATCAATCCCAGCGCCGCCCCCATTGATCCCAGCCGCAAAGCCCCCCACAAAAGAATGAGTAGCACCCCATAAGCCAACGTGATCGCCGACGAACCCAAATGCAGCGGATCGCCAAAAACTATAATCGACAGACCACTCCCAACCACCAGCAAAGCAAATAGCTCGCCCCCTGCCCCCTGGGGGAGCACCGCCCGCATATCGCTACGTAATCCATGCCCGCAAAGGAGAACTGCTGGGGTCAATAAAACGATGCCCGCAACATCGCCGCACCACCAAACAAGAGCCTGCAACCAAAACCCGTCATCTCCAGGGGTAATTTCCGCCGCCCCCCACGGCCCGGTCAAGGCGGCAACCAAAGGTGCCAAGGCAGCAACCAAGAAAAAAATCGCAACGTCTGAAACAGTTGCCATACGACGATCGGATTGCAACCAAAGCCGCAACGCTGCAGCGGCGATAAGGTATTCAATGGTATTCGCCGAAGCGACCAAATAAGCCACTTGAAGTGGGGCGTGAATCGCCAACAACACAGCAAGATTAGCCAGCCAACATGCTGCACCATAGCGCAGCCCAAAAACAACCAATGCCCCGACAGCGATCCCCGCAGGGGGCCACAGCGCCGATACATGCCCGTGGTCAAAAGTGACAGCAAGGCCAACGATAGCAGCAATCCCATAAGCTAAAGCAACGCCTAGGGCTATCTTCCATTGAAAAGCATGTCGCAAAGCCGACAATGCTCCGCCCTTTGAACGGAAGAATCCCGGGCGGTCTAAAGAGACCTTGTCCTGACTGATCGGTTGGTTGTTCTCCTGCACGAAAGCAACCTTTCTTGGGTAGCTATAAAACTGGATAATCACCATTTTGCCAGTGTTTCACTTCCCCTAAGATTTGGCTATACCCAGGTTCATTTTACCTGCCAAATATCAAAGATTAGCAGCCTCGCTCCTAAAATGGGGAAACATCCCAATCAACCAATTGGATGTTTTTTATAGCAATTATCAGCCATTAACAGTGGATACCCTAAGGGCAACATAATACCCTCGCCATATTCACCCAATTACGATGCTTATAGCGCATCATTCAAACGATTGAGGTAAGGCTTATGGAGTACAATCTCCGTCGTTGCAAAAAGCCTGTCTGCTATGTTATTAGCGCCCTGTAAATATTAAAACAAATACACTGACTCTTACCAAGGGCCAAGACCACATAGGCGAAACCTTAAGCTCTTTCGTGCTAAGAGTTTTCTCTTTAAGTCTTTCAGCCTGCGTCCAGGCGACCCCAAAGCAGCATCCGCTGTGGTTAGGCCGTCGTGTTCGCCTCCGCTCTTAGCGTTTATGAAAAGGGGATTGCCGTGTCATCTGGGGGACAAGACCTACGAGTCCTCTTGATTGAGGATAACGGAGCTGATGCCCGTATTTTCGAAGAGTTGGTCCGCGAAACCGGCGATTCTATCCATATTGCTTGGGCAAAATCCATCGCCGATGCCCGCGATAAAGCTGCAGCCCAGGCCGTGCCTTTTTCGCTCGTCGTTACCGACCTCGGCCTGCCTGATGCACAGGGCATGGACACAATTACCGCAGTCTTAGGCTTATTCCCTGACCTGCCAGTGGTGGTTATGACCGGCCTCAATGATAGCGATATCGGTCTTAATGCTGTTCAACGCGGCTGCCAAGATTACGTGGTCAAAGGCTTTTCCGATCCGTTCTTGTTGGTTCGCATGCTGCGTTACGCAACCCAACGCCACGAAGCCGAACGACAGATCAAAGAAAGCGAAGAGCGTTTCCGAACTTTGGTTCAAATGTCTCCGGATGCGATCATTATCGCCAGCGAAACGCTGGTTTCTTTTGTTAATCCAGCAGCGATATCGCTGTTTCAAGGCATGCGCCGCCAAGACCTGGAGGGACAAGAGCTCACAGCGCTGCTGACCGGCTCTGACGGCTTAGCTACGGTCGATAAAGTCCGTTTGGCCGTGACACAAAATCAGTCTTGTTCAGCCTATGAAACCACCCTTGCCGATTTGCGCGGCAAGCCCTTGGACCTGGAACTTTCGGTCGCCCCGATCAGCGTTGGCGGGGAAAAACGGGCCCAAGTCATCTTGCGCGATGTTTCCTTTCGCCGCGAACGCGAGCGCGAATTAAGGCTTGCGCAGGCCGTGTTTGACACCACTGCCGAAGCGATGATGATCACCGATGCCAAGCAAAAAATTATCAGCGTAAACCCGGCATTTTGTGAAGTCACCGGCTATAGCAGCGAGCAAGTTATTGATCAGACACCCAATATTTTAGCATCTGGTCGCCATAACGCTGCATTTTACCAAGAAATGCACAACACCTTGCTGCAAAACGGTCATTGGCGCGGAGAAATTTGGAACCGTCGCGCTGATGGCGCCATTTATGTACAACGGGTGACCATTTCAGCGATTCGCGATGACTGCGGAGAAACGACCAATTACGTCGGGGTTTTCAGCGACATCACGCAGGAAAAAGAAGCCAGCGAGAAACTGCTCCACACTGCCAGCCATGACGCCCTTACCGGATTGCCAAACCGCGCTTTGCTTCATGATCGCCTCAAGCAAGCGCTGAACAAAGCAAATCGCGACCAGAACGGCCTAGCCCTGTTTTTTATCGACCTGGATGGCTTTAAACCGATTAATGACACCTATGGCCATTTAATCGGTGATCTGCTGCTGCAAGGCGTTTCTGAACGCTTGCGCCAATGCGTGCGAGAAAGCGACACCGTCGCCCGCTTGGGCGGCGATGAATTTGTGATCCTCAGCTTGGGCACTGACGATCACCTCAATGCCGCAACCATCGCACAAAAGATTATCGATACGCTATCTGCCTCCTTCACCTTAAACGGCGTTACGGCAACGGTAGGGTGCTCAATTGGCTTTTCCCTCTACCCCAAAGACGGAAAAGACAGTGAAGCGTTGCTATCCCACGCCGACCAAGCCATGTACGCCGCAAAAAGCGCTGGCCGGGGATGTTATCGCCCTCTGACAGGGACTTAGCAGTCCCCTCACTGCGGCGCAAAAGGGTTTTTTGCGCCGCAGTCAAGAGCATAAACGTCAACTTCGTTGAAAATTAACGTTATTTCTTGCTTGCATTCAGAAGCGAACGGCTTCATGTTCTGGGTCGTCGAAGACTATTCGGGCTTTACCATGATTACCCCCGCTCCTGCCAAGGACACCGGATTGGACTGGTCTATCCCTAAGTTGTTTCGATACCTTCCGGGCATATCGCCGTAAGGTAACGCCAGTCAAGGAGTGTCTCAAAATGGCAACTGGCACTGTCAAATGGTTCAACACCACCAAAGGTTACGGCTTCATCGAACCCGCTGATGGCGGCGCCGATGTGTTCGTTCACATCACCGCTGTGCAGAAGGCTGGCTTGGCCGGTCTTGATGAAGGTCAGTCGGTGTCGTTCGAACTCGAACGCGGCCGTAATGGCAAGACCTCTGCTTGCGATCTGAAGCCGCTCTAAAGAGCACTTCAAGTCCAGCCGAAAGCCCCTCGGACGCTCTGCGTCCGGGGGGTTTTTGCTTTTACCCCCATCTCTATCGCAAGGATAATCCCGTGCCCGCCATCTTTATCGATGCCGATGCTTGCCCGGTGAAAGAAGAAACCATCAAGATTGCCCTGCGTCACGGCCTGCAGATTCACGTCGTCAGCAATAACTGGCAACGTGGGGAAATGCATCCGCTGATCAACCGGGTCGTCGTGCCCGTTGAACCTGACGCCGCTGACACCTGGATTGTCGAGGCAATCACCCCGGGCGACATCTGCGTCACCAATGATATCCCCCTCGCCGCCCTATGTTTAGAAAAAGACGCCTCTGCTGTGCGCCCCAACGGTCAGCCCTTCACCAGCCAAAGTATTGGCAGCGCACTGGCCATGCGGGATCTGATGGCACACCTGCGTGAAACCGGTGAAATTACCGGCGGCCCATCGGGCTATACACGCAACGACCGAACCCGCTTCATGGATGCCTTAGAACGGATGATCCGCCAAGCTTTGCGTGCCGGATAATCAAACTTACCGGGCATCCCACTACACCAGGAGAACCCCCGAGGCGGGATCCCTTTCCCACGCTCATCATCGGGCCATGACCGCAGAGACACATCCTCTACCATTTCCTGCCTCCCCCTTGACACCCCTCGCATGTAC
>CEGC01001145.1_pt1 | contig 19818 bp, 17 predicted proteins | sample 302731 | NCBI WGS metagenome assembly CEGC01 (sample SAMEA2755656, study PRJEB7226) | microbial mat metagenome | biome: microbial mat; feature: hypersaline; material: grass silage | place: USA | collected 2014-02-19 | depth 0 m | reverse complement strand
GGCCCACCGGGATAGCCGAGGCCCAGCATTTTAGCGACCTTGTCAAAGGCTTCACCGGCGGCGTCGTCAATGGTGGTACCCAGGCGGCGAAACCGATCCACCGACTCGACGACGAGAATTTGGCAATGACCACCAGAAACCAGCAGCAGCAAATAGGGAAAGGCCACATCATCGGCCAAGCGTGGGGTTAGGGCATGTCCTTGCAGGTGATTGACAGCGATAAAGGGTTTGTTATGCACCAAGGCAATCGCCTTTGCCGCCATCACGCCAACGATCACCCCGCCAATCAACCCCGGCCCGCCGGTGGCGGCGACAGCGCTGAGATCTCCATAGCCGAGTCCCGCCCGCTTCATTGCTTCGGCGATCAGCGGTGCGATGGCATCAAGGTGGGCGCGTGCGGCAATTTCGGGCACCACGCCGCCATAGGGCATGTGCTCGTCAAGCTGTGACAGCACCACTTCGCTTAAAACCCGCTCCCCCACAGGGGCGTCAGTGCGGATAACGGCGGCGGCGGTTTCGTCGCAACTGCTCTCGATCCCCAAAATCAGCAGCCCTTTTGGCGGTGAAGGAGGGTTATTCGTTGCGCCCTGTGGGGGGGTGGAAGTACTGTCTGTGCGCGCCATTCGGCAATTTGTCCTTTTCATGGGCCCTGCCTGCCCTTACAACACCTGAACCATGACCACCAGACCCAAGTTGATAATCGGCACCCGTGGAAGCCCCCTTGCGCTCGCTCAGACGCACGAGGTCCGCGACCGATTGATAGCCGCTCACCCACAACTGGCTGAGCCCGGCGACATTGAGATCAAAATTTTTACCACTACTGGCGACGCCGTCCAGGATAGAACCCTCGCCGACATTGGCGGCAAGGGTCTGTTCACCAAGGAATTGGACGAAGCCATGGTGCGTGGGGACATTGATCTTGCGGTTCACTCAATGAAGGATGTGGCGACGGTCCTGCCCGATGGCATCGACCTGCCTTGTATCCTGGAGCGCGAAGATCCACGTGATGCCTTTATGTGCCTCAAAGCGGCCTCGCTTGATGATCTGCCCCCTGGGGCGGTGATCGGCACCGCAGGCTTGCGCCGTGCGGCGCAGGTTCTGAACAAATACCCCCATCTCAAGGTGGTTCCCTTTCGCGGCAATGTGCAAACGCGCATGAAAAAGCTCGCCGATGGGGTGGTGGATGCGACCTTGCTGGCGATGGCCGGGCTTAACCGCTTGGGCCTGACCCATCATGCGGCTGCGACCTTGGATGTCAAAACCATGCTGCCGGCCATTGGCCAGGGGGCGATTGGGATCACGCGCCGCATCACCGACGATGCCGCCCATCATTACCTGTTGCCTTTGATCCATGGCGAAACCACGGCGCGGGTGCGCTGTGAACGGGCCTTTTTGGCCGCCCTGGATGGGTCATGCCGGACCCCAATCGCCGGTTTGGCCGAAATCAAAGACGGTGAACTGCTGTTCAACGGTCTGGTTCTTGCCCCCGATGGCAGTGAATCGTTGGCCGTATCGCGCCGTGGTCCGGTGAGCGACGCCGTTGCTTTGGGCGAAGATGCCGCCGCCGAGATTCGTCGCCGTGCACCGCAAGGGCTGTTGGACGCCATCGTGTCCAGCGCCGCAAAGTCTTAGGGCCGCTGGGATGGCGGCGGCTGTGCGGGTAGCGATCACCAGACCGGTGGAGGATGCCGAGCGTAGCGCCGCCGTTTTGCGGACAAAGGGTGCCGAGGTGATGCTCGAACCCTTGTTGATGGTCATGCCTGCCGCCGCCGTTGATCTCGATCTACGGGGCGTGCAGGCTTTTTTATTGACCAGTGCCAACGGCGCTCGCGCTCTGGCCCGTGAGCTGTTGGCATTTCCTTTGCCTGCCAACCCGGCCCTATCGCCGTTTGCCTTGCCCGCCTTGTGTGTTGGCGATCAAACGCTGCGCACGGCAGAATCGTTAGGCTTTCGCAATGGCCGCTCTGCACAGGGGGATGTGATCTCTCTTGCTGCCTTAGCCCGTGACAGTCTGTCGCCGCAAGATGGTGCTTTACTGCATGCGGCGGGCTCGGCACGGGCGGGGGATTTGGCCGAACTTCTCGCCAGTGATGGGTTCGAGGTTCGCCGCACCGTCTTGTATGAAACCCGCAAAGCGACCGCGTTTTCGGCTGATTTTCTCGCTTTGCTCGACGATCACGCTTTGGATGCGGTGCTGTTTTATTCTCCGCGCACTGCAGCAACCTTTGCAACCTTGGCCGGAACCGTTACCATTCAACAGAGCCTGCAAGGGGTTTGTGCCTATTGCCTTAGCCCCGCTGTGGCCGAGGCCCTAACCGGATGTGCCTTTCACGCGGTGCGGGTGGCCCCCCAGCCCACACAGGATGCTCTGTTTTCTGTCTTAGAGCAGGATTTCCCTGCTCTAACTTTTTCTGCACCTGCCGAGTCCGGCGGATGTTTTGTTTTGCCGGTCCCCCGGACCACCCCGAGTGCCACCAACCACGGAGACCGTTCCATGAGCGACCGGCCCACGGCCCCTGATGCCAAAGCCTCCGCCGAAACGCCTGCCCCGCAGGACCTTGCGTCTGCTGCGGCCAGCGAGACCCCTGATGTCAGCGTTACCCCCGAACCCGAAATCACCAACGGTGAAACAGTAGCAGCAGCAGATACCACTGCTGCGCCCGCTGCTGGTAGCAAAGGCAAAGGAAAACGGGTCGTTGGCGGCTTGGCCGTGGTGCTCATCGCCGGGCTAGGGGCTTATGCCAGCTTGCCATGGTGGGTTGGCAGCCTGCCTAAATCGGTGCGCCCGACAGTGCAAAAGCTGTTGCCCGCTCCGAGCAAATCAGAAACCGAGGTTTTAGCCTCTAAAATAGCCACTTTGCGCAACACCTTGGCCGCCGTCGAAGGCAAGGTCAGTGCTTTGCAGTCGCGGGTCAGTGTTTTAGAACAAGCCCCGGCGGTTACTGTAGCGGCGCCTGAAACCCCGGTAACAGCGGCGGTATCCGACGCGGCCCCTGCGGTGACCGCTACTGCGCTGTCGGGTGATCTTGATCAGCGCCTAACCGCCCTAGAGCATATGTTGAATGGCAATCACGGGGCGATGACGAAAACCCTAGAAGGGTTGCGCAGCGATCTAGACGAATTAAAAGCCAGCCGTGCCACGGCTTCGGCCTTGTTGGGCCTGAGTGACCGGGTTAGCGGTTTGGAAAGCGCTGTCGATAAAGCGGTATCCCGGCAAGATCGCGCCTTGGCCTTTTTGCTGGCCGTTGGACAGTTGCGGGCCGCTATCGAAGGTGGGCGCGGTTTTGAAGACGAGCTGCGTACCGTACAAGCGATGGCCCCGGCTGACCTTAATGTTACCGAGCTTACGGCTGAGTTTTCCGGCTATGCCACCGCTGGTGTGCCGACCCTGACCAGCTTGCAGCAATCCTTTGTGCCGCTGGGGGCAAAGGTGATTCGCAGTACCGCTCTGCCAGAAGAAGGCGAAAGCTGGTGGAACCGGACCGTTGATCGCTTGCTGACCGTGATCACCATTCGCCGCATTGATGGCGAAGCCGTGGGCACGGGGCCCGCCGCCGTGGTGAGCCGCGCCGAAGCCCTGCTCAATAGCGGGGCCCTGGCCGAAGCCGTTGGCGAAATGAGCGCCCTTACCGGCGCTGCCGCCGAGGTTGCCAATGCCTGGATGACCCAGGCCCAGGCCCGCTTGGCCGCCGACAAGACCCTAAACGCGTTGACCGGAACCGCTTTGGCGGCGGTAACGGCCAGCCAAACGCCTGCCGAACCTGGGAAGGAGGGCTGAGATGCTCCGTCTGATCAGCTTTCTGATTTTCGTCGGTTTGGCAGTGGCTGGCTCCGTATGGATGGCCGACCGCCCCGGTGATGTGACCGTACAATGGTTGGGCTGGCGGGTTGATACCTCGGTGCCAATCTTGTTGCTGTGCGTTGGGTTTCTGGTGGTGGCGCTGGGCGCTTTGGTGCGTTTGGCACTTAGCTTTTTACGGATTCCCGGTCTGGTCTCGCGCTTTAGTTCGCGTCGGGCGTTGCGCAAAGGGTTGAACGCCCTTGCCGATGCCACGGCAGCGTTGATTGCCGGTGATGCCAAGGCCGCACAGAAAAAGGCCGAACAAGCCCGGGGCTTGTTGGCTGATAAAGGCCCGGCAACGTTGATTCTCGCCCGTGCCGCCCTGCTTTCTGGCGACACTGACAAAGCCCGTTCTTTGCATCAGCTGTTGGTTGATGACAAAGCGATGGCCCTTGCTGGTCTGAAGGGTCTTTTGGAGTTGGCTCAAGCCGAAGGGGACAGCGAAGCCGTTGCTGACCTCGCGGCGCAGGCGGTGAAACGCGATGGTCATTGCGACTGGGCGGTGCGCGCGCTTTTCGCTGCCGAATGCAAAGCGCATTCGTGGCAGGCGGCCCAACGCACCTTGGACCAAGGGCGGAAAAGCGGCGTTTTTAGCGATGAAGAGCGTGATCGCCTAACGGCAACACTGCTGTGCTTACATGTCGATGACGCCAGCAAAAAGGGTGAAACCTTTGAGGCCACCCGCTTTGCGAAAAAGGCGGTGGCAACGGCGCCGACCTATGTGCCGGCGGTGATCCGTTTGGCCCGCGCCGAAGCCTTGGAGGGGAACCTCAAAAAGGCCTCGGCAGTGCTCGAAGAACAATGGCGTCGTGCTCCCCATGCGGCCCTAAGCCAAGTCTATATGGAGCTTTGGTCCGACCTTGCCCCGTTAGAGCAGGTCAAAAAAGCCGAAGCTCTGGCCGAACGCAATCCCGAACACCGTGAAAGCCGCCTGTTGGTTGCCGCAGCGGCGCAAAAAGCCGGGTTGTGGGGGCAGGCACGCGGGCGTCTTAAGGGCTTGCTTGAATCCACCCCAGTTGAACGGCGGGCGGCGGTGATGATGGCTGCGATCGAAGAAGCCGATGGTGGGTCTCCGCAAGAGATCAGCCGCTGGCTGCGTGTTGCCCTGGAAGCGCCGCAAAACGGGGCGGCAGCGCGGTGGTCTTGCGGGTCGTGTAATGACAGCATCGACGCTTGGGCACCGTTCTGCCCCTCCTGCGGGGCCTTTGGCTCCCTGGGCTGGGGCAGTGGTCGTGCTCTAATGGTGCAGAGTTAGGGTCTTTTCGGGGCTGCGAAAAGAGAGAGACGTCGACACCATCTTATACCCTGCGGGCAGCCTGTTATTGGTTACCCGCAGGGTACGATCCCACCCGCCTATGGCGCGCTGGTGTTGCTGTCGGTGATCGGTGTTCCGGCAACCAGGCTATAGGGCACAACGCCCGCCCATACCGGCAAGGCATAGTCTTCGGCGGCGTCAATGGGGCCACCCTGGCGGCATTTTAGCGATGCTTCCGCCAAAGATAGGCCAACTACAGCGGTGGCATTGAGTTCTTTGCTGTTGGCGGGGCGGATGTCAGCCACCCGGTCGGGGGTCACTTTTTCCATCATCGCTTGCAACACGCTTGCCTTTTCGGCAGAGTCGGTGACCAAGCGGGCCTGGGCATAGATCACGGCACAGCGAAAATTTGCCGAATGGTGAAAGGCAGAGCGCGCCATCACCATGCCATCAAGCTGGGTGATGGTGACGCAGGACCGGGCCGCGCCTTCGGCGGTGGCCGCGGCGATCAGGCCGTTTTTCAAATGGCCATGGAAAAAAATTTCATCTCCCACCCGCCAAGGCACAAACGGTAAAATGCGCGGCATGCCATCGACCACGGCGGCAAAATGCGCCACCAAGGCTTCATCAATCAGGGCATAGAGGGCAGCGCGGTTCGTGTCTCCGCGCTCGGGGTGGCGCAGCAAGGTGGTGTGGGGGGTGGAAGAAAGCGGCAGCATGGGCTCAGCGGACATGGTTTTGGCTCCGATTAAAGCAAATCCGCAACCATCTGCGACGACGCATTTGCTTTTAGAATAGAAAAAGGCTCTAGGGTGGCCTTGGCTCTGGGGCAGACTGTGACAGGCCTATTGGTTCCAAGGCGAGAGCCAATTATAATAAAAGAATGGAACCAATTTCTGCCTCTCCCCTGTGGTCCCTGCTGCGCCAGCGGCTCAGGGACCCTGATGCTGACGAAGCTGCCGCCCTGCGGGAGGCACCGCTGTTTCGCCGCCTGTATTTGCTGCTGCGGCAAGATATTCTTGACGGACGCTTGGTCGAAGGTCAGGCCTTGCCGGCCAGCCGAACTCTGGCTGCTGCGTTAGGGGTCGGGCGCAATACGGTTCTCAATGCCCTTGATCAGCTTGCTGCAGAGGGTTTTCTGCTCGGGCAGCAAGGGGCGGCGGTGCGGGTGGCGGCAGGGGTGCGCTTGCAGCCACAACAGGGCGCTGCTCTGGACGTGGCGGCTGCATCCATGCGCGCAGCGTCACCGCCTGCGCGACGCCTTTCGACCTTGGCCCAAGATTTGACGCAGGGTCCCCCATCGTGGCAGCGCTTGGCGGTGGGGTCTGCACCCTTTGCCCCGCGTCCTTTCCGTCCTGGCTTACCGGCCCTTGATGCCTTTCCCTGGGATTTGTGGGCGCGGTGTTTGGGGCGGCGGTGGCGGCGGCCCTCGTTAACCTTAGCGGGGCAAGTGGATGTGGCGGGCTATCCGCCTTTGCGGGCGGCGATTGCGGCTTTTCTACGCGAAAGCCGCGCCGTCGCCTGTGAAGCCGATCAGGTGTTGGTGGTCAATGGCTCTCAACAAGCCCTGGATCTGGCCGTGCGGGTGTTGATTGATCCCGGTGATCGGGTGATGGTCGAAGACCCTGGATTTGGCGGTGTGGACGGGGTCTTACGCGCGGCGAGCGCACAAGCCTTTGCCTTGCCGGTGGACGACCAGGGGGCTTGTTTGCCGCCGCTTAGCGCCGGTGATAAAGCCGGACGGGTGGCGTTGCTAACTCCCTCGCGCAGCTATCCCTTAGGAGTGACCATGAGCTTACCGCGCCGCCTGGAATGGCTGGTATGGCTACGGCAAACGGCGGCAACCCACGGCGGCGGTTGGATCATAGAAGACGATTACGATAGCGATTTTCGTTTTGATGGCGCTCCCTTAGCCGCCTTGCAAGGGCTTGATGACCAGGGGCAGGTTCTTTACAGCGGCACCTTCACCCGGGCTTTATTTCCTTCGATTCGCTTGGGCTATTTGGTGGTGCCACCCGATTTGATCGAACCGGCACGGCGGGTGCGGCAAATGATGGATGGCGGCGGATCGCTGGTCGTTCAAACAGCTTTGGCTGATTTTATCACCGATGGACATTTTTCCGCCCACTTGCGCGCCATGCGCCGCTTGTATGCCGAGCGACGGCAGCTATTAGCCCAGTGGTTGACTGTGCACATGGGAGATTTTCTCACCTTAGTCCCGGCAGATGGCGGGCTTCACCTGACCACCCTTCTCCCCAAGGGGTGGGACGACTGTTCAGTTGCATCTTATTTGCAGTCATATGGACTAGAAGTCGTTCCCCTATCGCCATTTTTTCGCAATCAAGAGAAAACACCCGGTTTAATTTTAGGTTTTGCAGCCTGGGATAATGATCACCTATTGATTGCCTGCAAACAGCTTAAAAAAGCGTTGTTTAGAATGCTTGCAGATACCCCCTATAGTCCGTTAGCATCAGGGTAAAACAACTAGGGGGCTTTGGCATTATGTCGAAATTCGAGCGGACCGCTGATACGGGCAATAATGCGGACTGCACAACTGCATCTGATATCAACGAGGCAGGCGAGGGTATTGATGGGCACGCCGGGGCCGAAGTTGCGCGCCTGATTGGTGAGCTGGGATCCCTGGTTCGTACCCTGGCCGAGGGCCGTGGCAACGAAAAACTTCTGGCCGATACCACTGCTTTTGTCGAGGGTCATCGGGTGCTGTTGAGCGATGCCTGCTCGTCATGCGCGGATCGTTTACGCCGTGATGCTTTTGCCGATGCGGTGATCCCGCAGACCATTGAACGCCCGGCCAATGACCGGCGGTCTGATTTTTTGCTGCGCGTGGTGGTTGCCTTTTATCCGCATGGGGTGGTTGAAAAGGTGAATGGCCAAAGCTTGGCCTTGCCCCGTCACTCCATGGGCCGGATGGGACAGTTCCTGCGCGATATGCTGGGCACCCTTCCCTATGCCGACCTGAATGCCGATTGCAGCCGCTTGATCAGCCGTTTCCCCGGCGTTCCAGATCGCGGCCTGCGGGCGGCGATGTTTGCGCATCCGCCCAGCCGCGTGTTGCTGATGAAAGTGTTGGTTCGTTTGTTGCGCGGTTTTCAAGACCTGGGGTTGGTCCGACAATTGTTCATAAAGCGCGTCACCTGCCGCAATTGGCCCAACATTTTTGCTGCGACCAATGACCATTTCAAGCATCTGTGCGATGGCTTGTTTGGTGAATTCACTTTACAGCTGCAAAGCCCGCGTGAAGGTGACGACCTCGATCAATGGTTTGGTCTGGGGGCTACCCTGCGGGTTCTTGATTTGCTCGAAGGGTTAGTCGAACAGCAAGCGGCCTAATTCGGTGATCAGCCTTGGCTTTTGGCACGCAGACGGGTAGACACAGTGTTCATCCTGTTGATCCCCGCCGCTGACAGGCGCTGATACGGAAACGCACACCATGAAGATTCTGGTCACCGGAACCGCTGGCTTTATTGGCTTTCACACCGCTCAGGCATTGCTGGCCCGGGGGGACGAAGTGGTGGGCGTCGATATCGTCAATGACTATTACGATGTCAGCTTAAAAGAATCCCGTCTTGCGCTGCTCAATACGCAGGCAGGGTTTAGCGAAGAACGGATCGATATTGCCGATCTCGCAGCTTTACGGTCAGTGTTTGCCCGCCATGCGCCGCAGCGGGTGATTAACTTGGCCGCGCAAGCCGGGGTGCGCTATAGCGTTGAAAACCCTCATGCCTATGTCGATAGCAACCTGGTTGGCTTTGTTAACATCCTGGAATGCTGCCGACATGCGCAGGTTGAGCATTTAACCTATGCCTCGACCAGCTCGGTGTATGGGGCCAACAGCGGTATGCCGTTCCGCGAAAGCGATGGCGTTAGTCATCAGATGAGTCTTTATGCGGCCACCAAACGATCCAATGAGTTGATGGCCCATACCTATAGCCATCTGTTTGGTTTGCCGACGACCGGCCTGCGGTTTTTTACCGTTTACGGCCCGTGGGGTCGTCCCGATATGGCGCTGTTTAAATTTACTCGCGCCATTTTAGACGACCAACCGATTGATATTTATAATAACGGCGATATGCAACGCGACTTTACTTATGTGGCCGATATCGTCGAAGGCATCGTTCGGGTTTGTGACCGACCGGCACAGAGCGATGCCAATTGGCAATCACAAGATCGCCACCCCGACCCGGGTGCCAGTGGGATCGGCCCTTTCCGGGTTTATAATATTGGCCGCGGGGCGCCGGTGCAGCTGATGGATTATGTGCGCACTTTGGAAAGCAAGCTGGGTCGCAGCGCCGCCCTTAATATGATGCCGATGCAAGCGGGCGATGTTTCGGCAACCTTTGCCGATACCTCGGCGCTGGAACGCGATGTTGGCTATCGCCCGGCGGTATCCATTGAACAAGGCGTTGGGGCCTTTGTTGACTGGTACCTCGACTACTACAAAAAATAAGTGTTGTACTTAGATAAAATACATCTTTCCCCGCGATTTTAAAGTCGCTATGCTTTGGCCCATGATAGCAAAGCGGCGTCGGTGTTGCGCGCCCTATTGTGGTGCATTTGTGCACCGATAGCCGCTCCGCCTTTCTCCACGAGGAGAAACAGTGACCATGGGGGAGTATGGGGCCATGATGTTGGGTCTAGAGGGCTATGCCGCACCAGCGGTGTTGGTGATCGTTGCCCTGATCTTTGCCGCCTTCCTGTGGGAAAAATTCCCTCCTGATACGGTGGCCGTGGCTGCGGTTGGCGTGTTGTTGGTCAGTGGTTTGCTGAGCACCGATGATCTGCTCAAGGTTTTTTCAAACTCCGCCCCGGTAACCATTGGCGCGATGTTTATTCTCTCTGGGGCTTTGATGCGCACCGGGGCGATCGAAGCCTTTGGGAAAGGCATTACCGGCATTGCCAGCCGCTCGCCTGCGGTGGCGATGATTGCGGTGATGGTGTCGGTGATGGTGGCCTCGGCCTTTATCAACAATACGCCGGTCGTTATCGTAATGATCCCGGTGATGATGGGCTTAGCGCGGACTTTGGGCAAAGCGCCGTCGCGGTTTTTGATTCCTCTCAGCTATGCCACCATTTTGGGCGGCACCTGCACTTTGGTGGGAACCTCGACCAATTTGCTGGTGGATGGGGTGGCGCAGCAACAAGGGTTACAGCCCTTTGGCATGTTTGAAATTACCATTGCTGGCCTGATCATTGGCAGCGTCGGGCTGATTTATATCAGCATTGCCGGACGCTTTTTATTGCCCGACCGCGAAACGGTAACCAGCCTACTCGGCGATGGACGGCGCAGTAACTTTTTGACCGAAGTGATGATTCCCATTGATTCCCACCTTATCGGCTCTCGTCCTTTGGAAGTCCCGATGTTTAAGCGGGCCGATGGGCGGGTGATCGACGTTTTGCGCGGTGAAGAATCCCTCCGCCGGACCTTGGCCGAGGTGGAATTGCATGCTGGTGACCGGGTGATCTTAAAAACCCGTGTTGCCGAAGTGATGAGTTTGCGCGACGAAGGCCAAGTCGATTTCCCCAAGGGCCACGCCCTAGAGCCGATGGCGGCGCGGCAAACGATTATCGCCGAGGGCTTGGTTGGCCCCAGTTCGCCGTTGCTCGGCCATCGCTTAGGGTCGGTGCGGATTCGCCGTCGCTATGGGGTTTACCCCTTGGCCGTGCATCGGGCTGGTGAAAACCTGCGTGGGAACCTTGATGATGTGGTTCTGGCGGTGGGCGATGCCCTATTGCTCGAAGGCACCCCGGAAGATATGCGCCGCCTAGCCGTTGCCGAAGGCTTGATCAATCTGGCCGAACCTGAAGAACGCCCCTTCCGCCGGTCTAAGGCTCCGATTGTGATTGGCGTCGTTGCCTTGATCATGATCTTGGCAGCCCTCGAGGTACTGCCGATTACCGGGCTGGCGATTATTGGGGTGGCGATTATTTTGCTCACCCGCTGCGTCGATGCCGAAGAAGCCTATCGGGCGGTGGATTGGCGCATTCTGATTTTGATTTTTGGGATGCTTGGTGTTGGCCGGGCGATGGAAAAAGCGGGCTCGGTTGAAATGGTGGTCGCCCATTTAGTGCCGTTGTTCCAAGACGCTTCGCCGTGGGTGGTGCTGGGGTTGGTCTATGCCTTAACCTCGTTCCTGACCGAAACCGTGAGTAATAACGCCGTTGGCGTGATTATGACCCCGGTGGTGATCGGCTTGGCGCACCAACTCGGTGTTGACCCGCGCCCCTTTGTTGCGGCGGTGATGTTTGGGGCCTCGGCCAGTTTTGCGACTCCGATTGGTTATCAGACCAACACCATGGTTTATTCCGCTGGTGGCTATCGCTTTACTGACTTTTTGCGCATTGGCTTACCGATGAATATCTTGATTGGTATCGTTGCGGTCAGCGTTATCCCCTTCATTTGGCCGTTTTCATAGGGGGGCCGTCATTCAAAGCATCAGGTCATTCTAGGCATTGATCGTTGGCGCAGCTCAGGTAGAGTATCTGTCATGCTGCAGATCTGTTTATTACTCTTTGAGCGTTTTCGTGCTGATTCTCCTCTGCCTGATAATGGGGGGAGCCGATGACGGCTGATCGTTCATCCTCGCCCACGGCCAAGGGTCCGGTGACTTTGGGCGTCCCCGAAGGGCCGGTAACTTTGCGCGTTCCCGAAGGGGACGACCGTATGCGCAAGGTTTGCGATGACTGCGGCTTTATTTTTTACGAAAATCCCAAGCTAATTGTTGGCGCCGTTTGTTCCTGGACCAACGACGCGGGCGAAGATCTGATCTTGCTGATCCGCCGCGCCATCGAGCCGCGTGTGGGGTTTTGGAGTATTCCAGCAGGCTATATGGAACTCAACGAGACCAGCGAAGCCGGGGCTGTGCGCGAAGTATGGGAAGAAGCCCGCGCCCGTGTGGTTCCTGATGCCTTGCTTGCCGTCTATAATCTGCCGCAGATCAGCCAAGTGCATTTGATCTATCGTGCAAAGATGAACAGCCCGCACCACGGCGCAGGCCCTGAAAGCATTGAAACCGGTCTTTTCCGTTGGGACGAGATTCCGTGGGACGAGCTGGCCTATCCCAATGTCCGCTGGATGTTGGAATCGTGGCGCGATCTGCGGGGGCAAACGGCCTTTTCGCCAGCCATGGGGCCGGTGGTCGGATAAGAAAGACCTTGTATGCCTTGTCAGGCTAAAGTTTTTAACCGCTAAACTCAGCCCAGCAATTGGGCGTTTCCCAAACCCGCAAGCGGTCTAGGGTGGCAATGCCGTCCGAACGCTTAACCACCGCGTCTTTGAGTCGTTCAAACCAATGGCGTGATAGCTCTTCGGCGGTGGGGTGAAAGGGTACCACATACAGCTTTGAGCCTAAGCGGCAGTCCTTGGTGGCTACGAACCCGTCTCGTTCGACCGCCTTGCGGACCAGGGAAACCCAGTCGTCAAAGGGCTGCGCCACTGGGGCAAACATGCGTAAAACTTCGAGATCGGCCAGGGCTGAAATAAAGCCGTGGTCACAGGGGGCGTCAATAACGGCTTCCATTTCTTCTTTTAGAAAACCAAAATCGATCACCATACCCGCTTGTTCGCCGCTGTCGTGCAAGCGGGCGTGATGGCTGCGCACCGATGCTTCGACCGCATAGCGATGGCCATGCAGATGGCGACATTTCGAGCCATGCAACATAATCCGGTGGCCAGCATCGATTTCAATCCGGCGGGTAACAAGCATCGAAGACATTCTAAGGGCCTTAGGTCGGGGGGAAGCACAAAGCAGAACGCCACCAGCATCGGCCGCGTCTAAGGAATCCCCAAAAGCTTATGGGTTTGCAAAGACAGACGCCAATGCGGGTGATCGTGACAAAAACGAATGGCGGCCTGGGTATGGGCCGTCTGTTGGCTATCGTCAAGGGGCTGTATCAGATGATGGACAAAGGGCAAGGCCGCAAGCCCTGTTAGGTCCAAGCCTTGCTGCGGATAGACCACCTTGAGCTCGTCCCCCTGGGTTTGTTGCAGGATGGTTCCCGCTTTCGGGCTGACGCAAATCCAATCAACGCCAGAGCAAACCGGCAGGGTGCCATTGGTTTCTATGGCAATTTCAAAGCCTTGCTCATGCACCGCCTGACACAAGGCAGGGTCTAACTGCAACATCGGTTCGCCGCCGGTAAAGACCACATAGGGCTTTCCACGCGACGAATCCCCGGCAGGGTGCGGCCATTGCGCAGCAATCAAGGCGGCTAAAGTCTCAGCGCTATATTTTCCGCCGTTCTGTCCATCGGTACCCACAAAGTCGGTATCGCAAAATTGGCATTCGGCGCGGGCGCGATCTTGTTCGCGGCCCGTCCACAGATTGCAGCCCGAAAAACGGCAAAACACCGCTGGACGCCCGGCGCGCAGACCTTCGCCTTGCAGGGTATAGAACAGTTCTTTGATGCTATAGATCCGGCTTAAGGAGGAAGACGACGGGCTCATGCCCCTTCCTCCCACTGCCACCAGCCATTGGCGCGCAGGTTACAGGCAGGGCATTCACCACAGCCATAGCCCCAGGGGTGCAGGGTGGTCCGATCCCCCAGGTAACAGGTGTGGGTTTTGTGGGTGATCATCGATAATAGTGCCGGGCCGCCCAAATCAGCCGCCATCGCCCATGTGCGGGCTTTATCGATCCACATCAAAGGGGTATGGAGGATAAAACGACTTTCCATGCCCAGGTTTAACGCCACCTGCACCGCTTTAATGGTGTCATCGCGGCAATCGGGATAGCCGGAAAAATCGGTTTCGCAAACGCCGGTGATGATATTGCGTAAGCCACGCCGATAGGCGACGGCGGCGGCATAGGTCAAAAATAGGATATTGCGTCCGGGGACAAAGGTTGTCGGCAGCCCGTTGGCGCCCATTTCAATGGCGACATCTTGGGTCATAGCGGTTTCACCGATGGCTGCTAACCCTCGCGCATCCAGCAGATGGTCACTGCCTAAGCGGCTGCCCCATTCGGGGAAGCCATCGCGCAAAGCGGCCAGAAAATCCTGGCGCACATCAAGTTCAACGCGGTGGCGTTGCCCATAGTCAAAGGCCACGGTTTCGACGCGTTCAAAACGGTCGAGGGCCCATGCCAAACAGGTTGCGGAATCCTGCCCACCAGAGAACAGGACCAAGGCGGCAGAGGTATCAAGAGCCATAGCGGCAGACCAGCTTACGAGCAAAACAGGGGGGAAAAGTGCGGTCCTCATCACGAGCAACCGTTTTCTGCTCTAGCGCAAACGCCGCAAGGGCGCAAATCATTTCCCTGCTCTGTGGTCGTCTTGGGGGATAAAAGCGGCTTTAAGCGCCCTGCGAGCGCCAGCCGTTTTCCATGGCGATCCGTACAGCCTGTGAACGATTGGCCGCGCCAAGCTTGCGATAGATATTGCGCGTTTGTACCTTAATGGTGACTTCTTGCAATTCCAGGGCGCGGGCAATTTCCTTATTGGTGCGTCCTTCGACCACCATCCCCAAAATGACTCGCTCGCGTTCTTCTAGATGCGATAGGGGGTTACTTTCATCGATTTTTTGTTCTTCGGCGGTTTTGCGTGGCGCGGAAAAAGCAAACGACGGGAAATAGCGTTCCCCCGACAACACCAAACGCAACGCATTGATCATCGCTGTTGCGTTTAGGGTTTTGGGTAAATATCCCGCCGCTCCCGCATCGGCGCATTCAATAACATCTTGCGAGTCCACCGACCCCGACAAGATCACCACCGGAATTCCCTCATAGGCGTCACGCATGGCGGTAAGGCCCTGAACGCCGCGCATGCCGGGCATTTTAAGATCAAGAAGGATCAGATCTAGGGATTCGGCAGCAGCGGCAACGGTGATCGCCTCGTCCAAGGAGCCGGCTTCTAGCACTTCGATGGCGGCATCGAGGGCTTTAAAGAATGGCATCAGCCCTTGGCGGACCAGCGTATGGTCGTCGGCAATTAAAATCCGCATCCCCGGTCATACCCCTTCCTAAAAGAACCAGTCGAGCAAGGAGCCTAAGGTAACGGGCCTGACGCGAATTGCCAAGGATTACCAATGTTCATTTATACAATTATGACGTGCTAATTTTATCTAATAACGCGGTTTCACAAAGCGTTGTGTCATCCTATCCTGCCGTGGGGGCGTAAGCCTTCATCATCACCTGGACAATTTCAGCGATCACTTGCTCGTTGGGATAGGACGAAATACAGACGGATAGTGCCCGACTATGCGCTTCGCCTTTTACCGCATGCAAAAATAATGTCGCGGTTAAGGTTGGGTCAGGGACACACAGGCGGCCCAAATCCGATTGGGTGCGAAAATAATTACTCACGGCGGCAATCACTCGCTTTGGCCCGGCGGCACGAAAGGCTTCGACCATTTCGGGGAAATCGTTGCCTTGGGTCATCACCGTGCGATAAATCGTCAGCGATGCAGGCCGCGTGATCATTTCTAAAAACCGAGTCGCAATGACGGTCATCCCCTCCTCAATGGGCAGGTCATAAACCTCTTCCGACAGACGAATATAGGCGTCGGTGACGTCAGAGAGAACTTCGCTAAACAGATGCTGCTTTGAGGGAAAATGCGCATAAACCGTCGCTTTAGAAACGGCTGCTGCGGCTGCGATCGCGTCCATGCTGGTTCCCGGATAGCCATCATCACAAAACAAAGTGCGGGCCGCTTCGACGATGGCGGTTCGCTTTTTTGATTTGCGGATGGGCTTTAACGGTTTCTCCTGCGGGGGTAAGCCTTTGCTATCATTCAGGTGATCGTCCATGAGCAGCATCTTCCGGGTAGAGGTAAAGAACGAGAAGCAGGCGGAACCGCCTTTATACTCGAGCATTAACTGAACTTCATAGTTTAGTTTTGATCTTGACGAGGCACCGGCTTCGCGGTACCTGATTTTAAACTAAACGGTTCAGTTTATATAGCGCCTCTAGCGGCGTTCTAAAAGAAGGTAATGCCCCAATGAAAAAGCGCATCTTGCGCCTTGCTGTTCTTGGCCTAATCGGCGCGGGCGCTGTTGCCGGCGGCTTGCATTGGTACGATCATCGTTTCGAAGAGAGCACTGATAACGCTTATGTGCATGGCGAAATTACAGCGGTCGCACCTCAGGTTTCTGGTCGGGTCAGTGCTGTTCTGGTGGCCGATAATCAGGCCGTGAAGGCTGGGGATGTTCTGGTTCGCTTAGATGACCGGGATTATCAAGCACAGCTCGCTAATGCCGCCGCAGGCATAGGCGTTGCCCAGGCTGCGATTAAAGGTACCGAACAACGTTTGCTGGCCCAGCAGGCGGCCATCGCCGAAGCCGAGGCCGGGATTGCCACCTGGACGGCGGAGCAATCGCGCGCGCGACGTGAGTTGGCGCGGGTCAATTCATTGGCCCGTAACGATTATGCTTCACGCCAACATCAAGATACGGCGCGGGCTGACGCTGAAAAAGCCGATGCCGGATTTACTCAAGCTAAGGCGAAAGTGGACAGTGCACGCAGCCAAATTGGTGTTTTGCAGGCCGACCGGGCGGCTCAACAGGCCAGCCTGGTTCAGGCGCAAGCAGCCCTAGAGGTTGCCCAGATCAATGTGGATCACACCGTGATCACCGCCCCCATTGATGGGGTGGTCGGCAACCGGGCAGTCCGCGAAGGGCAGTACGTGGCGCCTGGTACTTTGATGATGGCCTTAGTGCCGCTTCACGATGTTTGGATTGATGCCAACTATAAAGAAACCCAGATCACCCACATGCGGGTCGGGCAGGAGGCAACCCTAACTTTTGATGCTTATCCCGATGTGACAATTCATGGACGGGTTCATAGCTTGGCCCCGGCGTCTGGGGCGCAGTTCAGTCTGTTACCGGCGGAAAATGCCTCGGGGAACTTTACTAAGATTGTTCAACGGGTGCCGGTTCGCATTGCTATTGATCCCGATCAAGCTTTAGCCGGAATTTTGCGCCCTGGTTTATCGGCGCTGGTCAGTGTTGATACCAAAAGCGGTTCACAACACCCTGAGGGAGCCGGGCAATGACCTCGTCGGGCGGCGACCTTGCAGCACCCAGCGCAGAGCCGGATGCCAATACCCTGCCCGACGATGGTGACCAAGAGGTTTCCTTAGAAGACGCAGGCCGCGCCGCCCTCAGTGAAGGACGGCCCTATGATATGCTCGATAAGATTGGCTTCTTTGCCATGATCGTCGGCATGTTCATGGCAATTTTGGATATTCAGATTGTTGCCTCTTCCCTCGGGGAAATTCAGGCAGGCTTATCAGCATCACGCGATGAAATTTCTTGGGTGCAAACCAGCTATCTAATTGCAGAGGTGATTATGATCCCGATTTCGGGATGGTTGTCGCATTTGCTTTCGACACGGGTTTTGTTTTTTTCTTCGGCTTTGGCCTTTACCGTTGCCTCGGCAGCCTGCGCTTTTGCCTGGAATCTGGAAAGCATGATTGTTTTTCGCGCCATGCAGGGGTTTTTGGGCGGGGCGATGATTCCCACCGTCTTTGCCACCTCTTACGCCATGTTTCCACGCGAAAAGCAGGCGGGGGTCAGCGTGGTTATTGGCCTGGTGGCAACCATGGCGCCAACCCTGGGGCCAACCCTGGGTGGCTATTTAACCGCAAGCTTTTCCTGGCATTGGTTGTTTCTGATCAACATTATTCCCGGCATCTTGGTTGCGACGACGGTGTTTTTGGCGGTCAATGTGGACCGACCAAACCACAAGCTGCTTAAAGGCTTTGATCTGGGTGGCATTATGCTGGTGGCGGTCTTTTTGGGCACTTTACAATATGTGCTTGAAGAAGGCCCTGGCGAGGACTGGTTCGATGATCCAACCATTACCTTGCTGGTTATCGTGGTCGTGCTGGCTGGGATCGCTTTCCTATGGCGGGAACTGACGATTGATAATCCGGTGGTTAACCTCCGCGCTTTTAAAAATGCAAACTTTACCATCGGTTGTTTTTATAGCTTTGTGATCGGCGTCGGCTTGTATGGATCGGTTTATGTGATCCCGCTCTATCTCTCCTCGGTTGATGGCTATAATTCGCTGCAAATTGGCGAGCTGATTATGGTGACCGGCATGTTCCAGTTTCTTTCGGCGCCTTTAGCGGGCGCGGCATCGAAAAAGATGGATCTGCGGGTGATGCTGGGGATTGGCTTGGTCTGCTTTGCCCTGGGGCTTTATCTCAATTCGGCTCTTACCGCCGAATGGGGATGGTGGCAGTTCTTTTTGCCCCAAGCCGTGCGGGGCATTTCGCTGATGTTTTTGTTTATCCCTGTCAACTCGCTGGCTTTAGGAACTTTGTCACCAGAAATGCTAAAGGGCGGGTCAGGGCTTTATAACCTGATGCGGAACTTGGGTGGGGCGATTGGCTTGGCGGTGATTAACACCACTTTGTCCGAGCGTATTGACCTGCACATGGCCCGCCTTGGGGAAGCCGTTACCGCTGCGCGTTATGGGGTCATGGAAACCTTGGCCGGATTGACTGCTAAGCTGGGCCCGCTGTTGGGAAGTAACGCCGACGAAGGGGCTTTATCGGTACTTTATAGCCTAACCCGCCGTGAAGCGACGGTGATGGCCTTTTCCGATATCCTTTTGATGATGGCAGCTGTGTTTATGCTGGGGTTTTTGGTGATGCCGTTTATGCGCAAGGTTAATCCCGGTGGCGGTGGGGATGCGCATTAACCCTGTGTCGGGGCGATAAAAAAACAGGCCTAACGGGATAGTATTCCTGTTGGGCCTGTTTTTTATTTTGCGGCAAATCGCCCTAGGAGGTCGGAGGGCCACCAGGGGTTGGCGGTGCTTTGGTCCAAAAAACTTCGAACCGCGTTGCCGATGCTGACGGGCTTTCTAGCTTGATGCGGAAGCCCGTGGTTTGTCCAGCCTCTAGGGTCTTTTGCGGTGGCTCGGAAACGGTTCGCTGTACCGGGGCATCGGTACGGTCAAACAGCACCAAAGACAGATAAGGCAGGGTCCGCATGCCATCAGATTCATTGGTGATAAAGCCACGAACTACCAACACATCGACCCCGCTAACCGATTGACGGTCTAAGGTTACGTCCTGGAACACTAACCCTGCGCTGCTCACGTCAACCTCGATGCCAACCATGGCATACAGAGGTTCTAGGGCAGGGACCATCGACACCACCGTCGAGCGGCCAAACCATGCGCCTGCACCCAGGCCTGCCATCAGCAAGATTAGCAGCAGGGCAATGAGGCCGCCTTTGCCTTTACCACCGTCTTCTTCGTAATCATCCTCGTCAGGATCACGCCCAAACAAATCAGCAATCGGTTGCGGTCCAGAGGCAAGAAGGTCGTCAATTTCCCGACTGTCGAGGGCACTATTACGGTTTGGCGACCGCATATCATCATCGTCGTTATCGGCAGAGCCAAACGCACTACTATCACCAAAATCCAAGCCGCTCAGCGGATCGTCATCCAGGATACTGGCCTGCTGAGAGCGACCGCTGCCCGATTCCATGGGGATATCGCTATCATAGCCATCCAAGGGGTCGCGGGCTTTTCTCCCCGATGTCGGCGCCATTTCCATCGGCACCCCCGGAGCATCGTCCTCCAGGGGGAAGTCCGAGGCATCGGAGCCGTACTCGTCGTGCTCAGCATCGTCCCAATTGGGCTCGTCCTCGCCATAGCCGTCGTCCTCGAAATCCTCTTCAGGTTCGGGCTCGGGCGGTGGTGGAGGGGGGGGCGGTGCAGCCTTCCGACGAGGCGGCTGTGGCCGCGGCGG
>CEGC01000108.1_pt1 | contig 19846 bp, 18 predicted proteins | sample 302731 | NCBI WGS metagenome assembly CEGC01 (sample SAMEA2755656, study PRJEB7226) | microbial mat metagenome | biome: microbial mat; feature: hypersaline; material: grass silage | place: USA | collected 2014-02-19 | depth 0 m | reverse complement strand
GTGTCATCAACCAGCATTGCCGGAGAAAGCGCACAGTTGCCCAGGCAATAGACAGCCTCGAGGCTAAAAACGCCGTCGGCCGTGGTGGCGGCAAAGTCAATGTGCAGGTGGTCTTTGATGTGGGCGATCAGGGCATTGGCGCCCATGGCCTGACAGGCTTCGGCGCGGCAAACTTTGAGCACATAGGCACCAGGCTGTTCGCGGCGGAATTCGTGGTAAAAGCTAACCACCCCATGCACATCGGCCCGCGATAGGTTTAACGCTTTGGCCAACAGCGCAATAGCGCCTTCGTGGATATATCCAAACTCGTGTTGCAGGGCGTGGAGCATCGGCAGCAAAGCGCCGCGCAAGTGCTGTTGTTCCGCGATAATCGCGTGGGCCCGATCTTCGGACCACGGCGTGTGCCGTCCCATTGTTCCTCCCTGACCTTATGTCTCTGACGGGGGTATTCAGCGACCCCGTAACCCAAATTACAGACGCCACACTTTGGGCGTTACGCGGTGGGGGCCGCGTGCCATGCAGAAACCACCGGTCTGGCATCCGGAAATAACGGTTCCTGCTAGCATGGGTAGGATTAGACAGCGTGAGCAATGGTGCAAATTTTATCTTTTTATGCGGCAATAGCAAAAAGCTATCATTGATACGGGGGCCTGCCTGTAATTGCGATCAAGACTAAAAATCAATTTGTATGATAATAAAAAATCATCCCTTTACAGCGAAGACCATATTTCATCGACGGATCTACCCTATAGGCTTCCCCAGAGAGAACTATTCTATAGATATAATCTGCTCTCAGGCGCTTGATCACTGAGTTCCATAAATATGAATTGCAGATGAATGCCTCCCTCAGAAAGCATTCAGCCTATCCTGTGTAGGGTCTCTTTATCGCCAAATAGGAGGGACACCATGCTGGGCAAGATGATTATTCAGGGTTTGATCGCCGCCGCGATCATTGGGGCAGCTGCCACCGTTTATGCGCAAAGCCAAGACCAGACGAATTTTAGCAGTACTGATAGCGGTTCGCTTGTGACCAGCGCGATCACCACTGCGATGCAGTCAGGTGGCACTGGCTATTTACAGCCCTCAGGTGCGGACAAGCGCCGCCGCGATCACGGTTCGTCGAATGGCTACCGCGAGGGGCGCCATGACGGCCAGCGCGAGAGCCATCGTGAAGGCCATCACCACAAAGATCATGATCGCGATGATGATTAAGGAGGGATGCTGCGATGTCGCCGAAACTGCAACTTTCCTTGCTTAAGGTTTGGCATGCCTGGGTGGCTGGGGCGTTTTTGATCGCTTATGTGACCGCCGACGAAGATACCTATGCGATGCATATGTTTGCGGGCTATGCCGTTCTTGCCGCCATCGTGGTGCGGGTGATTGCCGGCTTTTTGGCCCCGGCCAAGGGCCCTTTGCGCTTTCCCCGCCCGAGCTTGAGCGCGTTAAAGGCTTGGTTCAGCGTGCGCAAGGGGCGTAACCCGCTATTTTCTTGGCTGGCAGCTACCCTTTTGGGGAGCATTGGCCTTGCGGCAATCTTGGGGGCGCTGGCTGACCCGATGCCGCTGTTTGAAGGTCCGCACGAAGCCATTTCCGAGCTGTCGTTATGGGTGATTTTCGCACATATCGCCTTTGTCTTTTTCATCTATGGCGGCAAAAAGCTGTGGGCGCGGCTGACCGCCCGGCTATTGGGTCTTCAGACCACCGCTGCGACCAAGGAGTCTGTATTATGATGACCCGTTTTTTGATCGGGGCAGCGCTGTTGACACTGCCTATGACCGTTCAGGCGGCGGATCCGGCGCGGCAGGCACTCTTGTCTGACTATGCGGCGCAGGCCACCACAGAAGCTCCTGGCTTTACGGGGTTTTCTGCACAACGCGGCGAAACAGTGTTCCGTACGTCCTGGGGTACGGGGGATCAACGCACGCCCTCTTGCACTGCCTGCCACACCAATACGCCAACCCAAGAAGGACGGAATGCGAAAACAGGGCGTGCTATTGAACCCGTCGCTGTTTCGGTTAACGCAAAACGTTTTACAAATAGTGATGATGTCGAAAAGCAGTTCAGCCGCGATTGCAAAAGCGTCTTGGGCCGCACCTGCACCGCGCTTGAAAAGGGCGATTACATCACTTTTATGATGGGGCAATAATGATGCGTATGACCTCTGTGGTTTTGGCCGTGGCACTGCTCGCGTCCCCTGCTTTGGCCGATGATGATTGGGTGCCGCCGGTCACCGATCCGGTGGTGCAAAAAGAATGCGGCGAATGTCATATGGCTTTTCCGGCTGCTTTTCTTCCAGCCCGCTCGTGGGATGTGATGATCACCGGCCTTAGTGATCATTTCGGCGATGATGCAAGCCTGCCTGCCGATAAGACCGAGGCCATTCGTGCCTATCTCACCGCCAATGCGGGGGATGTAAAGCGACAGGGCACCGCGCGTAAGTTTATGCGCTGGGTGGAACCGGGTGGAGCCCCGCAGAGGATCACCGAAAACCCGTCCTTTTTGCGCGAACACAATTTCCCTGACCGGGTATGGCAGGACCCCAAGGTGATGGTGAAGTCCAACTGTATGGCCTGTCATCGCGGGGCAGAGCAAGGTTATTTCGACGACGATTGAACGGATTAGGGATCTGCGCGATTGGGGACATCAGAGCTTAGGGGTGCATTGTGTTGCGCTGCTTGTAAGCGTTGGATGACAAATGCCTGGGTGTTCTTGGCAAATGCGTCATCCAAGGGAGCGTGCCCCATAAGCAGACGGAAAAAGATCGGGCTATAGATCTGTTCAGCGATGACGTCTTGTTCATTTTCGTCGCTGATACCGCATTGCCTGAGCAGGCCGTGCAGCACGCAATGGCGGCGAGAGAAATAGGCATCTAGAAAATTGCGGGCGATGGCCGGGTCGTATTGGGCCTCGGCCAAAAGCTGTGCCAGCATGCGGCCATGGGTGCCGCGATAGGTTTCGATCACGCGCACCACCTGTTCGGCGATGATGCAGGCGGGGGAGCCGGTGGTTCCATAGTCCAGCTTTGGCAATAAATCTTCGAAACAGGCATCCATTACCAGATCGGTTTTGCTTTTCCACCAGCGATAGATGGTGGCCTTGCCGACACCTGCTTCTTTGGCAATGGCTTCGATGGTCATTGCGCGCAGGTTTGACCGCTCAAAGAGTGATCGAGCGGCGGCCAAAATGGCTTTGGTCGTTTCATCGCACCGGGGACGCCCCTGGGTGCGGCATTGCGCGTCGTTGTCCATCGTACTCCTCCAAAGACATTGGGTTGGGCCAGCATAACGGCATTATTCAAAGCTGCCAATGTGCAGGCATGGGGGGCTTTACGGCGAGGGGGGCTTTTGGGTCTGAAAAGCGCTGGATGCAGCATATCCTAAAATAATGATAAAAAATATATTGAAACGAGACGTTCCGTATCGTATGTTCTCTTCACCAGCCGAGAGGGAGAGCACCACACCAGGGCACCAGCCCTTTCCCTCGCTTACGGTGACGTCTCAAACAGTCAGGATGGCAGCCGCCGCCTGATATCATTTAAGGAAACGATGTTATGAAAACCTTGAACCGTGTTCTTTCCGCCGCTTTGTTGTCCGCAACCTTGGTCGCTGGTTCTGCGGGTCTTGCTCAGGCAGGGTCGTTTAACAGCATCAGCGATATTCAGCCGAGCACTGGCCGCGCTGAAACCCCGCTGGTTGCTCACCGGGTGTTAGCCACGACCAATACGGTCAGTGGGATGGCTGTTGTTTACAGCGCTGAAGAACTGCCGGTGGCCTCGATCGGCCCGCGTGATGTCAGCGAGGGCGCTCTTGATGCCGAAAGCTATGTTGGGGGGAAAGCCGTCGAGGCGGCTCCGCAGCTTGCTCAGCGCTAAAGGACTTTGGGGGACGCCCCTTAGAGAGCATTGTGCGTAAAAGTGGATGCCGATTTTGCGCAGAGACAATACGACGGCTCTCGTCTTGCCGCATTGAGGATACTGTCTTAGACACAGAAATGGCCTGCACCGATCTCGGGAGCAGGCCATTTCTGCGTTTTGTGGCTAAAATGCCTCTAATGCCTGATGCGTATAGGCAGCAATTTGGGCGGTCAGGTGCTCTTCGACCGCCACCGCTGCCAGGGCGCGCGCTAGGGGAACCGGGGGATGGCGATTGGCATAGACCAATCCGACCACATAGGTCACATCGGGCGTGATCAACGGTAAGGCGATCATGTCAGCCGCCGGCGGCATCAGGGTTAGTAACTGACCGGGTACCACGCTGGCCCAGCGTCCGGTACGCGCATGGGTATAGAGGTTCATCAGCGAATTGGTTTCGATTGCAGGCGTTACTTTGCGGTCGGCCATGCGAAAGGCCGCTTCGGCAATGCGACGGTTTTGCATGTCGGGAGTAAGCAGGCACAGGCTGTGATCTGCGGCTTCGGCCCAACTGATCGACTTGCGGGCTGTTAGGGTGTCGTTACGCCGCGCCAACAGGTAATAGCGTTCGGAATAAAGCGGCTGCATGCGCACGTTGATCAGCGGTTCGTTATCGAGATAGGTGATCCCGGCATCGAGTTCAAATTCGTCGAGGCCGCGCTGGATCTCGCGCGAGCTGAGCGAGACAATCGACACCCGAACCTGGGGAAAGCGTTTGGAAAACGGTGCGATCAGGTGCGATACGGCGGGTAACGCGGTGGGAATGACGCCGATACGCAGTTCTCCGGGTAATTCGGGGTGGTCGCTTTGCAGTTCTTGGCGCAGGGTTTCTTGTTCTTGCAACACCCGGCGGGCGGTGTCGATCACCTTCATGCCTTCGGGGGTGAAGCCGCGAAAGCTTTGCCCACGCTCAACAATCATCACCCCAAGCTCGTCTTCGAGGTGGCGAATGGCATTTGACAGGGTTGGCTGCGCCACATGGCATTCGGCAGCAGCGCGGCCAAAGTGCCGTTGCCGTGCCAAAGCCAAAAGGTATTGGTATTTTCGGAACACGGGAACGTTTCAATCCGCAAAAAAAGATATCCCCGCGTCACCGTATGGCGACTCGGGGATAAAACAGCAGGGGTTTAGCTGGGTAAGGTCATGCCATGGAACGGCGAGGCCATTCGCCCGCCGGTCATCGGCTGCGGACAACCCGTGGTGCCGGGGAAGGTGAGCGGGAGGCCGCGAATATGACGCAGGGCCAAAAAGGCAAACGCCTGCGCCTCTAGCGCGTCGCCGTGCCAACCTTCGTCTTCGACAGGGGCGACGGTGACGCCCAGGCGTTGGCTGAGCATCTTCATCAATGTGGGGTTATGGCGGCCACCACCGCAAATTAGCCAGCGCTTGGGCTTGACGGGCAGTAATTCGCTCGCCCGTGCCACGGTGGCGGCGGTATAGGCGGTGAGGGTGGCGGCACCGTCTTCGACCGATAACCCATCTAGCTGCGAGGCTGCGGCCATAAAGGCGTCGCGATCCAGGGATTTGGGCGGCGGGGCCGAGAACCATGGGTGATCAAGCATCCGTGCCAAACGGTCTTCGTCAACGCTGCCCTTGGCGGCAGCAGCGCCGTCGGGGTCTTGGGGTTGGCCGGTGTGGCGATGCATCCAATCGTCAATCAGCGCATTGCCCGGCCCGGTGTCAAAGGCCAGCAGATCGTGATCATCGCTGAGGATGGTGACATTCCCCACGCCACCCAAATTCAGCACCGCAAGCGGGCGGTCTAGGCCCTCGGCCAGAGCTTGGTGGAAAACGGGCACCAGCGGCGCGCCTTGACCACCGGCCTTAACGTCGGCACTGCGCAGGTCATAGACCACCGGCACACCAACGGTTTCCGAGAGCGCGCGGCCATCACCGATTTGGCGCGTATAGCCCTGGTCGGGGCGATGGGCGATGGTTTGGCCATGAAAACCAACCACGGCGACATCACGCGGTTCCATGCCCGCAGCTTGCATCAGATGGATCACTGCCTCGCTATGCAGGCGGGTCAGTTCTTTTTCGATCTGGGCAATTTTGGCGGCATCGCCTTGTTCGCCGAGGATTGAATAAAGGGCGTTGCGAAAGACCGGAGCATAGGGCAGCGTCAGGGCTGGCCCGATGGCGGTTACCCGTTCGCCGTCGCTTTCAATCAGCGCCGCATCAACGCCGTCCAGTGAAGTGCCGCTCATCAGGCCGATGGCCCAACGCGGCTTAAAAGTCTGAGAAGAAGATGTCATCGTCGCCTACAGTGCGCCTTACGTTGTTCGTCTGGGCTGATTGTGTTAAATCGTCGCCTGACTTCCAACCCATAGCATAACACCTAGAGTGAAGAGTTCACGATAATGTCAAACGAAACTCCTGCCATCCGCTCCGCTTTTCTTCAGACGGTCAGCGAACGGGGCTATCTCCATCAGTGCACCGATATCGGCGCGCTCGATAGCGCTTTTATGGCAGGGGTGGTGCCAGCCTATATTGGCTTTGATTGTACCGCTGACAGTTTGCATGTGGGGTCGTTGATCCAAATCATGATGCTGCGCTGGCTGCAAAAAAGTGGCCATAAGCCTGTGGTTTTGATGGGCGGCGGTACCTCAAAGATCGGTGATCCGTCCTTTAAAGATGAATCGCGCAAATTGCTAGACGATGCGCAGATCCAGGCGAACATGGACGGGATCAAAAAGGTCTTTGCCAAGTACCTGACCTTTGGCGACGGTCCAACTGATGCGATCATGGTCAATAATGCGGATTGGCTGGATCACCTGAATTACCTGTCTTTCCTGCGCGAGGTTGGGGTTCACTTTACCATCAACCGCATGCTGAGTTTCGACTCGGTCAAGCTGCGCCTGGATCGCGAGCAGCCTTTGACCTTCCTCGAATTCAACTACATGATTTTGCAGGGCTATGATTTCATGGAGCTGAGCAAGCGCCATGGGATCGGCCTGCAAATGGGGGGGTCGGATCAGTGGGGCAACATCATTAACGGTGTGGAACTGACCCGCCGCATGACCAGCAAAGAGGTTTTTGGCCTGACCTCGCCGCTGTTGACTACCTCTTCGGGGGCCAAAATGGGCAAAACCGCTAATGGCGCGGTGTGGCTCAATGAAGAACGGTTGCCAGTTTATGATTTCTGGCAGTTCTGGCGTAACACCGAAGATGCCGATGTCGGTAAGTTCTTGCGTTTGTTCACTGAATTGTCGTTAGACGAAATCGCCCGCCTAGAAGCCCTGGAAGGGGCACAGATTAACGAAGCAAAGAAGGTTTTGGCCGATCAGGTGACCACCCTGTGCCACGGCGAAACTGCGGCTCAAACCGCGCGGGCGACGGCAGAAAAGACCTTTGAACAAGGGACCTTGTCGGAAGATTTGCCGACCGTTGAGATGCCTTGCGCTGACGTGGATGCCGGGATTGCAGTGTTGGATCTGTTGGTGGCGGTGTCCTTTGCTGCCTCAAAGGGTGAAGCGCGTCGTTTGGTCCGTGGGGGCGGCGTTAAGGTTAATGACGTTAAGGTCAGCGATGAAAATGCCATCGCTGCAACAGTCGATGTGGTTGATGGGGTTATTAAAATATCGGCAGGGAAAAAGCGTCACGCTTTGATTAAGCCGGTTGCTTAAAAGAACGCATACAGCGAACTGACTGAGCTTAAAAATACCGAAATCGTTATAAAGGAAGCTATTGAGCGTCCTTTATCGCGTTTTCTTGAAGTAAATGAACAATGTTCCCTGATGTTTTTTGGTGAATAGCCACATTCTGTGACGCTGGTCACTTATGCTTTTCGGAGGCTCTGTCATGGTGTCCTTGTCGATGGGAACCCCAGACCCCTTAGATTTTATTCAGGGGGGCGGATTTTTTGCTCCGGTCTGTGGCGACCTTGACAATCGGTATCCTCTTTCCCTCAAGAGCGCACTTTAGGCGGAACCCCTGTGGTTCCGCCTCTTTTTTGCCTGCGCGTCATCGCTGGTGTTGCGGGGCCTTTACGGCTGCGGCGCAATGGCAACGCGAATGACGCTTTCCCATTCTTTGGCGTCGGTTGATCGGGGGTTGGTGCGAAACAGGCATTGCCAGGGACCGGTGGTAATCCTTCCCAAATGGGCGACGCCTGGACCAATGAGGGATTCGGCAGCGTGCTGAATGCTGTCCCAATCGCCATGAACAAGGAACTCGGCATAGGGTCCGGCAGGAAGGGTGTGGCTGTAAAGGACCCCTGACGGTGCTTTGCTCGGGTCAATCGCGATGCCACAAATGGAGCTTTCCTGGCCCGGCTGCTGGGGCACGATCACCATAAAGCCTTTGTCGCTGCTGCCAAGCGTCGGTCGCCAGAGGCCCTGCATGGCGGCAAAGGTGCTCAGGCGGGGCAGGGCTTGATCGCAGGCGCTGGCACCGTCCCCGGCATGGTCAAGAGCGGCAAGGACGATCTCGGGCTGCGATGTGATGGTCGCATCGGTTGAGGTGTGAGACATGGAGCTACCTGTGTGAGGAAGAGTGTGGGGTAGGGTACAGCAAATCCCAAGCAAGCGCGAAGCGATTGCGCCGACGCATTTGCGTAATGAACCGAGTCAAATCCCAAGCAAGCGCGAAGCGATTGCGCCGACGGGGGCGGGGGCGTGTCCTTGCGGGCAGTCCTGCGGACGGCCTTTTTGTGGGATGCTGTCCCACGCCCTTTTTGTTGGCCGCCCGCAGGGCATTTGAACTGTTCTTAGAGCGTTTTGCCTTTAATCTGAAACGCAAACAAGCTCCTTCACAAAGTGGGGCTTGGGGCCTGAGGCCCCAAAAAAAGCTGTCCGCAGGACATTTGCCCAAAGGGCAAAACGGCCCGAGATAAAAAAACACCGTTGCCCGATGAAAGGGCAACGGTGCTTCTGTAGGGATCCAAAAATGGCGACGACCGAGGTCTTCGTCGTTCTTGGCAGAGGCTTTAGGCGAATTCGATGATGATCTGATCCACAGCCAGCGAGCCACCGGCTTGGGCATGGATCTTTTTGACGGTGCCATCCTGCTCAGCGCGCAGGACGTTTTCCATCTTCATCGCTTCGACGACGGCGAGCTTTTCACCGGATTTGACCTCTTGACCTTCGGTCACTTCGACGCTGACCAACAGGCCGGGCATCGGTGACAGCAGGTATTTGGACATATCGGGCGGCAGCTTGATCGGCATCAGCTTGGCGAGTTCGGCGGTGCGGCGATCATAGACCTTGATTTCAGCAACAGCGCCCTGGTGGAACAGCTGATAGCCGAGGCCCTTTTTGGCGCGATCAATCTGGACAACCAGATGATGACCATCGACATGACCAACCCACAGCGGCTGGTTAAAGGTCCAGTCGCTTTCGACGCTGTGGGTGCGGCCACCGGCCAGCACCGACCAGCCGCCGGTTTTTTCGCAAGCGGAAATGGTGACGTCGTGGAAGTCTTCGTCACCAATGCGCACCACATAGGCGTCGGCCACTTTACGCTCGTGACCCTTCATCTGGTTAGAGATCTGCGCACCGCGGATCTGTTCTAGATGGTTCACCACCGCAGCGACGCAGACCAAAACGGTCGGGTCTTCGGGGGGCAGGTCGCTGGCGTTAAAGCCGTCCTTGTATTCTTCGGCGATGAAGTTGGTGGTCAACTTGCCATCGACAAAGCGCTGCTTACCAAGCAACGAGGCCAGGAACGGGATGTTGTGCGACACGCCACGGATATAGAACTTATCCAGGGCGGTGCGCATGTGCTTGATGGCCAGATTACGATCGATCCCATAGGTGATCAGCTTGGCGATCATCGGATCGTAGAACATGGAGATTTCGCCGCCTTCATAGACGCCGGTATCCACACGCACGGTATCGCTTTCTTCCGGCGGCATATAGCGCACCAGACGGCCAGTGGAGGGCAGGAAGTTGCGATAGGGGTCTTCCGCATAAATGCGGGATTCCATCGCCCAACCCTTAATTTTCACATCCGACTGCTGGACAGTCAATTTTTCGCCAGCGGCGATTTTGATCATCCATTCCACCAGATCGAGGCCGGTGACCAATTCGGTGACCGGATGCTCCACCTGCAGGCGGGTGTTCATTTCCAGGAAGTAGAACTTGCGGTGGGCGTCGACGATGAATTCGACGGTACCAGCAGACTTGTACTGCACAGCCTTTGACAGGGCGACGGCTTCTTCACCCATGGCTTTGCGAGTGGCTTCGTCGAGGAACGGCGACGGGGCTTCTTCGATCACCTTCTGGTGGCGGCGCTGAATGGAACATTCGCGTTCGGCCAGATAGATGCAGTTTTCACCGTCAGACAGCACCTGAATTTCAATGTGGCGCGGCTGTTCGATGAATTTTTCGATGAACACGCGCTCGTCACCAAAGGACGAACGGGCTTCGCTGGTGGAACGTTCAAAGCCGTCGCGGGCTTCATCATCGTTCCAGGCGACGCGCATCCCCTTACCACCACCACCGGCGGAGGCTTTAATCATCACCGGGTAGCCGATTTGTGAAGCAATTTTAACGGCTTCTTCGGCGTCGGCGATGATGCCCATGTAACCGGGGACGGTGGTGACACCGGCTTCGGCGGCGAGCTTTTTCGAGGTGATCTTGTCGCCCATGGCTTCGATCGCATAGGCGTCCGGGCCGATGAAGGCGATGCCTTCTTTGGCCAGGGCGATCTGGAAAGCCTTGTTTTCCGACAAGAAACCATAGCCGGGGTGAACGGCCTGGGCGCCGGTGTCTTTGCACGCCTGGATGATGCGCTCCATCACCAGGTAAGACTGTGCTGACGGGGCCGGGCCAATGGCTACGGCTTCGTCGGCCATCTGGACATGCAGCGCCTCGGCATCGGCATCGGAATAGACGGCGACCGTCTTGATGCCCATCTTTTGCGCCGACTTGATGACGCGGCAGGCGATTTCGCCGCGGTTGGCGATCAGAATTTTAGTGAACATGGTTGCCTTACCCTTTTCGCGTCAACGGACTTAGAGCGGAATATTGCCGTGTTTTTTCCACGGGTTTTCCAGCTTTTTGTCGCGCAGCATGGCCAGCGAGCGGCAAATACGGCGACGGGTGCCGTGGGGCATGATCACGTCGTCGATAAAGCCACGGGCACCCGCCACAAACGGGTTGGCGAACTTTTGGCGGTATTCTTCGGTGCGTTCAGCGATTTTATCGGTATCGCCAATGTCGCCCCGGAAAATGATTTCCACCGCGCCCTTGGGGCCCATAACGGCGATTTCTGCCGTCGGCCAAGCAAAGTTCACGTCACCGCGCAGGTGCTTAGAGGCCATAACGTCATAGGCCCCACCGTATGCCTTACGGGTGATCACGGTCACCTTGGGCACGGTGCATTCGGCATAGGCGTAAAGCAGCTTAGCGCCATGCTTAATGATGCCACCATATTCCTGGGTCGTGCCCGGCAAAAAGCCCGGAACGTCGACAAAGGTGATGATGGGGATATTAAAGCAATCGCAAAAGCGCACAAACCGTGCTGCTTTGCGCGAGCTGTCGATATCTAGGCAGCCAGCCAACACCATCGGCTGATTGGCGACGATACCAACGGTCGAGCCTTCCATACGGGCAAAGCCGGTCAGGATGTTTTTGGCGTAGTCGGGCTGGATTTCATAGAAATCGCCTTCGTCCACCACCTTGCTGATCAACTCCTTCATGTCATAGGGCATGTTGGGGTTGGACGGGATCAAGGTGTCGAGCGAGAAATCCTGACGATCAGCCGGGTCAGCGGTCGGGCGTACCGGCGGCTTTTCGCGGTTGTTAGCGGGCAGGAAATCCATCAGGCGACGGATTTGCATGATCGCATCAACATCGTCTTCGAATGCCAGATCGGCCACACCAGATTTACCGGCGTGGGTCATGGCACCACCAAGCTGTTCGGCAGTGACCACTTCGTGAGTGACGGTTTTCACCACGTCGGGGCCAGTGACAAACATGTACGAGCTGTCTTTGACCATGGCGATGAAGTCGGTCATCGCAGGCGAATAGACCGCGCCACCAGCGCAGGGGCCCATGATCACGGAAATCTGCGGGATCACGCCCGAGGCTTCGACGTTTTTCTGGAACACATCGGCATAGCCGGCCAGCGAGTCGACGCCTTCTTGGATGCGCGCGCCGCCCGAGTCGTTAAGGCCGATCACCGGAGCGCCGACCTTCATCGCCTGATCCATGATCTTACAGATCTTTTCGGCGTGTGTTTCAGACAGCGAGCCGCCAAACACCGTAAAGTCCTGACTAAAGACAAAGATTAAACGACCATTGATGGTGCCATAGCCAGTCACCACGCCGTCACCGGGCGTTTTGTTCTCGGCCATGCCAAAGTCGGTGCAGCGATGTTCTTTGAACATATCCCACTCTTCGAAAGAGTCGGGATCAAGAAGTAGGTCGATGCGTTCCCGGGCAGTCAGCTTGCCCTTGCTATGCTGTGCATCGATGCGCTTTTGACCACCACCCAGGCGGGCAGCAGCACGCTTTTCTTCGAGCTGACGGATAATTTCGCTCATTCGTCCCCCAGTACCATCTCTTGATGCTTCCGGCCCCTCACGGCGGTGGGCCAGCCAGGCTACCTAAAAAGAGGGGGATGGGTAACCCCCCTTAAAGTAGACTTTCGGGGCGTTCGGATAGCACATTTCACGGCCTTGTGGGCAGAAAAAAGCAACGAAGTTGCCAATCCTCTATGCTGCACATGCGAAATGTTGTGCGTGTAGGGCAAAAATAGTTCATTCTGAGGCGCTGTTCGTGGTAGTGAGAACCGATGCAACATTTGATCAAACTTGCCCTGGAAATGGGGCCTTTGCTGGTCTTTTTCCTCAGTAATGCCAAGTTCGGCATTTTGACTGGAACCCTGGCCTTTGTGGCGGCGACCGTGGTTGCTCTGGCGGCATCATGGGTGATCCACCGTAAAATCCCGCTGATGCCCCTGATTGCGGGGGTGTTTGTGTTGGTGTTCGGTGGCCTGACTGTGCTGCTAGAAGATGATTTATTCATCAAGATCAAGCCGACATTGGTTAATCTTTTGTTTGCCGGGGCATTGTTCTTTGGCCTGCTGACCAAGCGTAATTATCTGGGCTTGGTTCTGGGCAGTGCTTTGTCGCTGGATGATAAGGGGTGGCGTATTTTAACCCTGAGGTGGGCGGTTTTCTTTGTGCTGTTGGCGGTGATCAACGAAATCGTCTGGCGATCGGTTGATACCGATATGTGGGTTAACTTTAAGGTGTTTGGTATTTTGCCTTTAACCTTGGTGTTTAGCTTGACGCAGGTGCCGCTAATTTTACGCCACGCGCTGCCCGAGCCGAGCGAAGTGCCCCTAGAGGATACCTCGGAGGTTACTCAGGCACCGACAGGGCGTGAGTAACTATACTTTAGGGTGAGTGTGGGGGTGGCGTCCCGATCATATGGACGAAATATGATATTTTAGGACTACGCTTTCGCTTGCCGTATCTGCTAGGTTGTCGCCCGGTACAGTCCCCGTTCGGGGGGTGATCGTGCCAGCTGTTGGGGAACAGCGGGCTTAGGGGGAAGTGCTTGATGTTTAAATTTCTGACTCGGTCCTTTCGCACCGTAACCATCGGTCAGTTTTCACTGATTCTATCGGCGGGCATCGTGGTTTTTGCCGCCGTGATGGTCTTGTTGCTTTCGACCTTTATCGAGCGCCGCGCGATTACCGATTTGGCCCACGAGGATGCGCGTCAAACATCAGAGCTGGTGTTTCAGTCCCTTTATTCGGCCATGCGCAAGGGCTGGGACAAAGACGAAATTCAAGACATTATCCAGCGCCTCAACGAAACCCTGCCGGATGCATCGATCCGAGTCTTTCGCGGTGATCCAGTAGTGCGCCAATTTGGCGAGATCACCGGCGAAGCCGCGCTACGGGCGTCGGATCCGCTGTTGATCGCAGCCTTGCAACGGGGCGAGGAAGCCCTGGTGCAGAATGAAAATACCTTGCGCTATTTGTACCCCTTAGTTGTCAAAGAAGAGTGCCTTGCTTGCCATGACGCCAAGATTGGTGATGTGAATGGCGTGGTTGATGTTACTTTTCCCATTAATAACCTAAAGGTCTCTTTGGGGTTTGTTATTCGGTCGGTTATTTTATATTTCTCGGTTGTCTTAACGATTATTTGTGTTGCTGTTTATTTTAAATTACGGTTTTTCGTTGCCTTTCCGATCACAAAATTTGTCACTTTGATCGAAGAAATCATCCAGCATACAGACCTGTCTAAACGGGTAGATAACAGCGGTAGCCATCTGTCGGAAATCCAGCGCCTTTCAGAGCATTTCAACCGCTTGTTGGGCACGATCCAAGATTACCACGAGCGACTGAGGACCTATTCCGAGCGCGACCCTCTGACCAACCTCTATAATCGCCGCAAGTTCGAAGAATTCCTCAAGATCGAGGTCGAGCGTGGCCTGCGCCATGATCGCAGCTTTTCGCTGATCATGATGGACGTCGATAACTTTAAGCATATCAACGATACCTATGGTCACCCGGTGGGAGATTTGGCGCTGAAAGAATTGTCGGCGGTGGTGCAAAAACGGATGCGCCGCACCGATGTGATTGCCCGCCTGGGCGGTGATGAGTTTGCGATTTTGCTGCCAGATACCGACCAGGAGCAAGGGTTGTTGGCGGCGGAAAACCTGCGCCGCGATCTGCACGAAACGATCATGCATTTGCCGGTGGGCAATACCCGCGTTCACGCCAGCTTTGGTCTTGTGACCTTCCCTGAAAATGGCGCTGACGTGGAGAAGTTGACCATCGCCATGGATGTGGCGATGTACAAAGCTAAACGCCTGGGTAAAAACCGCGTAGCAACCATGGATGCGATGGAAGAAGGTTTGGTGATGGAGGTCTTTAACAAAGGCCAACAGATCCAGCGTGCTCTATCGGAAGGGCGGATTATTCCATTCTTCCAACCTATATCGCCACCGGGGGGCCATGCTCCCTATGCCTATGAAGTCTTGGCGCGGTTGCGCGATGGCGAGAGCACTATTTCTGCCGCTGACTTTATCGAAAACGCCGAAGAATTGGGACTGGCGCAAGCCATCGACGAGGCCGTTTTTCGCGGTGGCGTTTCCGAAGCGGCGCGGTTGGGTCGCAAGGATCTTAAGCTGTTCTTTAACCTGTCGGCGCGCACGATTGGCGACGTGGTTTGGATGCGCGGCTTGCCTGATTTGATCCGCCAAGAAGGCCTGGAACCCGAGCAAATCGTCCTGGAAATCACCGAACGCGAAGCGCTGCCGAACTTTGATCGCCTCATCGAATTGATGGCCGAGCTGCGCGGCCAGGGGATTGCCTTTGCTTTGGATGATTTTGGCTCGGGGTTCTCGTCGTTCCTTTATCTCAAATACCTGACGGTCGATTACGTCAAGATCGAGGGTAGCTTTGTCCGCCATATGGCCACCGATCAACGGGATCGGGTGATGGTCTATCACATCCATTCGATGGCACATGAATTTGGCTTAAAAACCATCGCCGAGTTTGTTGAAGACGAAGAAACCAGCCGTTTGTTGGTGGAAATGGGCATTGACTATGCCCAGGGCTATCACTTGGGTCGGCCTGCAGAGCATTTAACGTAAGGGGGCAGAGGTTGATCTGTCCGAACTTTGGGATAAAAATGCGTAAAAGATGTTGTATTTTTCTGAGTGAATATTAATTTTACTGCATGAAACATAGTCTCGAAGGTGAAGGCGGTTCCCTAAGCGCTGGCCGTAGGCCGCGTTTAGGGCCTGTTGGTGTTTGCCGCCAGTGGGGGCCTGCAGTGTTGCTAACCTTGGGATTGGCGGTCGTTGCGGTGGTTTCCGCCGCCATGCCGCGCCAGGGGCACACCCTGGCAGTGATCATGCCCCCGTGGCAGGGGTTCCCCCAAGCCGCACGGGCCGTGGCGCACGGTGGCGGCGCGATAAAATCAGTTGGTGCCTGGGATTGGATCGTCGCCACTGACCTGAGTGGCGCGCGTGATGTGGCGATGCTTTATCAACAGGGTGCTTGGTTGGTTGTAGATGCCAGCGCAGCAAAGGGGTGCTTGGGTTTGTGAAGATCCCCCACCCCTCCGATTGTAGTCTTCGGTGTTTTGCCCGCCCTTTGGGTCGCTGAGCTGACGGTAATTCTTTGTTTAAATGTTCAAACACGTTGATGCAGGTGGTCTCGCCTGATCGGGGTTTGTTTTAAGGTGATAAAATATGGATGCCCTATCGTCAATCCGCGCGCAGTTTAGCCGCTTCATCGTGGTGTTTTCTTGGGGTAACTGCGGGGTTATCGCCTTGGCAGGGCTGCTGTCTGGCCAGCCTGTTGTTTTGCCGCTGATCATGGCTGTGATTGCTGCGGCTGTGGCAAGCTGGGGGTGCTTGACGGCACCACAGGCTGAAACGACGCGGATTACCGTTGGTGCAGTCCTCGCCGCGTTTCCGGCGATTTTGGTTTTCCAGTTTGCCGGCCATCCTTGGCAGATTGACCTGCATATGTATTTCTTTGCCGCTTTGGCCCTGTCGGTAGTCTGGTGTGACTGGAAACCGGTTCTGTCTGCGGCTGGGGCGACAGCGGTTCATCACTTGACGTTGAATTTCATCCTACCGTGGGCTGTGTTCCCAGACGGCGCCGATTTTGCTCGTGTGGTGCTGCATGCGGTGATTGTGGTTGTTGAAACCGCAGTTTTGATGTGGATTGCGGGGCAAATCGTCGCGGCCTTTAGCAAAAGCGAGCAGGCGTTGGCTTTTGCCGCCAAAGCCCAATCCGATGCCGAGGCTTTGGCCCAGCGTGAAGCAAAAGAAAAAGCCGCCGAAGCCGCTTGGGCTGACCGTCTGCGCAAGCTGACCGAAGAATTTGATGCCAATATTTCTGGTGCCGTGGTTGCCGTTGGCCAATCCGCCCAGGATATGGGCGAGGTATCGGACCGCATGCGGCAGGTAGCAGAAAAAACGGCGGCTGGTATTTCCGATGTGCTGGTTGCCGCCGAAGAAGCCGTGAGCAGCGTCGATGTGGTGAGCTCGGCAACGGTCGAACTTGAAAGCAGTGTCAGTGACGTTCGGATTCTGGTGCAAAAAGCCGAAAGCACGGCCCAAGGGGCGTCTGAGCGGGCCGGGCGTGCAGATGCAACGGTGAAAACCCTAGATGCTGCGGCTAATCGCATTGGTGAGGTTGTTCATTTGATCAACGACATCGCCAGCCAAACGAACCTGTTGGCGCTAAACGCCACCATCGAAGCCGCGCGTGCTGGCGATGCGGGGAAGGGCTTTGCGGTGGTTGCTAACGAGGTCAAACAGTTGGCCGGGCAAACATCGCGGGCGACGGGAGAAATCGAGCAGCAAATTCTTGCGGTTCAAGAGTCCTCGCGCAGTGCCGTAGATGTTCTGGCGACCATTACTGCCGATATCGAATCGATCAATGCCATTGCTCAAGATATTGCGAGTGCGATCACCCGGCAATCAGGCGTGGTTTCAGAAATTGAGCGTAGTGCTTCTGCGGCTGCGAGCGCGGTGCGTCGGACTGACCAGACAGCAGAACATTTTCAGGTGGCTGTTGAACAAACCAGCAGGTCGTCGATGGCGGTTGCGGAAAGTTCGGCGCAGTTGGGTGGACAGTCATCGCACCTGCGCACGGTGGTTGATCAGTTTATTAAAGACCTTCACGCTTAGGGCATTTTTCGCTTTCTTGCACTGACGAAAAGAGCCTAGTTCTTTGTTGCAAGAGTAAATGCGTCGTCGCTGGTGATGCCACCGGCGACGACGCATGTGTTTCCAACGGCTCGAGATGTGCTCGAAATCTTTGAGTCATCACATTGTTTTTGCGCAAAACCGGGATCCACTTTTGCGCACACTGCTCTAGGCGCCGATTTCGCCGCCGTCGTCTTTGCTGATGGCGACCACACTCGGCAGGGGCGGCATGTCATCGCTAAACCGTGGGAAGCGTGTTGACGGGCTGTCAAAGGTTGAGCCTTCGCCCGGGTGTTGCACGGCAACAAACAAGGTTTTGCCGTCGGGAGTGAATTCAGGCCCACACATTTCGGCATCGCGGGGAACGGCGTAAAAGAATTTGGTCAAGGCCCGCTCGGCACCGTCAACCTGGCAGGCAAAAATACCATCGGGATTTCCGCGTTTGGCCTGTTCGCCGCCCTGGTCGGTGGAAATCCACAAGCGGCCATGGGCGTCAAAGGCGCAGTTATCAGGGGCGGCTAACCAGCCGTTGGCCGAAACGTCGGGGTGATATTTGGCCCCGCTATCGGGCTGGCCTGGATCGCCCGCCAGCAATAAAATATCCCACAGATAGGCATCGGCGGTGTGATCGGCAGCGGCGCCGGTGCCGCCTGGGGCGGTGAGTTCCAGCACATGGCCAAAGGGATTGGGGCCGCGCGGGTTGGCACCATCGGCCTGTTCGGCGGTGCGTTTGGTGTTGTTGGTCAGCATGACATAGACTTTGCCGTTGACCGGGCTGGTTTCGACGTCTTCGGGGCGGTCCATCGGGGTGGCGCCGACCAGATCACCCGCCCGGCGGGCTTCGATCAAAACATCGGCCTGTGATGCAAAGCCGTTCTTTTCTGTTAGCGGCCCTTGGCCATGGATCAGCGGCAACCATGCCAAGCTGCCATCGGCATCAAAGCGGGCGACGGACAAAACGCCGTCGTCGAGCAGCGCCATATTCGCCGCGCGGTCTGTCGGGCTATAGGTTCCCTTGGAGACAAAGCGGTAAAGGTATTCAAAGCGGGTGTCATCGCCGCTGTAAACCGTCACGCGGCCATCGGGGTTGATCACCGTGGTCCCCGCTTCATGCTTAAAGCGGCCCAGGGCGGTGCGCTTTTTCGGCTTTGAGTGCGGGTCATAGGGGTCGATTTCAACCAACCAGCCAAAACGGTTTGGCTCGTTGGGTTCTTGTTCCACATCCATGCGCTCAAAGAAACGGCCCCAGCCGTAGCCGGGTTTGTTTTTGATCCCGATGCGTTTGTGATTGGCGGCTTCGGGGCCGCTGGCCGGGTCGCCTGCGAAGTATTGGTGGAAGTTTTCTTCAGCGGTGAGGATGGTGCCCCACGGAGTCTTGCCACCAGCGCAGTTGTTCAAAGTGCCAATCACGGACCGGCCCGACGGGTCGGCTTTGGTGCGCAGGCGCGGGTGACCGGCAGCCGGGCCGGTGACGTCACAGATGGTGGAGAGGAACGAGATACGGCGGTTATAGGCGCTGTCGGTCACAACGTGCCAGCCTGCCGAGGCGTCTTTTTTGATTTCCACCACGCTATGGCCATGCGCGGCCATTTCGATTTTGGCCTGTTCTTCGCTGATAAGCTTATCGGCGCCGTCAGCAGGGAGGCCGGGGAACATCAGTTCGGTGTTGCTATATTCGTGATTGACGCAGAGCAAACCGTGATCGGAACTTTTCGAGCCTGCGGGCAGTGGCAGAAAGCCAACGAAGTCGTTGTTATAGCCAAAGCGCTTTTCTTGTTCGGCGGCGGTTTGCGCCTGGGGATCAAAGGCGGCCATCCCAGCATGCAGGGCATCGCCCCACGACAGCACAACTTGCGCGCTATAGCCCTTGGCGACCTGATGGGTGTCGCTGATGGATTTGGTCAATTCCTGAAAGCTTAATGCCGGAGCCGAGGTTTCGGCGGCGCTGGCTGCGGCCATGGCGTCGCCGGGTAACAGAGCGTAGCGTGAAACCGTGCCAGCCAAGACCGCTGACCCGGCTGCAACAAATAGGCCTTTGAGTGCGGCGCGGCGGCTCAGGCGGTGGGCGGCGACCGTTGCAAAGGTCGGTGCAGTCGAGGGGTTGTCGTGCGAATGATCCATCAGCGGTTTCTCTCTCATCGGGTTGACCCCATCACGGGCAGATTATGCTGTGTTAGGGCTGGCAACGGTGGGGCGTTGGGCTGGCTCAGATTGGGGGGATGGCAAAAGATTTACCTCACGCAACGGTGGCAACATCATGATCAATCCGTGACATTTTTTATTCATTTCTATGCAGTATATAAGC
>CEGC01000408.1_pt1 | contig 19909 bp, 21 predicted proteins | sample 302731 | NCBI WGS metagenome assembly CEGC01 (sample SAMEA2755656, study PRJEB7226) | microbial mat metagenome | biome: microbial mat; feature: hypersaline; material: grass silage | place: USA | collected 2014-02-19 | depth 0 m | reverse complement strand
CTCCTATGCCCTACCCGGCGAGAACGTTGTATCGCAAGACCTCACCACCGAGGAACGGCGTGCCTTGGCCCGCGAGCAAGAAGCTCAGCGCGGGCAATTCGCCGACGAAGCCCCACCCCTCTATATCCCGCCCGAAGATAAAGCCGCAGCCGAAGATCTGTTGGCAGCGACAGAAAACACGGTTGCAGATACAGAGCTTTTTCAGCCCCGTAAGCTGTATGATCGGTCCGAAGACGTCGATAAACGCGACGCCTTGGAAACTTATCGCCAGATTAGTGAAGGTGGAGCAGGGCGCAGTTCAATTATTGCTTAGAACACATGCGTCATCACGAGTGGTAACATCTGCGACGGAGTCTAACAAAAAATGCGGTGCCAAAAGGTACCGCATTTTTTATAATTTATCACAGCATCCGAACGCATGGCATCATTGCTTTCAAAGCACGTTCACCCAATACAGCCTAGAGCATTGTGCATTCAATGCAGAAACACAAAGCACTCTATGAGAGCGAGCGCTTAAATATAAACTCCATTGACTGCCCAGCATCTTTAATTTGTCGCAGTAATTGTGCGCAATACTCTAAACCCGCTCTAAGAAATGTCGTCTTTATCCAACAAACCGCGACATTGCTCTTCCAAACGATCAATTTCTTGCAAGGTAAGATCAATATCCGCACGTTGCTGGATCAAAATTTGACGACGCTCATCAAATTTGGCCACCAAATGCGCAAGCTGCCCCGTTTTGCCAGGCTCGGCATCATAGAGATCCAAAATCTCTTGAATCTCACGCAGGGAAAACCCCAACCGCTTGCCGCGCAAGATCAGCATCAGGCGCACCCGATCACGGGCGGAAAATACCCGTCGCTGCCCATCGCGAAAGGGCGCGATCAGACCTTTATCTTCGTAAAAGCGAATAGCCCGGGCAGTAATGCCAAATTCGTGGGCCAAGTCGGAAATACCGTAAGTGCGCTCGACAGTCATAGCCATCCTGTTGTTTTCTTTTGGCCTTCTGAGCGGGCGTTGACAGCGTGGTTAGCAAAAAGACGCTGCTAAAGCCTGCCAGATCTCCCGTTCGCTACAGTTTACGTAAACGGAAGGTTATGTCTACCGCAAATACAGCCTCGCCTGACAGTTCATCAACGACACCGATCGGCTAGCGAAGAATCCACCCACCGCCAAGCAACCGTTCTTCGTCGTAAAACACACAGGCCTGCCCAGGGGCAACACCGTCCACCGGGTGATCTAAAATGACATGCGCCCGCCCATCATCGCCACCGCGCACGATCGCCGGAGCAGGACGAAACGAATTTCGCACCTTCACGGTGATTCTAACACCATCACGCAACACCTGATCATCACCCAACCAATTGACATCACGCAAGGAAAACGCGCTGATGCCTAAGGCTTCCCGTGGGCCAACGATCACTTGGTTTTTTTCCGGCTCCAGGCGAATCACGTACAGGCGATCAAGCGTCCCGCCGATATCGAGTCCCCGCCGCTGACCGACCGTGTAATGAATAATGCCTTGATGTTGCCCCATCACCGTTCCATCGACGTGAACGATATCGCCAGGACGCACCGAACCAGGACGCAATTGCTCGACAACGCGGGCATAATTGCCATCAGGGACAAAGCAAATATCTTGGCTATCGGGCTTTTCGGCCACGGCTAAGGCGTGGCGACGGGCCATAATCCGCGTTTCATCCTTGGTCAGATCGCCCAAGGGGAAGTGCACAAATTCAAGCTGTTCGTTGGTCATGGTGAACAGGAAATAGGACTGATCACGCCCATGATCCGCCCCGCGCCACAGCTGTGGCTTGCCATCGTCGCCAATCACCCGACGCACATAATGCCCGGTGGCCAAGGCGTCGGCGCCTTGATCCCGCGCAGCTTGAACCAAATCGCGGAATTTCACTGTCTGGTTACATAAAACACAGGGCACAGGCGTTTCGCCCGAAACATAAGAATCGGCAAAAGCCTCCATCACGTCGCTGAGGAAGTTCTTTTCGTAATCAACCACATAATGGGGAATCCCCAGGTGATCCGAGACCCGGCTTGCATCATAGATATCCTGCCCGGCACAGCAGGTCTTAGAGCCCTCGATCACCATCCCGTGGTCATAGAGCTGCATGGTGATGCCCACCACGTCATAGCCTTGCTCTTTGAGCAGGGCCGCTGTTACAGAGCTGTCCACGCCCCCCGACATGGCAACCATTATCCGCGTCTCTTGCGGCATTTTCGAGGGAACAAGCCCGATCATCGGTCTCACACTGGTTTATAGGAACTTACACAAAAACTTTAATCGTCGAGGGCGTTTCGCGCGCCTTCGGGCAGATGCACCACCAAACCATCAAGGTCAGGACGCATCAGAATCTGACAGCCCAGGCGGCTGGTTTTGGTCAGGCCAAATGCCAGATCAAGCATATCTTCTTCATCTTCGGTCGGCTCGTCCAGACGATCCGCCCAAGCGGCATCAACAACAATATGGCAGGTCGAACAGGCTAACGAGCCTTCGCAGGCGCCCTCCAAATCCATATTGTTTTTATGGGCGATCTCTAGGACCGACAGACCTTCCGGGGCATCCACCTCGTGATGGGTTCCAGCGGGATCAATGAAGGTCATTTTGGGCATCTGTGAAGTCTCCATACGAGAAGAAGATCGGCGTTATCCGCCACCAGTTCCAAATCAGGGGCTTAACCCCAACAGCCCTTTGGGACGCAAGCGCACCGGGCTTTATTGTGCAGTGCCCTCAGATGTAACTGTCTGCTGACTGACAGGCAAGGCCCGCTTTGCGCCATTCCCCAGGTTTAGATCTAAAGATCTAGGGCCGCGCGTGCCAAAGGCGCCCACGCCGCCAACAGCGCATCGACATCGCCAGCCCCAGTTTCAGGCCCTAGGCTGATACGAATCGTTTCCCTGGCCCGAGCCTCGCTCGCCCCCATTGCCAGCAGCACTGCTGATGGGGCAAGTTTACCCGATGAACAGGCCGATCCAGCCGATACTGCCACCCCTGCCAAATCCAACGCCATCACCTGACGCTGTTGATCAACGCCGGGCAAGCCAATAGACAAGGTATTGGGCAGCCGCGCGACTGCCGCGCCGTAAACCACAGCAGAGGGGGCAAGGCGGCGCATTTCCTCTTCGATTTGGTCGCGAAGAGCCGCCATAGCGGCACCAGCTCCGGCGGCAAGGCTCCGGCGAGCATGGGCGGCGGCAACGCCAAAACCGACAATCCCCGGACCATTAGGCGTTCCACCGCGCAGCCCGCGCTCTTGCCCACCGCCCGCCATCAACGGCCTTAGTCCGCGCCCTTTGGCCAAAACCAACGCGCCGCACCCCTGAAGGCCGCCGATTTTATGCGCCGATAACGCCACCGCATCGGCCCCCAAATCGGCCAGAGCCAAAGGAATTTTCCCCGCCGCCTGCACGGCATCACAAACCAACATCCCACCTGCGCGGTGGATCTGTTCGGCGAGGGCGGTAATGGGCTGAATGACGCCCGTTTCATTATTAGCCACTTGAATGGCAACCACCGGCATAACAGCCGCAGCCTGACAGGCGGCTAAAGCCTGTTGCAAGGCCAGCGGGTCAACGATCCCATCGCCATCGACTGGCAGCACCACCGGCGCCTGCCCTGCACAAGCATGGGCGGCAGCGGCAACGGCGGGATGTTCAACGGCACTCACCAAATAACGACGCGACGTCCCTAAAGTCTGGCGGTCTAACGCCAAACCATGCAGGGCTAGGGCCAAGGCTTCGGTGCCGCCAGAGGTAAAAGTCACCTGCGCCGCCTGTGCACCGCACACCGCCCCGCCCAGCAAGTCAGCAACGGAGTCGCGGGCGTCTTCGAGGCGCGCGCGCGCGGCACGGCCAAAGCGATGGATCGACGACGGATTTCCCGCCTCTAACAAAGCGGCACAAACAGCCTCACGAACCTCGGTCAATACTGGGGCCGAGGCGTTCCAATCCAAATAGTGGTTAGGCCGAAGAGGGGGAGGCAAAATAACAGTACCATCACCAAGCAAACCGCCCCGGCTCTGATCCTGTCAGAAAACCGGGGAGCCTTGCACACCAGAGCAACGCAATCAGAACCTTTACTGCGCCGCGTCAGAATGATCGCGGAACAAACCACTGCTGCCCAGAACTTGGCGCAAGCAAACCTGCTCTAGCGTCACCGAGCTGAGATAGAGATAAATCTGGTTGCCCAGCTCTTCCCACAGATCATGTGTCATACAACGGCCTTTGTTGTTATGACACCCAGCCGGGCTGCCTGGGGTGCAGCGGGTGGTTTGGATCGGCTCGTCAACCGCCAGAATGATGTCGGAAATCCGCATCTCGCTGGGGTGACGCGACAACAAATAGCCGCCGCCCGGACCACGCACACTTTTGACCAAGCCGCCCTTGCGCAGGCGACCAAACAGCTGCTCGAGGTAGGATAGGGAAATTTCTTGGCGCTCGGCAATATCGGCCAAGGCCACCGGCTTGCCTGCAGAATGGGATGACAGGTCTGCCATCGCCATCACGGCGTATCGCCCTTTGGTGCTGAGTCTCACTCGATATACTCCTACAATCTACCCCAGAGCCACAGCGCCCTGGTCTTGCTTGCCCCTAAAAGCCCGCTCAATCCTTTATCGCAGTCTCATGCTCGGATGTCAGGCACCTTAAGGCTCGCTGGGTCAATCAGCCAGCGCGCTGGCTTCCCTGGATCAAGGCTTTAAAGCCGCTCCAAGGCAAAACATGCGCCGCTCCTTATACACACCTTACCAGCAAATACCATAGTTAACTGTATGCCTATTCATCAGTCAAACACATCCCTCACGTGAACACCGTTCCCTAGGCGCCGCCGTGGCTGGCGATTTTCTCTAAAACAGGGGCCTCGTCTTGCGGTTGCTCGACAGAGGGTAAAGTCGATGACGGGCCTTCTAGGTCTTGCACGCGGCTCGCCAAGGCCTGCACCTGATCGCGCAAAGCATCCATCGCACGGGCAACGGGGTCGGGCATTTCGTCATCGGTCGGCATGCCATAGGCACAAAATTCTTCAACCTGATTGCGTTCTTTCCGCAACACCGCCTTGGCAGGAATCCCCACCACCGTAACCCCAGGCGGCACGTCGCCCAAAACCACAGCATTGGCACCAACACGGGCACCAGCACCTATGATATGGGGCCCAAGGATGGCAGCGCCCGAGCCAACGATCACCCCATCATGCAACGTTGGGTGCCGTTTGCCCTTTTCCAGCGAAGTCCCGCCCAAGGTGACCCCCTGGTACAAGGTCACATCATCGCCGACCTCGGCAGTTTCGCCGATCACCACACCAGTAGCGTGATCAATAAACACCCGGCGGCCAATGGTGGCCCCTGGGTGGATTTCAACGCCGGTAAACACCTTTGCCGTTGCCGAGATGACCCGCGCCAACAGGCGAACGTTATGCGTCCAGCACCAATGCGAAAGCCGATAGGCGATCATCGCGTGAAGGCCGGGATAACACAGAACCACTTCCAACCGCGACCGCGCCGCCGGATCGCGGGTCATGATGGTGTCAATGTCTTCCTTCATTCGCGCTAAAAACATGGTTTTCCCCAAAACTTGAACCCAGATCTCCGCGCCCTATCGCCGCCGTGTATCCGACCAGCGATCCCCCTGCCGAGGGCAAGCACCATTAAGACCCTATATAGGCTACCTTATAACGCACCGCCACAATGGGCTACGACTCTCGATCCATACAATATTTTGCGAAACAAGAGCACCGCCAAATATACACAGTTGAAATGCGTCACCCGGATTGTGCTAGTATGCTGTCGCGGTATCACAGCCTGCCTCGATAGGCTGGATAAAGCCGCCATTCCCGCCCCCTGCGGGACCGGCGAAGAAAGGGTTATCTTTTGGGGCTGAAAATGGTGTCCAATGCCATCTAACATTGCCAGCATGCTCAGCCGCAAAAATTAGCCCTGTAGGCCCTAGGGAAACTATAGGATACCCGACCAGAAAGGTCAAGAATACCCCCACTCTTAGGGCTGAAAAACGACCGTCATGCCGCAGTTTCGCGGTCATCTTTTATTTCGCACCGGCTGTTCCGGTAGGGGGAAAAGTCCCCCTAACAGAGCGCCCCATGCAAAGCAGCACGCGGACATGCCTGAAGTCATTTTTAACGGGCCGGAAGGCCGTCTCGAAGGCCGCTATCACCACAGCAAGGTGGTAAACGCCCCGGTTGCCCTGATTCTTCACCCCCACCCGCAGCATGGGGGAACGATGAATAACAAGGTGGTCTATAACCTTCACCATGCCTTTGCTCGCCGCGGTTTCTCGGTCCTGCGCTTTAACTTTCGCGGCGTTGGCCGCTCGCAAGGATCATTTGACAGTGGGCAAGGCGAACTCTCCGATGCTGCATCGGCCCTGGATTGGATGCAAGGCTACAATCCCAATGCCCAATCGTGTTGGGTTGCAGGCTTTTCCTTTGGTGCTTGGATCGGCATGCAATTGCTGATGCGACGCCCGGAAATCGCCGGTTTTGTATCCGTTGCGCCCCCAGCCAGCATTTACGACTTTACGTTTCTTGCGCCTTGCCCATCGTCAGGCCTGATTGTTCACGGTGCGAGCGATGATATCGTCCCCGAAGCATCGGCAGCCAAGTTGGCCGCCAAGCTGCAATCGCAAAAAAACATCGAGATCTCTTATCAGGCTGTTCCTGGCGCCAATCACTTCTTCACCAACCACCTCGACATTTTGACGACGACGGTGGATGGGTACTTGGACAAAAATCTTACTTTGTCCTAAGGCCGCATGTGGCGACGTGTTAACTATCGGGCCATATCACCATGGCCCGATAGGCGTGCCATGTGGCATGACCAAGCAACGGCAGCACCACAGCAAGGCCAATAAAAGCGCTCAGAAAGCCGATTACGCTTAAAGACACCAAAAGCGCCGCCCACAGCAGCATGGCTTTGCGGTTTCGGGCCACCGCCTGTGCTGACACAATCGCTGCGGAAAAAACATCAACCCGCCGGTCGACCATCATCGGCAGGCTGAGTGCGCCAAAAACAAACGCAACCAAAGCCAATACTCCGCCGACAGCCGTTCCGATGGCCAAAAAGGCCGCGCCATCCCATGACCAAAGAGCGCCAGTGATCCCGGCCATGGTCATGTTGGTGTAAGGAAACGAGACGGCAAAGATCAGCGCCGCTAACCGTACCCAAATCATTAAAAACAGCATCAACACCAAACCTGCGGTCAGCAGATGAAAAGTGTTGCGCCGCCACGCCCAGAGGGCGGCAAAAAATGACAAAGCCTCGCCCTGTTCGCGGCGGCGGCTTAGCTCGTAAAGACCCACCGACAAAGCCGGGGCGACCAACAAAAACCCCGCAATCAGCGGCGTGATCAAATAAAGCATCCCCAGCCATTTCAGGCCGACGGTCAGAAGTAGCCCCCCAGCGACAAAAATGCTGCCATAGGCAATGGAAACCACGGGACGAGCAGATAAATCATTCCACCCCAAGGCCAGCCAATGCCAACAGTCAGCCGTTCGCACCGACTGAATATTTGATGCATAGGGAAACAGCGCCGCACCGGGCACTGCATTTTTTGCGTCAGGATCAGGCTCGGGGTCAGATACAGAAGAAAGCGGCGCCGTCATCACTAAACCTCCATCCCTCATGCCCCCCAAGCCTCGCTTGATTTTCTAGGGAGGCTTGGGCACAGCATGTGCCATAGGTTTAGAGCATCTTATGCAAACGTTGATTTTGCTTTGGCGTAGAAAAATGATGTTCCACCATCAAACTAGGTCAAGACGCCCGTTCCACACTTAACGCTCAATAATCAAGCGTCCCACGAATCGGGGAAAGAAAAAACACTGATTAAATCAGTGTTTTTCACCATCCTGTCCCTCGGTCAAAAGCGGTTCAGCCGTCGGCTTTTTCCCAAGGCCATAAAGGTCAACCAACGGCATCGCCAAGGCCTGGTTCCGCGCCGCCCGGGCCTGCGATAAAGCTTGCAACAAAGCCCCCGCCCACGACGAGCCCGACGGCGGGATCACCGACGTCGTAACATTTTCCCCCACCGCATGCAAAACTACCGCCAAATCAACCTGCCCAAGATCTGCGAGCAGCACCCAACGGTCATCACCGCCCCACAAGACCAAGTCTGCCGCCGCCATTTGCTGCAAGACCAGATCAATTTCACTGCCCGCAACGTCACCAATCGCCAACCCCGCCCGGGGCAATCCACGCGGCCTCGCCTTGGCTAAACGTTCCAACAGTGCAAGCGCCAACCACAGGCGGCTCACCGCGCCTTGCTCACCGCGCCGGAGCAAAATCCGCCACTCAGGCAGTGACGCCGTAACCAAAGCTCCACTAAGAACCACAATCCACGACACATACATCCAAACCAAAAACAGCGGTAAGGCAGCCAGCGCCCCATAGACCGTGTGATAAGCACCGCCGCTGGCAAAATAATTCAGAAAACCAAAACGGAGTGATGCAAATACCACCCCCGCCGTCACCGCCCCAATCACCGCATCCCAGGTATTGACTGGCCGATTGGGCACCAATCGATAGATCAAGGTAAAACTGACCATGGTCAAAAGATGCGGCAACACCAGCGACGCGATGTTCCACAAGGCCTGCGCCCAGGTAAAGGCCCATTCCCCCACCGCTGAGCGTGCCCACAAAGCCCCGGCGCCACCGACAGCGGTAACATAGCCACTCAGGGCAAAGGCGGTCCCCATCAGCAGCGGTCCCAGGGTGAGGACGGTCCAATAGACCGCCAATCGCGACGCCAACGTTCGCCCCTGGTTGGCGCGAAAAATGGTGTTAAATGCTTTTTCGATGGTGACGAGCAGCATCACCGACGTTACCGCCAGCCCTGCCACACCAATGGCAGTTAGACGGCCCGTGGCCTCGACAAAGCGCGTTACCGTGGCCTCGACCATTTCCCCAGAGGCGGGAACGAAGGTATCGAAAACCAACCTTTGCAGTTCGTTGCGTGCACTATCAAAAACCGGGAAGGCGGCCAAAACCGCGACTGAAATTGAGAGCAGAGGCACCAAGGCCAACAACGATGTATAGGCCAATGACGCCGCAACACCAGGAACGTTATCAGTCTGTATCCGCCGCCACAAATGCACGGCCAGCAGGCGCCAATTTTGCCAAGAGTAGCGGGGAAAAGAGCCCCGGGAAGGCGACTGTATTTCTGGCCGTATCATCATAAAAATTCCCATCAATGGCCGTGGCGTGGATGGGTCCGCGCCGCTCTTGGCCCCCACTCCTTGCCCGCGAGCAACGGAGTCGGCAACCACGCACAAGGGTAAAACCGAACGCCAGAAAGGAAAACCCCCCTTTGCACAAGCCATAGATGGCGCTATATGCACCTATCATCGCGTTCGACGCTTGCCACAGACCAAGCAAAGGGGCATTCTCGCCCTCTTTGACCTAATTGGCCTTTGTGCCATTCCTTGGATGGGGGATGCACCGCATCCTGCACCAAGACCGAACGATAATCGGAGCCGAGGGATTACATGACCGCGTCCACTCAACTCATGGCAGGTAAAAAAGGCCTGATCATGGGCGTTGCCAACGACCGTTCCATCGCCTGGGGCATCGCCAAAGCCTGCGCCGCCCAGGGTGCCGACTTGGCATTCACCTTTCAGGGTGATGCCCTGGAACGCCGTGTCCGCCCCTTGGCTGAAAGCATCAATGCATCAATCGTCGCCCCCTGCGACGTCACCGATAGCCAAAGCATGGATGCCCTGTTTGCCACGCTGACGGAAACGTGGGGTAAGCTGGACTTTGTTGTCCATGCCATCGCCTATTCCGACAAGGAAGAACTCAAGGGCAAATACGTCGAAACCAGCCGAGAAAACTTTCGCAAGTCGATGGATATCTCGGTCTATTCCTTCACCGACGTCGCCAACCGCTCTTTGCCGTTGATGAGCCGGGGCGGATCGTTGCTCACCTTGTCCTATTATGGGGCCGAGCGGGTGATGCCCCATTACAACGTCATGGGCGTTGCCAAAGCAGCCTTAGAGGCCAGCGTGCGCTATTTGGCCGCTGATCTGGGGCCGCAGGGCATCCGGGTCAATGCCATCTCTGCCGGGCCGATCAAAACCCTGGCCGCGTCAGGCATTGGTGACTTCCGCCAGATTCTGCGCTGGAACGAACTGAACGCGCCGCTCAACCGCAATGTCACCATCGATGAAGTCGGCGGCTCGGGCCTCTACCTGTTGTCTGACTTAAGCAGCGGCGTCACTGGCGAAGTGCTGCATGTCGATGCGGGCTATCATGTGGTTGGCATGCTCGACACCCACAACGCTCATCCGCTGGCTGAAATGCTGTCGCAGTTCAAGAAGGACTAAACGGGTGTCCGGGAACGGTTTTGGAACGCTTTTTCGCTTTACAACCTTTGGCGAAAGCCATGGCCCCGCAATCGGCTGCGTGGTCGATGGGGTGCCGCCACGGATTCCCTTGAGCGAAAGCGACCTTCAGCCTTGGCTGGATAAACGCCGCCCCGGGCAATCTCGCCATACCACCCAACGCCAGGAAGCGGACCAAGTCCGCATCCTATCCGGGGTCTTTGAGGGCCAAACCACCGGCACATCCATCGGTTTGCTGATCGAAAATACCGACCAGCGCTCAAAGGATTACGGTGAAATTGCCGAACAATTCCGCCCTGGTCATGCCGACGTGACCTATTGGGGGAAATATGGCATCCGTGATTATCGCGGCGGCGGGCGCTCCTCGGCCCGCGAAACCGCCATGCGTGTTGCGGCTGGTGGTATAGCGCGGGCGGTCCTAAACGCCCTGGTCCCCGGCGGCGTCACCATTCGCGGTGCCATGAGCCAATTGGGGCCACTCAAAGTCGACCGCCAAGCCTGGGACTGGGAGCAGGTCAACGCCAATCCCTTTTTCTGCCCTGATGCCAAGGCCGTCCCGGTATGGGAAGAGTACCTCGATAGCATTCGTAAGAATGGCTCCTCTATCGGGGCTGTGGTCGATGTTTGCGCCGAAAATGTCCCCTTGGGGCTGGGCGCCCCGGTCTATGACAAACTTGATGCCGATCTGGCCAAGGCTCTGATGTCAATCAACGCGGTCAAGGGCGTTGAAATTGGCGATGGCTTTGACACCGCAGCCCTTACCGGCGAAGACAATGCCGACCAAATGCGCATCGGCGATGACGGGCGAATCGAGTTTCTCTCCAACCACGCCGGCGGCATTTTGGGCGGGATTTCGACCGGCCAACCGATCACCGCACGCATGGCCATCAAACCAACATCATCAATTTTAACCCCGCGCTCTAGCGTCGATATCCATGGAAAAAACGTGGAAATACGGACAAAAGGTCGCCATGACCCCTGCGTTGGTATTCGCGCTGTTCCAGTTGCCGAGGCTATGATGGCGCTTACCTTAGTAGAGCATCTGTTGCGTCACCGCGCACAATGTGCATAAAAAGAGAATAACAGCCGATCTCGTTGTAACTCTTTTTGCGTGGACGTGGGAATTATGCCAACAGAAATTCGCCGCTTGCTATTTAGCAACGAAGAGCTTTGCGGGGTTCTTTCCACGTTTATCAATTCGACAAAAACGCACGTCGAACCCGGGACCGTCGTTGCCTTTGAAGTTGCAAAGACGGATCCTATCCTCCTCAAATGTCGCATGGTTTCGCAAAATGGGCGGCAGACTGGCGAGGCCCTAGAAGGGGTGTTTGTCTGCGCTGCAATCTTATCTTGGTGCATGAAAAACAAGATCCCCCTCGCCCGTAAGGCTAAAAAGGTGGTCCACGTTACCCAAGATGGCCGCATTGCCCTGGACGTAACCCTGTCTAGCTAAAGCCGCCGCCTTTAGCCTAAATCTAAACCCGAGTAGGCGATTCCATTTACGACGGCGTATCTGATTGCAAAACAAAGAGTTAGCACCTTTTTCGTCAGCTCAATGGAACAGAAAATGCTTTAAAAGCAAGCCTGTCTTGGTCGTAAGGCAAAAGCAGGATGCAGATACCCTTGCCTTAAACACTATGGTGGGGTATATCAGCGGGCTTCAATCCTGATCCGCAAGACGACAAAGGGCATGGCGCCATGCGCTCAGCGCGCTTTCATATCGGTCAAATCGTCCGCCATCGCACCTATCCGTTTCGTGGGGTGATTTATGACGTAGACCCGGTTTTTTCCAGCGACGAAGAATGGTGGGAATCCATCCCCGAAGATATTCGCCCCGAGAAAGACCAACCCTATTATCACCTTTTGGCTGAAAATGACCAAGGGCCCTACATGGCCTATGTGTCAGAGCAAAACCTGCTTGAAGACGAAAGCGGCGACCCTGTCGATCACCCAGACGTCGAAGAATACTTCGAGGCAATGGATGACGAAGGCTATATCCCTTATCAGCGGTTTACCAATTAACAACGGGACCGCAGATTAATGCATTGCGCGCAAAAGTGGATGCCGATTTTTTTTGCACAAATAACGCGACTACTCAAAGAGTTAGAGAAAATCCCACGTCCGTATAATCATCTGTAACGCGGAATTTTCTCGGAACCCTTCCTGGAGAGGGTGAACCCTATTTTGCTATCCGCAGCAGGCCTTTTTCGCGGCTTTGCGGGCGTAAATCTCAGCGCTGGCAACATAGGCTTCAGCACCAGTTCCCGGCGCCCAGTCGGCGATGACAGCTCGGCTTTGCTCGTTGACCTTAACCGTCACCTCGCTAAATCCGGCGTTTTCCATCGCAGCTACCAAATCATCCACCAGCGCCGCCCCACCGATACAGCAAGACACCAAATGCAGGTTTTCGCGCATTGCATCGGGCAAAGCTGCGGTGGCGACGGTGTCAGACAACGCCAAACGACCACCGGGCTTTAAAACACGAAAGGCCTCGCGGAAAACCTGCGGCTTGTCGGGCGAAAGGTTGATGACACAATTTGACAAGATGACATCGACCTCACCGTCGGCGATGGGCAGATGCTCAATTTCCCCCAGGCGGAACTCAACCCCAGAGATGCCCTGGCGGGCAGCGTTGCGACGGGCGGTCTGAACCATTTCCGGCGTCATATCAACGCCAATCACCCGCCCCATAGGGCCGACTTTGCGGGCGGCAAGAAAGCAATCGAACCCACCACCGGCCCCCAGATCAGCGACAACCTCGCCTTCTTTTAGGGCGGCGATAGCGGTTGGATTTCCACAGCCAACACCCAAATTCCCCAATTCTTCGGCGTCCTCCGCCGAATAGCCCAAACGCTCGGCATGGACCGCAACCGGGGCGGCCGTTCCACAACACACCGTCCCGCCTGTGGGTGGGTTCTGTGCATCGCCTTGATCAGGGCAGCAACTGCCACGCTGTTCGGCAACCACGGCATAGGCGGCACGGACGGCAGCACGCTGAGCGTCTTTTTCCATACGAAAGGCTCCGTTATCGACAAAATTGAGCGCTCAGGAGATACCATGTCTTTGGTCAATAGCAAGGAGGTCACAAATCTTTCTTGGTTGCGGCGGGGTCCTGTAAAACAATCTGTGTAGGATCAATCTCTGGCAAGGGAACAAACCAACAGCGCACAGCATCTGCCAGCACCCCCACCCCCTCGTGCAGGAGAAAACGCCCAAGACTCCAGGCCCGAGACGGCCCCGGCACTGGCACCATCTTCAAGACACGCCGTCGCCACAAGCCCCGCCGTGCACCGCGCCAATTCAGCACAGAAAAAACAAGCCACGCTCTCAACAGATGTGGCCATTCGGTCACCACACAAAGCCGCTCACCAAGGCGTAGCCCCGCGCCTTCTGCCGCAGCGAGTAGCGCCAAACAAAAAGCTGCATTCTGGCGGGTGTTGCACGATTGCCCCTCGCGCCAGAGCCGTGCCTCCTCAACACCCCGCAAGACGCATATTTGCTCCATAACCTCGGCTTCGCTCAGGTTTTCAGGCCCAGCACTATGCCCCCCAGAAAGCAGCAAAACATCGCTTGCGTTCTCCCTGGTGGGTTCTATCATTTCACATGCAACCCTAAGCCTACGCCTCAGGCCATCACTGGCCTCCCCCTGCGGGGAAACTCGCGCGCCCAACACCACAATAACCCTAAATTCAGATGTATAGGTCTCTTTCGGCAAACGAATTAAAATGCTACGGTGCCGTGGACTTAGATGAATCGAGCTAGACATAGGGCCCCTTTTTATTACAAAATTGCGCGCCCATCCGAATTTCGCCCCTAAAGGTGCTTGCGCCTTATGTCATCTACCACAATTAGGACGTCAGAAGCCTCCTCATGGCCGCTGTGATCTCAGGTATATCGCTCTTCCGCGAGAAGAGCACCGTTCATCGCTTCGGCTTCGGCGGCCAACACGCCGACGACGACGCTGTGTTTCAAATTCGTTCAAACCGCGTGACCTTGCAGCTCAAGGCGGGTGGGATTACCGAATCAATTATTGTGCGCGGCCAAAACATCCCCAGCACTCTGCGCTTGACAGCGATCGTCCTCGATCAGTTCAGCCGCACGCCGACGATGTTTGTCGATAACGCGCTGCAAACCGTCGATTGGGCGGAGATGTGGAAAAACCGCCTTTCCGGTTACGAAAAGCAGTTTCAGCCCGAATCCTGGATTTCGCTGCATTACGAAGGTGAAACAATTTACACCACCAATCCGTCGAACCAAATCGAGGAAATGGAGCGCATCGCCCTAGGTGGCGATATCAATGATGCCACCATCCGCGAAGTAACAACCCGACTGTTGGGCGAGGATGCTGACGTCGTTACCCAGCACGATAGCCAAACCGCTGTAGTTTTCTCTCCTTTTAAGGAATACCACCGGGCGGCTATTTTAGAACGACGCGGTGGCCGCACCGGATCGTTTGCCGTTTCCGCCCATCACCCAGCCAAACCCAAAAAGCCGGTCCGCTATTCGGGTTTTATCAATTTTTGCGCTGATACCATCGAAGCCCTTAACCTCAAGGTCTTTTTGGATCGCATTAAGCAGATGATCGAAGAAAACCGCATTTCTGGCCCGGTTATCACCCCAGCACAGGTGGCGGGTGCCATGGGACGCAAACGCGATTTGATGCAATTTATCGTCGCCTATGAGCGGGCGAACAAGATCACCTATCGCCCCGAACGCCCCGAATTCTTTTAGGACTGCCGGTTCAAATACCAACAACAGGGGCGCAGGGCTGTATGCAAAGACAGTTATTTCAAGCAGCCAAGGCCAGAAGCTATAGACTGGCCTAACCCCCTGGATCACAGCCCCATGCCGAATTTTTCTGTGCCGTCAGACCCCTCGTTGCTGGATTTTTCCACCCTCGAACAGGTCAGCAATCGCGCTGTGCTCCTCCGTTCGGTGGTCTTTAGCGATAAAGACGTAGTCGATGTTGGCTGTGGTGATGGCCGACTTGCCCGCTTGATCGCCGATCACGGCAGCGCGCGATCTGTGGTCGGCATTGAATGCTCCCCCCGCCAAAGGGCCAAGGCCGATAGCCTGCCCCCTCACCCCAAGGTAAGCGTGATCGACGGCGTTGCGCAGGCGCTGCCCCTGAGTGATGCCAGCGTTGATGTCGCCGTGTTTTTCAACAGCCTACATCACGTCCCCGCAGAGGACATGCACCAAGGCCTTACCGAAGCCTCTCGCGTTCTGCGCCCTGGCGGCTTTATTTACATTTGCGAGCCCGTGGCTGTCGGCGCTTTCTTTGCTGTTTGCAAACCGGTTGACGACGAAACCATCGTTCGCCAACACGCCCAAGCGGCCATTACTGCAGCCTGCAACGACACAGCTCTGTCACTGCGCAAGATTGACGAGCTCATTTACCTGCACCGTATGGAAATGCCTTCTTTCGAAGCATTTCGCGAGCGCATTGTTTCTGCTAACAGCGAACGAGAGGCTCTTTTTGAGCGCCAAGATCAGGCCCTGCGCGCCCTGTTTACGGACTGCGCCGACCATACCGACTCTGGAACCTATGCCTTTGACCAGCCCGGCCATATGACCTTGCTGCAAAAAGCCTAAAGCCTTTCCCCAAAAACCAGTCCTTTCCTTGACAGCTCTGGGGCATGCGCGCAAAGTGAGTGAACGTTCACTCAATAACAGAGGGCATCATGCGCGATAAACGCCCCACCCGGCTGAAAATCCATCAAGCCGCCCTGCACTTATTTGTGCATCAAGGGATTAGCGAAACATCGGTCCGTGATCTGGCGCAAGCGGCGGGGATTGCCGAGGGCACCCTCTATCGCCATTACGTCTCTAAAGACGCTTTGATCGCCGATCTCTTTTTGATCAACTATCACGCTCTTGCCGAACAAATTAGCCAACGCCAAGCTACCTTACCGACGACGGCATCTTTCGCCCAGCGCCTGGAATCGCTGTTCAATCAGGTTTTTACCTTTTACGATCAAGACACAACACTTTTTCGCTTTCTGCTTTTGGTGCAACATCACGCTTTACCACGGGTGCAGGATGGGCTGAGTAATCCCGTTACGATACTGCATACCCTTCTTATCCAAGCAATGGATCGCGGCGAGGTGCCACGCCAAGACCCGGCATTGCTTGGCGCCATTATTTTGGGAATGATGGTGCAACCAGCAACCGCCGTGCTTTACGACCGCTTACGTCCCCCCCTCGCCCCCTTGGCGGCGCATATGGCGTCGGCCTGTCTGCGGGCTTTACGGCCCCCAGACCCTGTAAGCCTTTCGCCCTTTATCGCCACCGCAGGATCAAACCACCATGATTGATGAAACCTTTTTAGTCCTGGCAGGATTACTGTTCTTTATCATGCCGGTGGTGGCCATCGTTGCCCTAGTCCGATCGGTAAAGCTGGGCCGCCGCCTAGAGGAGCTCACACTACGCTTCCGCTCCAGCGAAGAAAGCATCCGCGCCTTACAAGCAGCCATCGCCGCCGGGCCGCCGCAAGCCACCCCTCCCCCAGAGACGCAGCCGATACAGCCGATTGCAGATACCCTTCCCAGCCAAGACGCCGCCTTTGTGGCGCCGCAATCTCTGACGGGATCGGTCGATGAGCAAACCACAGCGGCAGACGAAGCCACTGCCGAGACTCCCGATGTGGTGATCGCAGAAGCCTCGCCCGAGCCAGCCCGCCAAACGAGCGCGGGCAGCTCGCAAAAGACCTCTGGTCCGTCAAAGGGCGAGCGGGCGCTTGCCGAACGCTGGATGGTTTGGCTCGGCGGCCTGACCTTGGCCCTGGGTGGGGGATTTCTCGTGAAATACTCTGCCGATCTTGGTCTTATTTCGCCGACCGTGCGGATCATTATGGCGGCCCTCGGTGGGATCGGTGCGATTGTTCTCGGGCACTGGCTATCACAACGCGAAGACCGCGCAACCACACCGCCTGCAACGCCGTGGTTTGTCCCTGCAGCCCTGGTAGGCGCAGGCAGTGCTATCCTCTTTGCCAGCCTATTTGCCGGCTATGCCCTTTACGACATGATGCCGCCATTCCTTACCTTTGGCGCTTTGGCGGCAGTATCAGCAGCGACAGCCTTGCTCGCCGTGCGCCATGGCCCGTTTGTTGCCCTGCTCGGTTTAGCCGGGGGCTATTTGGTGCCGGCCCTGGTCAGCACATCTTCCCCATCGCTCCCCGGCTTGTTGGCCTATCTGTTGGTGATTTCCGCCGGAGCCTTGGCGCTGTTGCGCTGGAAATCCTGGCAATGGTTGGCCTGGGTCGTTTTAGGCGCGGTTACCACCTGGGTGGTCATGGTTAACATTCTGATTGTCCGCACCGGCGACGAAATCCTGATGGGCAGTTTTTTAAGTGCCCTGTTCGCCCTTTTTGCCGCCATGCGCTTGGGAATTCCGCAAATCTCGGCCCTACGTGGGCGCTATGAGGGGATTGGCGTTAGCGTTTTAGTGACAGCAGCGGCGGCTGTTACCGCAACCTTGATGCTCTTTGTGATTTTCATCGCTGATTGGTCGCTGCAAGCCTGGGCGATGACGCTTTTGCTTGCGCTGGCCTTTATCGCCCTTGGTTGGCGAGATCCGACCTTTGACCGCCTGCCATGGATTGCGGCCCCGCTGGCTATTCTCGGCTTGTTGAGCTGGGAATTAGGCGAGATCGACCCCGAATCCCTCGACACCTTGCTTTCCTTTGCCTTACCCAGAGAAACCGGAGACTTCGCCTGGGTTGCTGCCCTCTTCGCCGCCTTATACTTGGCGGCGGGCTTGTTCCTCACCACCCTAACCCAGCACACCGCAACCGCCCGCCCCTGGCGATGGGCTGCCCTTGCCTGTGCCATGCCGTTAATGATGCTGGCCACCGCATACAGTCGCCTTTCGCCGCTGGTGGTTGATTTGGGTTGGTCACTGGGAGCGGTGCTGTTCGCCGGGTTTTTAATGGTGTTGGCCAGCCGCTGCGCCCGCAGTCCACTGCCCGATCCTGCCGATAGCCACCGCCGCGATTCCCTGCTGGCGACCTATGCCACCGGGGTTCTTGCCGCCCTAGCCCTGGCGGCGACCTTTGCCCTGCGCGATGCGTGGTTAACCGTCGCCCTATCGCTGCTACCCTTAGGCATGGGCTGGGTAATGCGGATGCTGCCGGTGCCGGGCTTGCGCAAGGTGGCGATGATCTTTGTCGCCATCGTCATGGTCCGGCTGGTCTTTAACCCCTACGCTCTGGAATACGTCACAGATCCAGATGCAGGCCTATCGTGGATTTTTTATGGCTATGGACTACCCGCCCTCTCCTTTGCCTGGGCATCGGTTTTGTTCCGCCGCCACCGTGATGGGGCTTTGGTCTCGGCCCTAGAGGGAAGCGCGATTGTCTTTGCCTTGGTGATGATCATCCGCTGGATCCATCAATCTTTTACCGGCGACCTTAGCAGCAGCGACTACATGCCCTACAGCCTAGCCGAACAGAGCCTACAGACCGATGCTGTACTTGGCGCTGCCGGATTGCTGTTTTTGTTGTACTGGCGCAATCGACGCCTGATCCCGCTCTATGCAGGCCATTGCATGGGATTGCTCGCCGGGGCGCATTTGGTGCTGTTTCAGATGCTCGACAGCAATCCCTTAAGCACCGGCGAAGCGGTGGGCGAAGGATTGCTGATAAACGACCTGCTCAGTGCCTATGGCCTGCCCGCGCTGCTGCTGGCCGCCCTGTTCCGCTTAGCGCCGCCCTTACCGCTGCGCACTGGAACAACCCAAGTTCCAGGCACCGCCTATGGCATTCTCGCCCTGATCAGCGCGACGGTTTGGGCGAGCTTGGAAATCCGCCAAGTCTTTTCCCCCGACTTTCTTGATGCCCTGCCGGTGGGACAAAGCGAGTTATGGGCCTATTCGGCGCTTTATTTGACGCTGGGAATTGGCTTGCTGATCGGCGGCATTCGTTTCGGACAGGCGATGGTGCGCAAAGCCGGTTTGGTGGTGATCTTGGCCGTCGTCGGCAAGGTCTTTCTGATCGACCTATCGCAAACCGAAGGCCTTTGGCGCGCCCTATCTTTCCTCGCCCTCGGCGGCTGCTTGGTCGGTCTGGGCTTCCTCTATCGGCGCATTGCAACACCGGTAAACGAGGATTAAGAGCATTTTAAAACAAGCGTAGCGGATGGCTGATCGGCTCGCCGACCCAAAATAAAGCTCCGCCGCGCAACAGCCGATACAGATACCACGGCCCGGCAATCAGCCCCACCCACAGGGCGGTTGCTGGGCCAACGTATAGATAAGCCACTGCGGCAACGCCCCAGGCCACCATCCCCACAGCCCCCGTCACCAACTGCCAAAGGGCATGGCTCTGATAATCGGTGCCTGCCACACGGTCACGTGTGGCCAAAAGGCCGATCAGGGCGGCAAGAAAAGCAGCTGGCAACAGAACAGCCCCCAGCAACAGCACATAGACCAGCATGGTGCCTGAATAGGCGGGGTCGGTTTTGGCAAATTTAGCCATCGGGCAGAGTTTCCTATGGGATGGGACGGCGCGACCCTATCGCGCGGCAAAGGCAATCGCCCCCACTATAAAAG